>Ga0105047_10000146_pt1 | contig 101836 bp, 78 predicted proteins | sample MAT04_FD_78384 | JGI IMG/M metagenome (GOLD analysis project Ga0105047, IMG submission 78384) | Freshwater microbial communities from Lake Fryxell liftoff mats and glacier meltwater in Antarctica - MAT-04 (megahit assembly) | ecosystem: Environmental > Aquatic > Freshwater > Ice > Liftoff... | reverse complement strand
TCCGCGAAAGAATCCGCGAAAGAATCCGCGGCTCCGGAGCGCGGCGGGGAAATGCCGACGTGGCGCAAACGTGCGGGCGGTCGCTCATTGCCAGGTGAAAGACCGGGCACGATTCCCGATTGAGCCGCGCACGCAGGTGCGATACACCGTCCCGCTCTATGGCTTTCCTCAACGACCACTATTCCAAGCTCAAGGCCGGTTATCTCTTTCCCGAGATCGCCCGGCGCGTCCGCGTCTTCGCCGAAGCGAATCCCGACGCCGCCAAGCGCATCATCCGCTGCGGCATCGGCGATGTCACCGAACCGCTCCCCTCCGCCGTGACCGCGGCGATGCACCAGGCGGTGGACGACATGGCCACGCGCGAAGGTTTCCACGGCTACGGGCCCGAGCAGGGTTACGAATGGTTGCGGCACGCCATCGCGGAGAATGACTATCGCGCCAGGGGCATCGAAGTAGCCGACGATGAGGTCTTCGTGAGCGATGGCTCGAAGTGTGATTGCGGCAACATCCTCGACATCCTCGGCGCGCAAAACAAAGTCGCGATCACCGACCCGGTCTATCCGGTTTATGTCGATACGAACGTCATGTCCGGCCGGACCGGCGAGGCGGATGAGAGCGGCGCGTATGCGGGGCTCGTGTATCTCAACTGCACGGCGGAGAATGGCTTCGTCGCGGCGCCGCCGGCCGGGCATGTCGATGTCATCTACCTTTGTTTCCCCAATAATCCGACCGGTGCGGTGGCGACGCGCGCGCAGCTCGAAGCGTGGGTGGCTTACGCGCGGGAACATCAGTCGGTCATCCTCTACGATGCGGCCTACGAGGCTTACATCAGCGACCCGGACGTGCCGCATTCGATCTACGAGATCGCCGGTGCGCGCGAAGTGGCGATCGAGTTCCGCAGCTTTTCCAAGAATGGCGGTTTCACCGGCACGCGCTGCGCGTTCATCGTCGTCCCGAAGGCGCTCCTCGCCTCGACTGCGAGCGACGAACGCAAGCCCCTGCACCCGCTCTGGCTGCGCCGGCACACCACGAAATTCAATGGCGTTTCCTACATCGTGCAGCGCGGTGCCGAAGCGCTGTATTCACCCGAGGGCCAAGCGCAGGTGGCCGCGCTCATCGCGCATTACATGGGCAATGCGCGCCTCCTCCGGGAGGCGGTGTCGAGCGTCGGCCTGCGCGTGTATGGCGGTGAGAATGCGCCCTACATCTGGGTCTCGACGCCCGCGGGCACCACGAGCTGGCAGATGTTCGACCGCATGCTCAACGAGGCCAACGTCGTCATCACGCCGGGCAGCGGCTTCGGCGCGATGGGCGAGGGTTACTTCCGCATCAGCGCCTTCAACTCGCGCGCCAATGCCGGGGAAGTCGCGCGCCGGCTCAGGGCGATTTCATGGTAGGCGCGGCGGGGTGCTGAGCCGCGAGTTGCGCGATGATCCGGGCCTGCCACTCGCGCTGGAGTTGCGAATACACCTCGTGATCGACGTAGCGGTCGTAGAGCCACTCCGCGTCCCGCAGCGTGCCCTCGTGGGTGAAGCCCAGGCGCTGCGGAATGGCGCGGCTGCGCGTGTTGCCCGTGGCACAGGCGATGGTCATGCGGTTGAGATTGAGCGCGGCGAAAGCGTGATCGATGAGGGCGCGGCAACTCATGGTCATCAGCCCGCGTCCTTGAAATTCCCCGGCCAGCCAGTAGCCGAGTGAAGTGCTTTGGTTTTCCCAATCGATGCGATGGTAGCCGACGAGGCCCGCGATGCGCGATTGGACGACGATGACGGCTTGGAAGCCCTGTTTGTTTTCGTGCTGACGCAACGCGCGTTGGATAAAATCGCAGGTATCGGACGGGGTGCGCGTGCGATCGAGCCAAGGCAGCCAGCGGCGGAGATACGTCCGATTCGTATCGCACACCGCGAAAAGTTCCTCGGCGTCGCCCAAGGCGATTTCCCGCAGGCTGTATTGATCACTGAGGCGATGGGAAAACATGGTTTTTTTAGTCCCGCGCAGCATGGCGGCGCGGTGCGAAACAAAGCAAATGCTGATGAAAAAGCCCCCCTTTCTTCTGGTTGCGACCGCGCTGTTGATCGGCACCAGCGCGTGTTCTTCGAGCGTCCGCATCGGCTCCCGGCATCACCACGTTTCCTTCGGCGGCTCCGTGCAATAGCCGGAGCTACAGCGGGGTGCGAGTGAGCTGGTTGTTGACCAGCCGCATGAGCCCGCGCGGATTTGCGTCCGCCAGTTCCGGCGGCAGCGCGCTCGCGGGGAAGGATTGGTAGCAGATGGGGCGGGCGAAGCGCTTGATGGCCGCCGTGCCGACGCTGGTGAAGCGCTCGTCCGTCGTTGCCGGATAGGGGCCGCCGTGGTTCATCGCGGGACAGACTTCCACCCCGGTGGGGAATCCGTTGATGAGCAAACGACCGGCTTTGCGTTCGAGGATGGCGATCAAGTCGGCGACATTGGCGAGGTCTTCGGCGGTGCCGTGGATGGTGGCGGTGAGCTGGCCTTCGAGGCGACGCGCGACGCGCACCAGATCGGTGAAGGAGGGTGCATTGATCAGCAGCGTGTAGGGGCCGAAGATTTCCTCGTGCAGCGAGGGCTGGCGCAGGAAATTCTCGGCATCAGCGACAAAGACGGTCGGTTCACCGTGCGTTTGCGCGGGCTGCGGTTCCGTCGCGCTGACCGCGAGCGAAACGACGCCGGGCACGCGATGCACGGCCTCCAGGCCCTGATGGAAAGAGCGGCAAATGCCGGGGCTGAGCATGGTCCCGGGAGCCGCGGCGCGGATCGCTGCTCCGAAGCTTTCGGCGAAAGCGTCAAACTCCGGTCCACCCAGCCCGAAGACGAGGCCCGGCTTGGTGCAGAACTGGCCGACGCCCATGGTCACGGAATTCTTCAACCCCTCGACGATCTGCGGTCCGCGTTCCCGGAGCGCGCCGGGGAGAAGGAAGGTGGGGTTGAGGCTGCTCATCTCGGCGAAAACCGGGATGGGATCGGGACGCGCGGCGGCGGCGTCGAAGAGTGCGCGGCCCGCCACGCGGGAGCCGGTGAAGCCGGCGGCGCGGGTGAGCGGATGCTTGACGAGCGCGACGCCGATTTCCGCACCTGCGCCGTGGAGCATCGAGAAGACGCCGTGCGGCAGCCCGCTCTTTTCCACGGCGCGGGCGATGGCGCTGGCGACCAGTTCGGAGGTGCCGGGATGCGCGCGGTGCGCTTTCACGATGACCGGATTGCCCGCGGCGAGCGCCGAGGCGGTGTCGCCGCCTGCGACAGAGAACGCGAGGGGAAAATTGCTCGATCCAAAGACGACGACCGGTCCGAGCGGGATGAGCATGCGGCGCAGATCGACGCGCGGGAGCGGCTTGCGGTCGGGCAGGGCGGGATCGATGCGCGCATCGACCCACGAGCCTTCGCGCACGACTTCGGCGAAGAGCCGGAGTTGGCCGACAGTGCGTCCGCGTTCGCCAGTCAGGCGGTCGAGCGGCAGGCCGGTTTCGCGATGGGCGCGCTGGAGCAGATCGTCACCGATGGCGAGGATTTCCTCGGCGATGTTTTCGAGGAAGGTGGCGCGTTCCGCGGCGGGCGTCCGGCGAAAAATGCCGAAGGCTTCCTCGGCCGCGTAGAGCGCACGATCGACGAGTTCGGGCGCGCATTCGTGGAAGGCGGGTTCGAGTTCCTGGCTGTCGAGCGGGCTGATCGCGCGGAAGGAGCGCGCACTGCTTTCAACCGGTTTGCCGGCGAGGAGACTTTTTCCGTGGAGATTCATAAAGGTGAGGAGATGGAGGTTTCAGGCGACGGGATTTTCCAAAGTGCCGAGGCCGGCAATGGAGATGCGGACAAGATCGCCCGAGTGCAACGTGAATTCACCCGGCGGGATGATGCCGGTGCCGGTGAGCAGGTAGGTGCCGTGGGGGAAAACGTTGTCGCGATAGAGGTATTCCGCGAGTTCCTCGAAACCGCGCTTCATCTGCGCGAGCGAAGTCGCCCCCGCAAAGACGCGCTGGCCGCCACGGGTGATTTCCAATTCGATGGTCGTCTCGGGCGGCAAGGGCGCGCGGACGACGAGTCCCGGCCCGAGCGCGCAGCAGGCGGCATAGACCTTGGCCTGCGGGAGGTAGAGCGGGTTCTCGCCCTCGATGTCGCGCGAACTCATGTCGTTGCCGATGGTGTAGCCGAAGATGCGGCCGTCGCGGTTGATGGCGAGCGCGACTTCCGGCTCGGGCACGTTCCATTGCGAATCGGAGCGAATGCGGACCGCGGCGCCAGGGCCGACCACGCGAGACGGCGTGGCTTTGAAAAAAATCTCGGGCCGCGCAGCGTCATAGACGCGGTCGTAGAAGGTGCCGCCGCCCGCGTCCTTCGACTCGTCGATCCGGGCGTCGCGGGAGCGCAGGTAGGTCACGCCCGCGGCCCAGACTTCCTGGCTTTCGATCGGGGCGAGCAATTGCGCGGGCCGGAGGATGGGGGTGGCGTTCGCGAGCAGGGCGTGCAGCCACTGGGCGGGATCGGCCTGGGTGAAAAGCGTGTCCCAATGCGGCTCGGCGAGGCAAAAGCAGTCCTCGCCGCGCTGGGCGATGAGACCCTCGGCGGAGCGATGGATAGTGACGGGAGGGAGAATCATGGAGCGGAGCATGCGGAGCAAAGGTGCGCGCCGCAAGCCTGTGCCGGGCGGCGTTTTCTATGGAAATGCGGTTCGCCGCCGTTACGCTCGGAAGCCTTGCCCTTTTGTTCATGAAATTCCCGTTGTTCACGCTCACTCTCGTCTGCCTCGCTGCCGCCGCCGGCGCGCAGGATCCCTCGGCCCCGAGACTGCCGGACCTTTCCCCTTCACCGATCTACACGCTGACCGACGCGGAAAAGGCGGATGGCTGGAAGCTGCTCTTTGATGGGAAAGACCCCTCCGGCCTGCGCGGGCTGACCTACAGCGATTTTGTCAAACGCGGGTGGAAGATCGATCACGGGACGCTTTTTTGTGAGAAGGACGTCAAGCACATGGGGATGGTCACGGGCGGCCATTTGATCACCGCCGACCAGTACACGGATTTTGAATTCCTCTGGGAGTGGAAGATGTCGGTCTCCGGGAAATCGGGCATCATGTATTTCGCGGGCGGCACGCGGGAAAAGCCCGTCGGATTCGTCTATTCGTTGATCGACGACACGCATCATCCGGACGGGTTGAAAGGCGGTCCCATCCGGCGCACCGGAGCGCTCTACAAGATGCTCCCGCCGATCGAGGACAAAAAACTCGAGGAACCCGGCCAGTGGAACAAAGGACGCCTCGTGGTCCAAGGCAACCACGTCGAGCACTGGCTCAATGAAGCCAGAGTGCTCGAGTTCGAACTCGGCACACCCGCACTCCAGAAAGCCATCAACGCCAGCGGCATCAAGGGCGGCCCGTTCTTTGGGCGTAAATTCAAGTCAGCGCTCGTCATTCTGGACGAAGGCGAGGAAGTGGAATTTCGCAACCTGCGCATCCGCCCGCTCACTCCCCCGGCAGTCGCCCCCGCGGTCGTCGCGCCGGTCGCGAAATAACCGGCGATTGACCCGGCCCGGTTTTTCCGCTGCTTTCGGCATCACCTCCACCTTACCCCCCCGCCATGATTCGCACCCTCGCCGCCTCCTTCCTCATCGCCTGCACCGCTGCCGTGACCTTCGCGGGCGAACCCAATACGCTCACCGACGACGAAAAGGCTGCTGGCTGGAATCTCCTTTTCGACGGGAAGACGACCACCGGTTGGGTGGCGATTGGCAAGACCGCGTTTCCTGAAAAAGGCTGGAGTGTGCAGGACGGCGCGATCTTCCACGCCAAAGGCGGCGGCGGCGGTGACGTCGTGACCGTGAACAGCTACGAAAATTTCGAGCTAAGTTGGGAATGGAAGATCGGTGTGGCGGGGAACAGCGGACTTAAATACAACCTCCCGAATCCGGCCAAGGGCCTCGGCTTCGAATACCAGATGATCGACGACGAAGGGCATCCCGATGGCAAGAAGGGTGGGCGCACGCACCAGACCGCGGCGCTTTACGACCTCATCGAGCCCGTGGAGACCAAAGCGACAAAGCCGCCCGGCGAGTGGAATGCGAGCCGCCTCGTGGTGCGAGGGGCGCAGGTGGAGCAATGGCTGAACGGCATCAAGACGGTGGAATTCCAGATCGGGAGCGAGGAACTCAAGGCGCTCATTGCGAAGAGCAAATACAAAAACGCGGCGGGCTTCGGCGTAAAGAGCAGCTCGCCGATCCTCCTGCAGGATCACGGCGATGAAGTGGCGGTGCGCTCGATCAAGCTCCGTGCGCTCGAAGTGAAATAAACCCCGCGATGGACGAAGAGCGGCTCCGCGACTGGATGGCCGCCGATCTGGCGGACATCGCCGCGCTCCGGATGCCGTTCGGCAAATTCGGTCCCGCGCACTTCCCGCCGCGCGGCGTGCCGCTCTACGATCTCCCGGTGGAATACCTCGCGTGGTTCGCCCGGAAGGATTGCTTCCCCCAAGGGCGGCTCGGCGACCTGTTGCGCATCGTCCACCAGATGAAAGTGGACGGCCTCGACGAGGTCTTCGACGACCTGCGCCGCCGCGCCGGCGGCAAGGCATCGCTCCGCCCGGCGAAGACGCGCCCCCGCATCCAGCCGGACGCATAAAGCACTTTCTATTTGGAGGGATTAATAAATCCCGTAGCCGCTCGCTGCGGACGGCGGGCGGAGAGGCGGCTCTGGCCGAAGACCGTGCCGCCTTGAATCGGCCTGGGTTGCCACCAGCGCCACGTCCCGCTTCGCGGGCACGGAAGCTCCGCTCAGCATGACGTGAAGTGGGGCGTCAGAGTCGATGGAAACTGCTTCAGGCGTCGCCCAGCGCCTCGCGCATGCGTCGAAGCTGGCCGAGTTTCTCCGCCCACGCCGCTTCCCGCTGCCGGTGTTCGTCGAGCACCTTGGCCGGGACTTTCGCCGCAAAGTTTGAATCGGCGAGTTTGGCGCGGACCTTGGCGAGTTCGTCCTCCACTTTGGCAATTTCCTTTTGCAGGCGGTCGCGTTCGGCGGCGACGTCGATCAGTCCTTCGAGCGGGAGCAGTAGTTCGCCGAGCGGCGTGAGCGCGGTCGGCGTGCCCTTGGGTGCGTCGTATTGGTCGAGCACGTCGAACGGTTCGGCGTTGAGGAGTATCCGCAGCACTTCAGTTTCGTGCGCGGGGAGGGGAGTGCCGGGCTTGAAGACAAAGCGCACCCGCTTGCTGCTCGCGATGTTGAAGTCGCGGCGCAGCCCGCGCCCCAGATTCACCACCTCGTATTTCGCATTGGCGAATTGTTCGTCGCTCGCGTCGAGGACGTAGTGGGCTTTGAAGTCGTCGTCGAGCGGCGCGGGCCAGCGGGCGAACATGATCGTGTCTCCGCCTTGATCGGCGGGCAGGTCGTCATTGTAACCGAGGCCGTGCCACAGCTCTTCGGTGATGAAGGGCAGGAACGGATGAAACAGCCGCAACGTGTGACCGAGGACGAAGTCGATCACGGCGAGGGTGTTTGCTTTGCGCGCGAGGTCGCTGCCGTTGAGCACGGCTTTGCTCGCCTCCAGATACCAATCGCAATATTCGCTCCAGAAGAAGCGGTAGAGCGCATTGGCGGCGTCGCTGAAGCGGTATTCGTCGAGCGCGGTGGAGACTTCACGGATCGCGGCGTCGAGGCGCAGGAGCAGCCACTTGTCGTCGCTGGTCAGGAGCGCGGGATTGATTTCGCCCTCGCTCTCGCCGCCCTGCATCTGCCGGAAGCGCACCGCGTTCCAGAGCTTCGTGCAGAAGTTCCGACCGAGTTCGACGTTCTTTTCGTCGAAGAGAATGTCGGCCCCGAGCGGCGCGCTGCGCATCACGCCGAAGCGGAGCGCATCGGCGCCAAACTTGGCGATGAGGTCGAGCGGGTCGGGCGAATTGCCGAGCGACTTCGACATTTTGCGCCCCTGCTTGTCCCGGATGATGCCGGTGAAATAGACATTCCGAAACGGCATCTCACCCATCCACTCGAAGCCCGCCATGATCATCCGCGCGACCCAGAAAAAGATGATGTCCGGTCCGGTGACGAGGTCGGTGGTCGGGTAGAATTTGGCCAGCGTGTCGGTCTTCTCCGGCCAGCCCATCGTGGCGAAGGGCCAGAGCCAGGAGCTGAACCAAGTGTCGAGCACGTCGGAATCCTGGACCCAGCCTTCGCCGGCGGGCGCTTCGATCCCGCAATAGACTTCCTCGCCGCGATTCCAGACAGGAATTCGATGCCCCCACCAAAGCTGGCGCGAAATGCACCAGTCCTGAAGGCCGGTCATCCAGTGGTCGTAAACCTTGGCCCAGCGCTCGGGGTAAAACTTCATCTGCCCGCTGGTCACCACCTCGTGGGCCGCGGGAACGCTCGGGTATTTGAGGAACCACTGTTCGCTCAGGCGTGGCTCGATCGGGACGTCGGCGCGTTCGCTGTAGCCGACGTTGTTCTTGTAAGGCTCTTCCTTCTCGAGCGCGCCAAGTTCGGTCAGGAGTTCGGCGGCGAGCTGGCGCGCGGCGAAGCGTTCGAGCCCGGCCAGGTCCGCGCCGGCCAGGTCATTCATCACGCCGTTCGGGTGCATGATGTCGATCATCGGCAGGTTGTGCCGCTGGCCGATTTCGTAGTCCGCCTTGTCATGCGCGGGTGTCACCTTGAGCACGCCGGTGCCGAAACTGATCTCAATGTGTTCGTCGCCGATGATCGGTAACTCGGCCTGATTCTCGCGGGGCAGGGGACGGCGGGCGTGCTTGCCAATCAGATCGGCGTAGCGCGGGTCTTTCGGGTTTACGGCAATCGCGGTGTCTCCGGGGATCGTTTCGGGACGCGTGGTGGCGATGGTCAGGAAGCGGCCGGGTTCCTCGACCACTTCGACCCGGAAATAGTAGAGCGTGCCGTTCTGCTCTTTCATCACCACTTCCTCATCGCTCAGTGCGGTGAGCGAGGCGGGGCACCAATTCACCATGCGTTTGCCGCGGTAGATGAGGCCCTTCTTGTAGAGGTCCACGAAGACCCGCGAGACGCAGCGCGAGTAGTCCTCATCCATGGTGAAGCGGGTGCGCGACCAATCGCACGACGCCCCGAGGGCGCGGAGCTGCTGGAGGATGATGCCGCCGTATTTGTCCTTCCACTCCCAGATCTTCGCGACGAGCGCCTCTCGACCGAGATCGTCCCGATGTTTGATCGCGCCTTCCTTGCGCAGCGTTTTCTCCACCACGTTTTGCGTGGCGATGCCGGCGTGGTCGGTGCCGGGCAGCCAGAGCACTTCCTTGCCGAGCATGCGGGCGCGGCGGGCGAGGATGTCCTGGATGGTGTTGTTCAGGACGTGGCCGAGGGTCAGGACGCCGGTGACGTTCGGCGGCGGGACGACGATGGAATAGGCGGGCCGCTGCTCCGAGACGCGGGCTGGGTCGGCGGTGAAGCAGCCGGCTTGCAGCCAGAATGCATACCACTTCGCCTCGACGGCATTCGGTTCGTAGGTCTTGGCAATCTCGGACATAAGGGGGCGCAACTTTTCCGAAGGCGGACCGCAATGCAAAACCTTATTCGCCCCGCGTCGAGATGCGGGCATGGGCTCTGCTAAATCACACGGACCACCCGGTTGGCCATCGCTTTATGAATTCTGCGAAATCAGCAGACTTCCTCTCCGGCACCGATGTGATGCCCGATTGGGGGCAGGACGCTTCGGATGTCGTGATGCCGAAAAACCGACCGTGGCCTCCGCCGAACACCGCGCCGAGCGGGACGCCCGCTAGCTCGGCGGCCCGACGCATCCACCGGGAAATCACTTGCGCTCGGCCTTTCGCCAGCTAATTTCCGCGCCCATGCGCAGGGCCTTTGCCGTCGGGTTCGCACTTTTTCTGTGTGTCGCCGCACCTAGTTTCGCTGAATGGACGCTGACAAAGATCGGCGGGCGCGACTATGTCCCGTTGGATAATGTGGCGGTGTTTTACGGCCTGGGCGGGGTGCGTCGGGAGGGCAACAGCGCGACGATGGAAATGGGCCCGCGCAGTCTCAAAGGGTCGGCCAACTCGGTCGAGTTCTACATCAACCGGCTGAAGTTCAACCTGAGCTACCCCGTCGCCGAGCACGAGGGGCGCTTGTGGATGTCGCGCATGGACCTGACGAAAGTCCTCGAGCCCGTCCTCCGCCCGAGCAAGATCAAGGGCGCGGAGCGAATCGACACGATCGTGCTCGATCCGGGGCACGGTGGCCATGACAAGGGCGCGCTCAGTTCCTTCGGCTACGAAAAGGATTTCTCCCTCGATGTCTGTCAGCGCGCGCGGATGCTCCTGATGCAGGCGGGCTACAAGGTCGTGATGACGCGGAACACCGACATCTTCGTCTCGCTGTCCGATCGGGTGCGCTTCGCCAACCAGTACTCGAATGCACTTTTCATCAGCATTCATTTCAACTCTGGCGGGACCGGCACCGGCCTGGAGACCTACACGCTCGCTCCGCGCGGGGTGCCTTCGATGATGGCGGACGGGCCGCGCATTTCCGATCTCGATCCCTGCCCAGGTCACGTCAACGATGCGGAAAACATCGCGCTCGCGACAGCCACGCATGCGGCCATGGTGATGCGCTCGCGGATGACGGATCGGGGCATTAAGCGCGCGCGCTTCGTCGTCATCCGCGACATCACCCTCCCCGGGGTGCTGATCGAGGGCGGCTTCCTGAGCAACAACTACGATGCGCGGCTGATCGCGACCCCGACCTATCGCCAGCAAATGGCCAACAGCGTGGTGCAGGCCGTGCAGAACTATCGCCGGGCGGTCGGCACGCAGATTGGGGAAGTGGTCGCGCGGCATGAAGGCCCCCGGGTGGAGACGAATACGCCGATGCTCCGGGCCACGCCGAGCGCGAACGATGCGCAACCGACGGTGATCACGCCGACCGCGCCGGCGAACTGAGCAGGCCGCGCCAGCGCCCGCGACGCGGGGGATGAAGGAGAAATTTGCTGGCACGGGCTCCCGCCTTCGCGCTTCATCCGTGGCTCACGAATGCCTCCCCCTCCTTCACTCATCGCCACCTGCCCCGTCGGGGTTTATGACAGCGGTTTTGGCGGACTGACCGTGCTCCGCCAATTGCGCCGCACCCTGCCGGAATTGGACTACCTCTATCTCGGCGATTCCGGTCGCGCTCCGTACGGTGGACGCGATGTGGATACGGTGCTGGATTTCGCCGAACAGTGCGTGGAGCGGCTCCTGGCCGAAGGCTGCCGGGCGATCGTGGTCGCCTGCCACACCGTCTCGTGCGTGGCGCTGCGCCATCTCCAGCAGCGTTACGGTTCGGAGGGGCGCCGGATCCTCGGCGTGACCATTCCGGCGGCGGAAGCCGCGGTGGCTCAGACGCGCGGGCATATCGGTTTTGTCGGCACCGCGCGCACCGTGGCGTCGCACACTTTTCGCACGGAGGTGCGCAAGCTGAACCCGGATGTCGAGGTCAGCGAAATCGCCGCTCCGCTCCTCGCGCCGATCGTCGAGGAGGCGTGGGAGGACACCGAGATCGCACGGCTCGCCGTGCAGCGTTACGTGGAAAAATTCTCCGGCATCGACACCCTGGTCCTGGGCTGCACGCACTACCCGCTGCTCGAACGCGCCTTCAACGAACTCACGCCGCCCGACGTCGCCGTACTCAATCCCGCTCCGCAAGTCGCCGAGCGCTTCCGCGCCTGGCGGGAGCGGCATCCCGGCCTCGCCCCGGCGGGAAGCGGAAGGCTGCGCGTGCTCTCGAGCGGCGATGCCGGGCGCTTCGCGAGGCATGGCGCACGTTTCCTCGGCGAACCGCTCCCGCCGGTCGAGCATGTGGCCGAGCAGGGAGGCCGCCTCGCGCTTTGCCCGGAAGGCAGCGAGCCGATCGGGCAGGTGGTCAGACTCTGAAGTGTTTTCTCCGCGCCCACGGATGTTCTCCGCGCCCACGGATGTCGAGGCGGCTCTGTCCGTAAGACGTGCCGCCTGGCGCCGCTGCGAAAGTTTCGGCAGCCGCGCCCAAGGCGGCACCTGCTTGCGCAGAAAGCCGCCCCTGCACGACTACCCAAAAGTGCAGGACACGCTTTAGGGAGATGTCGCCGCGTAGGCGCGCGTGGCGGCTTCGTAAATGGCGCGCAGCGATTGTCCACTTTGGTGGCTCACTGCGCGGCATGACTCGAACTCCGGTGCGACCTGCACCACCTGTCCCGCTTTCAGCCCCAGCTTGATCGTCACTTCACCAAACTCGGTGATCACCTTTTCAAATTGGCGTTCCAACTTCAGGCGAACGAGTTGCTCGGTCCGCAGGCCGAAGGCGCTCGTTTCGCGGAAGATGATGTCGGCGAGCGGTTCGACGTGCGTCGCTTCGCAGAGCACCGAGAGCAGGACGCCGGGGCGGTTCTTCTTCATCTGGATCGGCGTGAACCACACGTCGAGCGCGCCGGCGGCGAGCAGCTTGTCCATCGTCGCGCCGAGGATTTCCGGCGACGAATCGTCGAGGTTCGTTTCGAGGCGGGTGACGGTGTCGATCTCGTAACCGCCGGGCATGGTCTTACTCCTCGACGAGCGTGCCGAGCACGGCGCGCAGGACGTTCGGGCGGGAAGCGAGATCGCGCGCGCCGAGGCCGTAGCCTATTTTCTCGGATTTGATCTGCGGCATCGGTCCGAATGAGGCGCCGAACTCCGCGACGATCGCCGCGCCTGTGGGAGTGATCAGTTCGTGCGGTTCATCGATCTGTCCGACCGGGATGCCATGCAAAATCTCCAGCGTCGCGGGCGTGGGGACAGGGAAGGTGCCGTGCGCGCAGGAGACGGTGCCGTGCCCATCGTGCAGGCTGGAAACAAAAATCTTCTCCACGCCGAGCGCTTCGAAGCCGACGCAGGCGCTGATGATGTCGGCGATGGAATCGAGCGCGCCGACTTCGTGAAACTCCACGTCTTCCGGCGGTTGGCCGTGGATCTTGCCCTCCGCCACGGCGATGCGCTGGAAGATCGAGAGCGCGTGTTTCTTCACAAACGCGGACAGCTCGCTGTGCTCGATCAACTCGCGAATCTGGCGATGGCTGCGGCTGTGTTCGTGCTCGTGGCTGTGTTTGTGATGATGCACTTCGCAACCGTGGTCGTGATCGTGCGCGTGGCCATGCGGGTGCGTGTGTTCCTCGTCCCCGTGCTCGTGGTGGTGATGCTCTTCTCCGGGCGCATGCTTGTGTTCATGGGCATGGGAGTGGGTGGGCTCATGCGAAGGTTCGTGGGAGTGCTCGTGTTCATGCGCGTGCGCGCCCTTTTCATGGTGATGATGTTCGTGGCCGTGGTCGTGCGGCTCATCCTGGTCGTGGGTATGCGTCGCGCCCTCGTGGATGCCGAACTTTACGCCCTCGATATTTTGCCGCTTCTCCCGCTCGAAGTGCATGTGAAAATCGCCGAGGTCGAGCTTCGAGAGCTCCCACTCCAGCGTGGAAGGTTTGACGCCGAGATCGACGAGCGCACCGACCGTCATGTCGCCGCTGATGCCGGAGAAACAATCGAGGAAGAGGACTTTCATGGGGTGAGCGAATTAGGAAAGCGGAGCGGTGAGATCGCGGAGCTTGACGGCGCCATCGTAGAGCGCCTTGCCGATGATGCATCCATAAAGTCCGGTCATCTGCGCAAGTCGCCGCACGTCCGCCGCGCTGCTCACGCCACCGCTGGCGATGAGCTGACACTGCAGCGCGTGCAGCATCTTCTCGGTTTCGGCGAAGTTCGGCCCCTGCATCATCCCATCGGTCGCGATGTCGGTGTAGATGATCGTCCCCGCGCCCGCTTCCTCGGCGCGCTTCGCGAGATCGAGTGCGGTGAGCGTGGATTCCTCGGTCCAGCCTTTCACCGAGACCCTGCCATTCTTTGCATCGATACCCACGGCCACGCGCTCGCTGCCGAACGCAGTCGCCAGTTCCGTAATGAACGCCAGCGATTCGACCGCGCGCGTCCCCACAATGACCCGCGAAACGCCCGCATCGAGTGCCCGGCGCGCCGCGGCGAGATCGCGGATGCCGCCGCCGAGTTCGACCGGAAACTTCACCGCCGCACAGATCGCGCGCACCGCGGCGAGGTTGCGCTGCTCGCCGGTGAAGGCGGCATCGAGATCGACGACATGCAGCCAGTCGCCGCCCTCCTCTTCCCAGCGGCGCGCAAACGCGGCGGGATCTTTGGAATAAACGGTTTTCTGGTCGGCCTTGCCCTGGCGGAGTCGGACGACTTCGCCGGAGAGGAGATCAATCGCGGGAAATAGCAGCACGGATGGGAAAGGGGATAAGGGTGGAAAAGGGGACGGCACTTTCTACGAATCCGCCCGCCCGGCAAGGCCGGAAATCCGCGCGATGGGCTGACGGCTATTGTCCGCTTTCACGCGGTTCCTTTGGAATTGACGGAAAGCGACGGCGCCGGGATTACGCGCTGATCGGGACGCTGGCGATGAAGTTGCGCAGGATGCCGAGGCCGACGGCCTGGCTTTTCTCCGGGTGAAACTGTACGCCGGCGACCTGGCGGCGCGCGGCGGCGGCGGCGAAGGTTTCGCCGTAGGTCGAACGCGCGGTGATGACGGAGGCGTCGGTCGAATCCGGGAAGTAGGAGTGGACGAAATAGACGTGCGGCTGCGCGGGGAGTCCGCGCCAGAGCAGGTGGCGCGGAGTGGCAAGGTCGAGTTGGTTCCAGCCGATCTGCGGGACTTTGAGGCCGGGCGTGCGGAAGCGTTTCACTTTGCCCGCGAAGAAGCCAAAGCCGCGCACGCCGGGCGATTCCTCGCTTTCTTCGAAGAGCATCTGGTAACCAACGCAGATGCCGAGAAAGGGTTTTTCGGTGGCGAGCCACTCGGCGAGCGGCTCCCACAGCCCGCGCGTCTGGAGGCCGCGGACGCAATCGCCAAACGCACCGACTCCGGGCAGGACGATGGCGTCGGCATCGGCGAGCCGGGCGGGGTCGCTGATGAGTTCCACGTCGGCCCCTTCATGCCGCAACGCGTTGATGACGCTGTGGATGTTGCCGGAGCCGTAGTCGATGAGGGCGAGCATGGAAATCTAGGATTCAGGATTTAGCATTTTGAAATCAAGGACCGCGCGCGCGGGCGGAATGCTCAAATGCCAGTTCGTCAATGAGAGCTGCTCACAGCGTTCCCTTCGTGCTCGGGATGCCTTCCACCCGCGGATCAAGCTGGCAGGCTTGATCGACGGCTTTGGCGAGACCTTTGAAGACGGCTTCGCACATGTGGTGGGCATCGCGACCATAGAGGATCTCGACGTGGAGATTGGTGCCGGCGTGGATGCTGAAGGCGCGGAGAAATTCCTCGAGCAGGGTGAACGAGAAACGGTCGATGGAGGCGACGCCTTCCGGCGCGCGGTAGTCGAGGAAGGGGCGTCCGCTGAAATCGATGACGACGCGGGCGAGGGTTTCGTCCATCGGGAGGTAGGCCCAGCCGTAGCGGCGGATGCCGCGCTTGTCGCTCAGCGCCCTGGCAAAGGCCTGGCCGAGTGCGATGCCGGTGTCTTCGACGGTGTGGTGCAGGTCCACTTCGATGTCGCCATCGGCGGCCACGGACAGGTCGCAGAGGCTGTGGCGCGCGAAGAGCGTGAGCATGTGATCGAAGAATGGAATCTTCGTCGCAATCCGGCTGGTGCCCTTGCCATCGATCAGCAGGTCGATCTGGATTTTCGTCTCGCTGGTTCTGCGGTCGATCTGGGCGTGGCGGGTCATCGGGATTATTCGGCCGGGTTGCTCTTCTGCGCTTTCATCTTCGTGAAAATGTTCACTCCGGCGAGCACTGCGGCGACGCCAATGACGATCCCGATTGCACCGGGGAGAGTCATGTAGAAAGGCTTGGGCTCTTCTTCCGCGACCACCAGTGGGGCCGCGGCGCGGATCGCCGCGGAAGGCTTCGGCGTGGCCTCGACTTTGGGTTTCGGAGTTTCGGGTGCGGGAGTGGCCGGCGCCTTCTTGAGGGCGCTGCCCTTCTGGGCCGCCGCAACCTCCTTGCTCAACCGGACCGCCAGTTCATTGGCCGACCAGAGGGTGGTCGCCTCCTTGAGCGCGGTGGCGGCGGCCTCCAGTTCGGCGAGCGCGATCTTCTGCCTGGCCGTGGTGGTCCGTTGGATGGACTTTTTCATGTTGTCCACCGGCAGCGCGGCGAGGCGGGTGGATTCCCGGGCGACGCGCGCGAGCAGCGTCGTCAGACATTTCTCGCTGGTCACGATGAAAGGCGGCCAGAGACCGGCTGCTTCGGCGGCCGCCACGGTGGCTTCGGCTTGTTCCATTTCCTTTTTGTAAGCCGCGATCATCTCGGCCCGGTCGGCCGCGCCCACACTCGCAAAACCTTTCTCCTTTCGCGCTTTGAGGACTTTTTGTTCGGGAATGGCGCGTTCCACGCCGGGTTTGATGGACGCGACCAATTGTTTCGCGAGGTCGATCATCTCGGGCATGGTGGCGGCACCGGCGTAGGACTTTTCGACGGCGGCGAAGGTATTGAGCGCGCCGATATTGTCGCCGGCGGCGCTTTGATTCTTCATGTGCTCAAAAGCGAGCAGGCCACCGATCTGCACCTTTTCCTTTTCCACTTCGGCTTTGCTGAGCCACTGACCGCGCAGTTTCGCTTCGCCGCCTTCGACCCGCTTCTTTTCGGCCAGGAATTCGCGGAGCGTGGCCTGGACGGCACTGGTGTGAGCGCCGTTGGGAAATTGCTTGAGGTAGGCTTCGAGCGTGCGGATGGCTGGGTCGTATTGGGTGGCGGAGAGCGAGTTATTGCCCGGCTGGATCGTGCCGACGACGCGGTAGATTTCCGTTTCCGGGTCCACTTTTTCGATCCGCTCGACCTCCGCCCGGGGGACGATTCGCTCGTCGGTGATGCCTGCGGAGACCTTCACTTCCAAGGTCAGTTGCTGAGCGGTGTCCTTGACGATTTTACCTTCGATCCTTTCGCCAGTCTTGAGGATCACCGTGTCCGCGAAGGCACTGGAGATCAGCATCGCGACGGCGATCGTAGGGGTCAGGTTGCGGCGGACGCGAAACATGGAGGGATGAGTTAAGCAGGCCATATCGAGAAAAGAAAAGAATTATCACGGTCGGGTGATAACGAGGCGTGAAGGAGACGTTCGACCCTCATTTCCCTGCCGATGGCTGGGACTTTAGGGAGCAGCCGATCCGCGGAGATTGACGTTGCCCACGGCCGCCCGGCGGTAGTCGGCGATGACCTTTGGACGGGTCTTCTTGTCCGCCAGCATCCGATAATTTTCCACACCATCGACGATGGCTTCCGCGACATGCGCGCGCCACGCCGAAGAGCTGATCAGCGTGCTTTCGGCCTTGTTACTGACAAAGCCGCATTCCACCAAAACTGCCGGGACGGTGCTGAGGCGCAGGACGGCGAAGCGGGCGTGTTTGATGCCGCGATCCACCATCGGAACGTGGCCCAGCAGGGCGTGAAAGACGCTGCCCGCGAGCGCGCTGCTCGGAAGATCGAGGCCATTGCCGGGCTCTTCGCGCAAGTCGCGTTCGCTGGGACGGGAGTCGTTGGTCGCCGGCGCGCCGCGCGGGGCCATGGAGAAGATTTCAAATCCGCGGGCGTCGGCATTCGAGTTGGAGGAGTTGAAATGGATGCTGACGAAGATCGAGCCGGCGATGTTATTGGCCACCGCGGGCCGTTGCTCCAGCGGGATGAACACGTCGGTCGAGCGCGTCATTACCACCTTGTAACCTTGCTTCTCGAGGAGCTTGCGGGCGCGCAGGGCGACATCGAGGGAGAAGTCTTTCTCAAAGCCAAACTTGGAAATCGCACCGCGATCATGTCCACCGTGGCCGGCGTCGAGCACGACGGTGGTGAAGGGCTGGAGGCCGGTGATCATCTCGGGGCGCAGCCGCGGCTCAATGATCTTGCTCAGGTCGAGCCGCGAGACGAACACCTTGCCCTCGTGCGCGAGCACCGGAAAGGCGAGCCACTGTTTGACGCCGTTGATCTGGACTTCGCGCAGGCCCACGGTCACTTCGAGTTGGGCACTGCCAGAGTCGAGGGTGATGGTCTTCGAAGCGGGCACCGCGGGCGGCGGCTCGGCACCGCTGATCGGCGCCGGCTCGTCTTTTCGGATTACTGGCTCCGCGGGAGTGGGCGCGGGGAGGACGTGGCCGGTCAATTCCACCATCGGTGGTTTTGGGAAGCCATAGAACTCCGCGATGTTGTCGAGGGAGACATACTCGCGACTCTCGAAGCGATGCAGCGTCCATTCCGCCGCATTCGCCCGAACGGCGAGCATCGCGCAGCAAAGCAGGCCAAGCCAATGCTGAGGTTTCATGCGAGGAGAGTCACACATACCGAAACCTTACGCAAATGGTGTGCCGCCCGGTGGTGGCCTATTTCTTGGGCTCCTTGGCGGGATCGCCGCCCTTTTTCTCGAACAAGGCGACAAACTCGCCGTAGCCGGATTCCTTGAGCTTGGCCACGGGGATGAATTTCAGCGACGCCGAGTTGATGCAGTAGCGCAGGCCGCCGGCGTCGCGCGGGCCGTCGTCGAAGACGTGGCCGAGGTGCGCGTCGCTCTTCGCGGAGCGAACTTCGACCCGGACCATGCCGTGCGAGGCGTCCTTTTTCTCGACGATCGCCTCCTTTTTGAGCGTCTGGGTGAAGCTCGGCCAACCCGTGCCGGAGTCGAACTTGTGAACCGAGGTAAAAAGCGGTTCGCCACTGATCACATCCACGTAAAGACCCGGCTCCTTGTTGTCCCAGTAGGCGTTGCGGAAGGGCGGCTCGGTGCCGCCTTCGCAGGCCACCTTGTATTGCATCGGAGTAAGCTTTGTCTTGAGGTCTTCCTTGCTCATTTTGGCGGGTTCCGTGGGTTTGTCTTTTGCGCTGGCAGGCGTTGGTTCTGCGGCGTGGGTCGGCAGGGCGAGCGTGAGGATAGGGGCGATCAGCAGGGGAAGGAGGGCAGGCTTGGTCATGCCCATGAGAGTAACTGAGATGCGGGATTGTTCAAAACTGGGTTTTAGTTCACCCGCTTCATGCGCTCGATGTCCACCCGTTCCTGTTGCTCCTGTCGGAGCCGGGCGCGGGCGTTCTGCCAGAATTTCGCGAGGCTGGTCACGACGACAAACGCCGGCAGCAGAAAGAGAATGCGCATCCTGCCGGGCAGAAACAGAAAGCCGGAAACCAGTGCGATCCCGACCAGCCACGTCAACGCCGACGCGCGAATGGCGAAGAACCGTTCCGGCGCGCTCTGACTCTGCTTCAGAGTACGTTGCGTCCTGAAGATTCCGAAGATCAGCAGGGCGAGCAGCAGGTAGGTCTCGAATTTCACGACGGGAAATTACTCCATTTGGCGCCCACGCCACGACCAAAACTCCCGGCATTGACATCGCCGCGCCTACCCGGTCGGCTGGTTCATCATGAAAATCCTGTTCTCTCCCATTTTTCACCCGGGCCGGGATTCGGTGAAGTAAGACCGTTCATGGCCGAGGAAATCGAACGGAAATTTCTCGTTGTCGGAGAGGCCTGGCGGGCGTTGGGGGAGCCGATCCCGCTGCGCCAGGGCTACCTCTCCCACGATCCGGCGCGAACGGTTCGCGTGCGGGTTGCTGGCGAGCGGGCCTGGCTGACGGTCAAGGGCCCGGCGGCTGGCGCCACTCGTCGCGAATACGAATACGAAATCCCGCTGCCCGACGCGCTGGAAATGCTCGACGGCCTGTGCCGGCGGCCCGTGGTGGAGAAGCGGCGCTTGCGCATTCCGCACGCCGGTTTGATCTGGGAGGTGGACGAATTTCTCGGCGAAAACGCGGGCCTGATCGTGGCCGAAGTGGAACTCACAACCGCGGATCAGCCGGTCGTCCTGCCGGAATGGATCGGCGAAGAAGTCACCGGCGATCCGCGCTACTACAATTCGAACCTGCTGAAAAATCCTTACTCGCGTTGGGGCCAGACCGTGTAATTTTTCCGATGCAAGCCGACGAATCAAACGACCAGACCGGGCTGGAAGTCCGCAGCTATTTTGTCCGCGGTCGCAATGCGCTCCTGACCCGCGCGGACTTTGGCGAATTGTATGTCGATTACTACCTGCACCAGGGTCAGCACGGCCATCAGCACGAACCGGCGCACGATGAATTGCTCAAGCAGGCGCTGGCCGCGATCACCCTCCACGCCGCGAGCCGTCCGTGGAATGAATCGTCGGCCTGGACGATCCATCTCCAGGAGCCGCTGCTGAATCTCTTCGTCGCCGGCGACAACCGGCGCGGCGCGATCGTCGGCCAGCTTTTCACCGACAACGTGAAGGAAGACGCGCCGCAGCTTTTCATCGCCGACGTGGTCCGCGAGCGGGCCGAATCGCGGCGTAGCGCGATCGAATTCACCGGCGGCGATGTCTTCCGCGCGGTCGAGCAATACTACGCCCAGAGCGAACAGCGGCTCGGGCGCTACTTCCAGCATGCGCCGGAGGATTTCGTCTTCGTCTCCGCGCAGCCGCAATGCGATCTCGCGTGGCTGGAGGAACTCGACGACGCGGCGATCATGACCCTCGACGAAACCGAGCAACTTAGCCTGCTCGAGCGCCGCTCCTACCGCTGGGAATGCGGCTGCAATCAGGCGCGCATGTTCGCCGTGCTCGCTTCGGTGATGAAGACCGATCCGGACGGACTTTTCGGGGAAGAACCCGTGCTGCGGATCAGTTGCCCGCGCTGCGGCGCGCGGCACACGATCACCCGCGAAGCGCTGGAGGCGTACGTGGCGGCGAAGGAATGACCGTGGAGAGGAGCGGGGATTTCGAGCAGCGTTTCGGCGGCCTCGCCCGGCTCTACGGTCGCGCCGGGTTGGAGCGGCTGCGCGCCGCGCACGTCTGCGTCATCGGGGTCGGCGGCGTCGGCTCGTGGGCGGTGGAAGCGCTCGCGCGTTCCGGGATCGGTGCGCTGACCATGATCGATCTCGACGACGTGTGCGTGACCAACGTCAACCGCCAGCTTCACGCGCTCGACGGTCAGGTCGGCCGGCCCAAAGTCGAGGCGCTCGCGGACCGCGTGCGGCTCATCCATCCCGCGTGCCGCGTGGAAGGCGTCGCCGAATATTTCACCGCCGCCACTGCCTCCCGCCTGCTGGAGCCGCGCTACGACTTCGTCATCGACGCCACGGACAAGCTTACGAACAAGTGCCTGATCATCACCGGCAGCCGCGAGCGAGGTTGTCCCGTGCTCACCGTCGGCGGGGCCGGGGGCAAACGCGACGGCACCGCCGTGCGCGTCGCCGACCTCGCGCACAGCGTGCAGGACGAGCTGCTGCGCCAGGTCCGCCGCAAGCTCCGGCGCGACTGCGGCTTTCCGCGCGACCTGCAAGTTCCCTTCGGTGTCTCGTGCGTCTATTCGCCGGAGAAGCCCGTCTTTCCCTGGGCCGACGGCACCTGCTCCGCCGAGCCGGAGCCCGGCAGCAGCCTGGCGCTCGACTGCGCCAGCGGCTTCGGCACCGCGACTCCCATCACCGGCGCCTTCGGCCTCGCCGCCGCGGGGGAAGTGGTGCGGCGGATCACCGAGGCTTGATCGGAGGGACGCGCTCCTGCGCGTCCCCCAATTCCTCCGGCGTCGGCAAAGTCAGGGACGCGCGGGAGCGCGCCCCTCCGGGTGTTCACGCCCCAAACAGCCGCTCGAAATTCTCCTCTACCTGTGCCGCCAGCACCTCCACGGGCAGACCACGCAATCCCGCAAGTGCGTGGTATGCCAGCGCGATATTCGCCGGATGATTGATCGCTTCGCCGCCCCCGTCGCGCAGCGGATACCGGTTGCGTTCGTCCGGCGGACGCAAGTCCGGCGCGTCCGTCTCGACGAGCAGCCGCTCGATCGGGAGGTCGCGAAAGACCGCCCGTTGCGCCGGCTTTCGTTCGTGGAGGAAATACGCGTTGAAGGAAAAATATCCGCCGAGGGCGACGAAGCCGCCGACCATTTCCGCGGGGCCGCCGTACGCGTGAATGAGGAAGCCGCGCGCCGGGAGCGGATGGGCGCGCAGCAATTCGTCGAGCGCGCCCCACGCGCGGATGCAGTGGATCGTCGCCGGGCGGTTCAACTCGGCGGCGAGCCCAAGCTGCGCAAGAAAGACCGCGCTTTGCAGCGCGAGATCGTGGCCTTCGATCCAGCGATCGAGGCCGATTTCCCCGACGCCCGCGTCGGGATGCGCCTGCAATTTTTCGCGGAGCGCGGCGAGCCAGTGCGCCGAGCGCGTTGCGACCTGCCACGGATGCAGACCGAAGGACGGGAGGACAAAGGCGTGCTCCGCGGCGAGCGCGGCGACGGCGTCCCAATCCGCTTCGCGCGTGCCATTGACGACCGCGCGGGCCAGGCCGAGCCGGGCCAGTTCGGGAAGGATCGCCGCCCGATGCGGCGTGAGGCGCGCGTCGTGGAGATGATCGTGCGCGTCGAACAATTTCACGGTGCGGTCTGCTGCGCGGCAAAAGCGCGGATGGTCTTCCGCACGCTGGCCAGCCCGTTCAGGCGCGTCGGCGAGAGCTGGCGGTCCAGCCCGAGCGCGGCGATGAACTCCGGCTCGATGCCGACCACTTCGTCCGGCGCGGCGCCGTCGTAGAGTTCGCAGAGCAATGCCACCAAGCCTTTGACCAGTGGGGAATCGGCGTCCATTCGGAAATGGCAGCGCCCCTCTTCCACGCGTCCCACGATCCAGACCTGGGACACGCAACCCGTCACGCGATTCGCCTCGGTGCATTCCTCGACGGCGGGTGCGGGCCACTTCTTCGCCCGCGACACGAGGGCCGCGAGGCGCTCCTGCGGGTCTTCGATGAGCCGCCATTTGGCGATGAGGTGCTGCTGCTTTTCCGCGAGGGTCATGCGGGGAAACGTCCACGAAATTCACGAAAGCACACGAAAAGGATTTCCGGCTTTCGTGCCTTTCGTGTTTTTCGTGGACACTTCTTGGGCGCAGGTAAAAATGCGCGCATGAAGTTCCCCCTCTTCGCCGCCCTCCTCGCGTTCGCGCTCCCAGCCTTCGCCGCCGAAATCCCCCGCGCCTTGCCGCCGGGCGAACTCCCCAAGGACGCCCGCCTCGGCCCGCTCAAGGATCTCGATGGCTACTTTCCCTTCACGCCGCCAGCGACGCGCGAGGCTTGGGAAAAGCGTGCGGAGCAAGTGCGGCTTCAATTGCGCGTGGCACTGGGCCTTTACCCCGAGCCGACGCGCACGCCGCTGAACGCCGTCGTCCACGGGAGCATCGAGCAGCGCGACTACACGGTCGAAAAAGTCTTCTTCGAGTCGATGCCCGGCTTCTTCGTCACCGGCTCGCTCTTCCGCCCAAAGACGCCCGGGCCACATCCCGCGGTGCTTTGCCCGCACGGCCATTGGCGGAACGCGCGCTTTGCCCTCCGCGGCGATGCGGAGATGAAGCGCGAACTCGACAGCGGCGGCGAAGTGCTGCCCGAGAGCGGGCGCAGCGTCTTCCAATCCATCGGCGTGCAACTTGCGCGCATGGGCATCGTCGCGTTTGTCTATGACATGCTCGGCGACTGCGATTCGCAGCAGATCAGCCACGAACTCGCGCACAAATTCGCCAAGCAGCGCCCGGAGATGAACACGCGCGAAAATTGGGGCCTCTACAGTCCCCAGGCGGAGGCGCACGCGCAGAGCATCATGGGCCTGCAAACGTGGAACTCGATCCGCGCGCTCGATTTCCTGACCTCGCTGCCCGACGTGGACGCCAAGCGCCTCGGCTGCACCGGCGCGAGCGGCGGCGGCACGCAGACGCAGATGCTCGCCGCGCTCGATCCGCGCCTCACCGTGTCCATTCCGTGCGTCATGCCGAGCACCGCGATGCAGGGCGGCTGCACTTGCGAAAATGCCAGCCTGCTCCGCATCGGCACCGGCAACATCGAGATCGCCGCGCTCTTCGCACCCAAGCCGCAGGCCATGACCACGGCGAAGGACTGGACGATCGAGATGCCGACCAAAGGCTTTCCCGATTTGCAAAAGCTCTACGCGCTGATGGGTGCGAAGGAAAACGTCGCGCTGTGGCCCATGCCGCAGTTTCCGCACAACTACAACTCCGTCACGCGCCACGAAATCTACCGCTGGTTCAACACCCACTTCCGCCTCGGCCTGCCCGCCGGGCGCCTGACCGAGCGCGACTACCCGCTGCTCAAGCCCGAGCAACTCACCGTGTGGAATGAGGAGCATCCCGCGCCGCCCGGCGGTGATGACTTCGAGCGCAAGCTCCTCAAGCAGTGGCACGACGACGCGCAGCGGCAAATCGCCAAGGGCGCCCATGGTGGCACATCCGTCACCGCCCCGGCGTGGCGCGCGCTCATCGGCGTCGGAGCCACCGGCAAAACGCCCGCGCTCGCGAAGGGCGCCGCCAGCGAAGTCTCGGGCGGCGGGAAAACCTATCGCGCGAGTGCGGCGCTGCTGAACGTCCCGGATGGTTCGGCGCTGCCGGTGCTTGCGCTGCGCGCGGCGCCGCCGGTGCGGGGTGCGGTGCTCTGGCTCGATGGGCGCGGCAAGGCGGGACTGTTCACCGACGCGGGCGAAGTGCGCCCCGAAGTCTGCCGTCTGCTCGACGGAGGTTACTCGGTGATGGGGGTGGACCTGTTTGGCCAGGGCGAATTCCAGCCCGATAACCAGCCGCTGACCGTGACCCGCCGCACCAAAAATCCGCGGGAAGCGGCCTGCTTCACCTTTGGCTACAATCCGGCGGTCTTCGCCCAGCGCGTCCATGATATCGGCGCGGTGATGGGGCTCAGCCAGCCGGGTGGGGGAGCCGAGGCGCCGCCGCTCAGCATCGTGGCGCTGGATGAAACCGGCCCCCTGGCCGCCGTGGCCATGACGGTGACCGCGCAGCGGATCGAGGCCGCCGTGATCCAGACCGGCGGCTTCCGCTTTGGCCACGTGCTCGATCTGCAATCGCCGGAGTTTCTCCCTGCCGGTGCCAAATACGGTGACCTGCCCGCGGCGCTGGGCCTTGTTCGAGAGCGGACGGGACGGATGCTGGTGCTCGGGGAAGGCGAGGGAAACAAGGATCCCATCGGCTGGTTGCTCCAGCCCTGAGCGATTCGCTTTTTAGGAGTATTTTCGCGCCAGGGACGCAAAGACCGCCAGGAACTTTCTGCGCTGCTTTCCCTGGCGTCCTGGGCGTTCCTGGCGCGAGGCTGTTTTAGGTCCGTCTGGTGACCGCGTAATCGATCCCCATCGTGCTCGACTCGGCGGCGGACGCGACCTTGCGTGCGCAGCGTGTGGAAGTTCCCGAGACTGAAATCACCACCGGCGAAGTTCTGCTCCAGACGACCGTCACGTCTGGCGAATAACTGGTTTCGCGGGAGCATGCGCGGCTCGCGGTGAGCCTTTCGGGTTTCATCGCGGGTAGCACCGGCAAGTCCCGGTGTGTGTAATGGCTGGGACGACAAGTCATGTCTTTTGCGGGCCGCCGGCGGATTCGGTTTATTCCGTGTCGCCCCCCGCATGAAGAGCTTCCCCTTTTTTATCTCAGAGGTCGTCGCCACACGTAGTGGTCGCGAGCCAGGGTTTGTGGGGAGCAGGGATTTGTACCGCGGATCGGGCGGCAGGCCGGCGGTGGACATTCGCCGCCGCGGGCGCGGTCGCGTCCATCCGGCGGACGGAACGAGGCCCCACGAAGACCCTCGTCCGCTCCCCAGAAAAGATCCGGCTCTCGTGATTCAAATCCCCAGGCAGTCCGGCCTCGGACGAAAAACGTCCGGCGGCCTCCCCCAGTCCCCAAACCGCTAAAGCACCCCACTCCATATGCGCTCCTCCCAAAATACGCCTCGCTCCCGCTCCCGCTTCACGCCCTTTTTCGTCCGGCGACTTTCTTCGTGGTTGGTTCTCTCCACCGCGCTGACCGTGATCGTCGGGGAGGCTCTGACCTACGACGCGAGCGGGAACGCTTATTCCTGGGATGCGGATGGGAACGCGATCGGGAACAATGCCGGCACGGGCGCCGGTCTGGGCGGGAGTGGCGTTTGGGATACGAGTTCGTCCCTGTGGTGGGATGGGGTCAACCCGCTGACCCCGTGGCCGAATGTCATGATCGCTCCGGTGGATACGGCGGTCTTTATGGGTGTCGGTGGGTTGGTGCAGGTGGGCGCGCCGATCACGGTCGGGACTTTGACTTTCAATTTGGCCGGCTTTCATCTGACGGGAGACGGCACGGCTGGGACCAGGAAGCTGACCCTGGCCGACAGTGCGGCGGTGCAGGTGAATGTGGCGGGCGTGGCGACGATCAACGCGGTGATCGCCGGTTCCTCGGGGCTGAATCTGAGCAGCACCACCACCGGAACGCTGGTGCTCACCGGAGCCAATAGCTTTACCGGCGACGTCAACATCGACTCCGGCACGCTGAACATCTCTTCCGATGCGAATCTGGGCGATGCCGCCAATGATCTCACCTTTAGCGGGGCGGTGGGAACGCTGAGTCTCACTGGCCCGGTGGTGCTGGGAGCTGGCCGGCAGATCAACCTCAATAATAGTGGAGCGGTCACCCTTACTCCCACGACCACGGGGCAGCAGGTGATCCTGGGCCAGGTGACGGGTTCCGGGGCGCTGAATTTGGTGAACTCGGGCGTGACCCATCTGCTCAGTTCCACCAATGACTTCACCGGCGTTCTTTGGGTGCAGAACGGGGTCCTTTCAATCAACTCCATCGGCGATGCGCTCGGCAGCGGCAATATCAAGCTGGGCTCCGGCACCGGCACCTCCAGCACCTTCCAATGGGGGACCGGTGCGGGTTCCGCATTGGTGCTGTCCAACCGGGCCTTCGAACTCGCGGCAGGGACTACCGGTGGCGGCACGATCGACAGCTCCGCGTCCGCCGCGGCCCGTGCGATCACGATCAATACGAACCTCGCGTTCACCGTGCCCGATGGCGGCAACAAGACGCTGACCCTGACGGGCATCAACACGGGCACGAATACCTTTGCCGGCGATATCACCGACAATGGCAGTTCCACGACGGCGGTGACCAAAACCGGGACGACCTTGTGGGTTCTGAGCGGGGCGGGGAACAGCTTTACGGGGAACCTCACGGTCAGTCAGGGCGTCCTCCGGGCGACGCATGTGAACGCGCTGGGTGGTGACACGGGCAACCTGAGCTTCGCGGGTAACGGCGTGCTGGAGATCCGGGTGGATTCTCCGGAGTTGATCACGAGTCGTCCGGTGACGATCAATCAAAATCAAACCACGTTTATTTACGTGGACCATGCCATCGGCAGCACGGCGGTGAATGGAACAGTCACGCTCGGGCCGATGTCGCCAGGGGGTAACAACAATTTTAACGTCCTCGGGGATCACGGTTACGGGCTCACGCTGGGCGTGCACACGTTCAACCACAGTACCACCAACGGCTCCTCCACCACGCTAACCACGAACAACTACCTGAGCGCTCCGGGCTTTGGGGCGGCCGGCTATACCGCCGGTATTTTGACGATCGGAGGATTTGCGACGGACAATGTGGCAAACCCCGGTGGGATCTTGCAGGTGCTGAGTGGATGGGGCGACTATGCGGTGACGGGGGCCGTCAGTTCCGCGGCGACCCTGCCGATCAACATCAACAAGAACGGCACGGGGGTGCTGACCTGGTCCCCGGACGTGAGCGGCTGGGTGACCGGCCTCTTCACCCTGAGCGGCGGCACGACCCGATTCACGGCAGTTCCGACCGGCGGGGCCACGCTGAGCCTGGGGACGAGCCTGGTCGAACTTCGCAACGATGTTTCCACGGATTTCGCGATTCAGATATCCAACACGACGAGCGGCAATTCGACCTTGGTGGTGGATCACACGATCGGCGGTGTCGCCGCGGGGAATACGGCCACGCTGACCTCCATCACGTACACGAACAACTCTGCCGTGTTGAACGTGGTCGGCGATCACGGCTACGGGTTGAACACGGGCGCGGTGACGATCAATGCAAATGTCGGCGGGACATTTGGGAACTACCTCGATGCGCGGGGTTACGCGGCCGCGGGATACACGCCCGGCGCGTTCACGATCGGCAGTCTGACCAACGCCTCGGGCGGAACGGGCACGCTGATGCTCGCGGGATTTGGCAATTATACCGACTTCAATGGCAATGTGAGCAACACCGGCGGCGGAAACTTGCACATCACCAAGAACGGCATCGGGGCCGTGGGCTTCAGTGGTGACAATTCCGCCTGGACCTCCGGCAATCTGACCCTCTCCACGGGTCTGACGCGCGCCACGGGCGTTCAGTCATTGGGCAGCGCGGTCATCGTCTTTCCCGGCGCCGCATTGCTGGAGTTGCGGGCCGATGCCGGCTCGAACGTCTTCGGCAACAACATCCTCTCGAGTTCGTCGCCCACGATCATGGTGGATCACTCGGTCGGGGGCACGAACACCGGCGGGACCGTCACGATGGGAACTCTCGCAACGAACGCCAACAACGCCACGATCAACGTCGTCGGGGCGCACGGTTACCACTTCACGACCGGCGCGGTCATCATCAATGGGACGCGGTCTCTGGCGCTGGGCAACTATCTCGGGGCGCCCGGCTATGGGGCGGCGGGTTACGCGGCGGGCCTGCTCACGTTGGGCAGCGTGACGACCGATGCCGCGGCCGGCACTTCCACCCTCACGCTGAGCGGCTTTGGCGACTACGCATTCGGCGGCGCCCTGAGTTCATCCAATGCGGCCACCGCCCTTTCCGTGACCAAGAACGGCATCGGCATCGCGACTTTCTCCGGCGACAACTCCGGCTGGACGAGTACGACCCAGGGGGTTTTGTTCACTTCCGCGGGCACGACGACCATCGACGCGACCAACCTGAGCGCCCTCGGCAGCGCCAATCTGGGCCTCAGCGGCGGGTTGCTCGAGTTCCGCACCAATAGCGGAACCTCGGGGGCGATGTGGACGGGCAAGAACCTGACTTTCACTTCCGCGGCCTCGATCGCCGTGGACCCGCTGGTGGGTTCGAGCGATACCGGCAAGACGGTGGAATTGGGCGCCTTGCTGGCGAACGCGAATCAGGAACTGAGGTTCACCGGTAATCACAGCTACGGCCTCACCTTCAACGCGGCGGCCACGTCCAACCAGAACAGCACCGTGACCCTGAACAATGTCGGCAACGGGACGGTGACCTTTGCCGGTGGACTTGCCTCGGTGACCACGGCGGCTCAACAGACGATGTGGTCTTTCCAGGGCAATGGAGATTTCCACATCTCGGGCAATGTGGTGGACACCACCGGCCGGGCGGCCATGACGAAGAACGGCCAGGGCACGCTGACCTTGAGCGGATCGGGCAGTTCGTTCACGGGTGCGCTCCAGTTGAACAACGGCGTGATCCGCGTCACGAATGCCGGGGCGCTCGGGGGCGGCACTGGCACCATCAATCTGCAGGCCAACACGGGATCGGCTTCGGGGTTCGATCTCCGCAATGACGCGGGGATGGATCTCTCCCAGCACAATCTCGGCACCGCGCTCAACTCGATCATCAATGTGGACCGCACGGGAGCGAGCGCCACGAACCAAACCATGATCCTCGGCGGCGGCACGGTCTTCGTGAACAGCAACTGGGGGATGGCCATCACGGGCGCGCATGGCTATTCGCTCCAGTTTGGCTCCGCTGGAAACACGACCGCTTTCACGGTGGCCAACAACGTCGGCATTCAGACGATGACGAACTTCATTCCGAACGTGGGCGGGAGCGGGAGCGTCATTTTCCATAGCGGCATCACCTTCCTGAATGTGGCCAACGCCAGCGGCATCAACCTGGCGGGCACAGGTGACTACCTGCTCTCCGGTAAACTCACTTCGGGGACCACGACCAACTCGACAGTGACGAAAAGCGGAGCGGGGACACTCACGATCACCAGCGACAACAGCACCACTTTCAATACGGCATTGTCCATCTTCACGATGACGGGTGGCGTCACGCGCGTGACCACCGGCAATGGCCTCGGCGGAGCTTTAGCGACGGTGAATCTGAACGGCGCCGCGCTGGATTTGCGGAGCGATACCGCCTTTACAGTGCTGCCCACGATTCTCGTCGGGACGACGAACTCCTTCATCAATGTGGACCGCGCCATCGGAGGCGCAGGAACTGGCCAGACGATGGCTCTGGGAGGGCTGAGGATCGGCACCTTCACGCTCTACCTCACGGGCGGCAATGATTACGGTCTCAACCTGGGTTCTCTGAACGTGACCGGAGCGGGGACGATCATCAACAATATCGGGGGCGCGGGCGTCGTCACCATTTCCGGCATCAGCTCGGTGGCGGTGCAGACGCTCACGCTGGGCGGTTCGGGCGAGATCGACGTGACCGGGGGGATTGCTTTGAACGCCTCGAGCGGTCTGATCAAGACGGGTAGCGGGTTGTTGAAGTTGACCGGGGCGAGCACCTACACCGGCCCGACCAACGTGCGAGGCGGTACCATCCAACTCGCCGCCGGGGCGGGGGGATCGCTGAACGGTGCGACCGGCACCGCTCTGACGGTGTCAGACACCGGCATTTTCGAACTCGACAACACCGGGGCGGCGGGAAGCGTTTCCCAGGGCATGGGTGCGTTCTCTGCGTCGGTGGGTGATGCGACGATTCAATCCACGAGGGTGGTCGCGCAGGATGTGACGCTCGCTCTCGACGCGCTCGCGCGCACGGCGGGCGCGACCGCCAATTTCGTGATTTCCGGGGGAACCAACGGCACGGAAAACAGGATCACGGCCACGGGGACGACCGCGGGCGCTTTTATCAGCCAGGGCACTTTCTTCAACGGGGCCGACTACGCGGTCGCCGATACCGCCGGAGGTTATCTGCGAGCCATGACCACGGGTGATACCAACTATGTCGCGGACACAACCCTGACGGCTGGGCGGTTCAACTATCTCACCGCCCAGGTGGATGCGCAGGCGGCGATCGTGATCAATACGGTGACGTTGTCGGCGGCCGGTGTGGGCATCCAGATGGCGGCGGATGCCAGCCTGACGCTGACCAATGGAGGCATCCTCAAGACGGGCGGCGGCGCCAGCATCATCGATGCAGAGAGCGGGACGAGTGCGATCGTCACCGCGTCGAGTAACGGGGAACTGGTGATCCGCACCGATACGTCCGGCGATCTTCTGACGATCGCCATTCCCCTCGCTCCGAACGGCACGGGAGCGGTGACCAAATCCGGGGCCGGGACCCTGGTGCTCTCCGCGGCCAGCGCGTACCCGGGGAAGACCTTCATCAATGCGGGCACGCTCGCTCTCGGGATCGACGATGCGCTGCCGAACGGCACCGGCAAAGGTGCGCTCCAAATCAACCTGGGCGGCACGTTCGATCTCGCCGGGTTCAACGCCGGACTCCAGGGAATCTCCGGCTGGGGGGCGATCGAGAACTCCACCGCCTCCGCGGTGACGATGACGATCGGCGAGGCCAACGGGACAGGGGTCTTCAACGGCACGGTGCAAAACAGCGGCGGTGGTGCGCTCTCGGTGGTCAAAACCGGCACGGGGGCGATCACCTTGGGAGACTCGACCGGCGGCAGCAATCAATTCACCGGCGACCTGTCGATCAATGACACGGGCGTCCTCTCGATCAATAGCCTGGCCGACAGCGTCGGCACCCGGATCAACCTGGGCGCGACGGGTGCTGCGACGGCGACCGGGCTGACTTTCATCGGAAGCAGCGATCTCACCTTGAACAACCGCGCCTTCGATCTCGTGGGTGACGCGGGGCAGGTGGCGACTATTACCGCGTCGGGGGTTCAAGGGGCGGGCGGGGTGCCCGGCATGCTCATTATCGGCCGCGATCTGACGCCTTCGGCTTCCGGCGACAAGACGCTGATTTTCGCGGGGAATACGGGGGTGGCGAACAGCAACATCATCAACTTCTTCAATGGCAACATTTCCAACCCGACCGGCGGCGGGACCACTGCGCTGACGTTCAGCGGGACTGGCATCTGGGGGCTCACGGGCACGAACACCTTTACCGGCGGGATCACGCTGTCCGGCACCGGCACGCTGCGCGGCACGAATGCCAGTAGCTTCGGGGGCAGTGCCAATACGATCAACGTGACGGCGTCGGGGCTCCTCGACCTCCGCTCGGATGGCAGCGTGAACTTCGCCAACCCGATCACGATGAATCAAAACTTCACGATCAACGTGGATCGTTCAGTCGGCGGGTCGGGGTACGGTCAGGTCATGACCATCGGGGATCTGACGGAAGCGACCACCACGGGACGAACGCTGACCATCACCAACATCACGGGCACGGGCAATAGTCTCGGCGCCTCGAATCCGATCAACGGCTATGGCCTGCGGATTCCCAACCTGTTCCTGACCTTCGGCACTTCCACCTTTATCTCCAACGCCCTCGGCTCACCGGGAGAGGCGACGTTTGCTGTTCCTACCGTCGGCACGGGCGTGGCCGGGGCGCTGGTCATCGACAATATCAATCTGGCCGACGGCCTGACCCACGATCTGACCATTCAACCCGGTTTATCCACTACCGCCGGCACGACGATCATCTCCGGCGACATTACGCAGGGAGCTGGTGCGGTTTTGGGGCTGACTTACACGGGGAACAGTTTCCTCACCCTCGCCGGAACCGCCGCGACCAATTACAGTGGGGGACTGACGATCAACAGCAGCGGCACCGTCCGCGCCACGACGGCCTACAGTCTGGGTGCCGGTGCGATCAATCTGTCCCGCGGGAACTTGGAAGTACGCAACGACGCCAGTGTGAACTACGGCAATGCGTTCAACTGGAATGCCAACAACAGCGTTGCTCTTTACGTGGGTGAGGCCCTCCTCGGCACGAGCGGCCATCACAATACTTTCACCTTCGGCACCCTGACCATCACCGCAGCCTCGGCGAGATCGCTGACGGTCGCGGGCATCGGCGGGAGCAATAATAACAGTGCGAATTCCGTCACCTTCGGCGGAGTAGTGATCGGCGATAACTTCAACAACGCCATCACCAACACCCTGCTTCTGCCCGGGACGTTGAACCTCGGAAACATCAGCAACGCCAACGCGGATACGGCCAGCACGCAAATCCTGACGATCAATGGAGCTGGGGTGACGACCGCGGGGGACATCAGTGATGGCACGGGCACCAGCCTCACGGGCATCCTCTACACGGGTAATGGGATCCTCGACCTGAGCCGGGCGACCGCCGGCAGCACTTTCACCGGTGGGCTGACGATCAACAACGGCTCCGCCACGGTGCGGCTCGCCAACGTCGCCGGGGTCGCTACTGAGTACGGGCTGGGCGCGAGCACGAATGCGATCAATTTCGCCACCGGCATCATGGAGTTTCGCAGCGACGTCGATGTCACTTACAGCAATCCGATCAATTGGACCGCCAATGCCGATGTCAGAATCTACGTCGGCCAGCTCCCAGGAGGCACCGGACACGGTGGGGGGGAGGGCACTACGTTCACCCTTGGAACCTTCAATATTTCTGCGCTGCCCAGTGCGAAAACCCTGATCGTGGCGGGGATCGGCGGCAGCGGCGCGAACAACGGAAACTCCGTCACCTTGGGCGGGGTGGTCATTGGCGGAACCTTCACCAACACGATCAACAACAGCCTGCCGCTGCCCGGCTTTTTGAACATCGGCAACATCACCAACATCAATGCTGCTGGCACGCAAATCCTGACGCTCGCCGGAGCTGGAGTCACCACCGTGGGCGACATCAGCAATGGCACCGGCACGAGCCTGACGGCCATCACCTACACCGGCACGGGCATCCTCGATCTGGGCCGCGCGACCGCCGCCAATACCTTCACCGGCGGCCTCACGCTTTCCGGCGGCACGACGCGGGTCACGAACCAGTACGGCTTGGGCGCCGCGAGCAACAACGTGATCTTCAACAGCGGTGGTGCCATCCTGGAACTGCGCAGCGATACCGATGTCACGTACGGCAACCAGTTCCAGAACCTCAACGGTGGCGTGATCAATATCGGCCAGTTGCCCGGCGGCACAGGGATTCATGGGGCGACCGGAGTGACCTTCACCCTGGGTCTGCTCAAAATCGCCCAGACCGCCCGGAACGTGTCGATCAACGGCATCGGCGGTTCGCAGGCCAGCAGCACCGGGAACCTGACTTTTTCCGCCGTGGACCTGAACGGCTTCGCGTTGACCACGCTGACGAACGGTCTCCAGATTCCCAGTCAGGTGAACGTCGGCCCGGTGAGCACGAGCGTCGCCGGCTCTTCCGTGCTGGCGATCGCGGGCATCGGCGTGACCACCGTGGGTGACGTGGATGACGGAAGCGGGACGGTCGGTCTGACCTACACGGGCACTGGTTTTCTGGATCTGAGCCGCGCCACGAGCGCCAATACCTATACCGGTGGCTTCATCCAGGCCAACACCGGCACGGTGCGCGTCACCAGCGCGTGGGGCTTTGGTGCCGGTTCCATTAATTTGCAGAACGGCACAACCGAGGTGCGCAGCGATACCGACCTCAATTTCACGAACGTCTTCAACTGGAACGGCGGCGGCGCGAATATCACCGTCGGGCAACTTCCCGGCGGCACGGGCAACAACGGGGCCATCGAGCGGACCATTACCTTTGGCGCATTGACCGCGGCCACCACTTCCACCGGCCGGACGCTGACGATCAGCGGCATCGGCAATACTTTGGCGAGCAGTGGTTACTCCGTCGTCATCGGTGGCGTCACCTTTGGGAACGGCAGCAACAACTTCAGCAATATTGTGACTAACAACCTGACGCTTCCCGGCACCTTGAGCCTGGGCGACATCACGGGAGCCGGCACTTCCGGGACGATCACGTTTGGGCTCAATGGCATCGGATTTACCACCATCGGGAACGTCACCAATGGCAGCGGCGGCAGCATCACCGCCCTCACCCACTCCGGTCCTGGCATCGTGCAGGTCACCGGTACCGGCACCGCCAATTTTAGCGGGGGGATCAACGTGACCGGCGGCACGCTGCGCATGATCGGGGCGAATAGCTTCGGTTCCGCCAGCAGCACGATCAACCTCGTTAATGGTACCTTGGACGTTCGTGGCGACAGCGACTTCGGCGTGAACAATCAGCTCAACCTGATTCCAGCAGCCAATCAAGCCGTCACGATCAACTTGGATCAGGCGACGAGCGGGAATCCGGGCCGGACGATCACCTTCAACGGAGCGGCCACAATCCTTGGGAATGCTACTACTTCGAGGACCCTCACGCTAAACAGCGGCAGCAACACCGGCGCAATTTTCACGAACGGCCTCAGCATCGCGCTCACCGGCTGGACGATCACCAACAACGCCTCCGGCCCGATCGACCTCGGGCCGATCAATTACACCGTCGCGGCGGGGACGCTGGCGATCAACGGCTCGGGGACGACCGTGCTCGGCAATATCACCGGCACCACCGCACCCCTGGCCATTGCTTACAGCGGCACCGGCCTGCTGGACCTGACCGGCAACAACGGCGGGGCGAATCCGATGTCCGGCCTGACGCTGACCGGCGGCGGGATCACGCGGGTCAGCACGGCGCCCAATCTCGGCGCCGCCGGAGCGACGCTCACGTTCACCGGAACGGCCACTTTGCAGGTGCGCAACGACAACGGCGGAACCAGCAACGGCACGATCAATTTCGGCGCCCCGATTTCCTTGACCGTCGGCACTTCCGGTTACCTGATCGACCTGGCGAATAACGGCGGATCGGCCACCGGGAACACCGTGGCCTTCGGCTCGCTGAACAACGGCAATGGGGCCAACGGCATCACCCTGACCATCAACGGAGCCCACGGTTACGGCGCTTCCTTTACCACCCTGACGCTTCCGTCGGGGATCGGTGCGACCACCGTGATCGCGGCCAATGCCCCGGTGACCATTTCGGGCAATGTGACGAACGCCATGTCGGGTTTCAGCAGCTCGCACTTTGACACCCTGACGCTGGACGGGATCGTCGGGGGGACGGTCAATGGCAACATCAGCGATGCCACGGGAGGCTCCGTGGCGGCGGGGGGAACGACGCGGATCACCAAGCAGGGCGCCGGCACCTGGACGCTGACCGGCACGAACACTTTTACCGGGTTGATCAACGTGAGCGCCGGGACGCTGATCGCGAGCGCCGATGCGATCAATGCAGCCAACGCCGGCAGCGGCCTGACGATCGGCAGCACCGGCACCTTCCGGGCCGCCAGCAGCATCACCACCGCCAAGACCATCACGGTGTCCACGGGTGCCCAGATCGATACCAACGGCAACGAAGTGACGATCAGCGGGCGGGTTACCGGCTCGGGCTTCACCAAGACCGGAAGCGGCACGCTGGTCATGACCAACGTGACGAACACGCAGGACAACCTGACCATCGCCAACGGCGTGGTGTCGATTCCGTCCATTGCGAACCAGAACGTCGATCAGCCGCTCGGCCAGGTGAATGGCCGGGTCTTTCTGGGCAGCGCCGGCACTACCGGCACGCTCCAGTACACCGGAGGAACGACCGCGAGCAGCCAGCCATTTGCGGTGGCGGCCGACGGCACCGGCGTCATTCAGGTGGATGGGGGAGCGGCGGTGGCGCTGACCATCAGCGGGGCGATCAGCAGCGTCACCCAGGGTTCCGGCACTTTCACCAAGACGGGTACGGGCACCCTGATCCTCGCGGGTTCAAATAGCTTTAGCGGCGGCACGATCAATCTCAACGACGGCATCCTGCAAGCGGGCAACTCCACGGCCTTGGGCGCGGTGGCCCTCTCCAATCGGGTCGTCTTCGCCAATGGCAGCGGTGCCATCCTGAACATTGCCGTGAGCACGACGGCGGCGGGCGTGACCGGAGACGAAACCGCCACGATTCAAAATGGGGTGGGCGGCAACACCGTGCTCACGCTCAATGGGGTGTCCGACTCGGTCTTTTCCGGCCAGATCAATAACGGTGCCCTGGGAACCTTGGGGCTGGCCCTGGCGGGCAGCGGCACACTCACGCTGGATGGCTCGACCGCGCACACCTTCTCCAACGGCGTCGCCATCAATGCCGGGCTCCTGGTCCTCGATGCGGCCAATGTCGCCGGCAACGAAAACCTCGTTGACGCGAGCAATACCCTGACCTTCGGCGGCGGTGGACTGAGCGTGATGGACGGAACCCAGACCTTCGCCAGCCTGATCACCACGGCCAACTCGGGGAGCAGCACCATCACGATCGGGGTCAATAGCACGCTGACGATCACCAGTGGCACGCAATCCTTCAGCTCCGGTTCGTCGCTGAATCTGAATACCGCCGCCGGTGGCGCCGACGCCAGCGGCAGCACCGTGGGCACCGCACTGATGATCTGGAACACGGGGACCGCTGGCGCGATTCTCAACAGCAGCTTCACGGTGACCGATCTGGGCGGGACTGGTTTCGCGACCAAGGACGGTGCCGATCAGATCATCCGCCTGGTGGCGGGCACGCTCCTGCCGGGTTCTGGCGCGGATTCCAGCACCAACTATCTCGTGGACAACAATCTCACCGACAACGGCAATGGACCTGGGGTCGAGGCCGGCGGCCATGCGTTGGTCATTACCGCTGCCCAATCGACCAATAGCATCACCGTCGATACCACGGCCCGTTCGGGCGTCCTGACGCTGGATAACGATATCGTCCTGACCAACACCAATTACGTATTTGGGGCCACCAGCGGGTCGAACACGTATGCGATCACCGGCGGCACGGGCGCGGGCGGCTTGCGGGGGAATGGAACCAACGCGGGCCTGGCCTTGAACAATACGAATGGCGGCACGGTCACGATCAGCGCCCGAATTCTGGCCAACGGCAGCGGTGGGTTGATCGTCAACGGCACCGGCACGACGATCTTGAGCGGAGCGAACGCCTACACCGGCGCGACGGTGTTGAATGACACCGGAACAACGCAGTTCACGGGCACGATGGGAGCCTCTGCGATCAACATTAACGATGCTGCGGTCGCGCAATTGGATGTCGCTGACGGCCTGACCGCCGCCAACAGCATCACCTTCGGAGCCTCCGGCAGCGGGCAGTTCAATCTCAACAGCGCCGGCGTCGCCGTCGGCACGGTCACGTTCGGAGCGGGCAGCGCGGGTCAATTCACTTTGAACGGCTACGACCTGACCGTGAATGCCTTGGTCACAAACGCGACCATCGGCACGCCGATCGTGCAGAACGCGAGTGCGACCGACGCCACCCTGTCTCTCGTCGGCACGCTCGGCAGCTATGGGTCCGTCATTCAGGATGGGATCGGCGGTGGCACGCTGTCTCTGATCGTCGATGGCACGGGCACGCAGACGCTCTCAGGCGCGAATACCTATACCGGCGGCACGACGGTCAACGGCGGAACCTTGTCGGTCACGGGGTCGTTGAGCGCCAGTTCGGTTGTGAACGTCACCTCCAGCACGGGCGGCACGCTCAGCCTGGGAAACTCGCTGGGCGCCGGCGTCACCGGCACGATCACCTTCAGCGGCACGAACACCGGACTCGCCTACAGAACCGACGCCACGGTGGCGAATCCGCTGGCCATGGCCAGCGCTGGCACCGTGGTCAATATGCTCGGTACGTCTAATACTACGATCTTTACCGGCGCCGTCACCGGAGACAGCACGACCAGCATCCGCATGCTGGCCGGCACCTTCAACGCGGCCACCATCTTCCAGAGCGATTTCTCCGGCTTTAGTGGCACCTTGGCCTACGATACGCCGGTCGGGACCAATCAGCGTCGCCTCACTTTCAGCGGAGCCAATGGCGCCACCACCGCGAATACGGCCTTTGAGTTGAGCGGCGTCGTCGTTGAGACCGCGACGACGGCCAGCAGTTCGCTGATCACCTTGTCCACGTCCAATCCCACCGGCTTCCAGATGGGCGCGCTGTCAGGCACGGGCGGCATTATTAACATCAACACGGCCAACGGCGGCCTCGTCGTCGGGAATCTGGATACCGACACTATCTACTCCGGCGTGTTGCGCGGCACTGCTCCGGGGACCGCCAAACTCACCAAGGTCGGTGCTGGCTCGCTGACCCTCAGTGGCGACAACACCTACACCGGCACCACTACCGTCAGCGCCGGAACATTGCTCGCCGGAGCCGATGTCGCCTTGATGACGATCAGCAACGCCACCGTCACCGCCAATCCCACCCTCGATACGCTCACCCTCGCGGCCCATCCGCTGGTGGCTGGCGACAAGGTAGCCTTTACCGGTGGAACCACGCCGACCGGCACCCTCTTTGGCGTGACCTACTTTGTCGTCAACGCCACCGTGGATACCTTTCAGTTGTCCACCACCGAGGGCGGGGATGCCATTGACCTCACGGCTGCCGGAACGACCCCGGCCCTGTCCCGCGTCGGCGCTTTCGGTTCCGCCAGTTCGGACATCGTGCTGGGCGACGCCACCACCGCCGCGGAAAATTTAAGCGCCAGCCTGCTCACCGCCGGAGCCTTCACCGTCGAGCGTGCCGTCACCGTCGCCAATCTGGCCGGCGGCAGCTACAGCATCGGCGGCAATACGGACAACAGCTCGACCTTCAGCGGCTTGATCACCATCAACCAGGCGCTGACCGTGCAACAGGTCGCCACGACCGGCGGCCACGCCCTGAACCTCACCGGCGGCATGGTGAGCGGGAATGGGCCGCAGATCGTCATTTTCGCCAACGTGGGTGCGGTGAATATGAGCACCACGGCGATCACCGATGATAACTTCTCCTTCGTCCAGACCGGCGCCGGCACGACGACCTTCAGTGCGGCCAATACCAGCACCGGACTGCTGACGGTGAGCAGCGGCGAGGTGGATCTGAACACCACCGGAGCCCCTGCCTGGTCGGGAAATGCGGGGATCAGCGGCGGCATCCTCAAACTGCTCCAGAACGACCAGATCGCCGATGACCGGACGCTGACGTTTTCGGGCGGTGTTTTTGAACTCAACGGTCGCAGCGAGACGGTCGCGGGAGTGACGCTGACGGGGGGCACGATCCTCGACACCGCCACCGGCGGCTCCTTGACCAGCACGACGGACTTTGTTCTTCGGAGCGGCACCGCTTCCGGCGTCCTCGCTGGGAATGTCGGGGCCACCAAGACCACTACGGGCACCGTCTTCCTGAACGCGGCGAACACCTACACCGGGACCACCGTCGTGAGTGCCGGGGAATTGGTCGTCGGCGGATCGCTGGCCGGCAGCGTCAACGTCGAGGCGGGCGGAACGCTCTCGGGCGGCGCCAACCTGACCGCGCAGGTGGCGGCGATCACCGCGAGCAGCAGCGCGCTGAGCGGGGCGACGATTGCCCCCGGCCAGACCGGTGGCCCGAATCTGCAAACCATCGGAACTTTGACGGCGGATGGCGACGTGACCCTGGGCACTGCGGAAGTCGGATTCGTCGCGGCGCAACTGCACATCGAGATCGGCGGTGCGGGCGACGCCGCCAACGCCGGGACGACGTATGACCGACTCCATGTGGCAGGCGCTCCCCAGCGTTTGGTCACCCTCGAGAACGTCGATCTGGTCGGTTCGCTGGTGGACGGCTTCAGCCCCGTCATCGACGCAACCTCCAGCGGCGGTCAATTCCTCACCGACGGGTCAAAATATTTCGTCCTCACCCTCGCGAACGACCTCAGCACCCGCACCGGATTCTTCGCCAACCAGGGGGCGGCCGATGGCAATCTCACCGCATTCAACACCATCACCGTCGGTGGCCAACTCTTCGCGATCAGCTACACGGCGAACTTCAGCGACTTCAACAACGCCACGAACTTCACCGGAGGCAACGACGTCGCGCTCATGGCCATCCCCGAGCCGAACTCCCTGGCGATGCTCGCTGCCAGCTTCGGCCTGGCGCTTGGCCTGCAGCGGTTCCGCCGCCGGAGCTGCTAGCGCGATTTTAGCAAGGTCGTCCGCCGCGCCTGGGTGCCGGTGTAGAGGCGGCTCCGTCCGTAAGACGTGCCGCCTAAACGAACCACCCGCTTTTGCGGCTGATCGGCGAAGTGGGCACCGACCTCTTCGGCTTCGCTCCGGACAGGCTCTGGCTCTGCTGACTCCGCTAAAAGATGACACCCGTTATTATCCGGGAGGCGAACGTCGTCGCGCGGGAAGAGGGCCGCGGTTTTTGGAGTGGACTCCGCCGACAAGAGGTTTGCGCAATCGGGTCCGCCGTTTACACTCGCGGCGTTATGAAAAGTTTCCTTCGCTGGTTCACCGTTGCGGCCTGCTCCACTTTGCTTACGACCGGTTGCGGAAAAAAGGAAACCGCGGAGACCGAGATCGCGCGCGACGCGGAAAGCAAATTGCCGGCGCCGGAACAAGTCGAACCGGCTGCGATTCCAGGGGAAACGCCCGGCGGCGCGGCTCCGACGGTCGCGCAGGCGGCGCCGACGGGAGCAGACCAGGCGGCCTACGAAGTGTGGTTCAAAAAACATCATCTCGATCTCAACGATGCGAAGATGCTCGACGCCGATCCGGACGAAGATGGATTCACCAATCGCGACGAGTTCCTGGCGGATACCGATCCGCACGACAAAAATGCGCGCCCCGGCATTCACAAAAGTATCCGCCTCAAGGAATACAACGAAGTCCGCCTGCCCCTCGTGCTGGAGTCGATCGACGGTGAGAAGGCGCACCTCAAGCGGACCGATCAGCCCGAGGCAAAATCGTTCACCGTCAAAGTTGGCGACACCATTCGCGGCCTGCCGCTCAAAGTGCAGCATGTGGAAGCCAAGGAGGACATCGATAAGAGCGGCGAACGCGTGAACCTTTCGCAAGTCGCGCTCGAGGATTCATCGACCAAGGAAAAGATCATTCTGATGAAGGACCTGCCGGCGCGCACTGCGGCCACCTACGCGGTGCTCGTTTCGCCCGACGGCAAGACCACGCTCAAAGTGCGCAAGGGCGATGTCTTCTCATGGCCTGCTGAGCAAGCCTCGCACTACCGGGTCGTGGATCTGAGCCAGGATCAGGTAGTGCTCTACCAGGTCGAGACCAGGAAGACCTGGACGATTCCGCGGATGTAGGTCGGGGTCTCTCGCGGCTCCACTCTGCGGGGCGGGGGGACGGCGTCCGCGGCGCAGGTCAGGCGTCGCCGGCCCCGGACTCTGCGGTCCAGGGTGGGACGGGGCCGTGGAATTCCTGCTGTGCGCGGAGCCAATGTTCTTCAGCCCGGCCCTCGGGGCGGCCATCCTCCTCGTAGTAGCGGTAGGCGAGGCGGGCGATTTCTTCATCGATATGAAGGCCGAAAGTAGATTCGGCGGGGTGTTGATTTTCAGGCATGGGATGGGGAGGAGTTTCTTGTTTTACCGGCTGACGGCGACCATTCGTGGGTGGACGCCTTCCTGAATTTCTTCGATGACTTTCGCGCTGAATGCGGGGATGTCAGCGGGTTTGCGGCTGGTGACGAGGCCGTTATCGACCACCACTTCTTCGTCCACCCAGAGGCCGCCGGCATTTTCCACATCGGTCCTGATCGCCGGCCAGGAGGTGAGCCGGCGATTTTCCACCAAGCCTGCTTCGATCAGGATCCAAGGTGCGTGGCAGATGGCGCCGATCGGCTTGCCTGCCTCCCCAAACGCCCGCACGAAAGCCACGGCCGCCGGAGTGGCGCGCAATTCGTCGGGATTCATCAACCCGCCGGGTAGCACGAGCGCGTCGAATTCCTCGGGCCGGGCATCGCTGAGCGGGATGTCCACGTCGAAAAGATCGCCTTTGTCGCCATGGTGCATGCCTTGGATTTGGCCCTTCTTCGGCGAGACGATGCTGACCGTGGCTCCGGCTTCTTCGAGCGCTTTCAACGGGCCTTCGAGTTCGGATTGTTCGAAGCCATCCGCGGAGAGGATGGCGATACGCTTGTTGAGGAGTGGATTGCTCATGCCAGTGCATCGCCGATGCGCCGCGAAACGGACGCCTTTCGCGATGCGGAAGTCCGGGCGCCGGCGATGGGGTCCACGAAGCCCACGAAAAGGCGCGAAAGAAAAGATCCCCGGACCTTGGGTAACTCACGCAGCGGGGTAAGGCGGCCGTTACCGCAACTCCTTCCTTTCGTGTCCTTTCGTGTCGTTCGTGGACATTCCATTCACGAGCTGGATACCATCCCAGCCGCCGACGCCGCGCAGGCCGTTGATCATCTTGTGCATTTCAATTCCTCGTTCGATGAAACTCCGGCGCACGCCTCCATGACCGCGGTGGTGAATTTCCGCTGACCGGGTCAACTCGGCAGGGGAAGATCAAGATCGGTGAGGTCGATCCGGTCTTCCATCTGGCGGGGTACAGGAGCCGGTTTGCTCCGGGAGCGCGGAGGGCGCGGGCTGCGGAGGTCCGCAGGGGCGCGGATGGCCACAGCGGGTGCGGGCGTCAATTGCTCGTTGGCAACGTAACCCGCGATCCCTTGATCGGTGACAATGCGCGAGTAGCCGAATTCCCGGCGGAGCATCGTCACGACGGCCCCGCGCGGGAGTTGGAAATCCGGGCCCGAGGAGGCGTCCGCGGTGGCGATGGCCGATTCTTGCGGCAGGCGAAAGGCCTGCGCGGGACCATTCCGATAAAACTCGGCCTGCGGAGTGGACACGACCCACCGCCCTCCGCTCGGCGCGGGAGTGGTGGCGCATCCGCTGAAGACGAGGGCGACAACCATCAGAACCAGCTCGCGCTGCCAGGACTGGGTGGCGTTCGCGACGCGGACGGGCGGGTTCGAATCGCGTGGGCAGGTCATCTTTCTGAATCGCACGGCGGCGGGCCAACGGTTGCTGACACCGGCTTGGCCCGGGCGGATTCATCGCTCGACTTCCCCCCGCGCCCGGCTATCTAAAACGCCCCTATGTTCTGGACCGAAGACGTGGCCGCCAAGTGCAGCGGCCCACAAATCATCAACGACTCAAAGACGCCTTCCGGCCGCGTGCATATCGGCGCGATGCGGGGCGTGCTGGTCCACGACGCCCTCTTTCGCACGCTGCGCGGGAAGGGGATCGAGGCTCGCTATCTCTTCGGCGTGGATGACTACGATCCGCTCGACGAAATCCCGGCGGGCAAGGATGCGCACTTTGAGAAGTATCTCGGCCAGCCGCTCTGCAACGTGCCGCCGCCGGACAATTCGCCGGCGACGGATATGGCGGAGCATTACATCCAGGAGTTCTTCGACATCTTCGCCGAACTCGGCGTGGCGGTGGAGGAGTACCGGATGCGCGACGTGTACCGCAGTGGACGCTTTAATCAGGCGATCGAAACGATCCTGCAAAACGCGGCGACGGTGCGCCGCGTGTACAAGGAAGTCAGCAACTCGGACCGACCCGCGACGTGGTATCCGTTCCAGACGATCTGCGAGAATTGCGGGCGCATCGGCACGACGGAGGTCTTTGAGTACGCGGATGGGCTGGTGAGTTATCGCTGCCGGCCCGACCTGGTAAAGTGGGCGCGTGGCTGCGGGCACGAGGGGCGGGTGTCGCCGTTTGATGGCCGCGGCAAGCTGCCGTGGAAGCTCGAATGGGTGGCGAAGTGGGTGACGTTCCCCGTCACGGTCGAGGGCGCGGGCAAGGATCACTCGACGAAGGGGGGTTCGCGCGACGTGAGCGCGGCGTGCCTGCGCGCGATTTTCCAAAAGGAGCCGCCGCTCAATGTGCCCTATGAATTTTTCCTCGTGGGTGGAGCGAAGATGAGCAGCTCGCGCGGCGTCGGCGCGGCGGCGCGCAATATTGCCGATCTGCTGCCGCCGGAGGTCCTGCGTTTCCTGATGATCCGCACGAAGCCCAATTCGCCGGTGAACTTCGACGTGAAGGAAGAGGGGATCGTGAAGCTCTACAATGAATTCGACCGCTACCAGGAGCGCGCGACAACCGGCAAGGCGACGCCCGACGAAGCCTTTGTTTATCAGCTTTCCGAGCTGACGCCGGAAGGCGCGTATTTCAACGCGAACTTCCAGTTGGTGTCCGCACTGGTGCAGATGCCGCACCTCGACGTGGTCGGGCAAATCACCAGGCGTAAAGGTGCGCCGCTCACGGAGATCGAGCGGCACCACCTCGATCAGCGGATCGCCTCGGCGAAGGTCTGGGTCGAGCAATACGCGAGCGAGGAAGAGAAGACGCGGCTCCAGGAAACGCTGCCGGCGCGGGCCCAGGAGCAGGGCGCGGGATCGCGCGCGTTCCTTCATCGCCTCGCCGACGCGCTGCCGCAGACGGTGTGGGACGACGACAGTTTGCAGGCGAAGATTTTCGAGGTCGCCCGACTGACGCCGATCGAGCAGCCGGTGGCTTTCCAGGCGATCTACCGCGTGCTGCTGGACCGCGAGGCCGGACCGAAAGCGGGGAACCTCCTCGCCTTTCTTGAAAAGGATTTCGTCATCGCCCGCTTCCGCGAGTTGCCGTTCGAGACCGTGGAGTTCTGGCGACAGACCGCCACGAGCCCGGAGGACTTGGAAAAGTGGCTGACGCAACAGCGCGAGAAGATCGCCAGTTCGACGTGGACGACGGCGATGGAAGGAAGCGTGGCTTCGTTCGAGATCACTTTCACCATGAAAGATGGCAAGCGGCAGTTGAAGCGCGTGCTGGTCGAAGGGCAACCGGTCGAGAACGCAGTCAGCGGGTTGATCGCGCAGCTCGGAACCTTCGACTCCACCGCGGGCGGGATGGTGGCGTAGTTGGCTAAAGTTGGTTTCGAAACAGGCGGGTCATCCTGAGCGTAGCGGAGGCGGAAAGACGGGCGCAGCGGAGTCGAAGGAGCCCGTCGTTGGAATAGGTGGTCGCGGCTGGAAGTTGTGCCGGGATCCTTCGACTGCGTTCCTCCCCGCCTTCGCGCGCGAGGGACTCCGCTCAGGATGACCCGCTTATTTTGTAGAAATCACTTTGGCTGACCGCCCTACCCGACGGAAACCACAGCGCGCATGGCGTGCGTTTCGCCCGGGGCGAGGGTGATGGCGTTGGCGCCCGCGTTGGCGGTCTCGATGCAGAGCATCTGCGGCCATTCGTCGTGGCCGAAATCGGTCATGGCCGCCGCCTTGGCGGTCCATGGATTCCAAACCACGGTCGTTTGCGAGCCGCTCTTGGCGACCGTCAGGCGGCGCCTCATCTTCACGTCGTCGAGCACGCAGGTCTTGCGCGTATTCTCGAAGATGCGGTCCGTCTCCTGGGTGATGCGGATGGGGTCGCGGCCTTGTTTCTTGCGCTGAAAGCCGTCGGTCTTGTCGAGGAATTCGGCGTCTTCCAGACCGGTCGTAGCGGTCTCGCGCACGTCTCCGACCAGGAAGTAGGTGTGGAGCGCATTTTCAAACGAGAAGGGTTCGGCGCCGGTGTTCTCGACTTCGAGGGTCATGGTGAGCGTGCGCCCGACGGCCACGCGGTAGCGCAGGGCAAAGTCGTGCGGCCAGAGAGCGCGGGTTTGGCGGGTGGCCGCGAGCGCGAGGACGACGGTGACGACTTCGTCGCCATCGATGGCCAGCGACTCGACCTGCCATTCAGCCAGCCGTGCGAAGCCGTGCGCAGGGGCGTCCGGCTGGCCGGCGCGCGGGCCAAACCAGGGAAAGACCAGCGGCACTCCACCGCGGATGGGTTTGTCGGGAGCGAACAGGCTTTTCCGGCTCATGAAGAGCACGGGCTGTGCGCCGCGCGGCTGGAAGTGCGAGACGTGGGCGCCGTGCAAATAGATATGGGCCTCGGCGAGCGGCGAATGGATGGCGAGACGAAGCAGATCGCCGGAACCATTTTCGAAGACGGTGACGCCGGGGATTTCCAGGCGGCGCAAGGCGGCGGAGACGGGTTTCATCGGGCGGGACTCTAGTGGGATCGAACGATGCGCCAAGGAGGAATGGCGTGCGGCGGCGGAATGCATCGGGAAGCTCGGTTGGCCCTTGAAGGTGCGGGGGATCGCGCCTACCATCCGTGCCGCTGCCGGTTTCAGTCGTTCCCCGTCCCGAGTCTGAATCCAACCGAAGAGCGGTCCGCCGCTGCCGTGAGTTCCTCATCCCCCACCTCCCCATCCTTGTTCACTCGCTACGGTGGCGACCGATTTCTCTGTGGATTGGGCGGGGTTTTTCTGCTCGTCCTAGTGGTCGCTCTCTGGATGTGGACCAATGTGGATGGGGAAAGGCGGCGCGCCACGGAGCAGGCGCAGATTTGGACGCGGACCGTGGGTGGGTCCATGGAGCATGGTGCGGTTTCGGCCATGATGCAGAATTTTGCCAAGGAGCAGGATCGCTTCGCCGGGGAGTACTTGAAAATCGCCTACATCCTGACCGGAGCTTTGCTCGTTGTCTTCGGGCTGATGGTGTTTCACGTCCAGCAGCGCCGAAAGCACTGGCTGGTGAGCACCGTCGAGCGGGAGGATTTGGTCGGGCAGTTGGGAGAAGCCGAGATGAAGTACCGCTCGATTTTCGACAACGCCATCGAAGGCATTTTTCAGACGACGCCCGAGGGTCGCTTTGTGACTGCGAACCGCGCGCTGGCGCGGATGTACGGTTATGATTCCCCGGAGCATTTGATGGAGTCGCTGACGGACGTCGCCGCTCAGCTCTACGTCGATCCCGCGCAACGCCAGGCGTTGCTGGAAGCCTTGCGCTACGACGATGTCGTCTCGAACTTTGAATTCGAGGTAATCCGGGCCGATGGGCGCACGATGTGGGTGCGGGAGAATGTCCACGCGGTTCGCGACGAAGGGGGCAAGCTGCTTTATCTCGAAGGCACGGTCGAGGATGTCTCCGGTCTGTGGTGGGGCGAACAGCGCCGGCGGTTGCAGTATGCGACGGCGCGGGTGCTCGGCGATGCCAGGACCGTGGAGGAAGCGCGGCCGCAGATTCTCAGCACGATTGGCAAGGCGCTAGAGTGGGATATCGGCCTCGCCTGGGAGGAAGAGGCGGGGAAATTGCACCCGGTCGAGATGTGGCATCAGCCGGAACTGCAAATCGGGGAATTCGAACAGGCGCTCCCGCACATGACCTGTCGCCGCGGGCAGCGGCTCGCGGGCGAAGTCCTGGAATCGGGCGAACCTCAATGGGTGGCGGACCTTTCCGCAGATCCCGGCTGCGCCAATGCCCAGGTCGCGCTGGCTTGCGGGATGTCCTCGTCGTTTGCCATCCCGATTTCGGTCAATGGCCAGGTCCGCACGGTGCTCGAATTCTTCAGTCCCAAGATCACCCTGCCCGATCCGGAGTTGGTGCAGACGCTCGGGGCGATCTCCAGCCAGCTCGGCCATCTCGTGGAGCGCAAGCTTGCGGAGGAGGCGCTGCGCAAAAGCGAAATGCGCAAGGCGGCGATCCTGCGCTCGGCGCTCGATTGCATCATCACCTTCGATCTCGACGGCAAGATCACCGAATTTAATCCCGCGGCGGAGCGCGCCTTCGGCTACACGCAGCAGGAGGCGCTGGGTCGGGAGATGGCGGAGCTGATCATTCCCGAGACGTTGCGCGAGAGCCATCGGCGCGGGCTGGCGCTCTACAATGCGACCAACGCGGGGCCGGCGCAGGGGCGTCGGATGGAGCTGACCGCGATGCGCGCGGATGGCCAGGAGTTTCCCGTCGAAACCGCGATCAGCCGCATCATCATCGACGGCAAGCCGATGTTCACCGCCTACATGCGGGACATCACCGAGCGGCAGGAGGCGGCGCGCATCACTTCGGAACTCGCGGCAGTCGTGGCGCACTCGAACGACGCCATCGTGGCGTGTACTCTGGAAGGCAAAATCCTGAGCTGGAATATCGGCGCGGAGCGCGTCTATGGCTACGCCTCCGAGGACATGATCGGCCAGCCGCTCGATCTCCTCATTCCGCCGGACCGGCTCGATGAATTTCCGCAAGCGCTGACCGCCGTGCGGCGCGGCGACAGCCTGGCCAATTATGAAACCATCCGCCTGCGCAAGGATGGGAAGCGGATCAGCGTGTCGGTGACCGAATCGCCGATCCGCGGCGAGAACGGCAAGATCAACGGGCTCTCCTCGATTGCGCGCGACATCACCGAGCGCAAGCGACTCGAGGAGGAATTGCTGCAATCGCAGAAGATGGACGCGGTGGGGCGGCTGGCCGGTGGCATCGCGCACGACTTCAACAACATCCTGACCGCCATCCTCGGCTACAGCGATCTGCTCATCGGCCAGATCGACGAACGGCAGTGGATGTTCAAGCATCTCACGGAAATCCGCAAAGCTGCCGATTTCGCGGCCTCGCTGACGCATCAGCTCCTCGCTTTCAGCCGCCGCCAGCCGTTGTTCCTGCGCGTCTTCAGCATCAATGACAGTGTGAAGAACATGCAGAAAATGCTCCAGCGTGTGATCGGCGAGCACATCCAGATTCACACCCAGCTCAAGGCCGAAATCGGGCGCCTGAAGGCGGACCCGAGCCAGCTCGAACAGGTGCTGCTGAACCTCTGCGTGAATGCGCGCGACGCCATGCCGAAGGGGGGTTCGATCACGATCCAAACGGCGGACGTCACTTACTTCCTCGACGATTTTTATTCGGTGAACGAAATGCCCGCGGGCGAGTACGTGAAGCTGACCGTGACGGACAGCGGCACCGGGATGACCCCGGAGGTGAAGAAGCACATCTTCGAGCCGTTCTTTACGACGAAGGAGAAAGGGCAGGGGACCGGACTTGGCCTGGCGACCTGCTATGGCATCATAAAGCAAACCGGCGGCTACATCACCGTGGACAGCCAGGTGGGCGTGGGCACGACCTTCGCCATTTATCTCCCGCGGGTGGACGAGGCCGGTGAAAAATCGAGCATCCGCAAGGAAGTGGGCCAGCTCCCCGGCGGGAATGAGACGGTGCTCTATGTGGAGGACGAGATCACCGTGCGCAGTCTGACCGCCCATGTGTTGCGGAGGCTCGGCTACACCGTGCTGGAAGCGGGCAGCGGCAAGCAGGCGCGCGACGCGGTGGAAGGGAACAATGGTCGCCAGATCGATCTGCTTTTTTCCGACGTGGTGCTGCCCGATGCCGGCGGCAGGGAACTCGCAAACTGGCTCTGCAACACGCGCGACAGCCGGACGAAGCTGCTTTTCACTTCCGGATACGTGGATGAAATCATCCTGCAAAGCCACGGCTTGGAAAGCGGCACGGCCTTTTTGCAAAAGCCTTTCACCCCCGCGGATCTCGCCCGGAAAGTGCGCGAGATTCTCGACAGTCCTGCGGTCTAAACGGAGGAGGCTGACATGGATGATGTGACTTCCAGCGTGGATCAACGGCCGGCCCGGATGGTGGAGATCCTGCTGGTGGATGACGACCCGGGTGACCTCCAATTGACGATCGAAGCATTCGATGATGGCCGGCTCGGCAACCACCTCTACGTCGCCGAGGACGGGGAGCGGGCCATGGCCTTCCTCCGGCGGGAAGGGGCTTACGCGAATGTGCCGAGACCCGACCTCATTTTGCTCGATTTGAATATGCCGCGGAAAAACGGGCGCGAGGTCCTGGCCGAGTTGAAGGGCGATCCGGCGCTGGCCGGCATCCCCGTCGCCATCGTGACCGGGACCGATGAGGAGGGAGAAATTTTAAAGGCATACAACCTCGGAGTGGCCTGTTATATCACGAAGCCAATCGATGTCCGGAAACTCATGATCGCAGTGTGCTCCGTTCCCCATTTCCAAGTGACCATCGTGACCGCCGGGCCGACAGTCTAGGAGCCATGCCGACCTCCGCCGTCAATGTCCTCCTCATCGAAGACAACGAGGACCATGTGCAGTTCCTGCGGCAGTTGCTGGCCACTTCGGAGCTGACGACTTTTGAACTCCACACGGCTGGTGACGTGGCGCAGGGCGTCGCGCGGCTGAAGGACGGCGGCATTGAACTCATTCTTCTCGATCTGACGCTGCCGGATAGTGATGGGCTGGAGACTTTCATTCGCGTGCTGGAGGCGGCGCCGGATCTGCCGCTGATCGTGCTGAGCGGCATTAACGATGTCGCGCTGGCGGTGGAAACCGTGCAGCTCGGGGCGCAGGATTATCTCGTCAAAGGCCACGTCGATAATCATCTCCTCGTGCGTTCCATGCAGTATGCCATCGAGCGGAAGCGCACGCAGATTCAGCTTCGGCGCATCAACGACAATCTCGAGGTTCGCGTGCGCGAAAGGACGGCCGCGCTCCTGCAGTCGAATAGCAAACTGCAGGAGGAAATCGCCGAACGGCGCCGGGCGGAGGAAGCGACGCTCGAAAGCAACCGGCAGCTTTCCGCCGCCCTCGGCCAGCTCCAGGCGACGCAGCGCGAGATCATCCAGCGCGAGCGCATGCATGCCCTGGGCCGCATGGCCAACGGCATTGCCCACGATTTCAACAACGCCCTCGCGCCCATTCTCGGTTTCAGTGAATTGCTGCTCATGAAACCGGAGACGCTGCTGGATTCGAAAAAGGTCCGGAATTATGTCGAGATGATCCACACCGCGGCGCAGGAAAGTGCCAAAGTCGTGAGCCGGTTGCGCGAGTTTTACCGCTATCGCGACGACGCCGAGGTGTTCACGCCGGTGGTCATCAACGACCTTGTGCTCCAGGTCATTTCGCTCACCCAGCCACGCTGGAAAGATCAGGCGCTCGCGGCGGGCATCAATATCGACTTCCGCACCGAGATGGCCAACGTGCCGACCGTTCCCGGCAATGAATCCGAGCTGCGGGAGCTGCTCGTGAATCTGGTCTTCAACGCCATCGATGCCATCCCGAAGCGCGGGACGATCACCATCCGCACGGAAATGCAGGGCCGCTGGGCGGTCGTAACTGTGACCGATGACGGGCTCGGGATGAGCGAGGAGGTGAAGGCCCGCTGCATGGAGCCGTTCTTTACGACGAAGGATGATCAGGGGACCGGGCTCGGGCTGGGCAGCGTGCATGGAATCGTCCGCCGCCACGAGGGGGAAATCGACATCCAGAGCGAGGCCGGCCGCGGCACGTCCGTGGCCGTCTCACTGCCGCTCGACAAGCCCGAGAAGGCGCCGGAAGCGCCGAAACCCGCACCGGCGGGCCGGGAGACGCTGCGCATTCTCGTGGTGGAAGACGAGCCGCTCGTGCGCGAGGTGCTGGCCGTCTATCTCGCCGAGGATCACCACGAGGTCGAGGTGGCGGAGAATGGGCGCGAAGGCTTGGAAAAATACCGGGCCGGGAGTTTCGATCTCGTCATGACCGATCGCGCGATGCCGGAGATGAATGGCGACCAACTGGCCATCGAGATTAAAAAGCTTCGTCCCGAGCAACCCATCCTTTTGCTGACCGGCTTTGGCGATTTAATGACCGGCGCAGGCGAGCAGCCGCCGGGCGTCGATCTCGTGGTCAGCAAGCCCTTCACGCTCACCACGCTGCGCAGCGCGATTGCGCGGGTCACGACGCGCTAAAAGCTCGCGCTCGGCGGGAGGCTCGGTAGCTTTCTCATCGCACCCCACGGTACGATGTCCTCTCCACGCCCGGCCAAACACCGAGTCCTCGTTGTCGAGGACAATCCAGGTGATGTGTTTTTGCTGCGGGAGATGGTGGACGAGGAGCCGAATTCGCGCTTTCACGTCACGGCGGAGGCCGGTCGGCTGGAGCACGCGCTGGAGTTGCTGGCCGGAGGGCGGATCGATGTCGTGCTCCTCGATCTGCAATTGCCCGACAGCCGTGGCTCGGAGACTTTCATCACCGCGCACCGGGCTGCTCCCGACGTGCCCATCATCGTCCTGAGTGAGAGCGACGACGAGGAGCTGGCGCTCGAAACCGTGCAGCTCGGAGCGCACGAATACCTCGTCAAGGGCCGGGTCGATTCCCACCTCCTGCATCGTGCGCTGCGCTACGCGATCGAGCGCGCCCGCGCCGAAGCCCAACTGGCGCGCGAGCGGGATCTGTTGCACACGCTGCTCGAGAACATTCCCGACCGCATCTATTTCAAGGATCGGCAGAGCCGCTTCATTCGCATCAATCGCGCGCTGACGGAACTCTTCGGCCTCAAGCGGCCCGAGGAAGCCTACGGAAAAACCGATGCGGATTTTTACGGCGCGGAGCACTCCGGGGAGGCGTTGCAGGATGAAGTCCGCGTCATGCAAACGGGCGAGCCGTTGCTCGGCAAAATCGAATTTGAAAATCTGGCGGACGGACGCAGATCCTGGTCGCTCACGACCAAGCTGCCTCTGCGCGACCGCAAGGGACGGATCATCGGAACGTGCGGCATCTCGCGGGAAATCTCCGAGTTGAAAGTGATGGAGGAGCAACTCGCGACCGAACGCAACCTGCTGCGGGCGGTCATCGACAACCTCCCGGATCTCGTCTTCCTGAAGGACATCGAGGGCCGCTACCTGCTCGACAACGCGGCGCACCAGCGCTGGCTCGGCGCCAGCGATGCTTCCGAAGTCCGAGGTCGCACACTTTTCGATTTCGTGCCCGATGAGATTGCGGCGGCGCTCCATAAGGATGACCTCGCGGTGGCTGAGAAGGGGCTTCCGAAGCTCAACCAGGAGGAGCACGTCGTGGATCCGCTGGGCAACTTGCGGTGGCGGCTGACCTCGAAAATTCCCTGGCTCGACGACAGCGGAAAAGCCGTGGGCCTCGTCTGCATCAGCCGCGACATCACCGACCAGAAGCTGGCCGAGGACGGACTCAAGGCGGCCAATGCGGAACTCGCCGCCAGCCGCGAAGATTTGCTCTCTGCGGTGCAAAATCTCCAGGCCGCGCACAATGAACTGCGCGACGTGCAACTCCAGCTCATCGAGGCGGAGAAGATGAAATCGATCGGCCGGCTCGCCGCAGGGGTCGCCCACGAAGTGAAGAACCCGCTCGCCATTCTCCAGATGGGCATCGAGTTCCTCTCCTCGCAAAAGAACGACGACGATCACACGCCGATGATCCTCAAGGAGATGGCGGACGCCGTGGAGAGAGCTGATGTGGTGATCCGCGGACTGCTCGATTTCTCCGCACCGAAGCAGCTCGAAGTGAAGCGCGAAGACCTCAACGCCATCATCAACAACGCGCTCAAACTCGTCCGCGGCGAGATGAAAGGCGCCTTCGAGATCGAGCGGGATCTGCAGCCGAATCTGCCGCCCGTCAAACTCGATGCCGGCAAGATCAGCCAGGTCTTCATCAACCTCTTTACAAACGCGCTTCACGCCATGGGGGACGGCGGGATCCTCTCGGTGCGCACCTTCAACAAACAACTCACGGGCGTGGGCGCGAATGTCTCCGACAGCCGCTCCGAGTCCTTCCGGGTCGGCCAGAATATTGTCGTGGCTGAGATCGATGACACAGGGTGCGGAATTCCGGAAGACAAGCTGGCGAAAATCTTTGAGCCGTTCTTTACGACCAAACCGACGGGCCGCGGCACCGGACTCGGCTTGTCGGTCGTCAAAACAATCATCGACCTGCACGGCGGGACGATCGACATTCGCAATTTGCACGAAGCGGGGGTGCGCGTGACGCTCATGTTCCAAGCCTGAATTTCGCAATGATCGATCCTCCCATGAACAAAAAACGCATCTTCGTCGTGGACGACGAGTCGGGCTTCACCCGCCTCCTGAAACTCACCCTCGAACGCACGGGGCGCTATATCGTTCAGGAGGAAAACGATGGCACGAAGGCGTGGCTCGCGGCGCGGGAATTCAAGCCCGACATCATCTTTCTCGATATCGTCATGCCCAAGATCGATGGCGGCGATGTGGCCCAGCAAATTCGCTCCGACCCGATGCTGGCCAAGATCCCGGTCGTCTTTCTCACCGCCATCGTTTCGCAGAGGGAATCGAAAAACGAAATCGGCGGCTTTCCCTTCATCGCCAAGCCCGTGAGTCTCGACGCCGTCACTCGGTGCATCGCCGACCACTTGGGGGAGTGACTTCGGGGAATGGCCGCCGAAACGCCGTTCAACCTGCCTCCCGACTACCCGCGCATCAAGCGGGTGGCCAGTTTCCACGAACTCGCGACGACGCCTTTCGCAGACGGGGTGAACGCACTTTGCTGGCCGCGGAGGCTGGCGGGCGATTTCGGGGAAGTGGTCGAGCGTCTGGGCGTCGGGGAGGGGCTTGTTGTCCTCGACGTAGGGCGACTGGCCAGCCTGCCGATGAGCACCGCGGGGCGAGTTGCGGTCGAGATTCTCCTCGAAGACGTGCGGCTGCTTCGGGAACTCGACCGCGACCCCGTGCTCAACTGCATCCATGACTATCCGCGCGACGAGGAGGCGGGGCCGGTGCGCACGGATGTCTTTTCTTTCCACGCCGACAGCGCTCCGGTGGAGGCCGATACTTGGCTTTGCACTTACCACGGGCCGGCTAGTGAGGGGCTGCGCAATGAGGAGGCGCAACGGCGGGTGGACGTCCGCGAAACTCGCGCCGCACTGCTCCAGATCTTCGGCGGGCCGGATGACGACGGCTTTCGCGGTTTCCTGGCCGAAAATTGCTACGACCTGCACTACGAGCCCGCCCCGCACGCGCAGCCTTTTTCCTTCGGCCTCCGCCACCTCTGGCGCATCGCCGTGGACTGGCCCGACAGCCTCGTCCCGCCGTGCATCCACCGCGCGCCTGAAACCCTGCCGGGGCACCCGCCACGGTTGCTATTGATCAGTTGAAACGGGGCTCAATATTCCGCGCCGCCGAGCATCACCCTGCACGTCTCCCATGCCCTACGTTTTGATCATTCACGAAGTCGCCGACTATCCGCATGGAAAAAGGTTTTCGACGGGGCGGCGGGGATTCGGCGGGAAGCGGGCGAGCGCTCTTTTCAGGTGCTCAAATATCAAAACGATCCGAACCGCATCGTGCATTTCCCGGCGTGGACTTCGCTCGACGATGCCCGGCGGTTCTTTGAATCGCCGAAGCTCGTCCGCCTCCGCGCGGAAGCGGGGGGCAAGGCGCCGGAATTCATCCATCTCGAGCAACTCGAGGCGGGGATGCTCTGAGCTTTCGCGACTGATCGGGCCTTGGATGGCGAGGGGCGCAACCATCTGAGGAACGGATTTGCGAGCGCTGCGGGCGGGAGTCCGGTAGGGTGCGCGTCTTCCATGACTGCCGACCCTCCCACCGCGACCGCGGCCTCCCGCCTGTGCCAGGCGTGCGGGCTGTGTTGCAACGGCGTGATGTTTCATTTCGTGCGGCTGCAGCCGGGGGATTCGGCGCCGGCGCTGGCGGCGCTGGGGCTGAAGCTGAAGCGCAAAAACCGGCAGGACTACATTCTCCAGCCGTGTCCGGCGCATCGGGAGGGGCAATGCTCGATCTATCTCCAGCGGCCAGAGCGCTGCCGGTTGTTTGAGTGCCGGCAATTGCAGCGGGTGGCGGCGGGAGAGATCCCGGAAGCGGCGGCGCTGGAAAAGATCCGCGAGGTGCAGCGGCGGGTGGCGCAGCTCGACGGGCTGTCCCGGCGGGCGGATGGCCGGCCGCGCAAGGGGCCGCTGGCCAGGCGATGCGAGACGACGCTGGTCGAGCCTTTCGACCCGACGATGCAGCCCGAACTGGTGCAGGAGCGCGAGGAACTCGCGCGCGGGCTGCACGAATTGGACGCGATCCTCGACGCCGATTTCCGCGTGGCGCCGAAGGTGGAGAACGAACCCGAGGCCAAGCCGGTATGATCGCGCACCGATGAAGCAACCACCTTCCAAAGACCCGCTGCACGGGCTGACGCTGGAGAAGATCGTGAAGGCGCTCGTGGATCACTACGGATGGGACGAATTGGGCCGAATGATCGACATCCGCTGCTTCAATTTCGAGCCGAGCGTGTCGTCGAGTTTGAAGTTCCTGCGCCAGACGCCGTGGGCGCGCTCGAAGGTCGAGCAGCTTTACGTCGGGATGCGGTGGGAGCAGGAGCAGGGGGCCGGCTCCGGGGAACGGTAGAGCCCTCGCCCAAAGAACGTTCCGTTTCGCGGCGGCGCGGTGGAGGGCATCGCGCCGTCGATGCTTGGGAAGGAGGGCAGCCGCGGAAGCGACGGCGCGCGTCCCTCCACGTCCGCCGCCGGAAACTGCTTTTGGCCTTCGCTACAGTTACTCGATCCGCGTGGCCATGGCCTGGGCTTGCAGGCAGAGTTCCGCGGCGAGGAAGGCGTGGTCCTGGGTCATGGCGTTCTCGGTGCGGTTCAGGCAGTCGAGGATGAGCTGGCCGAAGAATGGGTAGCCGACTTCGCCGTGACAGCGGATGTGGTGCTCGCCTTTTTGATCCACGAGATAGAGCTGATCGCCCTGGGTTTCGCGGGCCACGTCCACGTACTTGCGGAGTTCGATGTAACCTTGGGTGCCGAGGATGAAGGCGCGACCGTCGCCCCAGGTGCTGAGGCCGTCGGGGTTGAGCCAGTCGATGCGGATGTAGTTGGTCGCGCCGTTGTCGGACACGAGGCTGGCTTCGCCCCAATCCTCGAACTCGGGGAAGTTTTTGTGGTGATAGTTGGCGACCTGGGCGTGGACGACCTTCGCGCTCTGCGCGCCGCTCCAGGAAAGGAATTGCTCGAAATGATGGGAGCCGATGTCGGCGAGGATGCCGCCCGTTTTTTCCTGCGACCAGAACCACGAGGGGCGGCTGCCCGGCGAGCTGCGATGCGGTCCGAGTCCAACGACCTGCACGAGGCGTCCGATGGCGCCCTGCTCGATGAGTTGTCCGGCGCGCACGGCGCATTCCACATGCAGGCGCTCGCTGAAATACACCATGTATTTCTTTCCGGTCTCCTTCACTTTCGCGCGCGCGGCGGCAAGCTGGTCGAGGGTGGTGAAGGGCGTCTTGTCGGTGAAGTAATCCTTGCCCGCGTCCATCACGCGCAGGCCGAGCGGGCCGCGCTCATTGGGCACCGCGGCGGCGGCGACGAGCCTGATCTCCGGCTGCTCCAGCACCGCGTCGATGCTCGCCAGCGGCTCGACGCCGGCGAACGTCTTGCAGAATTTCTCCACCTTCGCCGGGTCGGGATCATAGACGTATTTGAGCTGTCCGCCGGCTTCGGTCAGGCCCTTGCATTGGCCGTAGATGTGGCCGTGGTCGAGCGCGACCGCGGCAAAGGGGAACGCACCTTTCTCCACGACCGGCGCGGGTTTGCCCTCGGGGGCGTAGTTCATTCCGTCAGCTTTTTGGTATGCCATAGGGGCGAAAAAGCTGGCCCGCCCGCGTGGCCCTGTCCAGCGCGGATGTGGAACTCGAGACTTGGAATCCGCGGATCGTGCCGGTATCCGTCGGGGATGATCCGTCTGCTGCCCGCGCTCGTGGCTTTCGTCGTCGGAGTTTTGCCGTTGGAAGCGGCGGAAGGGGTCACCCTCAAACAAGGCTCGGCGGAACGGCAGGCGATCTGCGATGGAGCGCGCACCCATGTGGTGAAGGAATACGTCACCGCCAAGCTCCCGCAGCCGCTTGTCTTCAAGATTCAGCGCCTGCAAGTGCTGGGAGACTCGTGCAGCTTTGAAGCACTTCCGCTGTTCAAGGACGGCCGCCCGATCGGCACCGGCTACGTCATGGATATTGTCTTCAATTTTTGTCTGCAACGGAAGGCCGGTCGCTGGCAGGTGGTCACGGATCTGAGCAGCACGGATGTCCCCAGCGGGCCGGAGTTGAAGACCATCCGGCAGCGGATTCCGCCGGACTACCCGATGGAATTGCTGTCGCCGTTTTGGCAGGATCTTTTCCGCCGGGCCGGGCGGTGAGGAAAAGCTTGCGCTCGTCCGCGGAACCAGCCGGAACTGGCAGCCATGCGTATCTTGTTTCTCCCTGCCCTGCTGCTGATCGCCGCCACCGCCTCCGCCCTGAGCCCGCGCGAGCTGGATTCCATTGGCCGGCGGGTCTGGCAAAATGAATGCGGGGGCACGCGCGAGGGCCTGACCTCGTGGAATACCGGCGAGGCCTTTGCCTCGCTCGGGATCGGGCATTTCATCTGGTATCCAAGAGGCATGAATGGACCGTTTGACGAGAGCTTCCCGGCGCTGGTCAAATTTCTCGCGTCCAATGGGGTGCAGACGCCCGGCTGGCTGGAGGGCGACTGCCCGTGGAATACCCGCGCCGAGTTTCTCGCCGCGGCGAAGAGCGAACGGATGAACGAACTGCGCGATCTTCTCGCGAATAACATTCAGCTCCAGGCGCGCTTTCTTGCTTGGCGCATGGAAGCCTCGCTGCCGAAAATGCTCCCGAGTGCCCCCGCGGCGCAGCGCGGGAAGATCAAGGCCAACTATGAAAAGCTCGCGGCCACGCAGCGCGGCACATTTGCGCTTATCGACTACGTGAACTTCAAAGGCGAGGGGACCAAGGAAACGGAGCGCTACAAGGGTGAGGGCTGGGGGCTGCTCCAGGTCCTTGCCGGAATGGGCGAGAGCAAAGGCGCGAGCCCGGCGGCGCTTTTCGCCCGGAGCGCGGAGGAGGTGCTGACGCGGCGCGTCCACAATGCGCCGGCCGAACGCCACGAAGAACGCTGGCTGCCCGGCTGGAAGAACCGCGTCCGCGCCTACATGCAGTAGTGGAATTTTCTCGCGGTGCCGCTGACATTCGCAGTAATTCACATGGGTAAATGATTCGTCGAGACTACCTTATTGTCGGAGCGGGCGCCGGTGGAGTCAGCGCGTGCGAGGGCATTCGCGAGCATGACAAGAAGGGGACGATCATGCTCGTCGGCAACGAAATCGCCGCGCCCTACCAGCGCCCGTTGCTTTTCAAGACCCTGCTCCGCAAGAACCCCGGCGCGACCGACAAACTCGGCGTGCATGACGCGGCGTGGTTCGAGAAGCAGCACATCGACCTGCGGCTCGATACGCTCGTCACGCAATTCAACGTCGAGCGGCATCTCGCCGTGCTGGGCAATGGCCAGGCCGTCGAGTTTCGCAAGGCGCTGCTGGCCACGGGGGGGCGCGCGCGGCGTCTGCCCATCGCGGGCGCGAATCTCGGCAACGTCTTCCATCTCCGCACGCTGCGCGATGTGCTGGCGCTCCGCGAGATTGCCGAGACGGAGCACCAGATGGTCGTCGTGGGCGGTGGCTTCATCGGGCTCGAATCGGCGGCGCTCCTCTCGCAGGTGCCGAAGGCGCATGTCACGCTCATGCACCGCGGGCTGTCGCTCTGGCCGCGCATGCTCGGCCCGGAACTGAGTGCCTGGCTCGGTGGGCAACTCGCGGCTCACGGCATCACCCTGATGCTCGGCGAAACGTTGAACGGCTTTGAAGGCCGCACCGTGCTAAAAAACGTCCAGACCAAAAGCGGCCAGCGCTTCGGCGCCGGGCTGGCCATCGTCGCGCTCGGCACGGAGCCGAATCTCGGCCTCGTCCTCAATACCCCGCTTTCCTATCCCCACGGCACGCCGGTCAACGAGTATCTCGAGACCGACGAGAAGGGTATCTTCGCCGCGGGCGACATCGCCTCCTATCCCGACAAAATTCTCGGCGGGGTGCGGCGGATCGAGCATTGGGACGCCGCCGTCGCCCAGGGGCGCGTCGCCGGAGCGAACATGACCGGAAAGAAGCGCATCAAGTTTGAATGCCTCCCGCACGCCGCGAGCACGGTCTTCGACCTGCACTTCGATTTCGTCGGCGATTTCTCCCGGCCGCCGACGCGCGTCGAAGTCGAAGGCGACCCGGCAAAAAAGAAATTCATCGTCCGCACTTACCAGATCAACGCACTGATGGGCGTCGCTCTTTGCAACCAGTCGCCGGAAAAATTGGAAGCGGCCAGGATGCAGCTTCGCGCGTGGCCGCGCGGCAAGAAGGCGGAAGCGATCTAAGCGGCGGACGGCAATCGGAAGCGCGCTCTCATTTTTCGGCAAAAGAGGTTCCCTGATGTCCCCCCAAAAACTCATCTTGGCAGTTGGTATTGTGATCGTCGGCTTCAGCCCGGCGGCGCTTCGGGCGAACCCGATCGAATTCGGGAAAGACGAACGTCTGTCGAGCGGGAAGGTGACGTTCGGAAACCCGGGGCCGGAATATCAGATCGGCCAGTATGAGCTGACGCTGCGGCCAACCCCGGTGTCTCCCAGCAGGGCCGAGGCTACCGGCCTTGGAGCACAGTCTTGGATGCCGGCGGAGAACGCGTGGTCCGTGCCGGCCGGCGGCGGATCAACGACGGACTGGCACACCCCGCTGCCGGGTGCCAGTGCTTCCGGCGGCGGACTGAGCCTGGACCTGCTGCGGATCAGCCATCCAGCCGAGAATTCCAAGCCAGCCGCCGTCAAGCTCACGGGCGAACCGGCCTTTTTCTCGGGCGCCGCGCAATTCACGGGAATCTCCGATCAGGACAGCAACACGGGCTGGCTGCGGGAATCGGTGCCGGCGCCGGCTGGCGGCATGGCGAGCGGCCTCCTGGCGATTCCGTTTGTGCTCGGTCTGCTGCTTTGGCTCTTGCTGGGTTACGAAAAAGTCGGGCATCGGCGCCATCGGTCTTCGTCGCGCGGCATTCCCGCGCGCCCGCTGTCGCCGCGCCGGCGTCGCTGAGCCCTGCATGACTCCGGTCACGCCGGGAGTTGCCGGGAGCGGGCGTGAGATTCACCGCCAGTTTTGCCCAAAGAAGTTTTCGGATAAAGTCGTGGTCATCCTGAGCGCAGTTCCTTGCGGGCGCAGGTGGGGGAGGAACGGAGTCGAAGGAGCCCGGGAGTCCGGGCCAGGCGCACGGGATCCTTCGACTCCGCTCAGGATGACACCTGTTTTTATCCGGGACTGACTTTTGGCAGGCGCTCAGATTACCCAAAATGGTTTCCGTTTCATCGGCTCCGCGAATGAATTCGCGGCTACGGAGCGGCGAATTCATTCGCGAACATTCAGCATTTTTTGCCAGGTGCTCTGTCGCTGCGGGTGAAAGAGCGACATTGAATCGTTCTCCGCAGCGGGCAGTTTGCGGAGCAAGCCCCCGACTGCTTTATTTTTCCGGCGGACGACGCGGGCCATCTGGACGCTGATCGTCGCGGGAACCGGGAGGCGGACCGCCGGGAGCGTCGTCGTGACCGTCGCCAGGCGTGAGGCCCATGACGATCGCCCATTGCGCGGTGAGTTCCTTGGTGCCGGGGACGGCGCTAAATTCGCGGATCACGGACGCGCGCTGGGCGGCATCGCGGATTCCTCGCAGCACCATGTCGCGGTCATTTCCCGGCTCGCCGGCGAAGAAGAGCTGCGTGGTGAAACGGCGCTGCCGCCCCGGCAAGGTGATGCCGAAGTGGTAGTGGCGGGTGCGGCCGGTGTAGAGGCCGGGCTTGATCGTGCGGAAGCGCCAGCCGCCGTCGGACGCGGTCTCGAATTTGCCGTAACCCTGGAAGTGCGCGTCGCGCTCCTTGCCGCGCTGGATGCCACGGGAGTGGAGGTAGCTGCCGAGATCGTCGGCCTGCCACAACTCGACGAGCGCGCCTTTGAGCGGCGCGCCCTTCACGTCGAGGATGCGCCCGGTGAGATTGGTGATCGTGCCGATGGCGGGCGTGAGGTCATCGGTGATGCGGATGAGGTCGTTGTCCTGATCGAGAGGAAGATGATCCGGGTAAAAGGGTCCGGACGTGGTGGGTGGGGTGAGGGTGAGCGCTTCGGCGAAGAGTCCGCTCACGGTGTAGAACGCGCCGCCCGCAGCGAGCGTTTGGAGGAAATGGCGGCGGCTTTCGAGCGTTCGGGAGGTAATGATGTGCATAAGGGGTATTCGGAAGCTCTACGACGGAGGCCCGGATTTGTCGTCGATGAGTTGGTTTGGTTCGGCGTGGTTCTGATAGCCGCAACGCCGCGAACGGACGCTTTCGTTCACGAAACGCCTGGGCTCCCGGCAGCCTGCCAAAGAGCGAAGGCGCCCTCCTTGCGGAGAGCGCCTTCATTTGGAGGGCGATAAGCCGAATTCTGTTCCGCCGCGGTGGCCCGCGCCGGTGACGATCATTTCTCTCAACCCGCCGAAGCGGACTGCCGCGCTTCCTTGCGGAGCGCTGGTGCGACTATTACCCGGAAGCTGCCGACTTGCGTCAGCGGGACAGGCGGCCCGGGCTCCCTGTTATGTCTTGCACCGCATGGGGTTTATCGTGCCCCGGAGCTTGCGCGCCGGGCGGTGGGCTCTTACCCCGCCTTTTCACCCTGACCCGCGGCTGACCTTGCGGAGAGTCGCGGGCGGTTTGTTTTCTGTGACACTTTCCATCGCGCCGGACTTTGGCCCGACGCCTCCGCGCATTTTACGCGGCATGCTGCCTGTGGGTGTTCGGACTTTCCTCTGCCGGTCTGAAACCGACAGCGATCATCTGCCAACCGCCCGCATCTTCCTCGGTCTGAGTTCGCGTGCAATGGGCAAATTTCTCGGAGGGACGCGCTCCTGTGCGATCCCAAAACCTTCCGCTTTGAAGTGGGAACGCACAGGAGCGCGTCCCTCCGAGTGGTAGCCGGCGTTGCAAATTCCCTAAAACGTCCAGTCCTTGAGCAGGCGCTCGCGAAGGCTGGCGAGTTCGGCCCCGGCTTTTTTGCTGCGACCGGCGGTGGCGTTTGCGCTGCGGGCGAGGGTGGCGACGAGTTCGCTATTGAGCAGACCCAGCCGGCGCGCGAGGACTTTGGCCATGGCAAAGAGGAACTTGCCGGCCCAGCGTTCATTCTGGTCGAGCGCGCTTTCGAGAGCTTGTTGGGAAAGGCAGGCCAGTTGGCAGTCGCAGAGCGCCCGGACGGTGGCGGCACGCGGCTCGTCGATCAGCGGACCCATTTCGCCGATGATGCTGCCGGGACCGAGCGTGACGAGGCGGTGATCTTCGCGGTCGGGAATGTGGACGGTGATTTCAACTTCCCCGCCGATGAGCAGGTAGAGGCTGTCGCTGGGATCGCCCTGGCGGAAGAGCGGGTCGCCTCGGGTCAGCGGCGTAGCTTCGAGAAGGGCGGCGACGGCTTCCGCTTCGACGAGCGTGAAATCGGCGAAGAGCGGAAAGCGCTGAACGATGGTGGCGGTAAAAGGGGACGTCATGACGATCAGATGCCGCGGAGCACGGTGGCCTTGGCGACGCGGCCGAGCGCGACAATGAAGGCGGCGGTGCGCCAGGTGAGCTGGCGTTGTTTGACGAGTTTGCGGACGGTCGCGTAGGCGCTGGTCATCGTCTGCTTGAGGCGTGCGTTCACTTCCTCCTCGGTCCAGCGGAAGCACTGGATGTTCTGCGCCCACTCGAAGTAGCTGACCGTCACGCCGCCGGCGTTGGCGAGGATGTCGGGGAGCACGGGAATGCCGCGCCGGGCGAAGACTTCGTCGGCCTCGGGCTCGGTGGGCGCGTTGGCGGCTTCGACGATGACCTTCGCCCGCACGGCCTCCGCGACCTCGCGGGTGAAGACACCGCCCAGTGCCGCGGGAATGAGCAAATCGCATTCGGTGAGCAAGACTTCCGCGTTGGCAATGTGGCGCACGCCGTCGGCCTGGTATTCCGCGAGCGGGCGGCGGAGGCGGGCGAACTCCGCGAGCGCAGGAATGTCGAGGCCGTCGGCGTGGAGAATGCCGCCAGACACGTCGCTGACGGCGACAACTCTCGCGCCGAGCTGATGCGCGAAGAGCGCGGCGAACCAGCCGACATTGCCGAAGCCCTGGACCGCGACTTTCGCTCCCGCAAACGACTGCCCGGCATCCCCAAGATAGGCCTCCGCCACGTCGATGACACCGCGCCCTGTGGCGGCTTCGCGACCCTCGCTGCCGTGCAAATCGAGCGGTTTGCCGGTGACGACCGCCGGCGAGAAACCGTGGATGCGCGAGTATTCGTCCATGATCCACGCCATGATCTGGGCGTTGGTATTCACGTCGGGCGCCGGGATGTCGCGCTGCGGGCCGATCTCCGGGGCGATGCGCTGGACGAATTTGCGAGTTAATCGCTCGAGTTCGCCGGTCGAAAGCTGCTTCGGATCTACGGCGATCCCGCCCTTGGCCCCGCCAAACGGAACGTTCACCACCGCGGTCTTCCAAGTCATCAGCGAAGCGAGCGCCCGCACGTCCTCCGCTTCGACCGCCGGATGAAAGCGCAGGCCGCCCTTCATCGGGCCGCGCGCGGAGTTGTGCTGGATGCGGTAGCCGGCGAAGACGGCGAGTTCGCCGTTGTCGCGTTCGATCGGCACGGTGACGTGATGTTCGCCTTCCGGAGTCAGCAGGAGCCGCTCGACGCGCTCCCCGAGTTCCATCGCTCGCGATGCCTGCCGGATATAATGATTGGTCTGCTCGAAAGGTGTCATTGCCCTGAATCGCCCATGGCGGTGAGGGCTTAGAGCGCGGGACCGCTTGCGGCAAGCTCAAAGCCGTGCGGGAAAAAAGACCGAAATACTTTCAGCAAAAAACCGGTGACCGGGTTAAATACGCAGAGTTCCAACTCCCAAAACAAACACATGTTCGGCAAAAAACAGAAAAAGAAAGCTCTCTGGGTCCAAACCGCTCTCGAACGCTACGAGCGTCCGCTTTTGCAATACTCGATGAGCATTGTCGGTGAAATCGAGCGGGCGCGCGATGTGGTGCAGGAGACGTTCATGCGGCTGCACAACCAGGAGCAGGAGAACATTGAGGGGCATCTTTCGCAGTGGCTGTTCACGGTCTGCCGCAACTGCTCGCTCAAGTCCCTGAAAAAGGAAGACCGTTACATTTATGTGGAAGCGCAGGAGTTCGAGCAGAAGCGCTGCGATGGGCTGACGCCGCTCATGGAATTGGAGCGCAAGGAGCGGGTCGAGCGGTTGATGGAATTGGTGAAAGATCTGCCGAAGAATCAATACGAAGTTGTCCGGCTGCGTTTCCACCACCACCATTCCTATCAGGAGATCAGCGAGATCACCGGCCTGAGCGTGGGGAACGTGGGCTTTTTGCTGAACGCGGCGATGCGCAATCTGCGCGGGAAAATGGATCGCGACGAGAAAGACGAGAAAATCGTTTATTTGAAAAAAGGAGTTGCCTGAGATGAGAAGCCAGATTTCCGACCAAGACCTCACCGATTACGCTCTCAACGAACTCGGCCCGGACGAGCGCATTTATGTCGAGTCGATGCTCGTCGTTTCCGAGGAATGCCGGAACGACATCTACGAGACGATCGATGTGGCGATGCTGCTCGAACAGGGTTTTGACCGTGAAGACGGGAGAGAAACGCTCGGGCTCACTCCCGACCAGCGTCGGGCGCTGCTCAATGTGCGCATTCCCAATCATTTTTTCCGGCACGCGGCGGCGGTTTTTGCGGCCGCAGCGGCGGTGGCCTTTGCCTTGGTGAACAAGGAGCAATGGCTGCCCAAGGGACCGGTCGCCCAGGTGGCCCGCGTTTCAAGCCAGATGACCAATTATGTCGCTCAAGCCGTGTCCGCGGCAGAGGGAGAAGACTTCGTCAATCAATTGGCCAGCTTCCGGAAGTTGAAGGAAGAGCCCGCCAAATGGCTTCCTGCGCAGCCGCCGGGCGGAACTGCTGTCTTCGGTTCGTCGCCTTCGTTGAAGCTCGAAGTCGCTCCTCACGCCGGTCTCGATTTGATGCCATAAATTCACGGTGCGTGGATTCACACGCTCCCGTTTCGACGCCGTTCGCCGCATGCCTTGCCGAACGGCGTTTTAGCTTTTACAACCACACTCTCTCACCCAGTCATGCCCACCACTACCGCCTCCGCTCCTGACGCTCCCGCCGACCTCGAACCGATCGACGACAAAGCTGCCGCGAAACTCCTGGTCGATTCATATACGAAAATCGCGGAGGAGATGGGCAAATTTATCGTCGGCCAGCAGGAAGTCATCGAGCAACTCGTGATCGCGGTCCTCGCCGGCGGGCACTGCCTGCTCGAAGGCGTGCCCGGCTTGGCGAAGACGGCGATGATCCGTTCGCTCTCGCGGACCATGGACTTGTCGTTCCGGCGCATTCAATTCACGCCCGACCTGATGCCCGCCGACATCACCGGCACCGACATCATTCAGGAAGATCCGACGACCGGGCATCGGCGCTTCGTTTTTCAAAAGGGTCCGATCTTCACGCAGATGCTCCTAGCCGACGAAATCAACCGCACCCCGCCAAAGACGCAAGCCGCGTTGCTCGAAGCGATGCAGGAACACTCGGTCACAGTCGGCGGTCACACGCTGAAACTGGAGGAGCCGTTCTTCGTTCTCGCGACACAAAACCCCATCGAACAGGAAGGCACCTATCCGTTGCCCGAAGCACAGAAGGACCGCTTCATTTTCCTCGTGAAGGTCGATTACCCGTCGCGCGAACACGAGCGGCAAATCATCGCGCGAACCACCGGCACGTTCTCCTCCGATCTCCAACCCGTCATCAACGGCGCGCAGATTCAGCAGTTGCAGCGCGTCGTGCGAAAGGTGCCGGTGCCCGATCACGTCACCGATTTCGTCCTCGATATCGTCCGCTTCACGCGCCCGAACAACCCGGACGCGCCTGCGTGGATCAAGGATCTCATCGAATGGGGTGCCGGCCCGCGCGCCTGTCAGAACATTGTCCTCGCCGCCAAAGTGCGCGCCGTCCTTCGTGGGCGTTTTCACGTCACGGACGACGATGTGGAGGCGCTCGCGCTGCCCGTGTTGCGTCACCGCGTTGTGCCGACGTTCAACGCCGAGGCCGAAGGCATCAAAGTGGACGATATCATCACGCGCATCATCAAAGCCGTGCCGCGGAAAGAAGCGAAGCGCGTGCTTTAAATGGAAATCCGAAATCCGAAGCTCGAAATCCGAAACAAATCCTAAAGGTGCAAATGACCAAAACCAATCGGTCGCAGCTTTTTCCGTTTCCGGCTTTCCAGCGGTTTGAATTTGTTTCGGATTTCGGATTTCGGATTTCGGATTTTCCCGTCTGATGGCTCACGTCTCGGACTTTCTCACGCCGTCCGATCTCCAAAAGATCAGCAACCTGCAGGTGGTCGCCAAGCAGGTGGTCGAAGGCTTTTGCTCGGGCCTGCACCGCTCGCCGCACAAGGGCTTCAGCGTTGAGTTCAAACAGCACCGGCAATACGTGCCCGGCGACGAAATCCGGCACATCGACTGGCGCGCCTTCGGTCGCTCGGATCGTTTCTACATCCGGGAATACGAGGAAGAGACCAACCTCCGCGCCACGCTGCTCCTCGATCTGAGCGGCTCGATGAACTACGGCAAAGCCGGGCTCACGAAATACCATTACGCCACGCGGCTCGCCGCCTCGCTCGCCTACTTGATGATTGGCCAGCAGGATAGCGTCGGCATGGTCACCTTCGATACAAAGATTCGGAAATACATCCCGCCCCGCTCCCGCGTCAGTCATCTCCGGGTGCTCATCGACGAACTCCAGCGCAGCGAACCCGGAGGAGAAACCGAGCTTGGCGATGTCTTCCACGACCTCGTGCCGAAGCTCCACCGGCGCGGCTTGCTGGTCATCATCTCGGATTGCTTTGGTGACGTGCCTTCGCTGCTCAAGGCGCTCGCGCATTTCCGCCACGCGCATCACGAAATCCTGATCTTTCAAATTTGGGACCGCGACGAATTGGATTTTCCTTTCAAGCAGTGGACGCAGTTTGAGTCGTTGGAAACGGCGGGCGCGAAGCACCTTCTCGATCCAGTGCTGCTCCGGGAAGCGTATCTGGCCAACCTCGAGAATTTCCGCAGCGAGCTGCTCCGCGGTTGCCGCCGGCACAAGATCGACCTGGTGCCGTTCGTCACCGATCAGCCCTACGCCGATGCGCTTGCGGCATACGTTAGTCGCCGGAGGTCGCGCTGATGAATTTGATAACCGCAGAGACGCAAAGGACGCAGAGGTCCGCAGAGATTTTGGAAGACGAATCCCTTCCCGCCTGCTGCGGTAAAATCATCCCGCGACTGGAGGTGGGCGCTTGAACTTCCTCAACATTGCCCTCCTCGGCGGCGTCGCCGCGCTGAGCATCCCGATCATCATCCATCTCTTCCACAAGAGTCGCTTTCAGATCGTGAAATGGGGTGCGATGCATCTCCTTGAGGCCGTCCTCCGCACGAACCAGCGCCGCATTCGGATCGAGCAAATCATCCTGCTCATCATCCGCGCGGCCATCCCCGCGATCCTCGCGCTCTGCATGGCGCGACCCGTGTGGAAAGGCGTGCAAAAGCTCATGGGCGAGGCCCGCACCTCGACCGTCATCCTGCTCGACAACAGCTACTCCATGGCGGCCAGCCGCGCCGGCACGACGAATTTCTCCATCGCCCGTGACGAAGCCGGAAGGATGCTCAACGAGCTTCCACGCGGGTCCGACGCCCAGGTCGTGCTGATGGGCGAAGGCGGTGCGCCGCTGCTCGACGAGCCGACCTACGATCTCGCGCGCCTGACCCAGTCGCTGAAGCAAATCGAGGCGGGTTACGGCGCGGCCACCGTTCCCGCGGCTCTCGAATTCGCCACCGGTGTTTTCGGCCAGATGCGCGAATCGAGCCGCAATCTGATCGTGATGACGGATTTTCAGCGGATCAGTTTCGAGGCCACGGAGGACGCGCAACTCGGTCAGATGCTTGATCGCCTGCGCAAAATGCCGCTGCCGCCGGAGATCACTTTTTTCGACGTGGGGAGCGAAGCGAAGGACAACGTCGCCATCGAGTCACTCGACTTTTCGCGGTTGATGGTCGGCGTCGGACAAAAGATCCAGATTCGCGCGAACCTCCGGAATTTCGGCGACGCGCCCTATCAGGATCTGCGGATCTATTTCAAAGCGGACGGCAAGGAGCGTTCGATGTCCCAGATTCGCCTCGGACCGCACGAGAAGGGCCAGGTGCTCTTCACGCACGCCTTCGACACGGCGGGCTCACACACCATCGAAGTCGTGGCCGATGCCGATGGGCTCAAGGCCGACAATAGCTATCTGGCGAGTATTCCCGTGCGGGACAAAATTCCCGTGCTGCTCGTCAATGGCGACCCGAGCGCCGAGCCGCTGAAGGGCGAAACCGATTTCGCGGAGATCGCTCTCCAGCCGTTCAGTGCCACGGGAAAGGTGGCGCTCGCCGACCTCATCGCGGCCAAGGTGGTCCGCACTGAAAACCTCGACCCGGCTGCGATCACCGGCGCGGCCGTCGTCGTGCTCGCCAACGTGCGTCAGCTTGATGAGCGCGTTCTTCGAGCCCTCGAGGATTTCGTGAAAAACGGCGGAGGGCTGCTAATCTTTCCCGGCAACCGCCTCGACCCTTCGTGGACAAATGGTGCGCTGTTCAAGGACGGCAAGGGGCTGCTCCCGCTGGCGCTCGGGCAGCTCGGCGGTGATTTGAAGGACAGTGCGCCGTCCGTCGGCATTGTCGCCCAGCGGTTCGATCATCCGGCGCTCGATCTTTTCAACGACCCGCGCAATGGCACCGTCTCCGATGCCGCGATCAAGATGTGGTATCGGCTGAAGGAACCCGCGGCGGCGAACGCGAACGCCCCCACGGTTCTCGCGCGCCTGACCAGCGGCGACCCCTTCCTCGCGGAGAAACAATTTGGCGACGGGCGCGTCATCCAGTGCGCGATCCCGTGCGACTCCGACTGGAGCAATCTGCCGATGCGGCCCTTCTACCTGCCGCTCATGCAGCGCCTCTCGATCTACCTCGCCTCGACCGTCTTCCCGCCGCGCAACCTCGATGTGAGCAAGCCGCTCGTCGCCTTCCTGCCCGTGGCCGACGCCGGAAAGAAAGCGGCGCTGGTGCTGCCCGATGGAACGAATCGCGAAGTGCCGGTGATCAAGAAAGGCGAGCGGGGAGTCGTGGAATTTGCCCAGACCCAGCAGCCGGGGCTCTACACGCTGACCGCGCCCGGCGGAACGGTGACGCATTTTGTGATCAATACCTCGCGCCGCGAATCCGATCTGCAAAAGCTGACCGCGGCGGAGATTGCCGACTTCGCGAAGACTCACAAAGTCGCGCTCGTTCGCTCGGGCGCGGAATACAAGCAGCTCGACCGCACGCGCCGCTATGGCAGCGAGTTCTGGCGTCCGCTGCTTTGGCTGCTGCTCGGCCTCCTGTTCCTGGAATTGTTCCTGCAACAGCGCTTCGCCCGCGTGCGGCGGCCAGCGGCCAGCGGTTCACCGGGTTTGAAGCGGGAAGTCCAGACATGAGTTCCGAAAACGTTCAGACCTCGTTGCGTTTCGTCGGCGACTGGCCCTGGTGGGCGGGCTTGGGCGCGGCGCTCGTCCTCGGCACGGCCGCGTGGTTGCTTTATCGGCGCGAGACCCATGGCGTGCGCTGGTGGTTGCGGGTCTTGCTGCCGACCCTGCGGGCGCTCGCCGTGGTGATGATCGTCCTCATGCTCAGCGGGCCGGTCCTGCATCACCGCAAAGTCATCGGCCAATTGTCGCGCCTGCTGCTTTTCGTCGATGGCTCGAAGAGCATGGGATTGACCGACCCGTCGATGGACGCCGGGCGGAAGATTCTGATCCTGCAACGCCTCGGTCTGTGGCGTTCCGATGCGGTGAAGATGGATCTGCCCAAGGCCGGTGAAGCGCTCGCGGCGGCGCAGACGCTGGCCGCCAAAGGCCGCGACACGACGAACGCGACCGGCGAAGACTGGCGCAAGCTGACGCGCGATTTTGAGGCAAAGATCAACACGGCGCGGGAAGCCATGAGCAGTGCCGGCTATGAACCGGACCGGCAGGAGGCGTTCGTCCGCGAACTCGGCGTCTCGGCGCGCGAACTAGCCAGCCGCGAGATTCGTCAGCTCGATGATCGCAACCGCGTCACGCAGGATCTGGCGCGGCTCGGCGATGCCGCCAGTCGCTGGCAGAAGGAAGTGAATGCGCGCTTCGAGCGCGACTTGCAGCAGATTGCGCCCGGCGCGAATTCTCCGCTGAAGACGGCTCTCGCGAAGTTCGACGCGCTGCCGCGCTGGCAGCGGCTCCAGGCGCTCCTGCTCGAAGGCGAAAAGGAAAAGCTGCTGGCGAAACTCGGGGAAACTTTCGATGTGCGCCTCCTGGATATCGAGGGCGCGGAGGCGAAGAACATCTGGCAGCCGACGCGCAAGGATTCGACGCCGCCCACCAGCCTGCCGAAGCCTGAAGGCGACATCACCAATCTCGCCACGGCCTTGAAAAGCGCCGCGGGTGCCGAGGGCAAGCAGGAGCGCGGCGCGGTGGTGCTCTTCAGCGACGGCCAGCACAACGAAGGGGAATCGCCGCTCGAAGTGGCCAGGATTCTCGCCGGGCGCGGGCTGCCGCTTTATACCGTCGGCTTCGGCAGTCAGACCCGCCCGCGCGATCTCGCGGTCGTGAAGGTCGAAGCACCGGATTCGGTTTTCTTCGAAGATCGGATCGCCGGTCAAATCACGCTCAAGGATGACCTGCCCGCGGGTCTGCCCTTTACCTTGATGGTCCAGGATGGGGAGAAGGTGCTGTGGCAGCAGCAGCTCGTTTCGGACGGCAGCAATCTGCGCAAGGTGCCGTTTTCTTTTCCGCTCGGTGAGACCGTGAAGGAGCGGTTGAAAAACAAGTCCGGCGACACGGAACTCACGGCAGTGCCGCTGGATTTGAAAGTCAGCGTTTCATCCGTGGAAGGCGACCGCGAGCCGGGGAACAACTCGACCAGCCTGCGGGTGCGGGCGCTCACCCAGAAGCGCCGCATCCTGATTGTGGACGGACGTTCGCGGTGGGAGACGCGCTACTTGCGCAACATGTTCGAGCGCGACGAGCAGTGGCAGGTGAATTCGGTCATCACGGATACCGCCGCGATTCCGGGGACGCTGCCCAGCGGCGAAAAAGACGGCCAGTTCCCCAACGATCCGGCGCTCTTGCAGCCATATGACCTGATCATTTTCGGAGAAGTGCCCCGCGCCATTTTCAAGGGCGAGGAGCTGACGTGGCTCCATGATTTCGTGGCGAAGCGGGGTGGGGCGCTGATCTTCATCGATGGCCCGCGGCAGCGCTTCAAGGAGTACGCCGGCACGCCGCTCGCGCCGCTTTTTCCCGTCGAATGGACGGGCGCCGGTATCCGCGAAAAGAACATGAAGCTCGCGCTCACCGAGCGCGGAGCGATCCTGCCGTCGTTCGCGCTTTCGCCGGAGAAGTCGCAGAACATCGAGGTGTGGGGAAACCTGCAGCCGGTGCATTGGATTTCCGGAGCGACGGCACTCCCCGGCGCGGAGACGCTGGTCGAAGCGATGGCTGGCGGGAAAAAGCAGCCTGCCGTGGTGATCCGGTCGTTCGGTGCCGGGAAAGTTTTCTATCAGGCCTTCGATGATTCGTGGCGCTGGCGCTACGAAGTGGCGGATCAATATCATGTGCGCTACTGGAATCAGATCGCCAACTGGATGGCCGAGCTGCCGTTCGCGGTGCGGGACAAGCTCATCTCTCTCGATGCGGGCGCGCTCACTTACCAGCCCGGCGATTCCGCCGATGTGCGTGTGCGTTTGCGCGACGGCCAGGGTCGCCCGGTGACGAATGCCGCCGTGGACGCGGTCCTCTATCGGGACGGGAAGCGCGTGGCCACCATGCGCCTCACCCCGGACGACAATGCCGGCGGGTTGTTTCGCGGGCGGACCGCGGCGCTGGAACCGGGCAGTTACGAGGTCGCGGTGGAGTCGGCGGCGCTGGCCGAGCGCGACGCGAAAGCCCGGACTGGATTCAAGGTCGAGCCGCTGGAAACAGGCGAACTCACGCAACTCAGCCTCAACGAGGAACTGCTGCGGCAGATGGCGGCGGCGACCGGCGGCGAATATCTGCGCGAGGAAAATGTGGACCGACTCGTCGAGTTGCTCGCGCCGATCAGCCGGGGTCGGGTCATCGAAAGCGACACGGTGCTGTGGCAAAGCTACTGGTGGTTCCTGCCGATCATCCTGCTGCTGACTTTGGAATGGGTCATCCGCAAGCGTGTCGGGATGCTCTGACCCGGGGCAGGAGGCCCGCGCCCTGGCCCGCGCCCTGGAGCGCACTGGCCGCACTGGCCGCACTGGCCGCACTGGCCGCGCAGACCGGCCACTTCGCCGCGGAGTCCATCAACGGCCCCGCAAGAGCGGGCGGCACCGCCACGAAGGCCGGCCACAGTCGTTGCCAGCCCATCCGCAGCGGCGCGGTGGGATTCCGCATTTCTCCGGAGATCAGCGACGACGCAGCATTGTCTGGAGCATCTGCCAAAAGAAGTTTCCGGATCGGGGCGCGGTGGAACGTAGGCGGGACTTCCCAGTCCCGCCCGCCAACGCCCGCGGCTCTGGGAAGAGCCGCCTACTTGGTTCTCCGCCCGGTCGCGGCTTTACTTTTTGAATCGGAAACGACTTTAGGCATTCGCCCTAACAACACCGCCTTCGGAGGCCGCCGGCTGTTCCCCAGACCCCACCCACTCCGGCGCAATGCCCGCCGCCAGGATGATTTTGCCTTTGGTCCGCGCGCAGTGCTGCCGAGGGGGGCGGCAGCAGTCCGGCTGCCTGGTGAGGACTTCCGCAATCTCCTCACCCACATCCTCGCCAAGGCCAAGGAACTGGACACCCCGCCCAAACAGGGCACCGGGGAAGGTCTCACCACCGGCTACGTCACCATCCGCCGGCGCACCACCGTGCCCAAGGCCTGGATTGCGCGGGAACTGCACCTCGGTCACGTCAGCCGGCTCAGTCGTTGCTGGCAAACCAAGCCAGAGGAAGTCCGTCTGATCGGCCAAATTCTCTCCACCCTTGATTCATGAGCGAGATCACAGACTGACCGCTTCCGCTGTGCTGACCGCTTCCGCTTTCGGAAGAATGTGGTCAATCCATGATCGTCATGAAAACGTCACAATTTCCTGCGGTGGACTGGCGGTGCTGGCATGTGCCTTGTTCTTATGGGAAGGGCTCCCATGGCTTTCCAACCCACGCCCGAAACCGTCCTCACGCCCGAAGTCTTGCAGGAGTTGGTCGCGCACCGGCTTTCGTTTGAAGCGCAGACCAAGGTGGGCGACGTGCATGACCAACTGCAGGCGCGGACGGATGAATACTTCGGGGTGGTGCAGGAGGGGCTTTATCTGGGGCTCGTCTCCAAGGCGCAGACCGGGCTGAAATTGAGCGGCCGTTTCGGCTACGCGCTCTACGCCCAACAGCCGATCGAACAGCACCTGCTGCCAGGCCCGGTTGTGGTGCGGCCGGGCGAGGAATTGCTGGCCGTCCTGGAGCGGGCGCTGAGCCGCAGTGGCGCGGATTTTCACGAGGATCTGCCGGTGGTCGATGCGCTGGGCGGCTTGCTGGGGATTCTGCCGATGCCGGTGCTGGTGCGGCTGCAAAAGGAGATCATCGCCGAGCAGGTGCGCCGCGCGGAGGAGCATCGGTTCGATCTGCAAAGCCGCGATGTGCAGCTTTTCCGCAGCCAGCAGCGACTGCGGCAGAGCGAGGGGCGGTTCGGGATTTTGTTTGAGAACAGTCCGCTCGGTTTTGCGCTGCTCAGCCCGGCGGGGCGGATCGAGGCGTGCAACGTGCGTTTCGCCGAACTGCTGGGCCTGCCGCCGGGCGCGGAGCTGCCGTCGCTCGAAGCGTGCGTGACGCCGAAACAACGGCACGCCCTGACCGCGCTGCTGCGGTCGTTTGAGACCAATCTGGAAGGCGAGGCGCCGCGGACGATGGAGCTGCGGATCGAGCCGGTGACGAGCGAACCGCGGCTGACGCGCTGCGATTTCCACTGGATCCCGCAAACCGGCCAGATCTCGCTCGCCGCGCAGGATATCACCGGACAGCGGCGGCTCGAACAGCAGCTCCAGCAAAAGGAAAAATCCGCGCTCCTCGATTCGCTGGCCGGCGGCATCGCGCACGAACTGAACAACAAGCTCTTGCCGGTGCTCGGTTACGCGGAGCTGCTGAACCTGCGGGCGGGGACGAATCCGGAGTTCGGGAAGTTTTGCAAAATCATCCAGCAGAGCACGATGGAAGCGGCGGAACTGGTCGCCCAGTTGCTTCAGCTCTCCCGTCCGCCGGCGCTGGAGCCGCGGGAGTGCGAGTTTGGGGCGATCGTGCGGGAGGCGATGGGCATCCTGCGTTTCCGCCTGCGCGAAGCGGGCTGCGAACCCGTCATCCAGGGGGCGGTCGGACCGCATCTTCTCCAGGCCGATCCGGCACAGCTCAAACAGGTGATTGTGAATCTGTGTCTGAACGCGCTCGACGCGATGCGCGGGGTCGCGCGTCCGCTGCTGCGGCTGACGCTGGCAGCCGAAGGCGGCTGCGTGTGTCTGCGCATCCGGGATGGCGGGCACGGGATTTCGCCGGAACATCAGGCGCGGATTTTCGATCCGTTTTTCACCACGAAGAGCGTGCAGCAGGGGACGGGGCTGGGGCTGAGCGTGTGCTTCAGCATCGTGCAGCAGCACGGCGGGACGATCGAGGTGGAGAGCTCGGGGCCGGATGGGACGGTTTTCGCGGTGTGCCTGCCGCTCTCGGGCAAGCCCGCGCAACTTACGGCCTGCTGCGAGCGCACGCCGCTGGCGGCGGCGCGGCATTTGCCCGGAACGCCGCTGGTGCTGGTGGTGGACGACGAGGAGTTCATCACGAGCCTGGTGCACGAGGCGCTGCGCAGCCAGCTCGGCTGCCAGGTGCTGCGCGTGGCGAGCGCGGAGGAAGGGCTGGAGCGGCTCGCGGAGATTTCGTGCGACCTGATCATCTCCGATGTGCGACTGCCGGGCCTGAACGGGCTCGCTCTTTACGCCGCGGTGCAGGAACGCTGGCCGCACCTCGCGGAGCGTTTCTTTTTCATCACCGGCGACGCCGGCAGCCAGGAACTCACCGGTCTGCTCGAAGCGACCCGCCGCCCGGTGCTGCGCAAGCCTTTCAGCATGGAAACGCTGGTGCAGCAGGCGTACGCGATCCTGCAGCCCGGCGCGCGGCAGTTTGTGGCCAGCTAGGTTGCCTCGGCGCCGGGATGCGCTGGTTTCAAACCACCTGGACAAAATCGCGGCCCGGAGTCGAGGAGTGAGGAATCGGCGGGATGACAAAGAATTCCGTTGGTGCCGAGTTAAACCTCTGGGAGCCTCTGGGCGTTCCCGCCGCCGCGTAACCACCGAAAAACTGTGAATCCACAAATCAATCCGCTGATCCTGCAAAAGCTCCAAGCCTTCAGCCAGCGGCGACGCCAGTTGATCATTCGCCGGGGGCTCTACGCCGCGGTCGCCACGCTGCTTACGGCGATGATGATCGTGGCGCTGCTCGACTGGATGTTCGTCCTTCCGGATGCCGTGCGCTGGGCGCTGAGCGGCGCGGCGTATCTGGCGATCATGATTGTCGAATGGCGCTCCTGCGTGCGGCTGCTGATCAGCGCTCCGGGCTCGCGCCGGCTGGCCCGGCTCGTCGAACATGCGGAGCCGAAACTGCGCGAGGATCTGCTTTCCGCGGTCGAACTCGGTGAAGGGCAATCGGGGGAGATTCTCGATTCCGAGCAGTTCCGCGCGCTGGTGCAGTCGGATGTCGCGGCGCGCATGGAGAAGCTGGACGTGGATCAATTGCTGCCCTCGCAACTGCTTCGCCGCTACGCCTTCATCGCGGCCGGGATTGGCGTGGCTTGCATCGTGGCCTTCGCGCTCACGGGTTTCCAGTTCGGCACGCTGATGATGCGGGCGCTGCTGCCGATGGCGAACTTCGCGCGCGTCTCGAAGGTGCAGGTGAAGATCGTCGAGCCCGCCCCGGCGGAGATGCGCGTGCCGCAAGGGGACACGCTGCCGCTGATCGTGGAACTCTCCGGCCAGCGGGCCAACAAGGCGGTGCTCGAAACTTTCACGCCGAGCGGCGGGCGCGAAGTCGTGCCGATGAACCCGCTCGGCAACGACCGCTTTTCCGCCACCATCCAGGTCGGCCGGGAGAACGTGCTGTATCGCGTGCGGGCCGGCGATGCGCTGACCAGGAAGTATCAGCTCGAAGCCGTGGCTCGCCCGGCGGTCGTCGAGTTTCAGAAGTCTTACAGCTATCCGTCCTACGCGAAGCTCGCGCCGAAAGTCGTGACCGAAGAAAACGGCGATCTGGCCGCGCTCGAAGGCAGCGAGGTGGAATTGCGGCTCCACACCAATCAAAAAGTGCGGGATGCGGAGCTGCGGATCGAGCAGGGGAAGAAGACCACGGTCGTTCCGCTCACCGTGCAAGGCGAGGCCCTGGTGGCGAAAGTGCCGCTCGCGGCGTCGGGCATTTATCGCGTGCATCTCGTCGGAGCGGAGAGCGGATTCGAGAATAAATTCAGCCCCGAATATGAACTGCGCGCCGAGGCAGATCTCGTCCCGCAGGTCGAGTTGGAGTTGCCGAAACAAGACCTTATCCTGCCTTCCAACGAAATCGTGGACGTGCTGGGCACGGCCTCCGACGACTTCGCGCTGGCGAAGGTTTCGCAGTTGGTGAAGATCAACGACGGCGGCTGGAAGGAGACGGCGCTGCCCACCGAGACCGGCGCGAAGTCGAAGGTCGAGCGACGCTGGGATTTATTCGAGCAGGGGGTGAAGCCCGGCGACCTTGTGACGATGAAACTCGTGGCCACGGATTTGAAGGGCAACAAGGCCGAGTCGCGGCCGTTGCAGGTAACCATCACCGCTTCGGGATTTGAAACGAAGCGCCTCCAGGCGTTGCTCGGGCAACAGCGACTCTACGAGGCGCTCAAGGCGCAGCAGAGCCTCGCCACGGCGCTGGCCAAGCAAACCGGCGAGGCACGGCAGCAATTTGAGCGGCTCCCGGAAGGTGATCCGCAGCGGACGCAAGTGCTGCTGCCGGTCACTGCGGCGCAGCAGCAATTCGCGCTGAAGGCGGGCGAGACCATGACGCTGCTTCGCGAGGCGCTCACCGAAGTCGTGGGCGGTCACCAGACGGGCGAACTCTCGCTGATCGGCAACTCTCTGGTCCGCAGCCAGTCGATGCTGCTTCAGAATGCTCAACGCATTGTCGAAGCCGTGACGGCCAAACCGAGCATGCCCGTGACGCGCGAACTGCTGGGAGAAGCTGCCGACTTGACGGTGAAGACCGAGCAAAAGGCCCGTCAGACGATGGACGTGCATCGGGTGTTTCTCACCGCCGAAGAGGTCGATGTGTTCTGCGAAAACATTTCCGTGGTCGCCCAGGAGCATGCGCGGCTCGTGACCCTGGCCCATCGCAGCGGGACGGACGTGGGGAAGTGGACCCCGGTGGCCAATCGGCTGCGGGTGGTGCTGGCGGAGTTGCGCGGCTTGGAGGATCTCGCGGGCAAGACGATCGAGCACCAGACCGGTGGCGTGTCCGATCCGATGCGCAATTTGCAAAAAATCCTGAACAAGCGCCGGACGACGCTGGAAACGGCGCTGGCCGGAAAGCCGGGAGTCGAGTTGCTCTCGCCGACGCTGGAGCTTTCCAATGCGATCGTCGAAGTCTCCCGCCTGGCCCTGGATATTCGTCGCAATTTCCGCAACCCGACGATCGAGCGGACGCGGGAAATGTCCCGCGAGACGGAGTCGATTTACGCGAACTTCGAATACCTGCGCGGAGAGCTGGAGAAAATTTATCGCAACGATCGGATTCCGGTGGAGGTCGGCGATGAGCTGCTCAACGCGCGCTGGCAGGGGCGGATCGGCGTCATCAAGGGCTTCGGCGATGTGGAGGAATGGCGGCCCGATGCGGATACGGCGTTTGTGAACGATCTGCGCCTGGTGACGCGCGTCTTCGAGGCGCTGCACGATAACAATCCGGGCAAACCGCGGAATGAATTTACCAGGGAAATTCAGGCGGTTGATCGCCATTTCCGCGTGCTGGAAAGCGGTCACGATCTGGCGGCGCTGGTCGAAGGGTTTCGGCGTCTGGCGGTGGCTGAACGCTGGGAGATTTACAATCCGAAGGCGCGCACGGCCAACGTCCGGGACTGGAACTGGTTTGGCGAGCGGCTGCGGGTGGTGCCGGACGATCTGGGCCGGGCGCTGAATTTCGAAGAACAGCGCAAGCTCATGCAGGAGGTGCAGAAGATCCTGTTGCAAGGACCGCAACAGCCTTTTGCCCAAACCCTGAAACGGGAAATGGAAGCGCGCTACAATGCGGCGCACGAGCCGGCCAGCGCGCGGGCTGAGGCGGCTGCGTTGGCGGACTATTTGCAAAAGGCGCTCGATCTTTTCCGCCAGCCGATGGCGGAGGCTCGGAAGGAGCTGGCCAGGCTGACGCCGACGCTGGCCGAGACGATGAAGCAACTCGCGAAAAAGACCGGGGAGCTGAAGGAGCAGACAACGAATCAGGCGCAACAGGCGCATGAAAAATTGCCGGAGGAGGCCAAGACCGATGCGCGCCAGGCGCTGGCGCAGCAACAGAAATTGAACGAAAAGATCGACGCGCTGAAAGATGCGCTGCGGGCCGATGCGAACCAGCAGGATATCATGAAGGACGAGGGTCGGGAGCGGGCGCGCGATGCGGATGATGCGCTGGCGATGCTCAAGGAGCCGCCGGTTCGCGCCGAGGAGGACCTCGCGCTGGCCGCCAAAAGCGACAAGACGGCCTTGCAAGAGCAGGCGCTCAACCAAGCCGCCGAGCAGCAGCAAAAGCTGGCCAAGGCGCTGGAAAAAATGGCCGAGCATTACGAAGCCGTGGCGCAGGGGAAACCCGAGGAGACGCGGCTGGCGATGCGGGAAACGGAGAAGGAAAACGGCGTGAAGGAACAGCTCGACCAGCAATTCGCCAAGGCGGAGGAACTGGCGAACATGGCGCAGAAGACGCCGCAGGAATTGCTCGCGCAGTTGGAGAAGGCGCTCCCGCAGAATCCGCAGATGCAGCAGGAGCTGAGTGCGATTTCGCAGAACACGCTGAAGTCCGCGCAGGATCAATTGAAGAAGGCCAGCGAGCAGGAGAATGCCGTCGCGCAGAATGTGCAGAAGCTGGCTGCGGACGAAAAAGCGCAGGCGGCGATCAAGCCCACGACGCCCGAAGCGACCGCGCCCAATGCCGCCAATCCGCCGAACACGGCCGCCGCGCCGCCGCCGCCCCAACCGGGCCAGCCGAATGCGCCGGCTCCGCCGCAGGCCAATGCCCAGCCTTCCGCGCCGCCGCCCAATCAACCTGCGCCCCAGCAAGCGAACGCTCAGCCCGCGGCGGCGCCGCCGAATCAGCCCACGCCGCAACAGGCGAACGCTCAACCGCCCGCGGCGCCGCCCAATCCGCCCGCGCCCGGCACTCCGCCGCAGAATCCGCAGGCTCCGAATGCACCGCCGCCGAACCCGATGCTCGCCCAGGCAGCCCAGCAGCAGAAGCCGATCGCCGAGGCCGCCGCGCAGGCGGCGAGCGACATCGCGCGCGCGGGACGCCACGAGGAGCGGATGCAGAACAAGATCGCCGGCGAGCAGCTTCAGAAACTCGGCGACGCGCTCCAGCAGACGGCGGAGCAGCAGGTGCCCAATGCCCAGCAGGCGCTTCAGCAGGCGCAGCAGGCCGCGCAGGCGCAACCGGCGGTGGACATGGCGAAAAGCGAATTGCAAAAGGCGCTCGGGCAACTCGCGGCCGTGACCAATCCCGGCGACCAACCCGCGGGTGAGCAGGGGACCGCACCCTCGCCACCGCCGACTCCCGCGGGAGCCCAACCCGGCGAGAAGCCAAATCCGCCGGCGCAGGCCGCAGCGGCTTCTCCGAGCAGCCCGCCACCGTCGGGACAGGCTACGGCTCAAGCGAATCCGCCAGCCAATGCTCCTGCTGCTGCACCCGGCGCGCCGCCACCCGCGCCCATCCCGGGCATGCAGCCGCCCGCGCCGACGGCTTCGGCTCAGGGCAATCCCGCACCCGCGAATCAACAGGCACAGAACAGCCCGGCGCCGGCACCAGGTCAGCCTGCCGGCCAGCCCGGAGCCCAGCCGCCGAGTCCGGCGTCCGGCCAGCCCGGCGAACCCGCGCCCGCGGGTCAGGCGGGTGAGATGGCGGCAGCGCCGGCGTCCCCGCAGGAGCAGGTTTGGATGGCGCGGGCGCTCGACGCACTCGACGCCGCATTGAATGCGCCGGCTTCCGCTCCCGGCCAGACGGCCCAGCAAGGCCAGGCGGGCCAGCCGCAGGGTGACCAGAACGGCCAGCCGCAACAGGGTCCGCAAGCTTCCGGCAATCAGTCGCAGGCGCAGCAAACTTCCGCGGCGCAAGCCGCCGGAAACCAGCCGGCCCCGCAATCGAACTCCATGGCGCAGGCGCAGTCGGCCCTGGCCGCCGCGGCGCAGGCGGCCGCCGCGCAGGCTCGCGCCGAGCGCACGGCGGAAGCCGGTCAACCCGGCCAGCCCGGACAACCTCAACCGGGAAGCTTGCAGGCCGCTTCGAAATCCGGTGCCCAATCGTCCGACGCCACAGGACCGCGCGGCGCACTGGCCGAAGCGAAGAATAAGGCGGGCGACTGGGGCAAGCTGCCCAAGCAAATGGCGGAGCAATTGACGCAGGGCCAGCGCGAAGGCATTGCCGGTGAGTATCGAAACCAGGTGGAGACGTACTACCGCGTCATCGCCGAAAAATCCAAAAAACAGTGAGCAGGTTTTGGACGGCGGATTTTGGCGTCCGGCATGGCGTGTTCGCGGTGTGGATCGCGCTGACGCTTCCCCTGTGCGCGCAAAACAAGGTGGACGACGCGCTGGCGAAAGGGACGCAGTATCTCCTCTCCGTGCAGGATCCGGCCACGGGCGGCATCCACAATCGGATGCGGCACGAAACGGCGATGACTTCGCTGAGCCTGCTGGCGCTGGCTTCGTGCGGACATCAGCCCGCCGATCCGACGCCGGAGGGCCAGGCGATGAAGAAGGCGCTGGCCTTCGTGCTGCGGCCCGAGGTGCAGGAAAAGGACGGCTACTTTGGTCAAACCGATGGCTCGCGAATGTACGGCCACGGGATCACCACGCTGATGCTCGCGGAGATGCTCGGCATGGGCGCGGACGTGGCGCAGGACGAGATGATCCGCGAGAAATGTCGTCGCGCGATCGATCTGATTCTACGTTCGCAGAAGGTCTCGAAGAGCGACAACAACCGCGGCGGCTGGCGCTATTCGCCAGACTCGGGCGACTCCGATATGTCGGTGACGGTGTGGCAGACGATGGCCTTGCGGGCCGCGAAAAATGCGGGAATGGACGTGCCGCGGCAGGCCATCGACGATGCCGTGGGCTACATCCGCCGTCTTTACCAACCCGATACGGAAAGAAGGGGCACCACGAAGTTGGGCGGGTTCGGCTATCAATCCAAGGGCCGCGAGACTTCGACGACGGCGGAAGGACTGCTGGCCATGCAGGTCTGCGGTCAATACGACGCCGAGGAAGTCATTGGCGCGTCCGATCGATTGTTGAAAGAGGGTCTGCGGCAAGGTGAACGGTGGTTTTTCTACACCACTTACTACTACGCACAGGGCATGTATCAGCGCGGAGGCAAACACTCCGAAGAAGGGCGGCGTGTGGTGAGTGAGCTATTGCTGCCGTTGCAATCGCGCGAAGGATGGTGGGAGGGGATCAATGGTGAAGAGCGGCAGGGCGGGCGCGTTTACGCCACGACGATGGCCATGCTCAGCCTCGCGGTGAAGAATCACTTCCTGCCGATCTATCAACGCTGACGGTCTGCCACGGAACGGCGCCTGGGCTGGCAGCGCCATCGGATTGGGGGTTCGGGGCGGGACGACATTTTTACCGCGATCATGGGAATCCGCGGCGCTGAAGTTTTTTGGCCGGCAATTTCGGCAAAGCGCTCCCGTATCAATTTGCGATGGCCGCAGCCGGGCGCGAGTGATTCGAAGGGATGGGGTTGGTTTTGCGCTTTTAAATTCCAAGACGGGAAGCGCCTGCTAATGGTCGCAAGTGTTATGAATCCTTTCAGTTCCTCGCAAAATGCCACCCGTCGCGCCGCGGTCTGGTGCCTGCTCGTCGGCGTGCTGTTGACCGTCTCACCAGCCCTGGCTGAGTGGCAGCCAGCAATCCTGCCCACCGCTGGTGACCGGCCCGCGGCAGCGGCGCCGGTGTGGTTTCGGTGCTTCATTCGCGTGCCCGATAATATGGCGATCCCGGCTGAAAAGGATCTGTGGCGCGATTCGATTCAACTGAATCTCGGCGGCGTTGATGGTCCGTTTAGCGTTTCGTTGAATGGGCGAAAGTTCGTCGAGAGTGGCGGGATCAAGGCTGGCGAACGGGAGCGCTTCAAAGTGCCGAAGGATATTCTCGAGAAGAAAGTCTTCAACGTGCTCGCCATCCGGCTCAGCCCGGAAGCGGCTCGCGGTGGGATCACGCGCCCGCCGATCCTCGCGGGCTATCACGATGAACTGCCGCTCGAAGGTGCCTGGGAGCGGTTCGCGGGCGAGCCGCCAGCCGCGGATTTTCGACCGCCCGCCACGCAACCCGCGACGGCGTTCTTTCTCGAAACGGGATTCCGCCCGGCGTCCACGCCGCTGGCGCGGAATTCGGAACCGATTCCCGGAGCGAAACTGCCGCCGGCGGAATCGCTGGCGAAAATGACCACGCCCGCCGACCTCGCGGTGGACCTGGTCTTGAGCGAACCGGAGGTCGCGCAACCGACGCACATCAGCTTCGATGAACGCGGGCGGATGTGGGTCGCGCAGTACCGACAGTATCCCTATCCGGCGGGCGTGAAGATGCTCAGCCGGGACAAATATTACCGCTCGACCTTCGACCGTGTGCCGCCCGCGCCGCCGCACCACGATCGCGGACGCGATGTGATCTCGGTGCATGAATCGACCAGGGGCGATGGCGTTTTCGACAAGAGCAGCGTGGTGCTCGACGGGCTGAACATGGCCAATGCCGCGCTGCGCGGGCACGGCGGCATTTGGGTGATGAATACGCCTTACCTGATGTTCTATCCCGACGCGAACGGCGACGACATTCCCGATCGCGATCCCGAAGTGCGGCTCGCGGGCTTCGGCCTCGAAGACACGCACTCCGTCGCGAACGGTCTCGTCTGGGGGCCGGACGGCTGGCTCTACGGCGTGCAGGGCAGCACCACGACGAGTCGCGTCGTGCGGCCCGGCATCGATCCGCCGGATTTTCCGGGCGTCTATCACGAAGGCGTGATGGTGTGGCGTTATCATCCCGAGAAGAAGATTTACGAGATCTTCGCCGACGGCGGTGGCAACGCTTTCGAGTTGGATTTCGACGCCCAGGGGCGGCTGTATTCGGGTCACAACGGAGGCACGACCTTTGGCTGGCACTACCTCCAGGAGGGCATCTTTTTGAAACAAGGGGTCGATCCGGGGAAATTCGGGCCGCCCTCGAACCCGTTCGCGTTCGGCAGCCTCGCGGTGATGAAGAGTCGGAACCCGATCACGCGTTTCCGGCATGCGACCATCGTGGCCGAAGGCACGGCGTTGCCCGCGAACTATGTCGGGCGCTTCTTTGGAGCCGACCCGCTGCACCGCAATATCGTCGTCGGTGAACGGTACGCGCAGGGATCGACCTTCGAGACGAGTGACTCCGCCGTGGCGCTTGCCGGAGCCGATCCATCGTTCCGGCCGGTCTTCCTCGTGAACGCGCCCGATGGCGCAGTTTACGTCGGCGATTTCTGCGAGGAGTACATCGCGCACGGACAAAACTACCAGGGTCAGATCGACCCGGCGAGCGGGCGCATCTTTCGGCTTCGCGGGAAAGACATGGTGCTGAACAAAGACGTGAATCTTGCGGCCAAAACCGGCGCGCAACTCGTCGCGCTGCTCGCGCATCCGAATCGCTGGCATCGTCAGACCGCAGTGCGGTTGCTCGGCGAGCGACGCGATCCGGCCACGCTCGAACCGCTCCGCGCCGCTTTGCGCAAGACGACGGAACACCCCGCACTCGAAGCGCTCTGGGCGCTGCATCAAATGGGAGAACTGGATGAAGCCACCGCGCTGGCGACGCTGGCCCACGGCCAGGCGGCCGTCCGCGCGTGGAGCATTCGGTTGCTCGGCGACCGCAGGCAGCTTCCGGAGAAATTCGCCACGGCGGTGCGCGCGGCCGCGGCGACGGAACCGGATGCCGAGGTGCGTTCCCAGATCGCCTCGACCGCGCGACGGTTGCCGGTGGCCCAGGCGCTTCCGCTGGTGGCCGCCTTGCTCCAGCGCGACGAGGACATCGCCGATCCCTGCATTCCGCTGCTCTGCTGGTGGACGATTGAATCGTTCTGCGCGCAGGAACGCGAGGCAGTGCTGGCGGGCGTGGTCTGGGATACGGCGAGTGCGCGGCAGCATATTCTTCCGCGGTTGATGCGGCGCTTTGCCGCGACGGGTGACCGGGGTGATTTGCTCGTTTGCGCCCGCTTGCTGGAAGCGGCGCCGGCGGCGGAGCAACGCCGGGCCCTGATGACGGGATTCGAGGAGGCCTTCAAGGGCCGCGCCATGCCGTCGTTGCCGGAGCCACTGGTCGAGGCGCTCGCTCGTACCGGGCTGGCCTCGCGCCATTTGCGCGTCCGGTTGCGCGAACCGGAGGCGATCGCCGATGCGCTCAAGGCAATCACCGATGAGAAGGAGAAAATTGAGGAGCGGCTGCTCTGCGTGAGGCTGTTTGGGGAGATAAAGGTGCCCGAGGCGCCGCGCGTTTTACTGAAGCTGGTGGCGTCGGCGAACCCGGTGGAACTGCGCAAGGCCGCGCTCACCGCGCTGCTGCTTTACGATGACCGCACGATCAGCGGGGAGATCGTGGGCCTTTATCCCGACCTGCCCGTCGAGGTGCAACCCGCCGCGCGCACGCTGCTCGCCAGCCGTCCGGCTTCGAGCCTCGCCTTTCTGCAATTGATTGCGGCCGGACGGGTGCCGTCATCCGCCGTCCCTCCGGCGATGGCCGCGGTGTTGCGCGAGCATGCCGATCCGGCGGTTTCGGCGCTCGCGCGGAAAGTCTTCGAGTCCGCCGCGCCCGTGGCCAAACCCCAGGCTCGGGCGGAGATCGAGCGGCTGCGGGCGGTGCTGGCCGGAGGTCCGGGTGATCCATACAAGGGCGAGGCGCTATTCATGCAGCGCTGCTCCGCCTGCCATACTCTCTTTTTTAAGGGTGGGCAGATCGGTCCGAATCTCACGCAGTATCAGCGCGATGACCTCGGTACGATGCTGGTCAGCATCGTCGATCCCAGCGCGGAGATCCGCGAGGGCTTCGCCAATCAACTCGTAACCACGAAAGACGGACGCACGCTCAGCGGTTTCCTTTCCAGTCAGGACGCCTCGGTCATCGTCCTGCGCGGTCTCGACGGGCAGGACGTGAGCCTTCCGCGGAGTGAAGTCGGGGATCTCAAGGCCGCGCCGGCGAGCCTGATGCCCGAGGGGCTGCTCGCGGGATTGAGCGAACAGGAACTGCGCGATTTCTTCGCTTACCTGCGCATCCCGCAGCCCATCACCAGATAGGCTAGGGGTTCGGCGCGAGGCTTTGCAGCGCGGCTTCGGCACGCTTGACCGAGGAGCGCGAGCCGACACCGAGCGCCAGCAGCTTGCGCTCGCGCTGGACGCGGATTTCCGCCGCCGCGCGCTGCGCGTCATCCCACTTGGCCACCGCGGCGCTGGCGTTGGCGGACGCCGTGGCCAGCGCGGCTTCGTTCTCGGCCAGGCTCTCCTTGAAGGCGTCACCCGTGGCGGCGCGCTTTCGCCTTTCTTCCATCGCGCGGGTGAGCGCTTGCCACCGCGCGTGTTCCAAATCCTTGACGAGCCGGACGACCTTTAACGCGCCCTGCTCCGCTTCGACTTTTGAAAGGACTCCCGACTTCCAAAGCCGCTCGCGCGAGGCCGCGCTCCTTTTCGCCCGGGCCAGCTCCGCCTCCAGCCGGCCGACATCGGGCGGCGGCACGCCGGGCGCGGGCGCGAGGGTGGAAGACGCCGGCAGCGGCATGTCCGGGAGATCATTGAGCATCAGCTTGGGCTCGAAATCAAAAAACTCGGGCGATCCGTCGCGCTTCGGCAATTCCTGCGCGAGCGCGGCCGGAGCCAGCAGGAGGAGGAGCAACATCGAGCGGGAAAGCGGCGACGTTTTCATGGAGGGAGAGTTAGCGCGGAGGGCCGCGCGGGCAAGCGCATCTTAGCGCGGCGCCTGGCTGGAAACGTTTCCCGTAGCCTGCACTTTGCGCCGATAGATTTTGTCGCCGTTGGTCACGTAGAGGTATTCGCGCTTCTCGCCGGAGAGCGCGCAACTCGTCAGCGGTTTGTCGGCCTGGGGCTTCGGGAGCACGCCGCAGAGGCGGCCCGTCGGATCGAAGACCTGCACGCCGAGGGCGGTGGTCACGTAGTAACGACCGAGCGTATCGCTCGTCATTCCGTCGCCATTGGCGGCTTTCTTGGACGGGGGAGGTTCATTGAATTTGAATTCGCCGTCCGGGTCGATCGGCCGGCGCATCGTCATGTAGGGCGCCTTCGCCGTGAGTGCGCCGCTGGGTTCGACGCGGAAGGTCCAGACGTTTTCGCCGCCATACTCGGAGACGGCCAGCGTGCCCTGATCCGGCGAGAGCGTGAGGCCATTGGGCGCGGCGAGGCCGACATCCGCCGCGATCTTCGCGCGAGTCCTGGCCTGCACGAAGGTGACCTGCTTCTTGCCCGTTTCGGTGAAATAGATGTTCCCCTCGTAGGTCACCGCGAGATCGTTTGGCTGCACGTCCTCGGCGACCACTTCGATTTTATTGGCCGCGAGGTCGATGGCGATCAGCCGCTTCTTCGAACCCTGACAGGCGTAGAGTTTGCCGTCCGCGCCGAACTTCAGCCCGCTGGCCGGTTCTTCGATCAGCTTCGTCTTCGTGCCGTTCTTCGCGATTTGGAAAATGCCCGGCGCTTTCATATCAGAGAAATAGAAATTGCCTTCCGCGTCGGTGCAGGGCGCGTCGGCAAAGCCCAGTCCTTCGGCCACGAGCTGCCAGCCTTCGCCGTCGATCAGCAGTCGGTGGAGCGTCATGTCCCCACCGAGATCGCCCTTGAGATTCACCACCGGCTGGGCGGCATCCTTGCGCCAGAGCCACTTCAGCGCCTCGGGGAAAATACTCCCGCCGTGTTTCGAGCTGTGGCTGTAACCCTCCGCAAAAACCAGACGCGCATCGTAGCCCATGTATTTCAGCGCGGCGTGGACCTGCTGGTTGGCCAGCGGCCAGTTGCCGAACTTGTTGTCCACATCGCCGCTCGCGTCCTCCTGGAAAACGCGCAGCGGTTTCCGCTCGGTCTTGCGGATGAGCGAGGGATACGCGTTGCCGCCGGCGAGATTCGTAAAACTCCCGATCGTCGAGAGAATCTTGCGAAATTCCTCGGGTCGCTCCCAGGCCACGGTGAATGCGGCGATCCCTCCGCTGCTCGCTCCGCAGATCGCGCGCTGCTCCGGATCATGCGTCAGCCGGTAGGTTTTCTCGACCTCCGGCAAAATCTCTTCGAGGAGAAACCGCGCGTAACGGTCGCCGAGCGAGTTGTATTCGAGGCTGCGATTGCTGCCGCTCCACGGATTCTTCGGCGCGCCCTTGCTCGGGTCGTGTCCCGGATTGAGAAAGATCGCGATCGTGACCGGCATCTCGCCGCTCGCGATCAGATTGTCGAAGACGATCGGCACGCGCCAGTTGCCCTTCACGTTCACGTAATCGTGCCCGTCCTGGAACACCATCACCGCCGCGGCTTGCCCGGGCTTGTACTGCGCGGGCACGTACACCCACCAGTCGCGCGTCGTGCCGGGGAAGATCTTCGATACCCAGACCGGCATTTTCGTCACCGTCCCATGCGGAATCGACGGGTTCTCGCGATGCAGCGGGGATTCGACAAATTCATCGGCGGCCAGAGTGGCCGCGACGCACGCCGCGGAGCAGAGCAGGGGGAGGAGGAAACGCATGGCGCCCGTCTTAACCCGCAAGCCTTCCGCGCCAAAGCGGAAAACGGGTTAGGACAGGGTTCGCCTCATGATTTGGATGGCGCGACCGGCGCAGGTCGCGGTGTCGATCGATCGCCAGCCGTGCTTTTCGTAGAGCGCGTTGGCACCCGGCGTCCACAGGTAGATGAGCGGGAGCTTTTGGGCGCGGGCGAAAGTGAGCAGGTGAGTGATCAGCGCCGAGGCCACGCCGAAACCGCGCGCCGTCGGGATGACGTAGAGGGAGGCCAGCCACGGCGTGAGATGATCGTGCGAGGGTAGATCGGCGACATCCAGTGAGACGGTGCCGATGAGTTCTTTTTCCCGGATCGCGAGAAAGGTGATCGGCGGGTTCTGGCGCTGGAGATTCTGGCGGAGTTGCGCGGCGATTTCCTCGCGGGAGCGACCATCGAACGCCGACCATGCCTCGTGAAACCAGCCGGCGAGCGTGGGGATCGCCTCGGGATCATCGGCCAGCGGGACGATCCGCCACGCGCTCATCGCCGGGGCGGACGGGGGTGCGCTTTTGCAGAAGAGGATTTCCCGAAGGGCGGGTTCGCTGCGGACGCCTTCGCAAAAACGGGTTTGGCGGGAGGCGGTTTCACGCCCGGCGCGGCGGATGTCGGCGCCGGTGGCTTTTTGCCGACCAGCCCGCGGACGCTGTCGGGCAGCGGGCTGACGAAGTGGAGCGCTTCACCCGAACCCGGATGACGCATGCTGATCTCGACGGCGTGGAGCGCGAGGCGCCGCGCGGGATCAGCGGTCGCTCCGTATTTCTCGTCGCCGACGATGGGGTGCCCGGCTTCGGCGAGCTGGACGCGGATCTGGTTCTTGCGGCCGGTGTCGAGGGTGAGTTCGACGAGGGAGAATTCATGCCCGACGCGGATGGTCTTGTAGTGCGTGACCGCGGGTTTGGCGTCCTCGTGGGTGGGCCGGGTGCTGTGGACGCGCAGCGAATCGCTCTCGACGAGCGCGCTTTTCAAGGTGCCCTGCGGAGGGGTCAGCGCTCCCTGGATGACCGCGTGATATTTCTTGGTCACGGTTTTCCAACTCCGCTGGATGATGAACTTCACCTCCTCGGTGCGCGCGAAGATGAGCAGGCCGGAGGTTTCGCGATCGAGGCGATGGACGATGAAGACGCGGGCATCGCCCTTGGGCGCGCGTTCTTTGACGTATGAAGTGAGCTGGGCGTAGGCCGTGCGGGTCTTCTCGGTTTCGGTGGCGATGGTCAGGAGGCCGGCGGGTTTGTTGATGATGATCAGCGTTTCATCCTCGAAGACGATTTCCACGCCGCTCGGCAGGACCGTCCCGGCGGGGGTGTGTTTGCCAAAGGAAATGCGGACTTCCGTGCCGGTGCGGAGCGGGGTGTCGTGGCGCGGCGCGGGCACGCCCGGAACGGCAATGGCCTTGAAGCGCAGGAGGTTCTTGGCGTCCTTGCGGGAAAGGCCCTCGGGCAGAGACAGGAGAAACGGGAGCAACTCCATGGACTGACGGACGCGAAAAGTTTTTTCCTTGGACACAGCAACACGTTACGGGCTGTCGCGAGGCGGCGGCAGCAAAATCTCCTTTTAAGCACCGGCGTCCGCTAGTACCTCACTGCTACACGCTGGCACGCGCCTTGCGCCTCTCTTCCGACCGAATCCCATGGCTGATATTAAATTCCAATGCCCCGAGTGCCGGCAAAAAATTGCCGTGGACGACAGCGCCGGCGGCATGGAGGTCGATTGCCCAAACTGCCGGAGCGCGGTGATCATCCCGATGGTCACGGATGGCCCGGTCCAGATCGTGACCCGGCGGCGGCTGGTCGCGCATGCCGGCTCCGCGGATAGCGCCTACGAGGAGCTGGAGCGCAAGCAGAAGGAACTGGCCTCGGCGCTCGACGAAGCGGCGAAGTTGCGCGCCGATACCGAGCGTTCCCGCGCCGAATTGATCAAACTGCGGGACGACCTTGCCGCCACGGTGCTGGAGCGCGACGGCTTGCGCGCCACCGGCCTGGAGCAGAACCGGAGGCCCGACGACCTCGAACAATTGCGTGCCGAACTGGAAAAGATCGCCGCCGAGCGGGACAACTTCCGCACGGTCGCGGAACGGGCGGAGACCAAACTCAAAGAGGTCTCGGAGAAAGTTCGGACGGATGACGCCCCGAACGGGCTGGGGCCGGGACACAGTGCGCTTCAGGAAAAATTGATCGCCGGGGAGACGGAACGGGCGGAGTTGCGGGCGCAACTCGCCGAGGCCCTGAGCGGCCAGCCGCGAGCTGACGAACTCCAGAACCAAATCGACCGGCTGAAGGATCAACTGACAACGATCGCCACTGAACGCGACACTCTGCGAAGCAACGTCGGGGATGCGGAGAGCGACCGGGAGAAGTTGCGCGAGGAGGCGGGGACGCTGCGGGGCGATCTCGAGTCGGAGCGGGCCCGGTCGGCGACGAATCTTGCGGCAACCGGGCAGGAACTCGCGGGGCTGCGGCAGCAAGCCGAGGAAGCGCGCCTCATCGCCGGGGAATTGGAGACGGTCCAGGGAGACGCCGTCACGTTGCGCCGGGAGCTGGAGGCGGAGCGGAGCAAACTCGAGCAGGCGGCGGCGAACTTTGCGACGGTCGAACAGGAACTGGCGGAACTGCGGGAGCAGCTGGAGGAGGTGGGCGGCGTGGCGGCGGAACTGGCCACGGTGAAGGAGTCAGCCGAAAAGCTGCGCGAAAATTTGCAAACACTCACCTTCGAGCGGGGCGATGCGCGGGCACAAATCGCCCACCAGCAGGCCGAACTGACCAGGACGAACGAAGCGCTGAACGAGGCCCGGCGAGACTTTGGGGATGTGCAGCAGGCGCTTTTCGACACGCGGGGAAATCTGGAACGGACGGTCGCCGAGCACGAAGAGGCGCGGCAGAAAATCACGGAGGTGGAAAGCCGCCAGCAGCAGCAGGAGGAGGCGCTGGCCTCGCAGACGAAGGAACGGAGCACGTTGGAATTCGAGTTGGAGGAGTTGCGCGGCACGGTCGCCACCGCGGCCACCGAACGCGAGGAGGCCCGGCGGAAGATCAGCGAACTGGAAAGCCGCATGCAGCAAAGCGCGGCGGCGCTGGAAGTGCAGACGAGCGAAGGCAACGCCGTGCAGCGCGAGTTGGGGGAATTGCGGGCGACGTTTACGACAGCCAACGCTGAACGCGACGAAGCGCGTCAGCGATTGGCCGATCGCGAAGAGGCGTTGCGAACCGCTTCGCTGACCATGCAGGCGGCGAAGAACGAGTTTGACCGGACCAAGCAGGAGGCCGCGGAAGCGGCGGCGGAGCAGGAGCAGCTCAAATCCGCGCTGGCCGAGGCCACGGAGGAGGCGAAGGATTTGCAGCAGCGGGTGGACAGCCTGCTCGACGATCTGCATCGCCGCGAAAGCGAGCTGGCCGACGCGCAGCAGAAGATCGAAAGCGTCAACACCCAGCATGGTCAGGGGCGCGAGCAACTGTCCGCGAGGGAAGGCGAACTGCAGGACATGCGCCAGAAGGTCGGGGATCTGGAAAGCGAAATTGAAACCCTGCGCGAAGCCCTCAAGGAAGGGGCCGCGGCGTATGAAAAGCTGCGCGGCGAGGCCGTGGCCACCGGCGGGCTGAAGGTGGAGGCGGAGCGGCGCACCGCCTCATTGCTCGCGGAGTTGCAGCGGGTGAACAAGGACGCGGGCGATTTGCGCCTCAACTGGCAGACGGGGCGCAGTGATCGCGAGCAACTGGTCGAGAAATTGTCGGGCAAGGAAACGGAAATCCGCGAACTGGAGGCGCAGAAGGAGCAGCAGGGGGAGTTCGAGAAAAGTCTTCGCGCGAAAGCGGAGGAGGCGGTGAAAGCGATGGTGGCCGCGCAGGAAAAGAGTCAGACGCTGGCCGGTGAGTGCGACCGCCTTTCGCTGCAACTCGCGAAGGTAAATACCGATCTCGGCGTGGCCCACGAGCAACTGCGGCAGGCGCGCCAGGAACGCGAGTCGATCAAGTCGAACGCGGGTTCGGTCCAAATCGAACTCGAACAGGGACTCGACCAATTGCACGCCGTCGAATCGGAGCGCGATGCGTTGAAGACGGAAGTCGAGGCGGTGAAGGCCGGGCTGGAGCGGGCCAAGCAGCACGTCAATGTGCTCCAGCAGCGGCGCGACCAGATGCGCGACGAGATTGCCAAACTCAAGGTGCAACTCGGCCAGGCGCCGGATGCGATGAGTTGATTTTGAAGACGCCGTTTCTCTCGATCCTGTTTTTTCTCCTCGCGTCGCTTTTCGGCGCGCTCGGGCAGTTTCTTTACAAGTCCGGCGCGGAACGGGCGACCGGTTCGATCGCGAGCGATCTGCTCAATGCGCGCCTGCTGGGCGGCGTGGCGTGTTACGTCGCGGTGATGGTGCTCTTCGTCGCCGCCTTCAAAAAGGGCGGCGCGCTGACCACGCTCTATCCGGTGTATGCGACGACGTTCATCTTCGCGGCGCTGATCGCGTGGTGGGCTTATGGCACGCCGATCAAACCGGCGAATGTCTGCGGGATGGCGCTGCTCATCGCCGGCATGTATTTCATGGGCCGCTGAATCCATGCCCCCCGAACCCACGGGCCGCCGCCCGCTCAAAACCCGCGACTGGCCATTCTTCAAAAATCTGGCCGCGTGGCTGGCGCGCAGCGGCGCGACGCCCAATGGGATCTCGTTTGCGAGCATCGTCTTTGGATGCGCGGCGGGCGCAGCGTTCGTCGCCACCAACTGTTTTTCCCTGGGCACATGGAGTCAGCGGGCTTGCTGGCTGGCAGCAGCGGCTTTCATTCAACTGCGCTTGATTGCCAATTTGCTGGACGGAATGGTCGCGGTCGAGGGCCGCAAGGGTGGTCCGACGGGTGACCTGTGGAACGAGGCGCCGGATCGCATCTCGGACGCGGCAACGCTCCTTGGCGCTGCGTATGCCGCGAGTAGCTATCCGCTGCTGGGCTTTTCGGCAGCGCTGGTGGCGGTGTTTGTCGCTTACACCCGGGCCCTCGGGGCGAGCGTGGGTGCAGGGCAGATTTTTCTCGGACCGATGGCCAAACCTCAGCGCATGGCGTTGATGACCGGGACCGCTCTGCTGATGGCGCTCTGGCCGATCGACCCGAGCGGCAACGGACTCGCCGGCCTGGCGGGTGGGCAGTCGCCGATGAGATGGGCGCTGCTCGTGATCATCCTCGGTGGCGTCATCACCGCGTGGCGGCGTCTGGCTCGTATCGCCGCGCTCCTGCGCGAAAAGGCGTCCCAACCATCATGAAAGGAACTCACGCCAAGGCGCCAAGGCGCCAAGAGAAGAAGCGTGGCGTGAGTTTTTCTCCGTCGATCCCAAATTCCTGACATGTTTGGCCTGCATCCCGTCGCTTTTTGGATCTCCGCCGGCATTGTCGCGGTGCTCGCGCTCACCCCATTGATTTTTCTCGCGTTGGAGAGAGCGGGCAAACTCTCACCCGCGCTGCGCACCGATCTTTGGACCCGTTACAAGTCGTGGCTTTTCCTCGCGCCGCTGATGATCGCCCCGCTGCTCATCCACCGGCTCACCGCGATCATCGGGGTCGGAATTTTGTCGCTGCTCTGCTATCGCGAGTTTGCGCGCGCGACCGGCCTCTTCCGACACCGGGCGATCAGCGCAGTGGTGGCGCTCGGCATTCTGCTGCTGACCTGCGCCGCCGCGGATCATTGGTATGGCTTCTTTGTGGCGCTGAGTTCGCTGACCATCTCGCTGCTGGTCATCGTCGCGCTTTTTGCCGATCAGCCGCAAGGCTACATCCAGCGCGTCGCGCTCGGCGTGCTCGCGTTTTCGTTCTTCGGCGTGTGCCTCGGGCACTACGGCTATTTTGCCAATGACAAGGCCGGCCAGGCCTTTCTCCTCGCCATCCTGCTCTGCGTGGAGTTGAACGACGTCTTCGCCTACTGCACGGGCAAGCTTTTCGGCCGTCGCAAACTGGCCCCTCAGACCAGCCCGAATAAAACCATCGGGGGAGCGATCGGCGCGGCCATCCTGACCTCCGCGCTCTTCGCCACGCTCGTCCACCAGATCGTGGACGGAACCGCGCTTGATCGGCACTGGCACCTGCTCGCGCTCGGGATATTGCTCTCTCTCACGGGGCAATTTGGCGACCTCGTGATGTCGAGCATCAAGCGCGACCTCGGGGTGAAAGACCTTGGCGCGACCATCCCCGGCCACGGCGGATTGCTCGATCGTTTCGACAGCCTGATCTTCGTCGGCCCGGCGATGTTTCACTACATCGGCTATTTCCTCGGCGTGGGACTCGATCAGCCAGTGCGCATTTTCACCGGGCCCTGATGGACGAGTGGCAATACAAGCCGGCGGGCGATCACGGACTGAAGCCCGAGGAAAGTCTGCGCAGTCTGCGGCGCGAGGCGGGGCTGGTGGCGACGCTCACGCAGAGTGCCTGGCGCCTGGCGGTGCGGGCCTATCTGCGCGGCTATCACCGGCTCCGCGTCGAGGGCGCGGAGCATCTCCCCAAGCAGCCGCCATTCGTCATGGTGGCCAATCACAGCAGTCATCTCGACGCGATCACGCTCGCGGCCGCGCTCCCGTGGCGGCTGCGGCAATCAGCCTTCCCGATTGCCGCGGGCGATGTCTTTTTCGAGACGCCCGCGGTGGCGCTCTTTTCCGCGATGATGCTCAATGCCCTGCCGATGTGGCGGAAAAGCTGCGGCCCGCACGCCATGAAGCAACTCCGCGAAAGGCTGCTCGGCGACCCCGCGATTTTCGTGCTTTTCCCCGAGGGCACCCGGAGCCGCGACGGCCGTCTGGGGCGCTTCAAGCCCGGCCTCGGCATGCTCGTCGCCGCGGCCGCTGTGCCCGTCGTCCCGTGCTACCTGCACGGCGCCTTTGCCGCCTGCCCACCGGACAAAAAACTGCCGCGACCAAAGCCCCTGCTTCTGCGGATCGGTGCGCCGCTGCAGTTTGCCGGGGTGAATAATGAGCGCGCCGGCTGGCAGGAGATCGCCGGCCGACTCGAAACCGCGGTCGCAGCCCTGCGAGATTCGAGCCCGTCCTGAGGAGGGCAGGTCGCCACTCTCCTCCGCTAGGAATCGATCGCTCCGGCACCGCGCGGTGGCCCGGTTTTGGGGTCGGCCGGCTTCCTCCGAAAATCGCCGAGCAATCCGCTGACGATCAAACCGATGCCCGTTCCGGCAATCGCCCCGAACGGACCAAAAAAGATCGAGGAGACGAGCACTCGGGTGATTTTCGCGCCGATGGGAGGCGGAGTATGGGCGGGCACCACCTCCACTTCCGGAATGGGCATGACGGGCGGGCGATATTCGTTTCCGTACGGCCCGAGCACGGCAAAAAGCATGTAAATTTCCGCGAGGATGAACCCCACAATGGCAAAAGGTTTGGCGAGGTTGCGTCCCGGCATGATGGGGACTAGAAGCCTTGCACAGCCGACTGTCGAGCGGCGCGGAACTATTTCTGCGGCCAGGCAAAGATTGTGCTATTCATAATCCTAAGAATTGCCATGAACATCTTCCATCCATTTGCCAAGGTAATCGGCCTCGCGAGCATCGCCCTGGCGCTCGGCGGCTGCTCCCACTTGAAGCTGACGCATATTCCGCCCGGCGAATCCATGAACGCCGCGCTGGCGAAAAAGGCGGAACTGGTGCGACTGCCGGTCACGACTCCGGAGCCGGGGACGGTCGCGCCCGGCGGGAGGGTTGCCCACGGCGGAGTGCCAGCGGTGGAGCCGGAACTGCCGGGAACCAGCGTGGACGAGCGCGTTGCCGAAGCCTATTCACGAGGCGAGTTCTGTCTGGGTGCGGGAAAGGAAGACGAAGCGATTTCGGCTTTCGAGGAAGCCGTGAAGATCGATCCCGCCTTCACGCAAGCCTGGCATCATCTGGCGATGCTTTACGAGAAGCAGGGCAAATCGAAGAAAGCGCTGGAGGCTTTCCGTCAGGCGAAGAAATTCGCGCAGCACTAGGCGCGGCTGGCTCAGAGTTCGCGCAGGGCGCGTTCGATGGCCGCGGGCAACGGCAGGGCACCGTCGCCCCCGAGCGCGCGGTCGAGGTCTTCCAGCCGATGAATCAAATCGACGACTTCGCGCCGCGCATACGGTCCGCCAGCGGCGGCGCAGAAATGGGTGCGGCAGCCGAAAGGCCGGCCGTCGTAAATGCGACAACGCCCGGTCGCCGCATCGAGCAGCGGACATCCGCCGTCGGGGCTTTCGGGCAAACGCGTGCGCCCGGTGGCGCGCCACGCCTTGGCCGCGGTCAGCGCTTCGCCTTTGGTGAGAAATGGGGTGCGTCCGGTGAGGCGGAAGTGGCAGCACTCGGTGCGCGTGATGCAGGCGCGTTCGATCGGGCGGACGGCGAGTTCGCGGTAGATCGTCTTCACGGCATCGATCGCCGCGGGCGCGGCGAGGGGAGCGGAGCGCGGCTTCATACGACCTGGCCAGCCGCGTGGCCGGAAGCCCACGCCCATTGGAAATTGTAGCCGCCCAGCCAGCCCGTCACGTCCATGACTTCGCCGATAAAAAACAAACCGGGCACGCCGCGCGCTTCCATCGTTTTCGAGGAAAGCTCCGTCGTATCCACGCCGCCGAGCGTCACCTCCGCCTTGGGATATCCCTCGGTGCCGGCGAAATGCAGCGGCCAGGCCTGGAGTCGCGCCGCCAGCGCGGACTGCTCCTGCGCCTTGTAATGGACCAGTGACCTGGCGGGCGCGTGGCGGGCGCACCAGGCTTCGGCAAAACGCCGCGGCCAGTCGCGGCTCAGGAGCGTGACCGGATCGAGGGCTTCGCGCCGGGCCTCGTTGAGCCGATCCGCCGCGAGCTGTCCCGGAAGCAGGTCAAATTCCACCGTCCCTCCTTCGCGCCAGAAGGATGAGATTTGCAGGATGGCGGGGCCGCTCAGGCCGCGATGCGTGAAGAGCAGATTCTCGGAAAACGCGACGCCATTGGACCGCGCCGTCACCGGCAGCGATACGCCGCTCAATGCGCCGAGCGCGGTGTCCTCCCGGGCAAACGTCAGCGGCACCAGGCCGGGGCGGATCTCGGTGAGCTTCAGCCCGAACTGTCTCGCCACGCGGTGACCAAAATCCGTCGCGCCGAGTTTGGCGAATGACAGTCCGCCAGTGGCCACGACGAGGGCCTGGCACCCCAGCGGGCCGGTATTGGTCGCGAGCGCAAAACGGTCGGGCTTGCGCACCTCGCTCACCCGGCAATTCAGCCGAATCTCCACGCCGGCCGCCGCGCACTCCGCAAGCAGCATCTCGATGATCGCCCGCGAACTGCCGTCGCAGAACTGCTGGCCGAGCTTCTTCTCGTGGTAAGCGATGCGGTGCTTCTCCACGAGCGCGACGAAATCCCACGGCGTATACCGGGCCAGCGCCGATTTGCAGAAATCGGGATTGTTCGAGAGATAGTTGTCCGGCCCCGCGCCGAGGTTGGTGAAGTTGCAGCGTCCGCCGCCGGAGATGGCGATCTTCTTGCCGACCCCATCGTTGTGTTCCAGCACGAGCACCCGGCGGCCGCGCTTGCCGGCTTCCATGGCGCACATCAGCCCGGCTCCACCGGCGCCGATCACGATCACATCCCAGTCGCTCACGCGGTCACGAGATGGAGTTGCGGCGCGTTCGCGGGCTGCCAGGGGTTGCGTTGGAAATCGGACGCCACGATCGCCGCAACGTGCCGCTCGCACATTCGCCGCAGCGCGGCGACATCGAGTTGCAGATGCTCCAGCGGGTAGGTTGCGAGATTTTTCATCGCAAGTTCGAAGAGCCGCACCGCCGGGCGCATCCGCGGGGCGTGCTTCGGGTGCTCGGGATGGAGGAACTGCTTCTGCAAATGCACAAAGGCGCCGGCGACCTGGATGAGACCCTTGAAAAACAGATAGTTCTCGTCCCGCGCACTCAGCCAGAGGTCTTCGAGAACGTCGTGCGCCTCATAGTATTGCTGCGCATTGAAACAGGTGAAATAGCCCTGATAACGCGGGTCGAGGCCCGGCGCGGGGTCCGCGCTGAGCTGCTGGACAAAGGCCGAGATGCGGTCGTTTTTTTTCATCGCGCGGGCGGAGCGGCGAAACTATTCTGCGCGGCTTTGTGTCTGACAAGCGTTTGATTCCAGAGGTTCCCGGTCCGGGCGTGTTGCGATGAGCAACGGCGCGTTCGTGGTCATTTCCCTGATCGTTCTCGTCCTCGTCGCCCTCTCCGCTTTGTTTTCGGCGATCGAGACGGCCCTCTTCTCGCTCCAGCCGCTCCACATCGAGCGGTTGAAACAGCGCAAGGCAAGCTTCGCGCAAGCGCTCTCGGAACTGCTGGAGAACCCACGCCGCCTGCTCAGCGTCATTTTGCTCTGCGACGCGCTGACCAATTTCCCACTGATCATCCTCTGCCTGTACCTGCTGCGCGGCGTCGCGTTGGTGCATGTCCCGTTCTGGGTCGCCGCCCTGAGCATTTTTGCCCTCGTCGTCTTCGTCTGCGATCTCCTGCCGAAACTCGCCGCGCTCGCCGACCCCTACCGCTTTGCCAAGATCGGCGTCCGCGTCCTGCGACCCGTGATGAAGATCTTCGATCCCGTCTCGCGCCTGCTGCAGCGGTTCAGCGAATCGCTGGCGGAGGCACTCACCCCCGCCGCCTTGAAGACCGGCCATTTTCTGAGTGAGGAGGAACTCGAGACGCTCGTGGAGTTGAGCACCGAAGAGGGCGCCCTCCACGAAACCGAGAGCGAGATGATCCACGAGATCATCAAGCTCGGCGACAAGATGGCCAAGGATTGCATGACCCCGCGGGTCGATGGCTTCGCGCTCCCGGATGACCTGACGAACGACGAACTGATCCCCCGCCTCCGGGCCAAGCGCTACCGCCGCGTGCCCATCTACGGCGAGACGCCCGACGACCTCGTCGGCGTCCTCGACACGCGCGACTTCCTGCTCGATCCCGACGCAGGGCATTACACCGAGCGGCTCATCCCGCCGTCCTACGTGCCGGAGACGATGAAGGCCATCGACCTCCTCCGCAGCTTTCTCAACCACCCGCAGGGCCTCGCCATCGTGGTCGATGAACACGGCGGCGTCGAAGGCATCGTCACCCTCGCCGACATCGTCGAGGAGATCATCAGCGACGCCGTGCCGCTCGCCGAGCAGGAGCTCTACATCGAGGCGCTGGGCACTTGCCGGCTCATCGTCAACGGCAGCGCGCGGCTCGACGACATCAATGAAATGCTCAGCACCAACCTGGAGGAGGAAGGCATCGACACCATCGGCGGGCTCATCTTCAACCGCCTCGGCTCCCTCCCGCGCCCCGGCACGCAGATGAAAATCGACAACGTCACCCTGACCGTCCGGCGGACCTCGCGGAAGCGCGTCGAGGAAGTATTGGTCGTCCACGACGTGCCCGCGGAGCCCGACGAGGAGGCAGGCGCATGATCTGGCTCGCCGTCCTCGGTTGTTTCCTCATCTCGTTCGGTTTCTCCGGGATCGAGGCCGGCATCCTCTCGATGAACCGCGTGCGGCTGAAGCACCGGCTCAAGCATCGCGACCGCGCCGCCATCGTCCTCAACAGCCTGCTCCGAAAGCCCGAGCGCCTCCTCATCACCGTGCTCGTCGTCACGAATCTGATGAACATCTTCGCCATGACCCTCGCCACTCAGGAGTTCGTCGCCGAACTCGGCAACGCCGGATACCTCGCCGCCCTCGCCCTCTTCCTGCCGGTCTATCTGCTCGGCCTCGAGTTGCTGCCGAAGTCCCTCTTTCGCCGCTTCCCGTATCGCGCGCTGGCGGCATTGAGCGGGCCGCTGCGCCTCGCCGATCTCCTCCTCTCGCCGCTGCATTTCGTCGGCCACAATGTCTCGAAACTCCTCTTCGGCGAGCGCCCGGTGGAGCAGATGAAGCTCTTCGTCGCGCGCGAGGATTTCAAATACCTGACCATCGAAAGCGAGAAGCAGGGCGCGCTCGGGAAGGACGAGCGGCAGATGATTCACAACGTCGTCGATTTCCGCGGAGTGAAGGCGACCGACGTCATGCTGCCGCTGGCCAGTGTCCAAACCATTCCCGCCAGTGCCGCCCTGGAAGACCTCATCGCCCGCAGCCGCGAGATGAATATTGATCGCTGGCCGCTCACCGACGACCGCGGCGCAGTCGTCGGCCTGGTCAATGTCCTCGATGTGGCCATGGACGGAAAGCAGCGCGGCGTCGTCGAGAGCTACCAGCGGCGCATCGTGAAGGTCAACGCCAACGAACTCGCGCACAGCATCGTGCGCAAGCTTCGGGCGGCGCGCGTCACCATGGCCGTGGTCCTGGATGCCAGCGGGAAGCAGATTGGCATCGTGACCTGGGAAGACCTCATCCGCCGCCTCGTCACGGTCGCCGTCGCCTGAGCCGCGCCGGGACCGGGGACGGACCGTGGACCGAGGACCGAGGACTGAGGACTGAGGACCGGGGACTGAGGACCGGGGACTGAGGACCGAGGACCGAGGACTGAGGACCGAGGACTGAGGACCGAGGACTGAGGACTGAGGACTGAGGGCCTGATTCTGGGTGCTCGCGGCCACCTGCCGGTCGGTCGCCAGATGCGTGAGAAAGGCACTCACTTCGGCCTCGCCCATTTCTGCGGGATGCCGTTTGCCGTGAAAAACAATGAACTGCCTCATCCAGCCCAGGTAGGTCTCTTCCGTCCGAATGCTGTA
>Ga0105047_10000145_pt1 | contig 102040 bp, 102 predicted proteins | sample MAT04_FD_78384 | JGI IMG/M metagenome (GOLD analysis project Ga0105047, IMG submission 78384) | Freshwater microbial communities from Lake Fryxell liftoff mats and glacier meltwater in Antarctica - MAT-04 (megahit assembly) | ecosystem: Environmental > Aquatic > Freshwater > Ice > Liftoff... | reverse complement strand
CTCAGCGGCAGCAAGGCCAGCAGCGCCAGGGCGGGCAACAGCCAGAGGATGATCGCTTGCGGGGACGGTTTCATCGCAACCTGACCAGGACATAACTGCGCTTGCTGAACAGCACTTTCGCGTTCGGCAATACGGCCAGGCGGCTTTGCCGTGTCAACACCACGTCGCCGGAGCGCGGCAGCCGTTTTTCTACGCGGCGGCCGGCATAAGTCTGAAAGCTGGGCGTGTTGACACCGTACATCAACAAGGGGCCGGTTATGTTATGGGCGTTTTGGCGGACATATAGGCCAGCTTGTTTGATCGGCGCTTGCTGTACTTCACCGACGATGGGCAACAACAACACGGCCATCGCAACACCACCCAGCAAACCGTTGCCATACAAGGCAAAGCGGCCAGACAGACGCCGTACCAACAAGCCCAGCAGGCTGATGAAAAGCGCAAAGCCGCATATCAACCAGTAGTCGAGGCTGAAATACTCAGGCAGGTTAGCCAGCAGGAGCAGGTCGTCCGGCTTCAGTTTGGTCGCCGCCTGCTCAAGCAGACCCGGCAGCGCCAAGAGCAGCCCGAACATCAACACACCGCCTAGCGGCAACAGCCAGCGCACGTGTTTTTCGCCGGTCATCGCCGCGAGAATCAGCACCAGGCCGCCGTAACCGTAATAAACGTAGTGCGGCAGCTTGGTGCCAGAAAAGGAAAACAGCACAAAGGCCAGCAAAAACCAGAGCAGGCCAAAGCGCAGCAGCGGGTCATGCCAGATCGCTTTCAGCCTGGTTAGTGCTGCCAGCAGCAGGCCGGTGTGTGGCAGCAGGGAAATCAACACCACTGGCACGTAATAAAACGGCTGGCCCCGATGGCCTTCCATCGGGGTGTCGAAGCGGGACAGATTGTGTTTCAGGAAGAAGCCAGCCAGAAAGCCGGGGCCTTCCTGCCAGGTTTGAATGATGAACCAAGGCAAGGCGATGGCCAGAAACAGCAGCAGCGGGCCGGGTGCGAAGGCCCAGGAGAAAAAGCGACCCAACGCACGGCGCAACTCGGACTGGCACGCGCTCCACAGGAAGAACGCGCCGGCTGGGATCAGCAGCGCGATCGGGCCTTTGCTCAGAAACCCCAACGCCATCGCCGCCCAAGCCGCGTACAGCCAACGGCGATCGCCTTCACGCAGCCACAGCCAGGTGGCATACGCGCTGGCGGCCAGCCACAAATTCAGCAAGGCATCGGCCGTCGCGGCGCGGGTGATGATGGTCAGACCCGCAGCGGTGGCGATGATCAGCGCGGCGGCAAGACCGCGTTGCTTATCCATGACGCGGGCAACGAAGCCGTAAGTGAGGAGTATCCAGAAGCTGGAAGCCAGCGCCGACGGCAAGCGCCAGGCGAATTCGGACGTGCCCAGCAGGCTGACCGAAGCCGCTTGCAGCCAGTAGATCAAGATGGGTTTGTCGTGGCGCGGCTCACCCAGCAAATAGCTGGAGAGAAAGTCGCCGCGCAGAAACATCTCCGTGGTTGAGGCGGTAAACGCACCCTCGTCGAGATCGAACAAGGGCGGCGTATTCAGCGCCAGAAACGGAAACAGAATCAACACCGCCAGCAGCAGGCGATCAAGCTGCCCCGTAGGCCAGAAGCTTGTGTGTTGCGTCATTCGTTGGGGGGTTCGCGCAGAAGATATTGCGACTTGCCAGCCGGTTCGTGCCAGATGCGGGTGAGCAATTCACCCAGGATGCCCATGCCGATGAAATTTGCGCCCATCAGGGTAAACATCACGCCCATCTGCAACAACGGCCGCGCCCCAATGGAGGCGTCGGTGAACAGCTTAAGCCCGGCCAGATAGAGCAGAATCAGCACGCCCGGAAAGAACATCGCAGCACCAATGCCGCCGAACGCATGCAGCGGACGGTGCAGAAAACGTAACAAAAACTTCACCCAGATCAAATCGAGCAACACCCGGATCGTGCGGTCGATGCCATATTTGGACACGCCTTTGGTGCGCGGAAAATGATTGACTTCGGCTTCCATGACCTTGGCGCCGTACTCGTGCGCCAGGGCCGGAATGAAGCGATGCAGTTCGCCATAGACTTTCACATAGCGCACCGCCTCGCGCCGGTACAGCTTGAGCGAACAGCCGTAATCGTGCAGGCGCACGCCGGTCACTTTTGAAATCAGCCAGTTGGCGATCATCGACGGCAGTTTGCGCGACATGGCCTTGTCTTTTCGATGCCGCCGCCAGCCGGAAATGATGTCAATCTCGGGCTTGGCATCGAGCATGTCCAGCAGCCGGGGAATATCGGCCGGGTCGTTCTGCATGTCACCATCGATAGTCACCAACACCTCGCCGCGCGCCGCGTCGAAACCCGCCTGCATCGCGGTGGACTGACCGTAATTGCGGCGCAAAAACAGTGGCTTCAGCCAGGGCCGGGTCGCCGCCAATTCGGTCAACAGCGTGTCGGAACCATCGCGCGAACCATCATCAATGCAGATGAACTCCCAGGCTCTGGCCTGGCCGGACATCACTACTTCGGCGCGGTTGACCAAGTCAGGCAGATTTTCGTACTCGTTGTAGATCGGCGCGATCAGGGAAACTTGGATGCTGGCTGTATCGGGCATGGTGGCGGCCGGGCTGGAAAGGAAGGCGCGATTCTAAGGGGTGCTCATTACAACAGGGAAACCGGCGGCATCTCGGTCTCCTCGGCAATGCCGGCCACGCGCTGACGATGCCGCCGATACAGCCAGATGCCGAGCAGACTGGAAATCACGAACAGAAAGGTCGCCAGGCTCAGACGCAGTGCCGGGTCGAGGTTGATGCCGCTGCCCGCCAGCGCAAACACCAGGTTCTGCGGCAAAAAACCCACGGCCGAGCCAGCAAAGAACGGCAGCGCCCGCACACTGGATACGCCTGCCAGCAGATTGGTCAGCGCATTGCTGCCTACCGGCAAGAGGCGCACCAGCAAGGTCATGCTGAATGGATGCGCATGCAGGAAATCATCCAGTTTGCGTATCCGCCCGGGAAACCGCCGCTGCACCCAGCCACGTCCCAGCCAGCGAGCGAAATAAAATCCACCGATACATCCCAATAACGTCGCCAGCGTCGCCAGCACAGTGCCCTCGACGAAACCGAACGCATAGCCACCCAGAAATGCCACCACCTGACGCGGAAAACTCAGCGCCGTAGTCAGCGCGCCCACTGCCAGAAACACCAGATTGCCGCTCCAACCTTTGCCGCGGACTTCACTGTCGATCCAATGCTCCGAGAGCAGGTTGCTCAATTGCGAATGACTAAGGAGAAAGCCCAGCGCCGCCAGCAACGCCAGCATCAGCAAGCCTTTAAGCAAAACGCGCCAGGTCATTGGATGGCGTTGCGAGAGTGAGTCAAAAGGTGAGGCAAGTGCGAGCGAGAAGGGAAAACCCCAATGGGGGCAGGCTCAGAATTCTTCCAATCAATTAAAAAATCAACCATGCATCGCGGCATATTCCCGCACTGTAGGAATCTGTCGCGGCAAGCTGTTCCCCTTCGGGCGCACGGCTTCCCAGCCCAGGCAGGCCAGCCAGATCGAACGGGGAATCGGTTTCTCGCCGTCACGGTAATAAATCAACATCCGGCGTGAGATGCCCAGGGCGCTGGCAGCCTGCTCCAGCGTCAGGCCGGTCTCAATGCAACCAGTTCCAGATGCGTTCATGGCCGATACCGTCAGCCTGTTCGATGGCGAGGTTGCGCAGGTTGTCGGCGCCAAGGTCAAGCTCGTCCGCAATCCACTCCACCGACCGACCGGCAAAGCAGATCTTCGCCTGGGCGAACAGCATTGGCTTCTTGAGGGGTCGCAAGACGGGCGAGGTGGCGATCCATTCGCCGAGATCGACCTCGAAGATATCGCCGTCGGCATAGCTCAGGCGCAGCCGGGTATCCGGCAGGGCCATCACGTTGATCAGTTGAAAATGGTCTCTGCTCATTGCTGTAGTTCCTCGAATTTCTCGGCCAGCATGGCCTGATGGGTTCTGGCCCAGGTCAGCACATCGGCAATCCAGCGTGCGGCCACCTTGCCATGCAAGATTTCCAACGTGGCGATAGCGACCCAGTCTTCACGTCCATCGTTGAGCGTGACATGAAAGTGCGGAGGAGCGTGATCTCGCGGGTTGATGGAAAAAGTGCCTAATGATTGTGCAAACCCCGTTCCGGGCGGGATTCTGGGTGGTTCGGGTATTTCAAATCCGACAGACTGCTAGAAGTCCGTATCCCCACCAACCTACTTGCGCGCCTTAACCGGCGCGACATTGAAGCGATAGGTGTCGTGGCAACCTGAGCAGTAGGTCATGACTTCTGCCAGGTTTTCGTGCGCTTTGCGCATATCGCCGTTGCTTTCCGCATCGCGCGCGAGATTCTGGAATGCTTCATTCATTGCGATGGCCAATTGGGTGAATTCTTCCGGCAGACGTTCTTTCAGTTTCACCGGCAAGCGATCGAGAAGGGCTCCCAGGGGTCGCGCAGTGATGCCGAGGGCTTTCATGTCCTGCCGCGCCATCGCGATGTTGATGCTGTGGAAGCCGTGCAAAAATTCACGCATTTCGGACAGAACGTGATTTTTTTCGGCCTGGCTGACGTTGATGACAATGCGGTTGTCGCTCTGCATCGAGTAGGAGGATTGCGCCCGCACGGGGCCGGTGATTGTTGCGGCGGCTGCCAGAATCAAGGCCAGGGCAATCGATTTGCGTTTCATGGTCCGCTCCCATCCAGAAGATTTGTGGTCTGACTATGCAGTCAAGAACGTAAGGGTACTACTTGCGACGCGCGGTGTGCACACCCTGAATATGGCCGGCGCGGGCGAGGAATCGGGTGAGTTGGTTGATGTTTTTCACTTCGAGGGTGAACTCCATTCGCGCTTGGTCTTGCTGTGAAAGGGTGTTTACGCGGACGACATTGATTTTTTCCTGCGACAGGATTTCGCCGACATCCTTGAGCAAGCCGGGGCGATCGTGCGCGGTGAGCTCGATATCGACCGCGAAGACCTGGTTGTCCTGGCCGCCCCAGCCGGCTTTCAGCAAGCGGACTTTGCGATCTTCCGGCAGATGCTGAATCACCGGGCAGTCGGTGCGATGGATGGTGACGCCGTGGCCTTGCGTGGTGTAGCCGACGATGGGGTCGGGCGGGGCCGGTTTGCAGCAGCCGGCCATTTGCGTGAGCAGGCCGGGTTCGCCTTCGATCAGTACGCCATCGGCATCGCTTTTGCCGCCTTTGCGTTTGGAGGCGCTGACCAGCGGTTTTTCTTGTACCGGGACGAATTCATCCTGCAAGGCGCGATCGAGTTGGCCTGATCCGACATCGCCGCGTCCGATGGCGGCGCAGAGTTCGTCCAGGGTAGGGAACTTGAGGCGGCTGGCGAGTTTGTCGAGATTGACGTTGATCAGGTTGAAACGATGCAGCTCGCGGTCGAGCAGTTCGCGGCCTTGCTGCACATGCGAGTCGTGATCCTGTTGCTTGAACCATTGCCGCACTTTGCTGCGGGCGCGGTGCGTCTTGAGTACGCCAAGATGCGGATTCAGCCAGTCTCGGCTGGGGCCGCCCTGTTTGACGGTGAGGATTTCGATGCGCTGACCGGTGGCCAGTTGGCGGTCGAGCGGTACCAACGAGCCATTGACTTTGGCGCCCCGGCAACGATGGCCCAATTCCGTATGAACCGCGTAGGCGAAATCGAGCGGCGTGGCACCGCTGGGCAGGGCGACCACCTTGCCTTGCGGGCTGAGAACGAAGACTTCGTCCTGAAACAGTTCATTCCGGAAGTGTTGCGCCAGTTCGTGGCTGTCGGCCAGTTCCTGTTTCCAGGCAAGAAGTTGGCGCAGCCAGGAAATCTTGTCCTGCACGCTGTTCTGGCCGACATTGCTTTGACTGCTGCCGCCCTCTTTGTAGCGCCAGTGCGCGGCAACCCCCATCTCGGCTTCCTGGTGCATGTCGAAGGTGCGGATCTGGACTTCCAGCGCCTTGTTTTCCGGGCCAACCACGGCGGTATGCAAACTCTTGTAGCCGTTGCCTTTCGGGCGCGAGATGTAGTCGTCGAACTGACCCGGAATCGGTTGCCACAGGCTGTGCACGATGCCCAGGACATGGAAGCAATCTTTCACTTCCGGCACCAGAACTCGCACCGCACGGACGTCGTAAACCTCGTCGAAGGAAAGCCGCTTCTTGCCCATCTTGGCCAGAATGCTGGCGATATGCTTCGGCCTGCCGGTGACCGATGCGCCATGGATGCCGGCGGCGGCCAGGGTTTCGTTGAGATGCTTCAATACCTGTTCGATGTACCACTCGCGGTCGAGCCGGCGTTCATCCAGCTGCTTGGCGATCTGGCGGTAAGTTTCCGGCTCCAGGTAGCGACAGGACAGGTCTTCCAGTTCCCACTTGAGCTGCCAGACCCCCAGCCGGTTGGCCAGCGGGGCATACAGTTCGCGTACTTCGTTCGCGATTTTGCGCCGTCGCGCCTCGTCTTCCGGGAGGCTGACACTGGCCGCTTCACGCAGGGCTTGAGTGCGTTCCGCCAGCTTGATGAATACCACCCGGATATCGTCTGCCATCGCCAGCAACATCTGGCGAAGCGCCTCGCTCTGGCCGCCTTCGGCATTCAGCGCGGTGAACAGATGATCCATGCGCGACAACTTCGTGGCACCTTCGATCAGCGCGGTCAAATGCGGGCCGAATTGCTTCAGCAGAAAATCATGCTGGAGTGACTTTTCCGGCAGGCCGCAGAGCAGGGCGGCAGCGACTGTTTCCACATCGAAGCGCATCGCCGCGAGAATCGCTGCGGTGCCCAAAGCGTGCAGAAGTAAAGATTCCCCCGAATCCACCAAGGTCTCGCTGCCTTCGTTCGACAGCGTTTCCAACGCCAGCTTCAATAACAGGTGCTGATCTTCCGGATAGCGGTCTTCCAGGCTGGCGAGCCAGGATTCGGCATCATTGGGAGCGAGGGTGAGGGCGTGGGCGACCATGGCTTCTCCAGCCTACGGCAGTGCGACGCTTACCAGAACTTCCACCAGGTTTTCTCGGGCAGCCGACCTTCACTGGTCAAATAAGGGCTGTTCGGGAAGTTGTGCTTGAGCACCTTCATCGCGTCGTCGCGCAGATCGTTCATGCCGAGTTTGTCGTAGCTGCGGGCCATCAACGCAACAGCTTCTTCCAACGCCGGGGCTTGCCGGTAATTCTCCAGCACATATTTGCCGCGATTGGCGGCGGCGACGTAGGCGCCACGCTTGTAGTAATAGCGCGCAACATGGGCCTCATTGGCGGCCATGTTGTTGACCAGGTAATTCATCCGGGCGACGGCATCGGCGGCATATTTGCTGTCCGGGAAGCGGGTTGTCAGTTGCCGGAAGGCGTCGAATGCTTCACGCGCTGCTTTCGGATCGCGGTCGCTCATATCCTGGTCGCCGAAACGGGCAAACAGGCTCTGGTCTTCGACGAAGTTCGCCAGGCCGCGCAGGTAATAGGCGTAATCGACGTTGGGGTGATTCGGGTGCAGTTTGATGAAGCGCTCGCAGGCGGCAACGGCCGATGCCGGCTCGCTGTCTTTGTAATAGGCGTAGGCCACTTCCAGTTGTGCTTGCTGGGCGAAGGCGCCATAGGGATAGCGCGCTTCAAGTGTTTCGAACAACTTGATTGCCTGGGCGTAATTGCCATCGGCCAACGATTCCTTGGCCGAGTAATACAGCTTGGATGCCGACCAGCTCTTGGTATCGTCAATCTGCTCCGGCAGCAGACCGCAACCGGTAATCAGGCTCATCGCCATCAGGAAAGCTAGAATTCGCCGCATCTTGGTCCCCAAAAAGAGCGCCGGATTATACCTACCCGCCCGCCCTGCGCGTTTCTTCGCACGTTTCTCCATCCATTCCACTCATGACTGATCCACACCAACTCACCATTCCCCCGGAACATGCCGGCAAACGTCTTGATTCGAGCCTGGCTGAACTGCTGCCCGAGTTCTCCCGCAGTCGTCTGCAAAGCTGGATCGAGTCCGGCCATATCCTGCTTGGCGGAGCCGTGGCGAGTCAGAAACAGAAGGTCTGGGGCGGCGAAAGCGTGCAGGTGACGCCGGAAGCGCTGCCGGAGGACAATGCCTACCAGCCGGAAGATATCGACTTGAACATCGTCTATGAAGATGATGCGATTCTGGTCATCGACAAGCCCGCCGGCCTGGTGACGCATCCGGGCGCCGGCAACTGGCAGGGCACTTTGCTGAATGCCTTGCTGCATTACCTGCCGCAGGCCAACACCATTCCGCGCGCCGGCATCGTGCATCGACTGGACAAGGACACTTCCGGCCTGATGGTGGTGGCGAAGACCCTGGAAGCGCAGACGCAACTGGTGCGCGACTTGCAAGCGCACACGGTGAAGCGGATTTACTGGGCGGTAGCACTCGGCGTATTGACCCGCGCTGAAGGTTCTATCGACGCGCCGATCGGCCGCCACCCGACGCAACGGGTCAAGATGGCGGTGCATGACAAGGACTCGTCTGTCAGCAAATCCGCGCTGACTTACTGGAAAGTGCTCAAGCAGTATCCACGCGCAGCCTGGGTTGAATGCCGTCTGGCCACCGGACGCACGCATCAGATTCGGGTGCATCTGACGCATCTGGGCCATCCACTGCTGGGCGATACCGTTTATTTTGACAAGAACACTCGCGGCAAGAATCAGCCGCCAGGTTTGCCGACTTTCCATCGCCAGGCCCTGCATGCGGTCCGGCTCGGTCTGGTGCATCCGATAACCGGCGAAGCCATGCAATGGGAAGCGCCGCCACCGCAGGATTTCGCCGATCTCCTGACCACCCTGGAGCAAAACCATGCAGCCTGACTGGATCATTCCCGACTGGCCGGCGCCGGCTAACGTGCATGCCTTTATGACCACCCGCGCCGGTGGCGTCAGCCTGCCGCCTTTTGCCAGCTTCAACCCGGCCAACCATGTCGGCGACGACCCGGCCGCCGTGGCGGAAAACCGTCGCCGGTTAAGGCAATCGCTGCCGGCAGAGCCATTTTGGTTGAACCAGGTTCATGGCTGCGATGTGATAAGTGATGTGGTTGGCACCGATGTGGTTGACACCGATGGCGGCGAAGTACCCACCGCCGATGCCAGCGTGGCGTTCGAGCCCAACGCGGTTCGCGCCATCCTGACTGCCGATTGTCTGCCGGTGTTGTTCTGTGACGAAGACGGCAGCGTGGTTGCCGCTGCGCATGCCGGCTGGCGCGGTCTGGCGGCGGGTGTGCTGGAAGCCACGGTGCGCTCGATGCGGCTGCCGCCGGATCGCATCCTGGCCTGGATGGGCGCCGCGATCGGGCCGGAGGCTTTCGAGGTGGGCGAGGAAGTGCGCGAGAACTTTGTCTCCCAGCATGCGCTGACTGCGATTGCGTTTCGTCCGGCGCTGCCCGGTACGCTGGATGGCGCACCGCGCAAATGGCTGGCCGATATCTACGCGCTGGCGCGCATCCGTCTCGCGCAGGTCGGGGTCGAACGGGTTTATGGTGGCGGACTTTGCACATTCGGCGATGCCGATTGCTTTTTCTCCTATCGCCGCGAGGCGAAGACCGGCCGCATGGCCAGTGTGATCTGGCGTGAATAAGCCGCTGCATCCCTGCAACAGCTAGAATCGCGCTCTTTTCCTCGCTTGGCATTTCAATGAGCCTGTTTGTCGCAATCCTTCTTGCCAGCGCTGCCGGTGGCGTTTTGTCTGTCCTGTTGGCGAGCGTGGCGATGCGAATGAAGGTGGAATGGGTGCCGGTGATGGTGAGTTATGCCATCGGCGCGCTGCTCGGCGCGGCGTTTCTGGAAATCCTGCCGCACGCGCTGGAAGAGGCGGGCAGCCTGCAAGCGCTGAGCGCGACAGTGCTGGCTGGCATCATGGGTTTCTTTATCCTGGAAAAACTGGTGCTCTGGCGGCATTGCCATACCGCGCACTGCGAGGCGCACGGCGCAGAGGCGTTCGCACCGCCGCAATCTGATCACCAGCATGCGCACACAGGCAACCTCCAACATGACCATGGCCGTTCCGGCTTGATGATCACGGTCGGCGACACCGTGCACAACTTCGTCGATGGCGTGATGATCGCCGCCGCCTTCCTGGTCGATTTCAAACTTGGCGTCGTGACCGCCTTTGCCATCGCTGCCCATGAAGTGCCGCAAGAACTCGGCGATTTCCTGATTCTGCTGCATTCCGGTTACACCAAGCGACAGGCGTTGTTGCTCAATCTGCTGTCCAGCCTGGCGATGATGGTGGGCGCCGTGCTGGGTTATTTCCTGCTCGCACCGATGCAATGGATCTTGCCCTACATGCTGGCAATTGCCGCCTCGGGCATGATTTACGTGGCGGTGGCCGATCTGATTCCCGGCCTGCACAAGCGGGTGGAATTGATTCATACCGGCCAGCAAGCCTTGCTGATTGGCTTGGGCATCCTGACCGTCTGGGCGGCGGGCAGCATCGCACATGAATGGATGCATGCACATTGAGACTTGTTATTGGGAGATTGAAAAATGGCGATCGAACTCTTCAACGACGGCAAGCACATTTGCCTGATGTTCAACGATCTGGTGGATGACACCGGCAGCGATGCGGTGCAGGCGAATCAGTTTCTCATTGTCTCGGATGGCGAAGGCGCGCTGATCGACCCGGCCGGCAACATGACCTACAACGCGCTGATCATGGCGATGCAGCATTTTTTCCCGTTCAAGAACCTGAAGTACATCTTTGCCTCGCACCAGGATCCGGACATTGTCGCTTCGCTCAACAAGTGGCTTTCGGCGACCGATTGCACGCTTTACGTTTCTGCACTGTGGGAGCGCTTCGTGCCGCATTTCTGCACCGGCAACCGGACCGCTGGCCGGATGGTCGGCATTCCCGACCAGGGCAGGGTGATTCCGATGCGCGATACCCGCATCGTTGCGGTGCCGGCGCATTTCCTGCATGCCGAAGGCAATTTCCAGTTTTACGACAGCAAGGCGAAGATTCTCTTCAGCGGCGACATGGGCGCCTCGCTGGTACACCACGACAAGATCGTCGAGCCGATCACCACCAAAGCCGAGTTCAGCGCCCACTTCCGCTACATGGATGGTTTCCATCGCCGCTACATGGTGTCCAACAAGGTTGCTCGCTTCTGGGTCAACATGGTGCGCGAAATGGATATCGACATGCTGGTGCCGCAGCACGGCCGCTGGTTCAAGGGGAAAGAGGCGATCAATGCTTTCCTCGACTGGGTGGAAAACCTGCGTTGCGGCATCGATTTGTTCTCTCAGGACAATTACAAGATGCCGGTCTGAGAATTGCGGCAGATTGAGTGAACGCTTTGAGTGAACGATATATCCATTCCTTCGAGTCTGACGAACAAGCCCGTCTGATTCGCCAGGGCCGCTTTCTCGAACCCTGGATTCAACCCGGCGTCGATTTCCCCGCCCGTACCTCGGTGCTGGAAGTGGGATGTGGCGTTGGTGCGCAATTGCAGGTTTTGCTGCGGCGTTTTCCGGAAGTCCACTTCACCGGTATCGATGCCTCTGCCGCACAACTTGATCGAGCCCACCAGTTTCTGGCGGAGGCGGTAAGTGCCGGCCGCGTCGAATTGGCGCAGGCATCCGCCTATCAATTGCCTTTTCCCGACGCGAGTTTCGATGCCGCCTGCATCTACTGGGTGTTGGAGCATCTGTCGGATCACCTCGGCGTGCTGCGCGAAGTGTTGCGGGTGCTGAAACCGGGCGGCGTGTTCTATTGCACTGAAGTGTTCAACAGCGGCCTTTATGCGCGTCCGCGCCAGCCGGCGCTGGCAGACTACTGGCGGGCATTCAACCGCTTGCAGGAAGAACTCGGCGGCGATCCTGATGTCGGCATCAAGCTGGCCGCGTTGTTCGAGCGCGCCGGCTTTGAACAGATCGCGTTTTATGACGTTTCCGCGCAGATGGACTCCCGCTTGAATGAACCCGCCGCGCGCCGCGATTTTGTCGATTTCTGGCAAACCCTGTTGTTGAGTGGCGCGCCCAAGCTGGAGCAGCATGGACGCATCACGGCGCAGGACATCAACGCGCTGAAATCCGCTTTCTCGAACCTGGTGGAGAACCCGCAAGCGATCTTTCGCTATGCCGCAATGCAGGCGCGCGGCCTAAAACCGGCCTGAATGCCGGCCTGAATGGAAACTGAATAAATGAACACAAAAGCCATCCCGAAAATCGGCTTCGTCTCCCTCGGCTGCCCGAAAAACACCTTCGATTCGGAGCGCATCCTGACCCAGTTGCGGGCCGAGGGTTATCTGATTGTGCCGACCTACCAGGACGCCGATCTGGTGGTGGTGAACACCTGTGGTTTCATCGACAGCGCAGTCGAGGAAAGCCTGGATGCGATCGGCGAAGCGTTGCGTGAGAACGGCAAGGTGCTGGTCACCGGCTGCTTGGGCGCGCGCGAAAACGTGATCATGGATGCGCATCCGCAAGTGCTGGCGGTGACTGGCCCACATGCCTCGGAAGAAGTCATGCGTCATGTGCACAAGCACTTGGCGAAACCGCACGACCCGTTCGCCGATCTGGTGCCGCCCGGCGGCTTGAAACTGACGCCGCGCCACTACGCCTATTTGAAGATTTCCGAAGGCTGCAACCACCGTTGCACCTTCTGCATCATTCCCAGTTTGCGCGGCGATCTGGTCTCGCGCCCGATTGGCGATGTGCTGACCGAAGCCGAAGCGCTGGTCAATGCCGGCGTCAAAGAACTACTAATTATTTCCCAAGATACAAGCGCTTACGGCGTGGACTTAAAGTATCGTCCCGGTTTTTACAACGGCCGCCCGGTGAAGACGCGGATGCTGGAACTGGTGCAGGAACTGTCCAAATTGGGCATCTGGGTGCGCCTGCATTACGTTTATCCATATCCCAGCGTCGATGATGTATTGCCGTTGATGGCTGAAGGCAAAGTGCTGCCTTACCTCGACATCCCTTTCCAGCACGCCAGCCACCGCATTCTGAAAGCGATGAAGCGCCCGGCACATGCCGAAAACACCCTGCGCCGCATCGAAAAATGGCGCGAGATTTGTCCCGACATCGTCATCCGCAGCACCTTCATCACCGGCTTCCCCGGCGAGACGGAAGACGACTTCGGCGAACTGATCCACTTTTTGCAAGCCGCCAAACTCGACCGTGTCGGCGCATTCCCTTATTCCGCCGTCGATGGTGCGGTAGCCAACGACTTGCCCGACCCGGTCGATGAAGACCTGAAACATGATCGCCTGGCCCGTTTCATGGACGTGCAGGCCGACATCAGCGCGGAGAAGTTGCGCGCGCGGCGCGGAACGGAAATGACCGTGTTGATCGACGAGGCGGATGGCAGACGAGCGATTGGCCGTACTTATGCCGATGCGCCGGAGATCGACGGCGTGGTGCATATTGCACAGGGCGCCGGTTTGCAGGTGGGCGATTTCGTCAAGGTGAGGATCACGCGCAGCGACGATTACGATCTGTGGGGCAAGCCGGTCTAAAATTCCTTCCCGTTTTTTCGGATATTTCCATGTCACGCAAAGCCAAAGACAAACCCGGCAAGTCGCCGCCGCAAGCCCTGGATATCCCCGCCCTGGTGGCGCGGGCCGAGGCGGATCTGGCGCTGGCGCATTACAAGGAGGCGACCGAGCTTTACAAGGAGCTGATCAAACGGGAGCGGCGGCCGCTCTGGGTCGATGGACTCGCCGCCTGCTACGCCGGTCGTGCCCATGCGCTGGCCGACAAGGGCATGCTCAAGGAGGCGCTGACCTTGTGGCGCAACCGTCAACAACTGTGCGGCAAACCGCTTTTCGAGGGGCCTTATCTGGCCTGGCTGATACAAGCCGGGGAGCAGGTCGAGGCGGTGCGTATGCTGGCCGATCTGTCCTTGCCGGGGACGGTTCGCGCCGAACTGGAAACGCGGCTTGCCGGCATTCTTCTGGACTGGCCGGATGACACGCCACTCGCGCTGCCCGCCGAAAGCCCGCTGCTGAGCCATCGTGCCGCCGCGCTGGGTGCCTTGCGGGCCAGCCAGCTAGGTGATTGGGTCGGCATGAACGAAAGTCTCGCGGCGATCCCGTTCCGTTCGCCGTATCGCGATCTGAAGCCTCTGCTCAAGACGCTGGCGCTGCTGGCGACGGATCGCTCTGCCGCCGCCGACGCGATCGCCCGCCTGCCGTCGAATAGCCCGTTCCCGCGGCTGGCCGTGGTTTTGCAAGCGGCGATCCTGCCCGATACGCGTTGGCTTGGTAAGTTGTCCGAGCTGGATGCGGACAGCCGGCAACTCCTGCTTGATCTCAAAGGTTGTCCCGACGCTCTGCGGCCGCTGCTGCTCGATCTCGCCCGATTAGGCGAAAAACCGCATCCCGAAACCTGGTTCGACTATCTCCTGCGCCATCGGCGACAACTGCCCGCCGGGCTGGCGGAGTCTTTCTGCCAACGCTTGCTGCCGCATGCGGAAAGCCGACTACAGGCTTATACCGACGCATTCGGTCGATTGCCGCAGGTGCGCCATATGCACCTTGCCGCCCTGACCGTCGAGATGAGAGGCAAGCGTGCTCCGGCGTTGTCCTTCTGGGAGCGCATGGCCGAGTCGCTGTCCAACGATCCAACCCAGAAGCTACGTGCGGCGCTGATCTGGCGGCGCCTGTCCGGCATCGATATCGCTGCGCTGAGTGATGAAGATCATTTGGCGGATTCCATTGATTACTTGCAACGCAGTGTCGAACTCGATCCCGATCAACGTGAAACCCAGTTGCGCCTGATCTCGGCGCTGCGCGGACAGGGTGAACTCCAGCAGGCGCGTGGCGCGCTTGAGCGGGCCTTGCCGCGTTTTCCCAAGGATGCCGGCCTGTTGCTCGAAGCCGTGCAGGTCGCACTTGCCGGCAAGGCGTTCAAAAAGGCTGCCGGACTGGCCAAGCAGGTGCTCGAACTCGACCCGATCAACCCGAGCGTGCGACAGTTGATCGGGCATGCGCTTTTTTCTCACGCGCGCAAATTGATCAAGGCAGACAACTTCGAGTCGGCGCGGAAGGAGCTGAGTGCGGCGGCGGAATGGTTGCGCGCTGCGGAAGATATCTCGACGCTCAATCTGTTGCGCGCCCTGACAAGCGATGATCCGGCCGATGTCGGCATCCGTGATGCCGTCGCGGCGTTGGGCGGCGGCCTGGCGGGCGCTTTCCATCTGGCGCTGGAAGCGGGCAGAGTGGGGCGGAATGTCAACGCGCTGTTGTTGCGTGGCGGCGTCAATCTGAAGGCCGCGGCCGACGCCGGCGCGGTGGTTGCGCTGGCGCGCGTGGTGGAAGCGACGCGGGAGCCCGAGAAAGCCCTGCGCGCCGCATTGCTTCCTCTGCGCCCGTTGCTCAAGCGAGCGGTGGCGGGCCGCTACGCCGAGGCGGATTTAAGCGTCATTTGCGAAGCCTGGCTGCGCGCCAAGGAAAATGAACTGCTGCGGCATTATGCCCAGGTCGCTCTGAAACACTGGCCACAGCGCCCGATCTTCGTTTATTTCAAGGCGGCGTCCTATGCCGGCAATCTTTATCAGATGCCGATGCAGTTGCAGGATCAGCTCGAACGCGCCGCCGAAGAGAGCCATGCGAGCAACGATCGGCACACTTACCAGCGTATTCAGAGTCTGTTCGCGGCGCTCGATGCGGACCTGAGTTGGCCGGAAGATGGCGCCGATTTTATCGACCCGCTGGATCCGGGTGACCCGGGCGCGGCATTTGAAATGCTGCTGCGCATGGGCGGCGAGGAAACACTGTTCAAGATGGCGCGCCAAGCGATGGGCAACGCAGCGTTCGATCTGTTGAGAAAGCAAATGGGCGGCAACGACAAAAACTTCGCGCGCGCATTGATTGAATTGATGAAAGATGAAATGCGCGGCATAGGCATGCCGCCGCAGCCCGCTAAACCGCAGCCCGTCAAACCGCCGCTCGCACCCGCGCCACGCAAACCCGCCTCCGATATCCAGAGAGACCTGTTCGATGACTGATCCTTACCGCCTGCTTGGCGTTCCCGCCCGGTTGCATGAGACAACTGCCCAGGACGCTGCCGATTATGACGAAGTCATCCGGCAGGCCTATCTGGCAGCGATTCGCGCCTGCCCGCCCGAGCGCGACCGGCAGCGTTTCGAGCAGGTGCGCGCCGCCTATGAGGCCATTGCCAACGCGCGCGCCCGCCTTGGCCATGATTTGTTCGATGCCGCGGCGCCGACGCCGGAAGATTTGCTGGCCGCGCTGCAAGCCGATTTTCAGCCGCAACTGCCATCGGCGCAGCGCCTGCGCCGGGTGCTGGGGGGGAAAGCATGATCCCGGTCGCAGAGAAGGCGCGCTTGATCGAAGAATTCCGGGCTTGTCTGGATGACTGGGCGGAAGGCGAAAACGAAAGTGAAAGCGAAAACGAAGATGACAACGCTGTCATTGACCTGTCCACCTTGCTGGCCGAAATGGCCGCGTTGAAGAATGAAATCCGCCTGGAATCGCGTCAGTTCAAGAGCATGCTGGAAGAAATGCGCCAGTTTGGCGAAGCCCTGCGCGAACAGAATGAACGCCTGAATCGCGACCTGGAGCGTGTGCGAGAACAGGCTGCCGCCGGCAAACGACAGGCCGAACGCGGTCTGCTGATGGGCCTGCTCGATCTGCGCGATCGCCTGGCGGCCGGTGTGGATGCCGGCGACGCACGCCAACCTTCGTTTCTGGCGCGGCTGCTGCCGGCCGAGACCCGCTTCGCGCGGAGCCTGGCGCAAGGGCAGTCGCTCACACTGCGCCGAGTGGATGAATTGTTGGCTGAGCATCAGGTGCATCCGTTCGAAGCCATCGGCCAGATGCTGGACCCGCACCGGATGCGTGCAGTGGGTGTCGAAAACGCACCGGACAAGCCCGATGGGCAAGTGCTGCGCGAGGTTCTGCGCGGTTATTACCAACACGACGAGCTGCTGCGTGCCGCTGAAGTCATCGTCAACAAGAGGATATAGTCAACATGCGTGAAATCATCGTCGGTATCGATTTGGGTACCACTAATTCAGAAGTCGCGGTGGTGCGTGATGGTCGCGTGGAAGTGATAGCCATCAGCGCGGGCGAGCCCATCCTGCCCTCGATGGTCGGCTTGGCCGACGACGGCGCGCTGCTGGTCGGCGGCCCGGCCCGCAACCAGTATGTGCTGCGCCCGGAACGCAGCGTGCGCTCGATCAAGCGTCGCATGGGCGAGGCCACGCGCATTGCCTTGGGGGAGCGGGATTACAGCCCGCAGGAAATCTCCGCCATGATCCTGCGCCGGCTCAAGCAGGTCGCCGAAAGCCATCTGGGGCAGCCGGTCAACAAGGCGGTGATTACCGTGCCGGCCTATTTTTCCGACGCGCAACGCCAAGCCACGCGTGAAGCCGGCGAAATCGCCGGCCTGGAGGTCGTGCGCATCATCAACGAACCCACGGCGGCGGCGCTGGCTTACGAAAGCGGCCATCAGGGCGCGCGCAAAGCATTGGTTTACGACCTGGGCGGCGGCACGTTCGATGTGTCGGTGGTCAACCTGGAGGGCGACGTGGTGGAAGTCCTCGCCAGCCACGGCAACAACCATCTCGGCGGCGACGACTTCGATCAACGTATCGTCGATTTCGCCCTCGCGCAGATCGAAGCGCGCAACGGTGCCGAGGTTGAGCAAGCCGTGCGCCAGTCGGCCATCGCCATGGCTCGTCTGCAACGCGCCGCCGAAGCGGCCAAGATCGCGCTGTCGGATCGCCCCTATGCGATGCTGGCCGAGGAATACCTGCTGCAACATCAAGGCGAGCCGGTGCATCTGGCGGTGGAACTCGCCCGCGCCGACTACGAGGCGATGATCGAGCCTTACATCGCCGAGACCCTGGACGCCACCCATATCGCGCTGGCCGGGGCGCGTCTGACAGTCTCCGAGATTGACGAAATTCTGTTGGTTGGCGGTGCCACCCGCACCCCGCTGGTGTCCCGTCGACTGGAGGAAGCCATGGGCATGGCGCCGCGCGGCGAGCTGAACCCCGATCTCTGCGTGGCGATGGGCGCGGCGATTCAGGCTGGCGTCATCAGCGGCGAACAGACCGCCTCGGTGCTGGTCGATGTCACGCCCTACACCTTCGGCACCTCCGCTATCAGCATCATGAATGGCGAGGAATATCCCTACTGCTTCGTGCCGCTGATTCGCAAGAACACGCCGATTCCAGTCAGCAAGAGCGAGGTTTTTTACACCGCCTACGATGGCCAGGAGCGCATTGATGTCGGCGTTTATCAGGGCGAGGATCGCGATGCGCTGAAAAATATCGAAATCGGCATGTTCACGATCGACGGTTTGCGCCTCGACGCACCGATTGGCAGCCGCATCGTGACCACTTTCTCGCTCGATCTCGATGGCATTCTTCATGTCACCACGCGGGAAAAGGAAACCGGCCTGGAACGCTCCATCACCATTGCCAACGCTTTGGCGCGTATGGAAACCGACCAGCTCGCCGCCGCGCGTGAACGGGTGCGGGCCTTGTTCGGCGAAGATGGAGAAGGTGAGGCTGACACCGGTCAAAATACCAACCAGCGCCGGCATCGGGTGGAAGCTCTGGCCTTGGTGGAAAAGGCGGAACGCTTGCTGAAAACGGCCGGCGCGGACGACGCGGAAGACCTGGTCAACGGCATCGAAGCCGTCAAAGACGCACTCGAGCAAAGCGATGAAGTGTTGAAAATGGCGATGGGCAGCCTGGCCGATCTGCTTTATTACCTGGAAACCTGAACGTGGAACGCTGCCCATCCTGTCGCGCCCGGCTGAACGAAAGCGCGCTCTGCCCGCGCTGTGGTTGCGACCTGGGGCTGGCGTCGCGCGCCGAGTCGCAAGCGCAAAACCTGGTCAGGCGCGCCATCCGATCCCTGGCGGCGGGTAACCCGATTCTGGCCGCGAGCTATCTTGAAACCTCGCTGACCTTGCAGCGCGGCCCGCTGGCGGTGGCATTGACGGCCATGCTGGCGGCGCAGCAGGCGGGGACTGAAGCGAGGTGGTGCGGTGAAATCACAGATCAAGCGCTCGGACAATCATGACCCAAGAAATCTGGAAACCCCACGTCGTCGTCGCCGCTGTCGTTGAACAGGACGGCAAATTCCTGTTGGTCGAAGAGCACACCGACGACGGTATTCGCTTCAATCAGCCGGCGGGGCATCTGGAGGAGGGTGAATCGCTGATCGAAGCCGTGCGGCGAGAAGCCTTCGAGGAAACCGCACATCATTTCGAGCCGGAAGCACTGTTGGGCATCTATCGCTGGCGACATCCCGGCAAGCCGAAGAAGACCTACTTGCGGTTTGCCTTTTCCGGGCAGATTACCGGCTTCGACCCTACCGCTGCATTGGATGAGGGCATCCTGCGGGCGGTCTGGATGTCGACTGACGAGATCACCGAAACCCGGCATCGGCATCGCAGTCCGCTGTTGCAGCAGTGCGTGACGGATTATCTGGCGGGACAGCGCTATCCGCTGGACTTGCTGATGGACTTTGCCGACATATTCGAATCCGGGGCGCGGTGAGCCGTATCGTTGTCGGACTCTCCGGCGGCGTTGATTCCGCCGTCACCGCCTGGTTGCTGAAGCAGGCCGGGCACGATGTGGTCGGCGTGTTCATGAAGAACTGGGAAGCCGACGATCTGGAAGACGATTGCCCGATTGCGCAGGATTTTCGCGATGTGCTGGCGATCGCCGATGTGCTCGGCATCGAGGTCGAGCTGGTCAATTTCAGTCGCGAGTATCAGGACCGCGTATTCACCTACTTTCTCGCCGAATACCAGGCCGGGCGCACGCCCAACCCGGATGTGCTGTGCAATGCGGAAATCAAGTTCAAGGCCTTTCTCGATCACGCGATCAATCTCGGCGCGGAACACATCGCCACCGGTCACTACGCCCGACTGGAAGGCGACGCGCCGGCGCGGCAACTGCTGAAGGCGGCGGATGCCAACAAGGATCAGAGTTACTTTCTCTATCGTCTGCAACAACATCAGATTGCGCGGGCGTTGTTTCCGCTCGGCGAACTGCCGAAGCCGCAAGTGCGCGAACTGGCGCGACAGGCCGGTATTCCGGTGGCGGAAAAAAAGGACAGCACCGGCATCTGCTTCATCGGCGAGCGTCCGTTCCGCGAATTCCTGCAACGCTACATGCCGATTCAACCCGGCGACATGGTGACGCCGGAGGGCAAAGTCATGGGACGGCATCAGGGCTTGATGTATCACACGCTCGGCCAGCGCAAAGGACTCGGCATCGGCGGCATCAAGGGCGCCGAGGAGGGCGTGCCGTGGTTTGTCGCCGGCAAGGATCTGGCGCGCAATGAACTTATTGTCGTGCAGGGGCACGAGCATCCGTTATTGCTCTCGAATACGCTGTATGCAGCCGATCTGAGCTGGATCGGTGCACCACCCGAAGCGGGCCGGCGTTACACCGCAAAAACCCGTTATCGGCAACAGGACGCGCCTTGTGGAGTGCAGGCAATCACAGACAACGAACTGGTTTTATGTTTCGATCAATCGCAATGGGCGGTGACGCCTGGTCAGTCGGTGGTGCTCTACGATGGCGCCATCTGTCTTGGCGGCGGTGTCATCCAGTACAGCAAAAATACTTGATTATTTTGTTTAACTATCGGGGTCAACATCATGAATAGACGTGAATTTATCTGGACACTTCCAGGCCTGGGCGCATCAATCTGGCTGACCGGTTGTGCGGTTGACCCGGTCACCGGCAAGAAAACCCTGGTGATGATGGGCAAGGAACAGGAAGTTGCAATCGACAAGCAGCATTCGCCGCATCAGTTCTCGGAAGATTATGGAATTGCCCAGGATCCTGCGCTGAACCGTTATGTCACCGACGTCGGCAATCGTCTCGGCAAGCTGTCGCATCGGCCGGACATGCCGTACAGCTTTCAGGCGGTCAACGCCAACTACGTCAATGCCTATGCCTTCCCAGGCGGCACGATCGCCGCCACGCGCGGCATCATGCTGGAAATGGACAACGAGGATTCTCTCGCTGCGCTGATGGGACATGAGATTGGCCATGTCAACGCGCGTCATTTCGCTGAACGGCAAGCAAAAAGCACCTTGCTGGATATTGCTGTCGCCACCGCATCGGTCGCCGCTGCGAGCAGCAAACCGCAATACGGCGAACTGGCTCAACTGATCGGCAGTTTTGGCAGTGGCGCATTGCTGGCGCATTACAGCCGCGAGAACGAACGTGAGGCGGATGCGCTGGGCATGGAGTACATGGCGCGCGCCGGTCTCAATCCGGCCGGTATGCCGGATTTGATGAACATGCTGAACACCCAATCGAAGGTGAAACCGGGTGCGCTCGAGTTGATGTTCTCGACCCACCCGATGAGTTCCGAGCGGGTCGCCAACACCAACCGCGCACTCCAAACCACCTATGCCGAGGCTGCGAAACGGCCGCGTCAGCGTGAGCGTTACATGGACAACACCAGCAGCCTGCGTGCCTTGAAGCCGGCGATTGGCGAGCAGCAGAAGGGCGAGGCGATGTTGAAACAGAAGAAGTACGAAGCCGCTGAAGGCCACTTGAATCAGGCCCTGCGGCTGGCACCGGACGACTACCCTGGTCTGGTGCTGATGGCCAAAACGCAAATGGCGATGAAACGCCCGACTGAAGCACAACCCTATTTGGCCAAAGCGAAAGCAATCTACCCGAAAGAAGCCCAGGCCAGCCATCTGGCGGGCGTTGCCCATCTGCAATTGAAACAGCCGGACAGAGCCTTGGCGGCGTTCCAGGAATTTGACCGGTTACTGCCCGGCAACCCGAATACCACCTTCCTGAAAGGCTATTCGCTGGAGCAAATGCAGAACAAAAACGGGGCGGCGCAGGAGTACTACAAGTATCTGCAAATGACCAAGCAGGGCGGCCAGGCGCAGCACGCATTCAGTCGCTTGCAGGGCTGGGGCGTCATCAAGTAGTCCTCGCCGTCTGAGCTCACACGCCTGACCAGTGGGCCAGGTTGAGTTGCAGGCTCTGTTTGCCGTTCCATTCGTTCACTTCCAGGCGGTAAACCGCCTGGATTTTTTCCGGCAAAGGCGTGTCCTGGAAAAACAGAATGGCGTCAGCCTGAATCGCGCCATTTGGCGTATAGGGCTGGCTCAAGCGTAATTTCAAGTGTTTCTCACCGACCAGGCGCTGGCTTTGCACGTTGAATTCCGCCTGGAACAACGGTGTCGGAAACCCCTGGCCCCAGACCGCGCCGGCCAGGCTTGACGCGTTTTCCAGCGTGAATTCCGCAGCGCTCAATTCACCATCGGTTTCGATGACGCGGGTCAGGTCCGCTGCGGTCAGGCTTTCCTGCGCGACGGTTTCGAACAGCGACTTGAACTCATCGAAACGTTCGCGCCGGATCGACAAGCCAGCCGCCGCCGCGTGGCCGCCGAATTTCAGGATAAGACCGGGCGCGCGACGGTCCACCACATCAAGTGCATCGCGCAAATGCAGGCCGGGAATGGCGCGGCCTGAACCTTTCAACAGACCATCGCCGCCATCGGCAAAGATGATCGTCGGGCGGTGATGGCGTTCCTTCAGGCGAGATGCCAGCAAACCCACCACGCCCTGATGCCAGGCCGGATCAAACAAGGTCAGGCTGGCGCCATCGGCGACCTGAATGCCGTTGAGCAAGGCCAGCGCCTGATCCTGCATATCGGCTTCGATGTCACGCCGGGCGCGGTTCAGTTGATCCAATTCGCGCGCCAGCGGCAGCGCATGCGCCATGTCCTTGGCAAGCAGGCATTCGATACCGATGGTCATGTCGGAGAGCCGTCCGGCGGCATTCAGGCGCGGCCCGACGACAAACCCGAGATCTTCCGCGCTGGCTTTTTCCGGCTTCCGGCCGGCGGCGGCAAACAGCGCCTGGATGCCGGGCCGGGCGCGGCCTTCGCGCATGCGCTTCAGGCCCTGAGCGACCAGCAGGCGGTTGTTGGCATCGAGCTTCACCACATCGGCCACCGTGCCGAGCGCGACCAGATCAAGCATTTCCGCCAGATTCGGCTTGGTCTGTTCGGTGAGAACACCGCGCCTGAGCAGCTCGGCGCGCAACGCCAGCAAGACATAAAACATCACGCCGACGCCGGCCAGATGTTTGCTCGGAAATGTGCAGCCAGGCTGGTTGGGATTGACGATCAGGGCATCCGGCAAGGTATCGCCGGGCAAGTGGTGATCGGTGACCAGCACGTCGATTCCCCTTTGGCGCGCCGCTTCGACGCCGGCATGCGCGGCAATGCCGTTATCGACGGTAATCAGCAAATCCGGCTTCTGTTCCGCCGCCAGCGCAACTATCTCGGGCGACAAGCCGTAGCCGTACTCGAACCGGTTCGGCACCAGATAACTGACGTTGGCGCCCATGCTGGCCAATCCGGTCATCGCCACCGCGCTGGCGGTGGCGCCATCGGCATCGTAATCGCCGACGATCAGCATCTGTTCGCTGCGCGCGATGCCGTCCGCCAGACGGTTTGCCGCCGCTTCGATGTTTTTCATGCCGGCGTGCGGCGCGGCATCGGACCGCGCGTAGGGCAGCAACTCAGTCAGTTTGCTTTTCAACTGGTCCGGCTGGGTAACGCCGCGCGCGGCATACAAACGGGCGAGGAGGGCGGGCGTGCCCGCCGCTTGCAGCGTGCGGAAGGCGGCATCGGGGACGGGGCGGATCTGGAGATTCAGCATGTCCGAATATTACAGGCTGCTGTTTTGAACTGGGCGTATCGCCGGCTAACATGCGCGTCATGTCGCACTATCTCCCTCTCTCCCGAGTCGCTCGCCTGGTCGGCAAGCCGCGTTCCGAAATTCAACGCATGATCCATAACGACAAGCTGGTCACCTTTGACGGCATGGTCGATATGAATGAACTGCTGCGGGTGTTTCCCGATGTCCAGTGGGAAGACGACGGGGAATTTCGGCGGGTCCAGGAAATCAAGGATAAAGCCTTCGGCAAGCGAGTATACGAACGTGCCTTGCCGGACAAGGAAGTGCTGGCTGAACGCTTGTTTGAATTAGGCAAGGAATTCGCCGCCGCGAAAACCTTGCTGCTGCATTACCACGAAGTCCTCCGCTTCATGGGTAACAAGCTGAATGATGTGGCGGAAACCGGCGGCGCGGCGACCCAGGATGCCGTGACCGGACTCAAACAGTGGCTTAAACGTGAGCTCAATGCGGCGCCCCGGGAAGCCGAACGGGCTGAGGCATTGCTGGCTCAAGAAAGTGTGATGCGCATCATGTCGGCTCAAGTCACCATCCAACCTTCCGGCCACGAATTTTTTGTCGAAGGCAACGACACCTTGCTCGAAGCCGGGCTGCGCGCAGGCATTCCATTGAACTACGGTTGCAGTAACGGCAATTGTGGTGATTGCAAGGCGCGCCTGGTCTCGGGCCAGATCAAAAAAGTGCATCCGCACGATTTCGTCATCAAAGAAGCCGAGAAAGCCAACGGCGCCATCCTGCTCTGCTCTTATACCGCGATCACCGATGTGGTGATCGAAGCCACTGTTTACGGTGCCAGCGATATCCCGGAACAGGGCATCACCACCAAGGTGAAAGCGGTGGAAATGCTGGCTGATGGCATTGCCGCTTTGCACCTGACCGCGCCGCGCAGCCAGCGCCTGCGTTTTCTTGCCGGCCAACATGTCACGCTATCGATCGATGATGCAGAGGGCGACTATTACGTCGCCAGTTGTCCGTGCGAAGACCGCCATATCGAAGTCCATGTCCGGCGCGACAATCGTGCCTTCTCGCGCAAAGTATTTGACAACCTTCGCCGGGAAGAGCCGGTGCGCCTGGAAGGCCCGCACGGTGAGTTCGTGATGAAACTGGATTCTCGCCGCCCGGTGCTGTTCATTGCCTGGGAAGATGGTTTTGCCCCCATCAAGAGTCTGATTCAGCACGCCATGTCGCTCGAAATTGCCGAAGCCATGTACCTGTACTGGGCTGCCGATGGGGGCGGTCACTACCAGGACAATCTGTGCCGCGCCTGGACCGATGCGCTGGATGATTTCATCTATCAACCGATGCCAAACAATTCCGGCCCAAAAGCAGTGGCCGAAGCCATCCTGGCACATCACCCCGATCTGCAACGAGCCGATATCTACGCCGCCGGGCCCGCCGACTTCCTGGCTGTGCTGCAAGCCGGCGCGTTGGCACACGGACTGTCGCCATTAGGATGGCATGGCGAGGTTATTTGATCTGACTTGATGGGGATGACCACCCAATATGCCTGGCAACGCGATTTTTTCAGCAGATTGCTACAAAAGGGGTATCTACCTCAAAATTTTGCCTTCTTTCTCCCATCGCGGGTTTGCATCAGTCTCGCCCTCACCTTATCGGCCTGTGCATCCAAAATGTAATCGCCGGTAGTGGGCGCCGCCACTGCGCCGCTGAGTGACTTGAACCTTGGTTCAGGTCGAGGTTTCCGAAGTGTTGCTGACCGCCAAACAACATCCTTTACGGCACTCGTGGTGACAAGTCTAACCGACTCACGCTAAGCGCTACTTTATCAGTACTGTTATGGGTACAATGACGCCATAAACAGTACTGAATTGCCGCATGAACAATACCGTTACCACATCCGAAATTAAACGCCGTGGCATGGCAGCCATTGAAGATGGCTTGTCGCGCGGTCCGCTGCATATCCTCAAGCGCAATCGTCCCGCCGCTGTCGTGCTATCCGAGGAGGAGTACCAGCGTCTGCTGCATGGCCGAGCGGCTTCGCCGTCGGGAGTGAGCGCGGTGCAGTGGCTGCTGAGCCAGCCTGCCGCAGGCACGCGCAACAAGCCCGAGATCGACGCCGACGTTCAGGCGGAACGTGATCTCTGGGGCGATGCTTGATTGCCTTCTTTGACGCCAATGCGCTGATCTACCGCATTGAAGGCGCGGCCCCGTTCGCCAGTCGGGTGAATGCAGCCTTGGCCGAGGTGGTTCAGGCTTATCCGGATTTGGGGGCAGCAGTCAGCCGCTTGTCGTGGCTGGAATGCCGAATTCGCCCGATGCGGCTGGATGACCACGCCACTCTGGCCGCTTTTGATGCCTTCTTTGCGCGGCCTGACCTGATCTGGGTAGATCTGACGCGGGACGTGGTGGAGCTGGCCACGGTCATTCGCGCACGGCACGGCCTGCGCACACCGGATGCCTTGCAGGCGGCTTCATGTTTGCAGTTGGGGGCTGAGCATCTGTTTTTGACTGGCGATGCCTCATTTCAGCGTGTGGCCGGATTGAAAGTCAGGTTGGTGGCGTGATGTTGACGGCGTAGCAGGAACGATTTCTGGAAGAGTTTTCTCTCGGAAGGCGCGACCGCTGCCGCGATTACTTTCTCCGCTTTGCGCAATAAACCCTGTCAAGCAAAGGCAATCCGATTCACGCTGATGTTGCCAAAATCTGACCTTTTCAAATGTTGATTGTGCAGCGCAATAAGCGTTAAATGCGGCGACCTGTTTGAACCACTTCGCTGCACACGAGAGGACGGAGACATGAATCGGCCACGCCCATTTTTCCTTGATCTTCTGGCCATCCGGCTGCCGATAGGCGGGCTGGTTTCGATCATGCATCGCGCTAGTGGCGCATTGCTTTCCCTGGCCATTCCCGCTTTTCTTTACACCCTGATGCTGTCCTTGAACTCACCGGAGGATTTCGCTCGCGTGCAGGCGTTCCTTGACGGCTGGTTGGGCGGCTTGATCGGCCTCGGCCTGCTTTGGGCGCTGCTGCATCATCTGTTTGCCGGCTTGCGGCATCTCGGATTCGATATTGGTTGGGGTGAAGAAAAACTGCGTGCGCGGTTGACCGCCAAACTGGCGATGGCGGCGGCGATTCTGCTGGTCGGCCTGGTTGCTTTGTCTAGCCTGATGAATAGTGGCGGTGCGACATGAGACGTGTTGGCGGATCGCACCGTGGCCTCGATATGTGGCTTTTGCAACGCGCCAGCGCGATCTACATGGCGCTATTTCTGCCGATTTTCCTGGTCTGCGCGCTGAGCGCCGGGCCGCTCGACTATGCCGTCTGGCATGGCCTGTTTGAATCACTGGCGATGAAGGTGGCGAGTTTCCTGTTCATCGCCGCGATGCTGGCGCATGCCTGGATCGGGTTGCGTGAAATCTTCATCGACTATCTGCACTGCGCAAACTGCACACTGTTGCGCCTGGCCCTGTATTTCGCTTTCGCCGTGCTTTACCTGGCTTGCCTGGTCTGGACGGTGGACATCCTTTGGAGCGTGAGGTGAGCAAACCAATGAATTCATCCCATATCCCGAAGCGCACTTTCGATGCCGTCATCGTCGGCGGCGGCGGTGCTGGTTTGCGTGCTGCGTTGCAACTGTCGCAGGCCAACCTGAAAGTGGCGTTGATTTCCAAGGTGTTTCCAACCCGCTCGCATACCGTATCGGCGCAAGGCGGTATCACGGCGGCGCTGGCCAATGTGTCGGACGACAACTGGCACTGGCACATGTATGACACGGTCAAGGGCTCGGATTATCTGGGCGACCAGGATGCCATCGAGTTCATGTGCCGCAACGCAGCCAGCGCGGTGTACGAACTGGAACACATGGGTCTGCCGTTCTCGCGACTGGAAAACGGCAAGATTTATCAGCGCCCGTTCGGCGGCCAATCGCAGAACTACGGCGGCGAGCAGGCGATCCGCACCTGCGCGGCGGCCGACCGTACTGGCCATGCGCTGCTGCACACGCTGTATCAGCGCAATATCGCGGCGCGCACGCAGTTCTTTGACGAATTTTTTGCGCTCGACCTGATCCGCGATGATGAAGGCACGGTGCTCGGCGTCGTCGCGCTGGAGATCGAGACTGGTGAAGCGAGTCTGTTTGAATCCCGCGCCACATTACTCGCCACCGGCGGCGCTTGTCGCATCTTTCGCCATTCCACCAACGCCCATATCAACACCGGCGATGGCCTCGGCATGGTGCTGCGCGCCGGCCTGCCGCTGGAAGACATGGAGTTCTGGCAATTCCACCCGACCGGCATTCCGGAAGTGGGCAGCCTGATTTCCGAAGGCGTGCGCGGCGAGGGCGGTTATCTGGTCAACAAGGACGGCGAGAAGTTCATGCAGCGCTACGCCCCCAACGCCCTCGATCTGGCCTCGCGCGACGTGGTGGCGCGCGCCATCGCGCAGGAAATCCGCGCCGGCAAGGGCTGCGGCGAGCATGGTGATTACGTGCATCTGAAGATCGAGCATCTGGGCGCGGAAAAGATCATGGCGCGCCTGCCCGGTATCCGCGAGCTTTCGATGCAGTTCGCCGGCGCTGATCCGATCACCGACCCAATTCCGGTCACGCCGACCGCGCATTACATGATGGGCGGCATTCCGACCAATATGCACGGCCAGGTGGTGTCACCGGTGCGGTACGGTCCGGAAGAACCGACGCCGGGTCTGTATGCCGTTGGTGAGTGCGCCTGCGTGTCAGTGCATGGCGCCAACCGTCTGGGCGGCAATTCGCTGCTTGACCTGGTGGTGTTCGGCCGCGCTGCCGGTCAGCATGTCATCGAGTATCTGCGCGAAAACCCCTATCCGCGTCCTCTGCCGCAGGCAAAAGTGGATCAAGCACTGGCTCGCCTGGCACGCTGGGACAAGCCCAAAGGCACGGAAACCGTGGCCGGCTTGCGCGACGAGATGCAGCGCATCATGCAGGATCATTGCGGCGTCTATCGTACCGAGGCGTTGCTGAAAGAAGGCTTGGCCATGCTCGACAAGGTGGAAGCCCGCTTGCCGAATGCGGCATTGTCGGATCACAGCAAGATGTTCAATACCGCACGGCTGGAAGCACTGGAACTGGAAAACCTGATGGCGGTTGCACGCGCCACGCTGGTCTCCGCGCTGGCGCGAACCGAGAGCCGCGGCGCGCATTCGCGGGAAGACTTCCCCAAACGCGACGACGATCGCTGGCTGCGCCATACCCTGTATTTCCAGGGCACTGGCCAGCACCGCGATCAGCTCGACTACAAGCCGGTGCGCCTGAAACCGCTCACCGTGGATACCTTTCAGCCGAAAGAAAGGACGTACTGATGCGCTTCCGTATCTACCGCTACGACCCCGAATCCGGCTCGGCGCCGTTCCATCAGGAATACGACCTCGACTTTGACCCGAAGGGAAAGAAGGTTCTGGACGCGCTGATCGCGATCAAGGACACCCTCGATGAAAGCCTGTCGTTCCGCCGCTCCTGCCGCGAAGGCGTGTGTGGTTCGGATGGCGTCAACGTCAACGGCACCAATGTGCTGGCCTGCGTCACGCCGCTGGAAGGCCTGCAAGAGCCGATCGAAATTCGGCCTTTGCCGCGTCTGGGTGTGATCCGTGACCTGATCGTCGATATGGCGCAGTTTTATCAGCATTACCGGGCGGTCAAGCCTTACTTGATCAACCTTGATCCGGAGCCGGAAAACGAACGCCTGCAAAGTCCACAGGAACGCGCCGAACTGGATGGCCTGTGGGAATGCATCCTGTGCGGCTGCTGTACCACCTCATGTCCCTCATTCTGGTGGAACCCGGACAAGTTCCTCGGCCCCGCCGCCTTGCTGCAGGGTTATCGTTTCATCGCCGATACGCGAGACCAATCGACCAACGAGCGTCTCGACTTTCTCGAAGATCCTTATCGCCTGTTCCGTTGCCACGGCATCATGAACTGCGTCGAAGTCTGTCCAAAAGGGTTGAACCCCACTGCCGCCATCGGCAAAATCAAGTCGCTTCTGGTGAAACGGGCGTTGTAGAAATCTTGTGACCGGCGAAATCTCCATCAACCGTCTGCGCTGGATGTGCCGGCGCGGCATGCTGGAACTGGATGCCTGGCTGACACGATTTCTCGATAATCGGTATGCCGATTTGACTGCCGAGCAACAGGCTGTTTTCGTTCGACTGCTGGATCAGGACGATATGGCCCTGTTCGACTGGATCACCGGAGCGTGCGCTCCGCCCGCTGAATTCCGCAGCGTGGTGGATGAAATCAAAACAACTAGGCATTCAAGCCACAAAGGTAACCAATAACATGACCAAACCAACCGCTGCCACGCTTCAAATCAACGACCAGAATATCAGCCTGCCGACCATGCAGGGCTCTTTGGGGCCGGATGTCATCGACACCCGCAGTTTGGGCAACCAGGGTTATTTCACTTATGACCCCGGTTTCCTTTCCACCGCCAGTTGCTCCTCCAGCATCACCTACATCGATGGTGACCAGGGCCTGCTGTATTACCGCGGCTATCCGATCGAACAACTGGCCGAACAGTCGGATTTCCTGGAAGTGTCGTATCTGCTTTGGCATGGCGAATTGCCGAATGCGGAACAGAAGAAAGATTTCGATTACTTGATCAGCCATCACAGCATGCTGCACGACCAGATGCTGTCGCTGTACAAAGGCTTCCGGCGCGACGCGCATCCGATGGCGGTGATGGTTTCGATCATTGGCGCGATGGCCGCGTTCTACCCGGAAAGTAGCGATGTCGCCGATGCCAAGCAGCGTGAAATCTCGATGTTCCGCCTGTTGGCCAAAGTGCCGACGGTGGCGGCCTGGTCTTACAAGTACAACAAGGGCGAGCCGTTCATCTATCCGCAGAACCACATGGGTTATGCGGAGAATTTCCTGCACATGCTGCATGCCAATCCGTGCGAGAAATATGAACCCAGCCCGCTACTGGCGCGGGCACTTGATCGCATTTTCATTTTGCATGCCGACCATGAGCAGAACGCCTCGACCTCCACCGTGCGCATGGCGGGTTCCAGTTTCGCCAATCCGTTTGCCTGCATCGCCGCCGGCACCGCGTGTTTGTGGGGCCCGCTGCATGGCGGCGCGAATGAAGCCGTGTTGAGCATGTTGGAGCAGATGGGCGACGTTTCGCATATCGGCGAATTCGTCAACCGCGCCAAGGACAAGACATCGGGATTCCGTCTCATGGGCTTTGGTCACCGGGTATACAAGAACATGGACCCACGCGCGGCGATCATGCGCCAGACCTGCCATGAAGTTCTGGATGAACTTGGTTTGCATGACGACCCGATGTTCAAGATTGCCCTCAAGCTGGAGCAGATCGCGCTCGAGGACGAGTACTTCATCGAAAAGAAACTGTATCCCAATGTCGATTTTTATTCCGGCATCGTATTGCGCGCCCTTGGCATTCCCACCTCGATGTTCACTGCCATCTTCGCCTTGGCGCGCACCGCTGGCTGGATTGCGCAGTGGAGCGAAATGGTCGCCGCACCCGGCCACAAGATTGCACGCCCGCGCCAACTCTATACCGGTCCGCAGCGACGCGAGTTTGTGCCGGTTGCTTTGCGCTGAAAGCGGATTATTTCGACAGCGCGCCTCAGATCGATGCAGCGCGCTGCAAGCGTCGTTCCTCAAACCTGATTAATGGGTGTAGCTATGAAGCGCGACTCTCTGCCGCCTACAGCGTTTTTTTCCGGCAGTGCGGATTATCTGGATGCCTACCTGACCAAGCACCAAGTCGAGCTGCCGGCCGCGTTGGCGGCAGCGCCTTCCGATATTGCAGCGACTCACTTTGCAAAAAAAGAGGCGGTCGAGATTTCCGATCTGCCGCTGTTGAAATGCGAAGCAACCCAGGTTGGCGTGCTGCAACTGATCAATGCCTACCGCTTTCACGGTTTTCGTGCGGCTGATCTGGATCCGCTGCATCGCCAGCCACAGCCGCATATCCCCGAGCTGGATCCGGCCAACCATGGCCTGACTCCTGCGGATCTGAATCAGGAATACGAAACCGGCTCGCTCGCCGGCACGTCAGGCAGGAATGGGCGCGATACCTTGCGCAACATCATCGCCCTGGTCAAGAAAGCCTATTGCGGCACGCTTTCCGCCGAATACATGCACCTGTGCGATACCCAGAAAAAACGCTGGTTGCAAAAGCGGCTCGAAGGGGAGTTTGGCGCGCCGGTGATGGACGAGGATTTGCGCACTTGGCTGTTGCGCCAGTTGACCGCTGCCGAAACGCTGGAAAAAACCTTGCACACCCGCTTTGTCGGGCAAAAACGGTTCTCGTTGGAGGGTGCCGAATCGCTGATTCCGCTGCTGAATGATCTGATCGAGCAATCGGCCCGCGTTGGCGTGCAGGAAATCGGACTTGGCATGGCGCATCGCGGCCGGTTGAACGTGTTGCACAACGTGCTCGATCGCTCGGTGATCGAGCTGTTCGAACATGCGAAACATGAAGAAATCGATGATCGTCGCAGTGGCGATGTGAAGTATCACCAGGGGTTTGCCGCCGATCTGGTGACTGCCGGTGGCTCCATTCGGGTTGCGTTGGCGTTCAACCCGTCGCACCTGGAAATCGTCAACCCGGTGGTGGAAGGCTGGGTACGCGCGCAGCAACAACGCCGCGGCGACCGCAACGGCAGCCAGGTGATGCCGATCCTGATTCATGGTGATGCCGCTCTGGCAGGTCAAGGCGTGGTAATGGAAACGCTGAACATGGCGGCTACGCGCGGCTTCCATACGGGTGGCACGATCCATATCGTGATCAACAACCAGATCGGATTCACCACCTCGGACCCGCGCGACAGTCGGTCCAGCCTGTATTGCACCGACGTCATGAAAATGGTCGAAGCACCGGTGTTGCACGTTAATGGTGACGACCCGGAGGCGGTGATTCGCGCCGCCCGGATTGCGCTCGAATATCGCATGTTCTGGAAGAGTGACATCGCCATCGATCTGATCTGTTATCGCCGTCTCGGCCATAACGAACAGGACGAACCCATGGCGACGCAACCGCTGATGTATCGCTGTATCCACGCCTTGCCCAGCACTCGCGCGCGCTATGCCGATCGGTTGGCCGCGTTGGAGGTGGTGACGCCGGAAGAATCAAGCTCGATGATCCATGCCTACAAGGCGGGTCTTGACGCGCCCGCCAGTCATCAGAGCGGAGCAAAAAGCCCCTATGCGGCCGACTGGGGGCCATATCAAGCTACCCATTGGCGCGATGAAGTCAAAACCGCCATACCAATCAACCGCTTGCACGCGTTGTCAAAACGCCTGCTCGATGTGCCGCTTAATTTCACCTTGCACCCGCGCGTTCAGAAGATCATGAATGATCGAAAATTGATGGGGGAGGGCACTCAATCCCTCGACTGGGGCATGGCTGAAAGCCTGGCCTATGCCAGTCTGCTCAGCGATGGCGTATCGGTTCGGCTGACCGGGCAGGACTCTGGACGCGGCACCTTTTTTCACCGCCATGCCGTGCTGCATGACCAGAATCGCGAACGTTGGGATGCCGGTGTCTTTATTCCGTTGCAACACCTGATTCCAGGGCAAGCCAATTTCCTGGTGATCGACTCATTGCTTTCGGAAGAAGCCGTGCTTGGATTCGAATATGGTTACGCAGGTGTGGCGCCTGATCAGTTGGTTATCTGGGAGGCTCAATTTGGTGATTTCGTCAATGGCGCGCAAGTCGTGATTGATCAATTCATTGCTTCCGGCGAATCAAAATGGGGTCGATTGAATGGTCTTACCTTATTTTTGCCGCATGGTTATGAAGGCCAGGGACCGGAACATTCGTCAGGGCGTATTGAACGTTTCCTGCAATTAACCGCGCATGACAATATCCAGATCATCCAGCCCAGCACGCCGGCGCAAATGTTTCATGTATTACGTCGCCAAGTGGTGCGGCCTTATCGTAAGCCATTGATTCTATTTACCCCGAAAAGTCTTTTGCGGCATGCGGACGCGGTTTCTCCTCTGGCAGAACTGGCTGGCGGGAAATTCAATACGGTTCTGGACGATGTGACCCACGCTGTGCCCCGTAGTGCCTCTGACCAGGTGAAGCGGCTGGTGTTTTGCAGCGGCCGGATTTATTACGATTTGGCACGCGTTATCCGCGAAAAAAGGATCGAGCAGATCGCGCTTATTCGGGTCGAGCAGTTATATCCCGTGCCGGATATTGAATTGAATACGGTCATTCAGCGCTATCCAGGTGTGGAAGACATGGTATGGGCACAGGATGAACCCCGGAATCAGGGGGCTTGGCGCTTCATGGTACATCATCTGCACAAATTATCCTCGTTGCCCTTGGTGTATGCCGGCCGACCCGAATCATCAGCGCCAGCAACTGGCATCGCAAGCCAGCACAAAGTGCAACTTGAGACCATCATCAATCGTGCTTTAAGTATTTTCGAATAAAAATCCGCAACCATAGTGGGTAATCACTATTAAAGCGGCCGATGAAGTTGCAATAAAAAACCCCGCAGAGCGGGGTTTTTTATTGGTAGTACGTGAATCGTTTCTATCAAGCAATCCGGCAGTCATCAAGACTTTTGCCTTGCGTATCAAGATCAACCACCCAACCTGGGCGACGACCGCGACCCGTCCAGGTTTTTCCGCTGATCGGATCACGATATTTCGGGGCAACAATACCGCGGCTTTTCACTTTGCCTGCACCAGCGCGGCCGGAAAGACCCAGATCATCACTAGTGATGCCAAATTGGACCATCAGCCGCTTGATTTCTGCAATGGCGCCGGACATTTCTTGCTGGCGAACCTCTTCAGCCTTGCGCTTGAGTTCTTCGATTTGGGAAAGAATTTCCTGATAAGAAGACATGTGTATTCTCCAATAATGAGTAAGCCCGAAATCTTTGAGCGCCGCGATGATAATGAATTCGATCAGCCCAATGCAATGATTTATTAAAAATAATTGCAATCGAATAAATCAGAATCACCGCTGCGTGTTTGATTTGAGCAATACCATCACCGCGCCACCGCCGCCATCTATTGGTCGTGCCTGGACAAATGCCAATATTTCTTCGCGTTGCATCAGCCAATGGCGTACGTGCAATTTGAGCACGGGTTCACGATTTCTGGAGCCCAGGCCCTTGCCATGGATGATGCGAATACAGCGGATTCCCCTGCGTTTGCATTCAAACAGAAAATTGGCCAATTCAATCTTGGCATCCAGTCTGGTCAAGCCATGTAAATCCAGTTCCGCTTGCGACACCCATTCACCGCGCCGCAAGCGTCGCAATATCAAACGCGACAGGCCGGGGCGGACAAACGAAAGTTCATCTCCGTTTTCTGTCGCTTCATCCCAACGAATCGGGTCATGCATCGATTCGTAAATCACTTCGCGCTCATCGCGCATGCGGCTCAATGGAATGGGAGGAGGCCGGTTCGGGACCGGAACAATGCAGCCGTGTGGCGTGATCGGAATGACATCAGTCAGGGCAGAGCGGAAGAGTTCCGTATCTGCCGTACTGGGGGCGGGTGTTTCAGGCAAACGTTCATTGCCTGATTTCCCGCCTTTTTTCATGAGAATACAGAGCTGAATTAACTCAGATTGTCAAGAAAACGCTCCGCATCAAGTGCGGCCATGCAACCGGTTCCGGCACTGGTAATGGCTTGACGGTAGATATGGTCCTGTACATCGCCAGCAGCAAATACGCCCGTTATGTTGGTTTGTGTGGCATTGCCGGTTTGGCCGCCATGCGTCACCAGATAGCCGTGCGCATTCATTTCAAGCTGGCCTTTGAACATATCTGTATTCGGTTTGTGGCCAATCGCAATAAATACACCCATCAGTTGAATGTCCTTGGTTGCATTGGTCTGAACATTTTTCAGCCGAAGTCCGGTGACGCCTGATTTATCGCCAAGAACTTCATCCAGCGTGCTGTTCAATTCAAGAGTGATCTTGCCCTCCTTGACCTTTTCCATGAGTTTATCAACCATGATTTTCTCGGCCTTGAAGGTATCGCGCCGATGCACCAGCGTGACATGCTTGGCGATATTGGCAAGATAAAGCGCTTCTTCGACCGCAGTATTACCGCCACCAATAACCGCGACATCCTGGCCTTTATAGAAAAAACCGTCGCAGGTGGCGCAACCGGAAACCCCTTTGCCCATAAAGGCTTGCTCGGAAGGCAAACCGAGGTACATGGCTGAAGCGCCGGTTGCAATGATCAATGCATCGCAGGTGTAGACACCGGCATCACCAGTCAATGTAAGCGGGCGCTTGGTCAGATCGACCGAGCTGATCGTGTCGAACACGATTTCGGTATTGAAGCGTTCGGCGTGCGCCTGAAAGCGGGTCATCAGTTCTGGGCCCATGACGCCATCGACATCGGCTGGCCAGTTATCAACTTCCGTGGTGGTCATCAATTGACCGCCTTGTTGCAAGCCGGTGATCAAAACGGGTTTCAAGTTGGCGCGCGCTGCATAAACAGCTGCGGTGTAGCCGGCTGGGCCGGAGCCGAGAATCAATAACGGGGAATGTTTAGTGGACATGAAATCTCCTTGCGTGCATTTGAGCGATAGTTGAAAGAGGGGGGAATTATAGAAATTTTAGCAGTCAGGTCAGCGCCAGCGTTCGACATGTTGTAATGATTTAACATAATATACATTCAGGACTGGACGGCACTTTCCAACAGATGAATTGCCGATCTATGTGCAGCCACATGGAGAGATTGCAAGTCATCCTTTATAGTGCGCGCCATGCTTGGTAAGTCCTCTCGACGCTGTGCCGTCTCCAAACCCGTTCGCAAACCGCTTGCTCCCCGTGTCTCCGCGTTATTACGTGAAGTCTGGTGGTTAGCTGCGGTGGGCCTTGCCTTGTATCTGGGCATGATTCTGTTGACCTATCACATTGCCGATCCAGGCTGGTCACGCATTGGCGGCGATCAGGCGGTTCTCAATGCCGGCGGTCCGTTTGGCGCGTGGCTGTCGGATTTGTTGCTCTATCTGTTCGGCGCTTCGACCTGGCTATGGGTGGTGCTGTCGTTGTTCTTTGTCTGGTGGGGTTATCGCCGAATTGGCGCACAAGAGTCTGAACATCAGAACGGTGTGCTGATCACTCTGACCGGCTTCCTGCTGATTCTATTGAGCAGCAGCACGCTGGAAGCCATGCGTTTTCACAGTTTGCCGATGCAGTTGCCGCTGACCACCGGTGGTGCGCTGGGAGACAGTCTTTCGCATTTGGTGCAAGGCGTCTTTGGCTTCGAAGGCGGTACGGTCCTGTTGTTGCTGACCTGGGGTGCCGGTTTTAGCCTGTTTACCGGCATCTCCTGGCTGGAATTGGCCGAGAAAGTGGGCGCCGGCCTGGAAGCCTTGTTCAAATTTGTGGTCGATACCTGGCAAGCCAAGCGGGATCGAAAAGCAGGTCTGGAGGCCACTTCCGAGCGTGACGAAAGCGTGCGTCAGGAACGCAAACGGATGCGCAAGGAACCGCCGATCCGGATCGAAGCGCCGGTTGCTGTGATCGAAAAATCAGAGCGCGTGCAAGAGGAGCGGCAAGATTTGCTATTCCGCGACGCGCCCGATACGCAACGCCCGCCCCTGCGCTTGCTGGATGAACCGACGCAGAACGCCGCCCAGGTTGATCAAGCCAGCCTGGAAGCCACTTCTCGTCTGATCGAGCGCAAGTTGCGCGAATTCGGCGTTGAAGTGAAGGTGCTGGCGGCGTATCCCGGCCCGGTCATTACTCGCTTTGAAGTGGAACCGGCTTCCGGCGTCAAAGGCAGCCAGATCACCAATCTGGCGAAAGATCTGGCGCGGGCGTTGTCGCTGGTCAGCATCCGGGTTGTGGAAACCATTCCTGGCAAGAATTGCATGGGTTTGGAACTGCCCAACTCGCAGCGCCAGATCGTGCGGCTTTCGGAAATCCTCTCGGCCAAGGTCTACAACGACAACGCCTCGCCGCTGACCATGGCGATGGGCAAGGACATCAGCGGCAATCCGATTGTTGCCGACCTGGGAAAAATGCCGCATGTGCTGGTCGCTGGCGCCACCGGTTCCGGTAAATCAGTCGCCATCAACGCGATGATTCTGTCTCTGATCTACAAATCGACGGCGCAGGATGTGCGCCTGATCATGATCGATCCAAAGATGCTGGAGCTTTCAACTTACGAAGGTATTCCGCATCTGCTTGCCCCGGTGGTGACCGACATGAAGCTGGCGGCCTCGGCATTGAACTGGTGTGTTGGCGAAATGGATAAACGTTATCGCTTGATGTCCGCCTTGGGCGTGCGCAACATTGCCGGTTTCAACCAGAAGGTGCGTGATGCAGAAAAGGCAGGCCAACCGCTGAGCAACCCGTTCTCGATCACGCCGGAAGACCCGGAACGGTTATCTACCCTGCCCTTTATTGTTGTATTGATCGACGAGCTGGCCGATCTGATGATGGTCGCGGGCAAGAAAGTGGAAGAACTGATCGCGAGACTGGCGCAGAAAGCGCGGGCTTCCGGCATTCACCTGGTGCTGGCGACGCAACGCCCATCTGTCGACGTAATAACCGGCCTGATCAAGGCCAACATCCCGACTCGTGTCTCGTTCCAGGTCACCAGTCGCATCGATTCGCGCACTATTCTCGATCAACAAGGTGCGGAATCACTGCTTGGCCAAGGCGATATGTTGTATCTGCCGCCAGGCCACGGCGTACCCACGCGTTTGCATGGCGCATTCGTGTCTGATGACGAAGTTCACCGGGTTACTGCATGGCTGAAGGAACTTGGGCCGCCACAATATGACGAAAGCATTCTGGAAAGCCCGGATGAAGAATCGGATGAAGATGCTCCTGACAAGAGCGCGGAAGCTGATCCTTTGTATGACGATGCGGTGGCTTATGTGTTGAAAAGTCGCCGTGCCTCGATCTCCGCTGTGCAACGACAATTGCGCATCGGCTATAACCGGGCAGCCAGACTGGTCGAGGCCATGGAGAATGCCGGCCTCGTTTCCTCCATGCAAACCAATGGCAACCGAGAAGTGATCGCACCCCGACATGATTCGTAACACACTGATTTCTATTTTTATCCTGACGCTGAGTGGTTCCGCCCTGGCGGACGCCAAAACTCGCCTGGAAGCCTTTATCGATGGCACCAAAGGCCTCAAAGCCAATTTCACCCAGACCGTTTACGACCAGGCCGGACGCAAAACCCAGGAGGCCAGCGGCAATCTATTCTTCTCCCGGCCCGGAAAATTCCGCTGGGTCTATCAAAAACCTTACGCCCAACTGATCGTCGGTGATGGAATTAGAGTCTGGATCCACGATGAAGATCTGGATCAAGTCTCGGTGCGCAAGCTTGACCAGGCACTGGGTGATAGCCCGGCCGCATTGCTGGCGGGTGATAACAACATCGAGAAGCTGTTCAACCTGAAAGACGTCGGCAGCAAGGACGGCATCGACTGGCTGGAAGCTTCGCCAAAAAGCAAGGAAGGCAGCTTCGAAAAGGTCCGCATGGGGTTCAAGGGCAATGATTTGCATGTGATGGAACTGAAAGACAATTTTGGCCAGACCACCTTGCTGCGTTTTTCCAATTTACAGCGCAACCCTGCCATTGGCGCCAGCCTGTTCCGATTTACACCGCCCAAAGGCGTTGACGTGATCGGTGACCGCTGATCTTTTTGGTGCAGCCGCGCCCGCTGCAGAATCCTTGTTCAACCAGGCAGCCACGCCGCTGGCAGAACGTTTGCGACCGCACAGCCTGGATCAGGTCATCGGTCAAACGCATCTACTCGGACCGGGGCGGCCGTTACGGCTGACGTTTGAATCGGGCAAACCGCATTCGATGATTCTCTGGGGGCCGCCCGGTGTTGGCAAAACCACATTGGCACGTCTGATGGCGAGTCATTTTGATGCCGATTTCATCCAGATTTCCGCCGTGTTGTCAGGCATCAAGGAAATCCGTGAAGCGGTCGAGCGCGCTCGCATCAATCGCGCGGCGAACCGCCAAACCATCTTGTTCGTCGATGAAGTGCACCGCTTCAACAAAGCGCAACAGGATGCCTTTCTGCCGCATGTCGAATCCGGTTTGCTCACCTTCATCGGCGCCACTACCGAGAACCCATCGTTTGAAGTTGTCGGCGCCCTCCTCTCGCGCGCCCAGGTTTATGTTCTCAAGTCTCTCGACGAAAGCGACCTTGCCGCTTTGCTGGAACGCGCGCTGCGGGAGGCGGCAAGCGAGATCAAACTCAGCGATGAAGCCGGCAAGCTGCTGTTGGCCTTCGCCGATGGTGATGGCCGCCGCTTGCTCAATCTGCTCGACCAACTGTTCACCGCCGCGCAGGCCGCCAAGTGCAACGAGATCGACGCTGCGTTCATTGGCGAGGCGCTGGCGTCGTCGCGCCGGCGCTTCGACAAAGGCGGCGATGCGTTCTACGACCAGATCTCCGCACTGCACAAATCGGTTCGCGGCTCCAGCCCGGATGCCGCGCTTTACTGGCTGAGCCGCATGCTGGATGGCGGCGCCGATCCGTTGTATCTCGGGCGGCGCATTATTCGCATGGCAGTGGAAGATATCGGCCTGGCCGATCCGCGCGCACTGACCACGGCACTCGATGCGGTTGCCACCTTCGAGCGACTAGGCAGCCCGGAAGGTGAACTGGCGCTGGCCCAAGCGGTGCTTTACCTGGCCGTCGCAGCGAAAAGCAATGCCGTTTACTCCGCCTACAAAGCGGCGCAGACCTTTGTCGCGCAAGACGGCTCGCGCCCGGTACCCGTGCACCTGCGGAATGCACCAACCAAGCTGATGAAAGAACTCGGCTACGGCCACGCCTACCGCTATGCACACGACGAAGCAGAAGCCTATGCGGCGGGAGAACGCTATTTTCCCGATGAACTGAGCCAGCCCCCCCGTTTCTACCACCCGACGCCACGCGGCCTGGAAGGCAAGATCGGCGAACGCCTGGCCTACCTGAAGTCGCTGGATACGGCAGCAGGCAAACCGGGCAAGTAATCGCTACCGTCACGCCGTCATTATTGGCTGGTTTGAGAGTTGCCCGGAATTGCGCTCAACTGCTAGAATGCGCGCCGCTTTGCGCCTGACGTTCGGTTGGGCCAGCGAAATCCACACATCCGCACCAGTTAAGGTGCCCCGCACGGACTTGCGGGGTTCTCGGCGGATGGCGGCTTAACCTTAACCAAGGAGTTTTCATGTCCGTAACCATGCGTCAAATGCTTGAGGCCGGTGTTCACTTCGGCCACCAAACCCGTTACTGGAATCCGAAGATGGCACCGTACATCTTTGGTCACCGCAACAAGATTCATATCCTGAATCTGGAAAAAACCCTGCCGTTGTTCAACGAAGCCGCCACCTTCGCGCGTCGTTTGTCTGCCAACAAGGGTTCCGTGCTGTTTGTCGGCACCAAGCGCCAGGCGCGCGAGATCATGGCCGAAGAAGCCGCCCGCTGCGCCATGCCGTGGATTTCCCACCGTTGGCTGGGCGGTATGCTGACCAACTTCAAGACCGTCAAGCAGTCGGTGAAACGCATGAAGGACATCGAAGCGCAACTCGCCGAGCCGGGCGCGATTTCGAAGAAAGAAATCCTGCGTGTGCAACGTGAATTCGACAAGTTGATGCAGAGCCTGGGGGGTATCCGCGATATGGAGCGTTTGCCTGATGCACTGTTCGTGGTTGACGTCGGCTATCAGAAAATCGCCATTACCGAAGCCAACAAGCTGGGTATCCCGGTGATCGGCATCGTTGATTCGAACAACTCCCCGCTCGGCGTTGATTACGTCATTCCGGGCAACGACGACTCGAACCGTGCCATTCGCTTGTATGCGCGTGGCTTGGCGGATGCCATCCTGGAAGGCAAAACCATGGTGATCGAAGAAATGGTGGCCGCAGTTCAGGATGAATACGTCGAAGTCGACGAATCCAGCGAAACCAACGCCGGTTGATGTATCAAGCGGGCCGCTTGCATGCCTGCGAGACAAGATTCATGACGCCCCGCTAACCGGGGCGTTTTTTCGATAAAGAACTGTTCAGGAGAAAGTTATGGTGGAAATCACCGCATCCATGGTCAAAGATCTGCGCGAGCGTACCGACGCCCCCATGATGGATTGCAAGAAAGCGCTGACCGAAGCGGCTGGGGATATGCAGAAAGCAGAAGAAATCTTGCGCGTGCGTTTTGGCAACAAGGCCGCCAAGAGCGCGGGCCGCATTGCCGCTGAAGGCGTCGTGGCAATCAACATCAGTGCAGATGGCAAGACTGCTGCGATGGTGGAAGTGAACTGCGAAACCGACTTCGTCGCGAAGAACGATGATTTCCTGGCGCTTTCCAAAGCCCTGGCGCAAATGGTGATCGACAATAATCCGGCCGATGTCGCCGCCCTCTCCGCTTTGCCCTATGCCGGCAAGACGGTTGAAGAGTTCCGCACCGAGATGGTCGGCAAGATCGGCGAGAACATGTCGGTTCGTCGTTTCGTGCGTCTCAACGCTACCGGCAAGTTTGCCAGCTACATCCACGGCAGCAAGATCGGTGTGCTGGTCGACGTCGCCGGTGATGAGGCGATTGCCAAGGACATCGCCATGCATATCGCCGCTTCGAAGCCGAAGTCGCTGGATGCTTCCGGTGTGTCGCAAGATCTGATCGACACCGAGCGTCGCGTCGCTATCGAGAAGGCAAAGGAAGCCGGTAAACCGGAAGCCATGCTGGAAAAAATCGCCGATGGCACCGTGCAGAAATTCCTCAAGGATGTCACCTTGCTGTCACAACCGTTCGTCAAGGACGACAAGCAGACCGTCGAGCAGGTCCTGAAGTCGAAGAACTCGCAATGCCACGGCTTCAACATGTTCATCGTTGGCGAAGGCATCGAGAAGAAAGTGTCCGACTTCGCCGCTGAAGTTGCAGCCGCTTCCAAGGTCTGAACTGCATGGCCCAGATGGTTCAGATGCCACCCCGCCCGTGCAAGCGCATATTGTTGAAGCTTTCCGGCGAAGCGCTGATGGGGCCGGATGCGTTTGGCTATCACGCCGACACCATGGCCGGCATGGTTGCCCAGATCAGGGAAGTGGTTGATCTCGGCGTCCAGGTCGGCATCGTGGTCGGTGGCGGCAACCTGTTTCGCGGTGCCACCGGCGCCCTTTCCGGTATGAATCGCGCCACCGCCGACAGCATGGGCATGTTGGCGACGGTAATGAATGCGCTGGCATTGAAAGATGGATTAATGGCCGCGGGCGTGGAAACGCGGGTGCAAACCGCCGTCACTATCGGCCATGTCGGCGAGCCGTTCGAGCGGGACAGCGCGGTTCGACACCTGGAGGCCGGCCGTGTGGTTATTTTTGGTGGAGGTACGGGAAACCCCTTTTTCACCACCGATACGGCTTCCGCCTTGCGCGGTGCAGAAATTGGCGCCGATCTGATGTTGAAGGCGACCAAAGTGGATGGCGTTTACACTGCCGATCCTAAGAAAGACCCGACGGCGACCCGCTACGAACAGCTTGGCTTTGATGAAGCCATCGCAAAGAATCTGGGTGTGCTTGATATCGCAGCATTCGCCCTGTGTCGGGAACAGAAACTGCCGCTTTGCGTGTTCAGCATCTTCAAGCCGGGCGCGTTGCGGCGCGTCGTACTTGGCGAGCCGGAAGGCACTCGGGTCGTACTTTAAAGAGGAAAGAAGCATGATTGCCGACATCAAAAAATCTGCCGAAGACAAGATGAAGAAATCTGTCGAGTCGCTCAAGGTCGACTTTGGCAAGGTACGCACCGGGCGCGCCACCACCGGCATCCTGGATCATGTCAAGGTCGATTATTACGGCTCCCCGACTCTGATCAGCCAGGTCGCCAACCTGACCCTGGTTGACGCACATACCCTGGGTGTCCAGGCTTATGAAAAGAACTTGCTTGGCAAGATAGAGAAAGCCATACGTGATGCCGATCTGGGTCTGAATCCGTCGAATATGGGCGAAATGCTGCGCGTGCCGATGCCCCCATTGACCGAAGAGCGCCGCAAGGAGCTGGTCAAACTGGTGCGTGGCGAAGCGGAAAACGGCAAGGTTGCGATTCGCAATATTCGTCGCGATGCCATTGTCCATCTGAAGGAATTGTTGAAAAACAAGGAGATCAGCGAGGATGACGAGCGTCGCGCTGCAGACGACATCCAGAAACTCACCGACAAGTTCATCGCCGAACAGGAAAAGCATCTGGCCGACAAAGAAAAGGACCTGATGGCGGTCTGAGTTTTCGGGCATATCGCCAGCCATCATGATCAAACGATTTTTTAGCTCAACCGCCGAAGTCCCTGATTCCGTTGAAGTTCCTCGCCATGTTGCGATCATCATGGATGGGAATGGGCGTTGGGCCAAGAAGCGCATGTTGCCGCGTATTGCCGGACATGCTCGAGGCTTTGAGCGAGTACGCAACATCATCGAAGTCTGTCTGGACCGCGGTATCGAATATGTGACCTTGTTCGCCTTCAGTTCGGAAAACTGGCGGCGTCCACAAGAAGAAGTTTCGAGTCTGATGGACTTGTTCGTGATGGCGCTGGAAAGCGAAGTGTCGCGCATGCATCGCAACGGTGTGCGTCTGCATGTAGTTGGCGATCTGAACCGTTTCGATGTGCGTCTGCGCGAGCTGATTGCCGATGGCGAAATCCGCACTCAGTTCAATCAACGTCTGACACTGACCATCTGCGCCAACTATGGCGGGCGCTGGGATATCCTCAACGCCGTGAACAGTTGGCGTCGTGACAATCCGGCTGCAGTCGAAGTCGACGAAGACGCGCTGGCGCCCTATCTCTCCATGCCCTATGCACCAGAACCGGACCTGTTCATTCGAACCGGCGGTGAACAGCGCATCAGCAATTTCCTGTTGTGGCAGCTGGCCTATGCCGAGTTGTATTTCACCGATACGCTTTGGCCGGATTTCGATGCCGCTGCGCTTGATCTGGCCATCGCGTCGTATCGCAAACGTGAGCGCCGTTTTGGGCGAACCAGCGAGCAACTTCTTGAGCGCTAAATCAGGGCTGCAAACCCGTATTGCCACGGCAGTGCCTCTGGGCCTGGGATTTCTGGTCGCTCTTTATTGGGCACCTCCCTTGTTGTGGATCGGCCTGATCGGCCTGATCGCCGTCCTGGCGGCAAGCGAATGGGCGGCAATGGCCGGGCTCGGCAAGATGGCCGGGCTATTCTACGGGCTGTCGATCGTCGTGGTCAGCACCACGCTCACCATCGTTGCGCCAGCCATGGCCGCGCCATTCTATCCGGCGCTGTTGTTCTGGTTGCTGGCGCCCGCATTGCTGGCGCGCGGCACGCTGATCCGCCCAACTTCGCTGCATCTAGCGCTGGGAGTCATTGTCCTGATCCCGACCCACCTTGGTTTGGTGGTGCTGCGCGATCTGACCCCAGATCTGGTGCTGATCGTCGTCGGTGTGGTGGTGGTAGCGGACACCGCTGCGTATTTTTCCGGGCGTCGCTTCGGCAAACACAAGCTGGCCCCCAGCATCAGCCCGGGTAAAACCTGGGAAGGTGCGATCGGCGCTTGGCTGGCGATTACGGTTTACGCATTTTTATTGTTTTTTTACGCACCCGACACCCTCCAGCTTGGTTGTTTGCCGCAAGCGTTGGCGCTGTTCTGGGGGCTGTTCGGGCTTTCCGTTCTGGGTGATCTGTTTGAAAGCACGCTGAAACGCCAGGCCGGCATCAAGGATAGCGGCAACCTGCTGCCCGGGCATGGCGGCATCTTGGATCGCATCGACAGCCTGACCGCCGTTTTGCCGGTCGCGGCGCTCTTCTGGATTTGGTTGAAATGACATTGCACGCACTCACGATACTTGGCGCTACCGGCACCATCGGCGTCAACACGCTCGATGTGGTGGCGAGACATCCGGACCGATTCCGCATCGTCGCGCTGACCGGGCAAAACCAGATCGAAAAACTGGCGCAGCAATGTCGCCAGTTCAATCCACGTTATGCCGTGGTGCTGGAAGACGATAAGGCGCTTGCCTTGCAAGCCATGCTGGCTGGCACCCAGACCGAAGTGCTGGTCGGCATGGAAGCACTGGAATTCGTCTCCAGCCTGCCGGAAGTTGATAGCGTGATGGCGGCGATTGTAGGCGCCGCCGGTTTGCGGCCTGCACTGGCGGCTGCGCGTGCCGGCAAGCGGGTGTTGCTGGCGAACAAGGAAACCCTGGTCATGGCTGGGCGTTTTTTCATGCAAGCCGTGCATGATCACAATGCCACGTTGTTGCCGATCGACAGTGAGCACAACGCCGTATTCCAGTCCATGCCGGCCACCTTTTTCAAGCATGGCAGCGACCGCAATCTGGCCCAGCATGGTGTGCGTCGGGTGCTGCTGACTGCATCCGGCGGACCGTTTCGCACGCGCGAACTCGATACGCTGAAAGACATCACGCCAGAACAAGCCGTCGCGCATCCGAATTGGGTGATGGGCAAGAAAATCTCGGTTGATTCCGCCACCATGATGAACAAGGGCCTGGAAGTGATTGAAGCGCACTGGCTGTTCAATGCGCCGCCGGCGCAGATTGAAGTGGTCATCCACCCACAAAGCATCGTGCACAGCATGGTCGAATATCTCGACGGTTCGGTTCTGGCGCAGCTTTCCAACCCGGATATGCGGACGCCGATTGCGCATTCGCTGATCTATCCTGAGCGGATCGAAGCCGGCGTCAATTGGCTTGATCTGGCCAAGATCGGCACACTGACCTTCGAAGCGCCTGATCTGCGCCGCTTTCCTTGCCTCGGCCTGGCGTATCAGGCGCTTGCCGCCGGCGGCGCCGCACCTGCGATGTTGAATGCCGCCAATGAGGAAGTCGTGGCGGCGTTCCTCGACAAGCAGATTCCCTATCTGGCGATTGCCGCTACCCTGGACGCCGTGTTGCAACGCTTGGCCGAGCAGCCCGCCGAGTCGCTGGAAGCGCTGTTGGCAGCCGATGCCGCGGCCCGCATCACGGCACGGGAACTGATGGCTGAAAATTACGCCAATCACGCATGACAACCCTGCTTGCATTTGTGGCCACATTGGCCATCCTGATCATTTTTCACGAATTCGGCCATTACACGATCGCCCGTCTGGCCGGCGTCAAGGTGCTGCGGTTCTCTGTCGGCTTTGGCAAAGTCATCCTGCAACGGACCGACCGGCACGGCACTGAATGGGCGCTGGCGGCGTTCCCACTGGGTGGTTATGTGAAGATGTTGGATGAGCGGGAAGCCCCGGTTGAACCCGCATTACTCGGCGAAACCTTCAATCGCAAATCCCTCGCTGCGCGGTCCGCAATTGTCGCGGCCGGACCAATTGCCAATTTCCTGCTCGCCATCCTGCTGTTCTGGGCGCTGTTCATGACCGGCGTGCCGATACTCAAACCTGTCCTCGATGCACCGCCAAATGGCACACCGGCCGCGCTGGCCGGCATCCAGGCAGGCGATCAGGTCACTGCGTTCAATGGCGAGAAAGTCGAGAGTTTTCAAGATCTGCATTGGCTTTCCCTGAAATATGGACTCAGCGAAGATCAACTCAGCATCGAAACCGTCGATGCCAGGGGGGATCTGGTGCAGCGCTCGCTGGTGGTGCTGGAGAGAGATGAAACATTCGAGCAAGCACCGCTGAAGGCGCTCGGTCTGCTGCGTTATATGCCACCATTGCCGCCGGTTCTGGCGCAACTGACGCCGAGCGGACCTGCCGCAAGCGCCGGCCTGCAATCCGGTGACCGGATTCTGGCGATCGACAAGCAAGCGGTGGGTGAATGGAATGACGTGGTCACACGCGTCCGCCAGGCACCCAATCTCGGTTTGCGGTTCAGCGTTGAACGTCAGGGCAATCAGCATGAGTTCGTGGTGACGCCCGAGGCGGTAGGCGCCAATGGTGAAACCGGGCGCATTGGCGCGGCGCCGGCGATCGATCCCGCCTTGTTCGCCCCCTATCAGGATGAAGTACGCTACGGCCCAGTCGAATCGATGTCCCGCGCACTCAGTCGAACCTGGGAACTCTCCACCTTCAGTTTGCAGATGCTGGGCCGCATGCTGATCGGCGAAGCCTCACTGAAAAACCTGTCCGGACCGATCACCATCGCCGATTACGCCGGGCAATCCGCCGAGAGCGGCGCAGCCAGTTTCATCGCCTTTCTCGCCTTGGTCAGCATTAGCCTCGGCGTGCTGAATCTGCTGCCCGTGCCGTTATTGGATGGCGGGCACTTGCTGTATTATTTCGCCGAATTTTTGACCGGAAAACCTGTCTCGGAACGGATTCAAGAGATAGGCCAACGCATCGGCATCGGCTTACTTGGCATGCTGATGTTCTTCGCACTTTTCAACGACCTGCAACGACTCTTCGTCGGGTGAACGCTCCCATGTTTTCTTTTCGCCTCCGTCCGCTTTCCCCTGCCATGCTCGCCTTGGCGCTGTTGTCATCGCCAGCGCATGCCTTCGATCCATTTCAGATCAAGGATATTCGGGTGGAAGGCATTCAACGTACCGAGGCTGGCACGGTGTTCAGCTATTTGCCGATCAAGGTCGGCGAAACCCTGACCCCGGCGCGCGCGTCAGAAGCGATCAAGGCACTCTATGCCACCGGCTTTTTCAAGGATGTCCGCCTGGAAGCCAACAACGAAGTGCTGGTGGTGACCGTGGAAGAGCGGCCCGGTATTGCCAGCGTCGGTTTCGTCGGCATGAAGGAATTCCCGAAAGAAGACATGCTGACCGGGCTCAAGCAATTGGGTCTTTCCGATGGCCGCATTCTGGACAAATCGCTGCTCGACAAAGCCGAGCAGGAACTCACTCGCCAGTATTTCAACCGCGGCATGTATGCGGTCCAGGTCAAGGCCGCCACGACGCCGCTTGAGCGCAACCGAGTCGCGGTCAGCTTCGAGGTCAACGAAGGCGAAGTCGCCCGAATCCGCAGCATCAATATTGTCGGCGCCAAGGCTTTTTCCGAGAAAAACCTGCTCAAACTGTTCAATCTGAGAACCCCCGGCATGATGACCTGGTGGAACAAGAACGATCAGTACTCGAAGCAAAAACTGTCGGGTGATCTGGAAACTTTGCGCTCGCATTACCTGAACCAGGGCTTCCTGGAATTCAACGTCGAGTCGACCCAGGTATCGATCACGCCAGACAAGAAGGATATCTACCTCACCATCAATATCCAGGAAGGCGAACGCTACACGGTGAGTGACTTCAAGTTCGCCGGCGAACTGCCGGTGCCTGAGGCGGAGTTGAAGAATCTGGTCAGCCTCAAGGTTGGCGATGTCTTCTCGCGCGAACGCCTCAATGAGTCCACACGCAATATCGGCGATCGCCTGGGCAACGAAGGTTTTGCCTTCTCCAACGTCAATGCGGCGCCCGAGATCGACAAGGAAAAACGTACCGCCAACTTCACCTTCCTGGTTGATCCGGGCCGCAAAGTGTATGTCCGTCGCATCAACGTCAGTGGCAATACGCGTACCAAGGATGAAGTTGTGCGGCGCGAAATGCGGCAGATGGAAGGTGCCTGGTATGCCGCCGACAAGATCAATCGCTCGCGCGTGCGGGTCGAACGTCTGGGTTTCTTCAAGGAAACCACGGTTGAAACACCGCCGGTACCGGGCACTACCGACCAAGTCGATGTCAACGTCAACGTGACCGAGCAACCCACTGGCAACATCCTGCTGGGCGCCGGTTTCTCCAGTTCGGATGGTCTCGTTCTTTCCGGCTCGATCGCGCAGAACAACCTGTTCGGCAGCGGCAACCGCCTGTCCGCCCAGATCAATAGCGGCAGCATCAACAAGGTGTATTCCCTCTCCTTCACCAACCCCTATTTCACGCCGGATGGCGTCAGCCTGGGTTATGACCTGTATCGGCGCGATGTGAACACTTCCAGCCTGGACAGCGTCGCTGACTATGGCACTTCCACCGTGGGCGCCGGTTTACGACTGGGTGTGCCGATTACCGAATTTGATACGGTCAACTTCGGATTGGCTTACGAACAAGTCACGCTGGATTTGAACGCTGGCGCGCCCGATGTTTATTACAGCTACGCCGGTCAATATGAGCCAGCGTGCCTTCTTCAAGTTGGAAGCAGCCTTGCGAAAACCGGGTGTAGCTCTTCGACCAACTCCCTGCGTTTCGAAGCCGGCTGGGCACGGGACTCGCGCGATAGTCTGCTCTACCCCACCAAAGGCACCTATCAGCGCGCCTACATGGAATTCGGTACCCCGCTGGGTGACCTGAATTACTACAAACTGAACTATCAATATCAATGGTTGAAACCACTCTCACGCAGCGTCAGCCTGCTGTTGAACGGGGAAATCGGGATTGGCGGCGGTTACAGCGACAAAGAATTGCCTTTGCTCCGAAACTTCTTCGCTGGCGGCATCGGCTCGGTGCGCGGCTTCGACTCAGGCGCTCTCGGTCCGAAAGCGGTCAATTCGACTGGCAGCACCTTCTCTATTGGTGGCACCAAACGTGTGGTGGGCAACGCGGAATTGCTGTTTCCATTCCCCGGCATGGGGAATGATCGTTCGGTACGCTTGAGCACATTCCTTGATATCGGTGCCTTGGCGGGGCCGGGCGACAACCTGGGACGTTACGAAAAGCTGTCTACCTCCGACATGCGCTATTCCGTTGGCGCAGCAGTCACTTGGTACTCGCCGATGGGTCCGATCAAGCTTTCCATTGCCAACCCCCTTAACGCGGCGGATGACGATAAAAAACAATCCTTCCAATTCCAGTTGGGCAACGTGTTCTGAAAAGGAGTCATGTCTTGAAACAATTGATTATTTTTATGTTGGCTTTGACTTTGGCGCTGCCAGTTGCTGCTCAAACAGCTGAATTGAAGATCGGTTACGTCAATACGGAAAAATTGTTCCGGGATTCTCAGCTTGCGGTGAAAGCGCAAAAGAAACTGGAAAAAGAGTTTCAGGTGCGTGAACAGAATATTCAGAAGCAGGTCAAGCAGGCGCGCGATCTTCAGGCCTACCTGGAAAAGGAAGGCCTGACTTTGGCGGAAGCGGATCGGGTCAAAAAGCAAAAAGACCTGGCTAATCTCAGCCGCGATATCCAGCATGACCAACGCACGTTTCGGGAAGACTTGAATCAGCGCAAGAACGAAGAGTTTGCCAGTGTGCAGGAACGCGCACGCAAGACGATCATGGAAGTGGCCGAACGGGAAAAATTCGACCTGATCCTGGAAAACGTGGTCTACGCCAGCCCGAAGGTCGACATCACCGATCGCGTATTGAAATCACTGGATCGTTGATTCCCCATGCCAGCTCTGACATTGGCTGAGCTGCGGGCGATTCTGGGCGGAACAATACAGGGCAACGAACAGACCCGACTCGATAGCGTTGCTTCGTTAGCGCACGCCAAATCAAATCAGCTCGGCTTTCTGGTCAGCGCCAAACATCTGGCGCAGGCGCGTACAAGCCATGCCGGTGCATTGATCGTGCCGGATTCGCTGGCGGCCGATCTTGCCCAGCCCTGCCTTGCGCTGGCCAATCCGCATGCCGGTTTCGCCCGCGCTGCGGCGCTGTTGCAGCCTGAACCACAGTTGCAAACAGGAATACACCCGACCGCAGTGGTGGCCGCAGATGCGCTCATCGGAGCCGACGTGCGCATTGGCCCGGGCGCGGTGATCGGGTCGAAAGCGAAAATTGGGCCGCGTTGTCAGGTAGGACCGTTGAGTGTCATCGGCCCGGATGCGGAATTGGGCGAAGACTGTCTGTTGCACGCCCGTGTCGTGGTTCAGCATGGTTGCTTGCTCGGGAAAAGGGTGATTCTGCATCCCGGCGTGGTGATTGGCGCCGATGGTTTCGGCCTCGCCTGGCAAGGTGATGGCTGGCTGAAGGTACCGCAAACGGGCCGCGCGATTCTCGAAGACGATGTTGAAGTCGGCGCCAATACCTGTATCGACCGTGGCGCGCTGGATGACACCGTGATCGAAGCTGGCGCCAAACTCGATAACCTGATTCAGATCGCGCACAACTGCCGCATTGGCCGCCACACCGCGATCGCCGCTTGTGTCGGCATCGCCGGCAGCACGCATATTGGCGCGTATTGTCAGATCGGTGGCGCGGCAATGATCATCGGCCACTTGCATATCGGTGACCGGGTGACCGTTTCCGCCGGCACTTTTGTTGCAAAAGACATCCGCGAACCGGGGGTTTACACCTCGGTACAGCCACTGATGAAGCATGAAGACTGGAAGCGCAATGCCGCTCACCTGCGTCATCTCGATGCGCTGGTGAAGCGGGTCAAGTCACTGGAAGAAAAACTCAAGAAAGACTGAAGGAAACTGACATGGCAACCGAGATGGCAACCGACAAAGCAACCGAGATGGCAGGCAATAGCGCGACAGATTCCGGCATGGACATCACCGAGATCATGAAATACCTGCCGCATCGCTATCCGTTCCTGCTGGTCGATCGGGTGCTCGAACTGGTGCCGAATGAACGTATCGTCGCACTGAAGAACATCAGCATGAACGAGCCGCAATTTCCCGGTCATTTTCCGAATCACCCGGTGATGCCGGGTGTGTTGATGATCGAAGCACTGGCGCAGACTGCCGGCCTGCTGGCGTTCAAGAGCGGTGGCAATGAAATCAGCCCGAACAGGGTGGTGTACTTTGTCGGTATCGATGGCGCCCGCTTCAAGCGGCCGGTCGTGCCGGGCGATCAATTGCGCATGGAAGCGCAGGTGCTGAGAGTCACCCGCGGGATCTGGAAATTCGCGGTCAAAGGCACGGTAGACGGGCAAACTGCCTGTGAAGCCGAACTGATGTGCACCCTTAAAGATCTGGCCTGAAGCCCATGCTCAAGATCCATCCCACCGCGCTGATCCACCCGGATGCTCGCCTCGGCGCGAATGTCACTGTTGGCGCCTATTCGATCATTGGCGAGCATGTTGTAATCGGCGATCACAGCCAGATCGGGCCGCATGTGGTGATCACCGGCCATACGCGCATCGGCTCGGGCAACCGGATATTTCAATTTGTCTCGCTCGGAGAAGAGCCACAGGACAAAAAATACGCTGGCGAGCCGACACGGCTGGAAATTGGCGACAACAACGTCATCCGCGAGTTCTGCACCTTCAATACCGGCACGATCCAGGATGCCGGCGTGACTCGCATCGGCAATGACAACTGGGTCATGGCCTATGTTCACGTGGCGCACGATTGCGACATCGGCAATCACGTCATCTTTGCCAATAACGCTTCGTTGGCTGGTCATGTCACCGTGCATGATTACGCCATTCTGGGCGGTTTCACCGGCATCCATCAGTTCTGTCGCATCGGCGCGCATGTGATTACCGGCATCGCCTCGGTGATTCGTCAGGATGTGCCGCCCTACGTTACGGTATCGGGCAGCCCGGCGGCGCCGCATGGCATCAATTCGGAAGGCCTGAAACGACGCGGCTACAGCCTGGAGGCTGTGAGTGCAATCAAACGTGCTTACAAGACGCTCTACCGCTCCGGTCTTGGCTTGAGCGAAGCACAAAGCGCCATCCTGGCAGAAGCGGAAAAGCAGCCGGAATTACAGACGCTGGTTGATTTTCTCGCGGTGCCCGGTCGCGGCATCATTCGTTAGTCATTAGCCCCAACGTGGCGAAATCTCCGGTACAGATTGGCATTGTCGCGGGCGAAGCGTCTGGCGATCTGCTCGGCAGCTTGATGATCGACGCACTCAAGAATGCCCAACCCGGTCTTGAGTTTGTCGGCATTGCCGGCCCCAAGATGCAGGCGCTGGGCGCCAAGTCCTGGTTTCCGATGCAGGCGCTTTCGGTGCGCGGTTATGTTGAAGCGCTGGGCAGCCTGAGCAAAATCCTGGCGATTCGGCGGGCCTTGCAACGGCAACTCCTGCAAATCCGACCACAGGTCTTCATCGGCGTCGATGCGCCCGACTTCAATCTGGCGCTGGAAGAAAAATTGAAGCGAGCCGGGATTCCCAGTGTCCACTTTGTCAGTCCTTCGGTCTGGGCTTGGCGGCCCAAACGAATCAACAAAGTGCGCCGTGCGGTATCGCATGCGCTGCTGATTTTCCCGTTCGAGGAAGACATATATCGCCAGGCCGGGATTCCGGCGACGTATGTCGGGCATCCGTTGGCGCACGCCTTGCCGCTACCCGATCGCGCTGCCGCGCGCGACATTCTCGGTCTGCAAGCCGACGCTGAATATGTCGTGCTGATGCCGGGCAGCCGGCCGGGTGAGCTGAAAGCCCTGGCGCGACTATTCATCGAGACGGCCAAAAACCTGGCTGAAAAGCGACCGAAAACACGTTTTCTGATTCCGCTGGTGAACCGCGAGACCCGGCAGATTTTTGAACAAAGCCTGCATGAAGCTCGGGTCACGATCGACGGTGATCACGCCAATCTGCCATTGCGCATTCTTTACGGCCATGCTCATGAAGCCATGCAGGCGGCGGATGCGGCGCTGATTGCCTCAGGTACCGCAACACTGGAAGCGCTGTTGCTCGATTGCCCACATGTCATCACCTACAAAGTGCCTTGGCTGACCTGGCAGATCATGCGTCGGCAAGCATTGCAGCCCTGGATCGGTTTACCGAACATCTTGGCGGCGGAGCCTGTCGTGCCTGAAATCATCCAGAACCAGGCTACCCCGGAAGCGCTCGCCCAAGCACTGGAACATCTGCTGAGCGATCACACCGCGCGGCAAAAACAGATCGAGGTTTTCCGACAGCAACGCGCACGCCTCAAACGCAACACCCCGGCTTTGATTGCGCATGCCTTGCAGCCATTCTTGAACGGCGACCGGCATGCCAACTGAACCACGGACTGAGCCAAGCTTCCAGCCTGATGCCATCCGCATCTGCGGCGTTGACGAAGCCGGACGCGGGCCGCTGGCAGGCGCGGTGTATGCGGCGGCGGTGATACTCGACCCGAAGCATCCGATCGCTGGTCTGCGCGATTCAAAAAAGCTCTCCGAACGCAACCGGGTTCGTCTTGCGGCGGAAATACGAACGCATGCGCTGGCCTGGTCGGTCGCCTTCGCGACGGTGGAAGAAATCGAACAGCTCAACATCCTGCACGCCAGCATGCTGGCGATGCGGCGAGCGGTTCTGGCGCTGCATCCGGCGGCCGAATATGCGCTGATCGATGGCAACCGCTGCCCACCATTACCTATACCAGCGCGAGCTATCGTCAAGGGCGACGATAGCGAACCCTGCATCTCGGCGGCTTCGATTCTGGCCAAGACAGAAAGGGATCAAGAAATGCGGTTACTTGCCGATACATACCCCATGTATGGTTTCGAACGACACGCCGGTTACCCGACCGCTTCGCATCTGGCGGCGCTATCGTTACATGGCCCCTGCCCGGTGCATCGCAAGACGTTCGGACCGGTGCTAAGAATTCTGAATAACATTCACGCAGATAGGAGAACCTGACCATGTTCGTCATTGTTGGTTATGTCTTGGTCCTGGGCAGTATTTTTGGTGGCTACGCCTTGGCGGGCGGCCATCTCGCCGGACTCTGGCAACCGTTGGAGGTGCTGATGATCGCCGGCGGCGCCATTGGTGCATTTGTCGCGGCCAACAGCATGCATGGACTGAAGCACACCTTGTCTGCACTTGCCGGTTGTTTCAAAGGCTCCAAGTTCAGCAAGACCTATTACATGGAGTTGCTTGGCTTGTTGTTCGAACTGCTTGCGAAAGCACGCAAGGATGGCCTGATGTCGCTGGAGGGTGATGTCGAAGAACCGGATAAAAGCGTGATTTTCGGCAAATACCCCAACATCACATCCGACCATCACCTGCGCGATTTCATTACCGATTACCTGCGCATGATGGTCGGCGGCAATCTCGGCGCGATGGAAATCGAGAACCTGATGGATAACGAACTGGAAACCCACCATCACGAAGAAATGCACCCGTCACATGCAATGTCCAAGTTAGCCGATGCCACGCCCGCTTTCGGTATCGTCGCGGCGGTGATGGGGGTGGTGCACACCATGGAATCGTTGCACCTGCCGCCATCAGAACTCGGTATTCTGATCGGCCATGCGCTGGTTGGTACATTCCTCGGCATCCTGATTTCTTACGGCTTCTTCGCGCCGTTGGTGTCGGTGATGGAGCAGAAAGCCACCGAGGCTGGCAAAGGCTATCAAGTCGTCAAGGTCGTTCTGCTTGCCTCGCTCAACGGCTTCGCGCCGCAAACCTGTGTTGAATTCGGCCGCAAGGTGCTGTTCTCTACCGAACGTCCATCCTTCAGCGAGATGGAAGAAGACATCAAGGCGCGCAAAGGCAAGTAAAGCGTAAACAGATCACGCCACGCGGAGAGCCAAGATGGCCAACGATTCCCAACGACCCATAGTCATCAAGCGTATCAAGAAAGTCAGCGGCGGCGCGCATGGCGGCGCCTGGAAAATCGCCTATGCCGACTTCGTCACCGCGATGATGGCGTTCTTCCTGCTGATGTGGCTGTTGGGCTCTACTTCCAAGGCCAAACTGCAAGGCATTGCGGAGTATTTCCAGACGCCGCTCAAGATCGCGCTCTCGGGTGGAGAGGGTTCGGGCGATTCCTCCAGCATCATCAAGGGGGGGGGCACCGATCTCACGCGCAGTTTGGGACAGGTGAAGAAAGGTGATGTGGAAAGTACGAGATCAATCAATCTCGATGCCAGCCGAGCCAAGAAGCAAATGGAACAGCAGGAAGCCATGCGTCTGCAGGACATCAAGGCGAAGCTCGACAAGGCTGTAGCCAGCAACCCGAAGATGCAGCAGTTCAAGAAGCAGATGAAGATCGACATCACCAGCGATGGCCTGCGCATCCAGATCATTGATGACAAAAATCGGCCGATGTTCGATTCCGGCGGCGCGGTGATGAAGTACTACACGCGCGACATCCTGCGTGAAATCGGCAAGACATTGAACGAAGTTCCGAACCGTATCAGTCTCTCCGGCCATACCGATGCCGTGCCCTATGCTGGTGGCGATGCCGGTTACAGCAACTGGGAGTTGTCCGCCGATCGCGCCAACGCCTCGCGCCGGGAACTGGTCGCCGGCGGCCTGGAAGATGGCAAGGTGTTGCGCGTGGTGGGTCTCGGCTCGGCAATTCCATTCGACAAGGATGATCCGAACGCCTCGGTCAACCGACGTATTTCAATCATTGTGATGAACAAGAAGGCGGAAGAAGCGATCACCAGGGAATCTCGCCAGATTGAAGCCAGCACAGCACAGGAAGTGGCGGAGAAACTGGATGTCAAACCCTGATACCAAGCTCCTTGCTTCTGGTATTCAGACCGGGGGACCGCATTCTCCGCCCTCGATGTTGTCCCGATTTTCCGCACCCGGATTATCCACAACTCGATTTTCCAAATTAAAGCAGCGTTCACCCGCGCTGACCGCACTGCTGGCGCATCTGCCCGGCATCTTTTGCGCCGCCATCCTGGTTGCCTCCGGCATACGACTGACGCTGCCTGGGACAATTCTGATCGTCTCGCTTTCCGCCGCCCTGCTTGCCTGGCACTGGCGGTTGCCGCTCTGGTGGCGCTACATCAACCTGTTTTTTCTGCCTTTGATCGGTCTTGCCGCCTACCTGCAAAACCAGACTTTTGCGATTGATCCGAACTGGTATTTGGCCGCCTTCCTGATCCTCGCGTTGACCTCGATCGGGGCCGTGCGGACCCGAGTTCCGCTGTATCTTTCCAGCCCGCGCGCGGCGCAAGAACTGGCGCAGCGTCTGCCCCTGAACGGCCGTCTGATCGATCTGGGTTGTGGCCTTGGCGGGCCGCTCGCGCGCATTCACAAACAGCGTCCCGATACCCGCTTGGCGGGCGTTGAAGCGGCTCCGTTGAATTGGCTGATCGCAAAACTCCGATTAAAGATCTGCGGCGCCCAGGCAGATATTCGCCTCGGCAATCTTTGGACCGCCAATCTCGCCGACTACGACATTGTCTATGCCTATCTCTCACCCGCACCGATGGCGCGGTTATGGGACAAAGCCTTGCTCGAAATGAAAACGGGCAGCCTGTTCATCAGCAACAGCTTTTCGGTGGATGGCGTCGATACCAGCTTCGACCCGGATGAAATCATCGAAATCTCGCAACCTGGCGATCTTGCCCATGCCCAGCTTCTGATCTGGAGAATGCGATGAGCTTCAGTCTGGAACGGCTGCAACCCGGTCCCCTGCCGATTTTTCGCCGGACGCATGAGGCTCTGACCCGTTTCGGCACTCGCCAGGACAAGATCAGCGCGCGCGAAGTCGCCAACGAAATCCTGGCCGACCCGTTCGCCACGCTTTACCTGATGCACAGCATCAACCAGCGGATCAGCGAACGCTCCGACGCCGAAGTCAACACGGTAGAACATGCGTTGATGATGCATGGCATCAACGCTTTCCTGCATGGCGTGCGGAACTGGCCCATTCTGGAAAACATTCCGGCTGGCTTCAACCCGCGTTTGTACGCCGCGGTGCAAAAAATTACCCGCCGCGCCCAGCACGCCGCCTGGCAAGCACGCGACTTTGCCGTGCTGCACAGCGATGTCCGCGCCGAAGAAGTCCAGGTCGCCGCCCTCCTCTACTACGCACCGGAACTGCTGTTCTGGCTGCGCACACCGGATCAGGCGCTCGCCTTGCAGCGAAATCGTCGTCGCATGAGCGACGCGGAAGCGGAAATCGCGGTGCTGGGTGACCGCCTCGACAACCTGCGTCTGAAACTGCTGGAAATGTGGTACATCCCGCCGCTGACGCTTGGCTTGTTAAGTACGCAAAATGCCGAACGCTCGCGCCAGATCATCCTGGCGGCCAGCCTGGAGATTGCGCAACGCAGCGATCGAGGCTGGTGGGACGAAGACCTGATGCATGCCTACTTGGCGCTATCGAGCGTGGAGAACATTGACGTCGACACGATCATCGCCACCGTGCATGCCAACGCCGCTCGGGCCGCCCGCTGTTGCGAGTGGCTGCAAGCGCCACCGGCGGCAACCTGGGGACCGATGATCCCCGGTCCCTGGCCGCCGGAACCCGACGATGACGAAGAAGAGTGCGCAAAACCGGAAGTCGTAGTGGCGCCGCCTTCTGCTGCTCCGGCTGCACGGCCGGTCAAATTAGCTGCAGAAGTGGAACCGGAACCCAGCATCTGCCCGATGCCCGACAAGGACATCTTCCGAGACGCCATGAAAGGCATCGAATCGCATCTGGATGGCTCATTCACCCTGACCCAGATGTCCGCCGTGATCCTGAAAGGCTTGCATACCGGCCTGGGTCTGAAGCGCATCATCCTGGCGATGATCACGCCGGATGGACTGCGCGTGAAATCTCGCTTCACACTCGGCGTCACTGGCGAAGATGCGCTGCGCCATTTTGAATTCGAACTCGCTGGCAAGGATCTGTTCAGTCAACTGATGGGCAAGATGCAGGGCGTTTGGCTGAATGAAGGCAATCGTCAAAAGCTCTGGCCAATGATTCAGCCGAAACTGCAAGCCATGCTTGGCGAAGGCGACTTCTACACTATGAGTCTGTACAACGGCGCCAAACCGATCGGCCTGATCTATGCCGATCGTGGCCACAGTCTGGGAGAAAACCAATGCGGTCTCGATCCAATGACCTACACCGACTTCAAAATGCTGTGTCTGCAATCGGCACGCGGCCTGAGCAAGATCAAAGCGCCGGTTTGATTGCGTTGGTTTTTTAAAGCAGCAATCAAACCGCCATCCGCACCGCGTCTTCCACATCCACCGCCACCGGCCGCGAAACGCCGGGTTCGGGCATGGTGACACCGACCAGGTTGTGCGCCATTTCCATGGTAATGCGGTTGTGGGTAATAAACAGGAACTGCGTCTCCGCCGACATCTTGCTGACCAGCGCGCAATAACGCTCGGTATTGCTGTCGTCCAGCGGCGCATCGACTTCATCGAGCAGACAGAACGGCGCCGGGTTCAGGCGAAAGAAGGCGAACACCAGTGACAGCGCAGTCAACGCTTTCTCGCCACCGGAAAGCAGGTGGATCGAGCTGTTTTTCTTGCCCGGCGGCTGCGCCAGCACGGTGAGGCCGGCATCGAGAATTTCCTCGCCAGTCAGGATCAATTGCGCTTCACCGCCGCCGAACAATTCAGTGAACAGAATCTTGAACTCGCGGCTGACGCGGTCATAGGTGTCTTTCAGCCGGGTGCGGGTTTCCGCGTCGATGCGGCGGATGGCTTCTTCCAACGTCGCGGCGGCGGTTTCAAGATCGAGTGATTGGTCGTCGAGATACTGTTTGCGTTCCTGCGCCGCTTTCAGTTCGTCGAGCGCGGCCATGTTGACCGGGCCGAGTCCGTTGATTTCGGCTTCCAGCCGGTTGAGTTCGCTCTTCAGCCAGGCTTCGCCGCGCCCTGAGAGACCTGCCGTCTGCGCGCGCGCCTCCAACTCAGGTTCGTCGACGCTTTCCAGTTCCTCGGCATAACGCACTTCATTCAGATGGGCTTCCTGCAATTTCAGTTCAAAGCTGACGGCGCGTTCCTTCAGCGGCTCCAGCGCGCGTTCGCAGGTCAGACGCGCCGTATCAAGTTCGCGTAGCGCGGCGTTGGCGCCTTCCAGCGCTTCGCGCACGGCGGTGAGCTTGGCCTCGGCCAGTTGACGTTTTTCCAGCGCGGCATCAAGCGCGGCCAACGCCGGGGTTTCCCGCGCTTGGTCAAGCTCGGTCTGCAGGCGTTCATGGTCGCGCGCCAGATCGGCCAGCACTGCTTCGGCACGTTGACCGCGTCCGGCCAGATCTTGCAGGCGGCTGGCCAGTGAACGCGCCTGAAACGCGGCTTCCTGCGCCTCGCGTTCGACCCGGCGATGCAATTCGCGCAGCGTCTGCAGCTTCAGATCGATCTCGCTGCGTTGTTCGCGCGCCTCTTCGAAGCGTTCACGCGCCAGGTCGATTTCCAGCATCGCCTCGCGCTGCCTTTCGCTGGCGTCGTTCCAGTTTTCTTCTTCGACGCCAAGCTGGTCGTAAATCTCGTTCAGTTCACGTTCGATCTGTTCGTGCCGATCCGCCACCCGGCGCGCGGCTTCCTGCACCCGCACCAGACTGACCTGCAACTGGTGGATTTGCGCCTGTGCCTGGCTGAGCTGGTTTTGCAAGGCTTCGCCCTGCCGGCGCGCGGTTTGCTGGGCGGCATCTGCCTGCGTCACTTCCTCGCTGATTTCCTCGACGCTGGCCTGTGCCAGATCGGCTTCTTCACGCAACCGCTCGATCTCGCGCGCTCGTGCCAGCAGGCCCTGATGCGCTTTTTCCGGGGCATTGAAAATCAGGCTGTCGCGGCTGACGCGATGGCCGTCTCGGGTGGCGATGAAGCCGCCGGGCGGCAGTTCGGCGCGGTGCCGCAAGGCATGTTCAAGGTTGTCGGTGGCATAGGCCAGCGCCAGCCGGTCGGCAAGAAAGCGTGCAATCAACGGATGGTCGGTATGAATCAGTTCCACCAGCGGATTCAGGTCGCCCTCGCTGGCGGGTGGTGGTGTCATCAATAGCGGCGTGTTTGCCGTAGGGTGCGCTATGCGCACCGATTCAACCTCAGCGGTGCGCAGGGCGCACCCTACCGTTGGCGGCAGCAGCAATTCAAACCGCGCTTGCGGCGGCGTCTCTGTCCAGCCTGCTTTCGCTTCCACCGCCAGCGCTGCCATCGCTTCGCCCAAAGCAGCTTCGACGGCCGTATCCCAGCCCGCCTCGACGCGGATTTCCTGCCACAGGCGCGCAGCCTGTTCCAGACCCAACGCCGCCAGCCAGGCCGCGCCCTGGCTTTCCGACTTCTGCACGCCAGCCTGCAACTTGCTCAGCGCGGCAGACTCCGCTTCCAGCCGATGCTGTTCGCGTTTCGCCGCATCCAGCGTCTGCCGCGCCTGGCGCAAACGGGCTTCGTGTTGAGGCGAGTTTGTCGTCAACTCGGCGCGCGCGGTTTCCAGATATTCGGCCAGCCGTTCGGCACGTTCCTGCTCGGTTTCCAGCGCGATCTGCTGCTGCTCCAGGGCCGCCTCGTCGTTTTCGTCAAGACTCTTCTGTTCCTGCAACAGCCGCAACTCGCGTGCCTTGAGTTGTTCGATGACCTTCTCGGCATGCGCGCGGTTGGCGTCTTCCAGTTGCGCGATCTGCTCGCACTGGCTCATTTCGCGCTGCTGCATGGCGACGGCGGTTTGCGCCTCGCGCATCGTATTTTCGGTATCCGGCAGAGCTTCGCCGGCTTGCGCGGCGCGTTCGGCAAGAATTTCCGCTTGTTCCTCGGCGCGTTCCAGTTCAGCCTGGCTTTGCTCGCCCAACATGTGCGCCGCCTGCTGCTCCGCCAGCGTCTGTGTCTGGCGCTCCTGATTCAGGCGTATCTCGTTGGCCAGACGTTCGCGCGTGGCGTGCAAGTGGCGCAATTCCTGTTCCACCCGCGCCACCTCGCCGCTTTCAAGATAAAAGCGCGCCTGCGCCTGATTCAGGTTTTCGGTAGCTTCGAACTGCGCCAGACGCTGGCTTTCCAGTTCGGATTCCAGCCGGCGCAATTCAGCGGTCTTGGCTTCGATATCAGTGCGCGCGGCATCCATCAGGCGCGCCAGTTCAGCTTGCCGCGCCTGAGCCTCGCGCTTGCGGGTCAACGCCAGCAATTGTGTCTTCAGCGTGCGTTCTTCATCCAGCAAGAAAAAGCGTCGCGCCACCTCGGCCTGCACGCCCAACTTATCGAGTTGGCGGCCGAGTTCTTCGCGAATATCGGATACCCGATCCAGGTTTTCCCGCGTGTCGCGCAGACGACTTTCGGTTTCCTTGCGGCGTTCCTTGTATTTGGAAACGCCTGCCGCTTCTTCCAGAAAGCCGCGCAATTCCTCCGGCTTGGCTTCGATGATGCGCGAAATCATGCCCTGTTCGATGATCGCGTAGGCCTCGCCGCCAAGGCCGGTGCCAAGGAACAGATCGGCCATATCGCGCTTGCGGACCTGCACGTTGTTGATGTGATAGCTGGAATCGCCCGCCCGCGTCAGTACCCGCTTGACCGCGATTTCGGCATATTGCGACCACTGCCCGGCGGCCTTGCCGTCGCTGTTGTCGAACAGCAGTTCCACCGACGCACGCGAGGCCGGCTTGCGTCCGCTGGAGCCGTTGAAGATCACGTCCTGCATGCTGGTGCCGCGCAACTCGCGCGCCTTCGATTCGCCCAGTACCCAGCGCACCGCGTCGATGACGTTCGATTTGCCGCAGCCGTTGGGGCCGACGATGCCGGTCAGCTGCGCGCTGGCCGGCAAGGTGACTGGATCGACAAACGATTTGAAACCGGCGATGTGGATGTGTTTGAGGCGCAAGGCGGCGGATGGATGAGGTTTCAGGGTGGCGATTGGGGTGGCGCTTGGGGTGGCGTTTATTGGGTGACGTCTATAATGCGCGCCGCTGATTTTACGTTAACCACTCACTTTGAAGCGCCAAGCCATGCCCAGCCAACCGACCAAAACCCTGGAAACCTTCGACAACCCGCAACCGAACCGCGATTACCACATCCACATGGAGATTCCGGAGTTCACCTGTTTGTGTCCGAAAACCGGCCAGCCCGACTTCGCCACGCTGTATCTGGACTACATCGCCGACCAGTGTTGCGTCGAATTGAAGAGCCTCAAGCTGTACATCTGGTCGTTCCGCGATGAAGGCCATTTCCATGAAGACGTCACCAACCGCATCCTGGATGACCTGGTGCGCGCCACCGAGCCGCGCTTCATGCGGTTGACCGCCAAGTTCTATGTGCGTGGCGGCATTTTCACCAACGTCGTCGCCGAACATCGCAAGGTGGGTTGGGAACCGGCGCCGCGCGTCGAACTCAATAGTTTTGCCGGCAATTCAAATACGCGCGGTTAATGGCTGAAGCCTGCTTCAGTGCGCCGTAGGCCGTTCGCCTGCGAACCGATTCATGCAACGAGGGTTTTCTGTGTCTGACCGTTTAGCTGTACGCCCCCAATACCTGATGCCGAAACAGGCGATCACCGCCCTCGCCGGCCGATTCGCCTCGGCTCGATTAGGTGGCTTAACGACTTGGGTAATCCGCAAGTTTGTCGCGCGCTACCAGGTGAACATGGCCGAGGCGGCGAATCCGGACCCCACTACCTATCCGACCTTCAACGAATTTTTTACCCGTGCGCTGAAAGCTGGCGCGCGTCCGGTCAGCGACGCGACATTGATCTGCCCGGTGGATGGCGCAATCAGCCAGTTTGGCAAGATCGAGCAAGACCAGGTTTTCCAGGCCAAAGGCCATCACTACTCGACCACCGCGCTAGTCGGCGGCGATGCGACGTTGGCGGCACAATTCCAGGACGGCCATTTCGCCACGATCTATCTGAGCCCGCGCGACTATCACCGCATCCACATGCCGGCCGCTGGTCGCCTGACCCGGATGATCCACGTACCGGGTGATCTGTTTTCGGTCAACCCGACCACCGTGCGTGGCGTGCCCGGTCTGTTTGCGCGCAATGAACGCGTGGTCTGCGTGTTCGAAGGCGCCACCGGCCCGTTCGTACTGGCCCTGGTCGGGGCGACCATCGTCGGTTCGATCGCCACTTCCTGGCATGGCGTGGTGACGCCACCACGTTCGGGCGCGCTACGCGAGTGGCGCTATGACAAGGAACGCATCGAACTCAAGCAGGGCGAGGAAATGGGCCGATTCCTGCTCGGCTCGACCGTGGTGTTGCTGTTTCCCAAGGGTCCGCTGAGCTTCAACCCGGCCTGGCAGCCGGCAGGCCCGGTGCGACTGGGTGAGGTGATGGGGAATACATAACCGCCAACGCATGAAGGTTACCCTCGCGCGGCAACGTATGCTGCGCGAGGACTCAGACAGACTTTCAGCTCAAGTCGAAACGATCGGCGTTCATCACCTTGGTCCAGGCAGCGACGAAGTCACGCACGAATTTCTCGCGGTTGTCGTCCTGGGCATAGACCTCGGCATAGGCACGCAGGATCGAGTTGGAGCCGAACACCAGATCTGCCCGGGTTGCCGTCCATTTGACCTGGCCGGTCTTGCGGTCACGGATTTCGTACAGATTGCGACCTGCCGGCTGCCACTGATACGCCATGTCGGTCAGGTTGACGAAGAAGTCGTTGGTCAACGCACCGATTCGATCGGTGAACACGCCGTGCTTGCCGCCGCCGTGATTGATGCTCATCACGCGCATGCCGCCCACCAGCGCCGTCATCTCATGGGCGGTCAGGCCCATCAGTTGCGTGTGGTCAAGCATCAATTCCTCGGCGCTGACCACGTAGTCCTTTTTCAGCCAGTTGCGGTAGCCATCGGCCACCGGTTCCAGCGCTTCAAAGGAAGTGACGTCGGTCTGCTCGGCGCTGGCGTCGCCGCGACCCGACGCGAACGGCACGCTGACTTCGAACCCGGCCGCCTTGGCCGCCTGTTCGACGCCGACATTGCCGGCCAGCACAATGACATCCGCGACACTGGCCCCGGTCTCGGCGGCAATGCCTTCCAGCACCGCCAGCACCTTGGACAGAAGTGCCGGTTCGTTGCCTTCCCAGTCCTTCTGCGGGGCCAGGCGGATACGCGCGCCGTTGGCGCCACCGCGCTTGTCCGAACCACGGAAGGTACGGGCGCTGTCCCAGGCCGTGCTGACCATGTCGCCGATGCTCAAACCGCTGGCGGCGATCTTCGCTTTCACCGCCGCCACGTCATAGTCGGTGCGGCCGGCCGGCACCGGGTCCTGCCAGATCAGGTCTTCCACCGGCGCGTCCGGGCCGATGTAGCGTGTCTTCGAGCCCATGTCGCGGTGGGTCAGCTTGAACCAGGCGCGAGCGAAGGCGTCCGAGAAGTAGGCCGGATCTTTGTGGAAACGCTCGGAAATCTTGCGGTACGCCGGGTCCATCTTCATCGCCATGTCGGCGTCGGTCATGATCGAGTTGTAGCGAATCGAGGGGTCTTCGACATCGACCGGTTTGTCGGCTTCGCTGATGTTGATCGGTTCCCACTGCCAGGCGCCGGCCGGGCTCTTCTTCAGTTCCCAGTCATAGCCGAGCAACAGATCGAAATAGCCGTTGTCCCATTGTGTCGGGTGCGTCGTCCAGGCGCCTTCGAGGCCGCTCGACGCGGTATCCCGACCGATGCCGCGACTGCTGTGGTTGATCCAGCCGAAGCCCTGTTCTTCGAGTTCCGCGCCTTCCGGACTCGCACCCAGGTTGGCGGCGCTGCCGTTGACGTGGCACTTGCCGACGGTGTGGCCGCCGGCCGTCAGGGCGACGGTTTCCTCATCGTTCATCGCCATGCGCTCGAAGGTGACACGCACATCGCGGGCGGTCCGGCTTGCCGCGCAACGAATATCGGTCCATCCAAGTTTGTGCGTTTCTTCAAACGACGATTCAGGTTAGCACCGGAGAGTTTTCGACATGATGAAATTAAATGATTATTACGATCTATTAATTAGATTGAAAAAAGCCTGCGTTACGCCTTCACCCCACTGCGTTGTTTAGGGCGCGAGGCTAGCAGCCTGTCCGCCATGTGTCACAACGCTTATACTTGTGACACATCAAACAACAGGGCCGCAATCATGAAAGAACTCACCATTCGTGAAGCACGAGAAGGGTTGTCGCATCCCGAGATCATGTTCGCCGACGACGAGGAAATTCTGGTGGTGCGGCGCGGCGAGCCGGTGGCGCGGATTCTGCCGGTGACGCCGAAGCGCAAGGTGCGCTCGCTGGCGGCGTTCCGGGCGACGCAACCGTTCCAGGATGTGCCTGGCGAGGTCATCATTTCCGAAGACCGTGAAGATCGATTTTGATGCTGTATATCGACACCAGCGCCCTGATCAAGCGCTACATCACCGAAGCCGACAGCGATGAGTTCGACGCATTCTTCATGGCCCGCACGCCATTGGCGATCAGTCGTCTGAATCTGGTGGAAATGCGCTGCGCCTTGGCGCGTCGGCGGCGGAATGGTGAAATCACCGCGCTGCTGGAAGAGCAGGCGATGGACGAAGTTCGTATCGACATTCAGGATGGCGCGCTGGCGGTTCACCCGGTCAGCGACGATCAGGTCGTCCATGCCTTGCATTTGATCGACCAGGTTGCGCCGCTCCCATTGCGTACTCTGGATGCACTGCACCTGTCCACCGCGCTGCATATCGATGCCCGCGAATTCGCCACCGCCGACCGCGGTCAGGCCGAGGCAGCCAAACTACTTGGCATGACCGTTTTCACTTTTATCCAAAGCAAATCATGAACGAAACCACTACTTCCCCTTCCGAGCCGCAACACGACGAAAACCAGATCATCGCCGAGCGCCGCGAAAAGCTCGCCGGCATCCGCGCCTTGGGACAAGCCTTCCCGAACGACTTCGAGCGCCGCGACTACGCCGCCGATATGCACACGGCGCATGGCGAAACCACCAAGGAGTCGCTGGAAGCCACACCCTTGAATGTGCAATTCGCCGGCCGCATGATGCTGAAGCGAGTGATGGGAAAGGCCAGTTTTGCCACGCTGCAGGACATGAGCGGGCGGATGCAGATTTACGTCTCGAAAGAAGCCATTGGCGAAGAAGCCTACGACGCATTCAAGCGCATGGACCTGGGCGACATTCTCGGTGTCGCCGGCTATCTGTTCCGCACCAAAACCGATGAGTTGACCGTCCACGCCACCTCGGTGCGTCTGCTGACCAAGGCGCTGCGGCCGTTGCCGGAGAAATTCCACGGCCTGACCGACCAGGAACAGAAATACCGCCAGCGTTACCTCGACCTGATCACCAACGAGGATGCCCGACGCACCTTCATCATCCGTTCCAAAGTGGTCTCGGCGATGCGCGATTTCTTCACTTCACACGGCTATCTGGAAGTGGAAACGCCGATGATGCATCCCATCCCCGGCGGCGCGAATGCGAAGCCCTTCGTCACCCATCACAACGCACTCGACATGCAGTTGTACCTGCGCATCGCGCCGGAGCTGTACCTGAAGCGCCTGGTGGTCGGCGGGCTGGAAAAAGTGTTCGAGATCAACCGCAACTTCCGCAACGAAGGCATCTCGACCCGGCACAACCCGGAATTCACCATGGTCGAGTTTTACGAGGCCTACCGCGATTACCGCTACCTGATGGATTTCACCGAAGCGATGTTCCGCGACATCGCACTGAAAGTGCTGGGCACGACGACGGTGCCGTATCAGGGCCACCAGATCGACCTCGGCGCGCCGTTCGCCCGTCTCACCGCGCTCGATGCCGTGCGTCATTACCACCCGGAACTGCGCGACGCACCGCTCGACGACATGGCTTTCGTGATCGAGGAACTGAAGCGTCGCAAGATATCCTTCCGCCCGAAGGACGGTCTTGGCGGCCTGCAACTGACGCTGTTCGAAGAAACCACCGAACACCTGCTGATCCAGCCTACCTTCATCATCGACTACCCGGCGGAAACCTCGCCGCTGGCGCGCCGCAACGACCTCGACCCGAATTTGACCGACCGTTTCGAACTGTTCATGGTCGGCCGCGAAATCGCCAACGGCTTCTCCGAACTGAACGATCCGGAAGATCAGGAAGCGCGTTTCGATGCCCAAGTCGAAGCCAAGGAAGCCGGCGACGAGGAAGCCATGTTCAAGGACAAGGACTACATCCGCGCGCTCGAACACGGCCTGCCGCCCACCGCCGGCGAAGGCATCGGCATCGATCGTCTGGTCATGCTGTTGACCGACTCGCCCAGCATTCGCGATGTGATCCTGTTCCCGCAGTTGCGACGCCAGGACTGATCAATCGATCAGCTGCAGCGGCGTCGTCTCCAGCAAGTAGATCAGCGCATCGTAACGCCAGGGTACGCGGGTCGGCAGGTAGTACAAAGCATCCTGTTCAGGCAGATATACAACACCGATGCCGCGATGTCCCAAGGTCTGGTTCAGCGCCATGTTGTCGCGTTCTGATTGGCTAAAAGTCAGCCACCAGTCCGGTTTGGCAGCATCGCTAGTCTGCAGCAGCAATGCCTCAAGACTGTTCGGATGGGCAGGTGCAAGCGGAGTAATTCCGGGCGTCTCGCCCCACGCCGCTGCGGCGATGGTACGGCCCTGCGAGGTTGCGAGGCCGATGCTATACACCCGATGCATGCCCAATGCGTTACGGCTTAGCTGACCGACGTTGTGCATGCCCAGCACGCCCAGCCCGGTGTAATAAGCGTCGCCGATATGGCTGTTGTGCGCCCAGACAATGCCCCTGCGGCGTTTGCCGCTAGCTGACCCGCCCTCCAGATGCGCTGCCAGCACCTGCCACATGTGGCTGGCGCGCAGATTCCAGGATGCCGCGTCGGATGACGCTCGATAGTCGCTGGCCGCATTGGCTACAACACGCATATGGCGTTGAGCTTCCTCGTATCGGAATGTAGTGTTGGCTGGCCAGTTTGCGACATCCGAGTTCAATGCCGCCTCGGCCGTGCGCAGGGCTTCCAGACAATCTGCCGCCAACTCGGCGGGTGCCTGGGCATGGGTTTCAGCACTCTCACCCAAGCGGGCGAAACAGGCTAGTTGTGCAGCAAATCCTGCAGCACGTTCAGGGCGATGTCGTTGCAGCAACGTCAGCAAAGCATCTAACGCTGCCCAGGGATCATAAATGTCCATACCGACCAAACCAGCACGTTCCTCGGCCGGCCGTTGCATATTGAAAGCGCGCAGCCATTCGGCAAATTCAGCGAACTCACGATTCCGCCACATCCAAGCCGGCCAACGCATGAAGGTGCGCAGCACGTCAGCTGCGTGCACAAATTTATCGCCGCGCCCCTGCACGTAGTCGTTCAGCCGCGCCAATGCCGCGCTATCGCCCTCCACGGCAACGAAGTTGAAAGCCTGTTCGGTGATCAGGCGACGGCTCAGTTGGTCTCGCCAGACATAAAATTCATGACTGCCATGGGTTGCCTCACCCATCAAAACAAGGTCGCGCTGACCAGCCTGCGTGATTAGCGGATCGAGATCGTCTGGACCCGTGAGCGAGTGCGCCTTATGTCGCACCAGTTCATGCCATGCGTCAGGCGTATCGATGTCGTGTTTGACTTCGGCCGCCGCACCCGGGACAGCCGCAAACAGCCAACCAGCCAAACACAGGCCGATGGGTGGTCCGCAAGAGAACATCCCTACAAGCGCGGCCAGAAAACGTCTCCCACCCATTTTTGCAGGGAGCGGGATTATCCAATAAGTGAGCATGATCGAAGTCATAAACATCAGTTGGCGGCATTGGCACGAAACATCGCGAAGGATAAGGAGCGATAAATTGCGCTACAAGGTAGAACCTTGAAATCAGCACTTCCTGTAGGCAAATCATTCCCACAAATAATACGTATTACTTTTTGTTCATATTTCATATTAAGATGTATCCACTTGGTTGAATTCCCACGATGATGAATTTTCGTTTTCTCCTGCTTGCGCTGCTGAGCCCGACTGCAGCTTTCGGTCACGACATCTGGATCGAACGCATCGGCTTGATGCACAGCCTCGCCTACGGGCATGAACGTTCCAGCCACGCCGGTGAAAATCGGCTGCAATATCAGCCTGAAACCGTGCAGCAAGCGCGCTGCTTCGACACAACCGGGCAAGACCTTCCGGCAGAGCGTGGGCGGCAGTATCCGGTCACGCTGAAGGGCGATTGCGCCGTCAGCTGGTTTCTGCTTTCCAGCGGCTACTGGAGCAAAACACCCTATGGAACAAAAAACCTGCCGAAATCCGAAGCCGGCGCGGTGATCGACAGTTGGCGGTCAGTGGAGGCCATAAAACGCATCGACCGCTGGAGTGAAGCGCTGGTGCGCCCCTTGACCAAGGAACTGGAACTGGCGCCGACGGATAACCCGCTCAACCTGAAAGCCGGAGACAAGCTGCACCTGCGCGCCTATTTCCAGGGCAAACCTGCCGCCAATGTGACGGTGGCCTATTTTGGCAAGCCGCGCGGGGTCAGCGGCGCTGACGGCACGGTGAACATCCGCCTGAATCAGCCCGGCATCCAATTGATCGAAGCCAGCCTGGAACAACCCCTCAACGACGGCAAGGCCGACAAGACCATCCACGCCTCGTCCTTCCAGTTCGAAATCAAATGAAAACTGCACAACGTCTGTTACTGAGCGCTGTCCTGCTCATGTCCTGGCCAGTCTTTGCGCATGACCTGCAATACACCGTGATCAGCGGCCAGGCGGTGGTGATCAAGCTGTTCTATGCCGACAACTCGCCATTTACCTTCGAGGCTTACGAGATTTATCGCGAGGCTGAAAAGCTGCCCTATCAGGTCGGACGCACTGACAGCCAGGGCCGTATTGCCTTCCTGCCCGATCGTGCCGCGAGATGGCGCGTGAAGGCGATTTCGGAAGATGGCCATGGCCTCGATTTCAAAGTCAGCACCGATGCCGCCGCCAATCTCGCCGGTTCTGAAAAACCTGCCTTCGAGCGCTACAGCCGCATCGTCATCGGCGTCGGCCTGATTTTGGGTCTGTTCGGTTTTCTAAGCCTATATTTCAAAAGGAATAAGTCATTATGAAATCAATCGCTTACGCTACCCTGACACTGGCTTTAATGAGTTCCGCTACACAAGCTCACCACGGTGTCGCCACACTCGGCGCAATTGGTCTGGAAGGCCCCGGCGCACCGGTGGAAACCTCCAGTTCCGCGACGCTGCCGCAGGGTAACTGGTTGCTATCAGTCAAGGTTGATCATGCTGAATCGAAGAAAGGCATCACACCACCGCCGGATGACAACGCTGAAGGCGATTACAACCAATACTGGATGCTGGGCGTTGGCTATGGCTTCACGCCCTGGTTTTCCGGCTATCTGGTGCAGCCTTACAACATCAAGAAAGATGAGCCGGACGGTCAAAACGCCAGAGGCTTTACCGATCTTTCCGTGATGGGCGTGATCGGCTTCAAATACGACGATCGCTTCATGCTGGTGCCCGCCGACGAAAGCCTGGATGACCTGATGGACTGGCATTTCACGCTTTATGGTGGCGTCTCGCTGCCCACCGGCGACGCCAACCATCTGCTCGACAACAACACGATCGATCCTGGCAAGTCGCTCGGTTTCGGCAAATCCAGCTTCAGCTATGGCCTGACCGCGACAAAACAGTTTTCAGAAAATGCTACCGCCGTGTTCGAGGCGGGCCAGATCCGCTTTCAAACCTATGAATACGACAACACTGACCGCGTCAAATTCGGTATCGAAACCCGCCTCAACGCCGCCCTCGCCTACCGCCTGATGACCAACCCTGAAACCCGCTTCCGTCTTGACGGCAACGCGGAACTCAACTTCCTCAGCCTCGGCCGCGATATCGAGAACGGTGTCGGCGCCTCGGCAACCGGCGGCGACATGCTCTACGGTGTAATCGGCGCCCGTTTGTACAAAGACAACATGAGCCTGGGCCTGGCGCTGAAGAAACCGATCTGGACCGACCTGAACGAAGAGAACCAGCAGCAAGGCGCCGAAGGGAAAGAGAAATACCGCTTCATCGCCTCCTTCTCGGCGTTGTTTTAAACCACACCATGCACATCCCGGACGGCTTCATTTCCCCACAAACCTACCTGCCTGCGTATGCCGTTGCAGCCGGCTTGTGGGCTTACGCTGCGCGGCGGGTGAAACGCGACCTGGATGCCGACACGCTGCCCTTCCTCGCCGCCGGCACCGCCCTCTCCTTCGTCCTGATGATGGTCGCCCTGCCCTTGCCCGGTGGCAGCACCGCGCACGCCGCCGGCATCGGCCTGCTGGCGGTGAGCTTTGGTGGCTGGATGGCCTTTCTTGCGGTCTCGCTGGTGCTGGCGATGCAGGCATTGCTGTTCGGCGATGGCGGCATCACCGCGCTGCCGATCAACGCGCTGGCGATGGGTTTCATCGGCAGCTTTGCGGCATTGGTGACGTGGAAATTGCTCGGCCGCTGGCATGAAACCCTTGCGCTGTTTCTCGCTGGCTGGTTCTCCATCGTGCTGCCCGCATTGCTGATGGCGCTGGTGCTCGGCGTGCAGCCACTGATCGCGCACGACGCACAGGGTGCACCGTTATTCTTCCCATTCGGGCTGGCCATCACGCTGCCGGCGGTGGTGCTGCCGCATCTGCTGGTCGGTCTGGCGGAAGGCGTGCTGACCGTTCTCGGTTACCGCTATCTGACCCGGCTGCGCACCCGCCTTGCCTGATACCCTTCGGATCATGCAGCGCGATCATGTTTTCCTTGGCCTCTACCTCGCCGCCATCCTCGCGGCCACCACAATTCATTCACCGCTCTGGCTGGCCGCAGGACTGGGATTGGTGCTACTGATCGCCGGTCGCGAAGCCTTCAGCCTGCTGCGCCGCGCCGTGCTGACCGTACTGGCATTCAATGCATTGATCAGCTTGAGCTACCTCGGCATGGCCTGGTGGCAGGACGCATTCGGTCTAAGCCCCTCCCCCTGGCAAACGCTGCTGCGCCTGAACCTGCGCGTCATCCTGCTGACCAGCCTGACCTTCCTGTTTATCTCCCGCGTCAACCTGTTCCAGGCGCTGAGTTTCTCGAAAAACCTGACCTACGTGCTCGGCCTGGCCTACAGCCAGACCCTGACCTTCCGCCGTGCGCACGACGATTTCCGCCTCGCGCTGGCCAGCCGCTCGCTGCACCGCCCCAGCCTGATCGACCGCTACCGCGCCAGCGCCGCCGCCGTCTCCTGGTACATCGAAAAATCGTTGCATGCCGCCACGCAATCCTCGCAAGCCCTGCGCTCACGCGGCTTCTTCCATGACTGAACTGCGCTACCGCGTGATCAAACCCGCCCCGGCGCTGGATGCTGCACCCGTGCTGGAAGTCACCGGCATCGGTCATCGCTTCGGCAAAGCCGAAATCCTGCGCAATATCAGTTTTGCCATTCGCCCTGGTGAAAAAGTCGTGCTGCTGGGCTGCAACGGCAGCGGAAAATCGACGCTGCTGAAAATTCTCAACGGCCTGATCGCGCCCACATCCGGCCGTTTCGTGTACCAGGGCGAGGAAATCACCCCGCCCCGATTGAAGGCACCAGCCCTGCATCGCCGCTTCAGAAGTGAAGTCGCGCTGCTGTTCCAGAACCCGGACGCGATGCTGTTCAATCCGACGGTGTTCGACGAAATTGCCTTCGGCCCACGCCAGATGGGGCTGGCCAACATCGACGAACGCGTGCGCCACTGGTCGGATCAGGTCGGCGTCAGCCAGCATCTGGCACGACCGCCGTTTTCACTTTCCGGCGGCGAAAAGCAGAAGGTCTGCCTCGCCGCGCTGCTGGCGCTGGAGCCGAAAGTCCTGCTGCTCGACGAACCCACCGCCGCACTCGATCCGCGCTCCACCGGCTGGCTGGTCGATTTTCTCGGCGGCCTGAATATCACCACGCTGACCACCACCCACAACCTCAGCCTGGCGCCGGAACTCGGCAGCCGCGCCCTGGTGCTGGGCGAAGACCACAGCCTGATCCATGATGGCCCGATCCAGGCCCTGCTCGCCGACATGGACCGCCTCGCTGCCGCCAACCTGGTGCACACCCATCGCCACCGCCACGGCAACATCGAACACCGGCATACGCATGTGCATGATTGGCAGTAAATACCGCCTCCTGACAGCACGGCATGCTGGCCTGAATTAAGCCTGCCTGGCTCACTTCAGTTTTACCCTGAGGTTTTAACCTCCGCCCTCGCCCGCACCAGGCTGCCGTCGCGGTATTCGCGCATCGCCTGTTCGACCTCTTCCCGGCTGTTCATGACGAAAGGGCCGTATTGCACAATGGCTTCGCCGATCGGGTGGCCGGCGACCAGGATCAGCCGCGCGCCCTCTCTGCCGGCAGTGAGTTGCACTTGATCGCCGGCGCCAAGCACGTTGAGGCTGTGGCTTGGCAGGGTTTGCGCTTTGGCGTGCATCTCAATCCGCGCATCGCCCGCATAGACGTAGATGAAGCCGCACTTCTCCGCCGCCAGCGGCATCGCAAAAACGGCATTCGGCTGCAACGCGACATCGAGATAAAGCAGATCGGTATGCGGATCGTCGATGACGCCGTGCCGGCCCTTGTATTCGCCCGCCAACAGACGCATTTTGACGCCCGCCTCGGCCACTTCCGGAATCGCCTCGGCGGCGAATTCCTGATACGCCGGATCGCTCATCTTTTGCGCCGATGGCAGGTTGATCCAGAGTTGGAATCCGCGCATCAGGCCGTTGCTTTGCTGCGGCATTTCCGAATGGATAACGCCGCTGGCGGCCTTCATCCATTGCGCCCCGCCGGCCCGCAGATCGCCGCGATTGCCCATGCTGTCACGGTGTTCCATGTGGCCGTCAAGCATGTAGGTCAGTGTGACGAAACCGCGATGCGGGTGGTCGGGAAAGCCGGCAATGTATTGCTCGGGATCGTCGCTGCCGAAATGGTCGAGCATCAAGAATGGATCGAGATTTTTCAGCGCTGCGGTGCCGAGGCTGCGATGCACGGTGACGCCGGCGCCCTCGGTCACTGCGACGGCGTTGATTTGTTGCTGAATGGAACGGATGTTCTTGGCTTGCATGCGGGGTCTCCTGGAAAGTGTTTCCGGTTTGGCTGATTCCATTCTGGTTGTTGTTGTAATCTGGATAAATAATCTGATTCGCAATTAATTGTTCTTTTATTCAGAACAAAAGGAAGGCGCATGGACCGATTCGCCGAGATGCAGATGTTCGTTCGCGTGGTCGAAGCCGGCAGCATCAGCGGCGCGGCCGAACGCCTGAAGGTGGCCAAATCGGCGGTCAGCCGCCGTTTGGCGGAACTTGAAAGCCGACTTGGCGCGCAACTCTTGCACCGCACCACCCGCCGCTTGAACCTGACCGACAGCGGCCGCGCTTTTCTCGAACAAGCGTAACGCATCCTGGCCGATCTCGATGAATCCGAGTCCGCCGTTTCGCAAGCGCATAGCACGCTGAAGGGCCGTTTGCGCGTCGCATTGCCACTGTCGTTCGGGCTGTTGCATCTGGCGCCGCTGATCGAGGCGTTCATGACGCTGCACCCGGAAGTCGTGTTCGATCTCGATTTCAACGACCGCCAGATCGACCTGATGCAGGAAGGCTTTGACCTCGCCATCCGCATCGCCAACCTGCCCGATTCCAGCTTCATCGCGCGCCGATTGCTGCCGATCCGACATCTGTTGTGCGCCAGCCCGGCCTATCTGGCAAAACACGGCACGCCGACCCGCACGCATGACCTGCAACACCATGTTTGCCTGGCCTACAGCAATCAAGCAACGCCGGGGCTTTGGCAATATCGCGCTCCGGATGATGTCAGCGGCAGCGTGAAGGTGCCGGCAAAATTGAAAGCCAACAATGGCGATTTCCTGCTCCAGGCTGCGCTTGCCGGGCATGGCCTGATCCTGCATCCCACCTTCTATTTGCACGATGCGCTGGAGCGCGGCGCGCTGGTTGCGTTGCTGACTGACCATACCTGGCCGGAACTCAATGCCTACGCGGTGTACCCGCCGACGCGGCATCTCTCCAGCCGGGTACGCGCGTTGGTGGATTTTCTGGCGCAACGGCTGGGTGAGCTGAATATCTGAACTTTTCCCCTTGAACTTTGAACCTGGATCCCGCAGTTGATCGCGTCGTAGGAGCGTCCGCTTGCGGTGCGAACGTTCGTGGGATCGGCCCGCAAGCGGTGCCTCCTACAGCTTTGCTACCTCACCCGATGGGGGCATGGAAAAACCGGCCTCTCGCCAGTATTCACGCGGCTTAGCAGAGATGAATCTATGGTCGATTGGGGTTTCCAGGTTGAACCCCACTTCAGACCGCATCCCAAGCGCTGAAGGTGGCCGCCTGACCGACGCTGTCGCCCGAGGCGTCGAGCAGATTCCACACGGTCGCCCGGGCGATCTTGAAGCGCTTGCCGGTGGCGGAAATGCGGATCCCGGCGTAATCGTCGATGTAGCCCTGGCGGCGGACGCAATCAAGCAGGCGTTGTCTTTCCTCGCGCTGCAGCGGTTCGGCGGAATGACGCGAAGGCAGTTGCACCATGTCTTGCCAGGACATTTCGAACAGCGATTGGGCAGTCAGGTTAGCGTAAAAAAACACCGGATCGGGCGCGCTGTCGTGCGCCAGCACAACGAAAGGCGCGTGATAAAGCGCGCGCGCCAGTTCTGCGGCATCCTGCGAAGTGGGCAGAAGCTCACGCTGCAACAAATGCAGATGACTGGACACGATCAGATTCGCGTTTTCAGCCTGGAATCGATTCTCCGGACTTGGCTCGGCGCGGTTGAATTGCATCTTGATCAGCCTGTTCTCTACGCTTGTTTCATCTAAGCCCAGCCAGAATCCGCCGCACCGGCGTCGGCAATGCGGCGCCTTCGAGTTCATCCAGCGACAACCAGAGGCGACCGGGTTCCGCGGCGGACAGCACCCGCTTGACGCGTAATTGCCAGGGCTGGATGAACAGGCGGAAGTGGGTGAAGGTGTGGTTGAACGCGGGCAGTTCGCCGGGTAGTTCGCCGGGCAGCGCGGTCTGAAAACCCAGTCGCTGCGCAGCGGCGAGCGGGTTTTCCGATTCTGCAAACTCGGGCAGGCTCCACAAGCCGCCCCAGATGCCGCTGTTCGGCCGTTTTTCCAGCAGCACTTCGCCGGCATTCAGCAACACCAGCATGCCGGTGCTCCGTTCCGGCACCGATTTCCTGGGTCGAGAAGCCGGCAGTTCGCGCTGGCGTCCCTGCAGATTGGCGATGCAATCGTCGCTGAACGGACAACTTTCGCATTGCGGCCGGCCACGTTTGCAGACGGTAGCGCCGAGATCCATCAAACCTTGCGTGTAAGCCTGAATATCGGCTGACGGCAGCAAGGTTTCGGCCATCAGTGCTTCGGACAATTGCCAGAGCCGGGTTTCCACCGCCTTTTCACCTGGCCAGCCTTCTATGCCGAACACCCGCGTCAGCACCCGCTTGACGTTGCCATCGAGGATGGCACGCCGTTCGCCGAAGGCAAAAGCGGAAATCGCGGCGGCGGTGGAACGGCCGATGCCGGGCAACGCAAGAATCGCGTCGATGTGGCGCGGAAAGCGCCCGCCATGCTGATCGACGATTTGCCGCGCCGCTGCATGCAGGTTGCGAGCCCGGCTGTAGTAGCCGAGGCCGGACCAGTGACCGAGCACCGCATCCTGATCCGCCGCCGCCAGGGATTTCAGGTCCGGGAATCTGGTCAGAAAACGCTGGTAATAGGAAATCACCGTTTCCACCTGGGTCTGCTGCAACATGATTTCCGATAACCAGACCGAATACGCATCGCCGCTTGCACTGCCCTGCCAGGGCAAGGCATGGCGACCATGCTGCTTCTGCCAGGCGACCAGGCGCAGCGCGAAATTCTGTCTCAGTGGCTGGCGGATTTGGGTTGTATTCAAGTGCTCAAAACCGAATGCTATTTGGCCGCGCGGGCTTCTTTCAGCAGGCTATCGATGACCGCTTTCGCTTCATCGGTGTCCCATTCGATGGCGGTATTCACCGAGTAACGAATGTCGCCATTCCGGTCGAGCAGGAAAGTGCTCGGAAAAGCGAATACCCGCCAGCGGCCAGAGACCGCACCATCGCGATCAAGCAGCACGGGAAAATCGACATCGACCCGCTTCAGGAAGGCAAGCACATGTTCCGGGTCTTCCTTGAAATTGATCGAGACGATGCCGAAATCCTTCTTGTCATACGCCGCCGCCAGCCGGTTCATGGATGGAATTTCATGCACGCAGGGCGGGCACCAGGTTGCCCAGAAGTTGACCAGCGTGATGCGGCCATGGCTCTGACTCAGGTTTTGGGTTTTGCCATACGCGTCGGTCAAGCTGAAGCCGGGCGCGGGCTGACGCGGACGTTCGATCAGGCCGTATGCCGGCGCACTGGCTTTTTGCGCGGCTTCGCGCATGGCGAGCGGTTTTGCCGGCTTCTTGCTGGCAGCGAGCAAACGCGCTGCGGCTAGCAGTTGATCCGGTGTTTGACGAATCGCCTGTTCCACCGCCGTCGGCACTTTGCCGGCCATCGCTTGCAGACTCTCGCTGCGCGGCTTTTCGGTCTGCAACAGGTAGTAATCGCGAACCTCAGGCAGCAGCCAGGAATAGGCCGGGCTGCCCGCCGCATGCAGCGTTTTCAGCAAACTCGGCAGCCGCGTCCGGTTCGAGCCCAGCGCCGGCTGCATGATCATCAACGGCATATTGGTGGCGGCGACAATTTCCATCAGCTCGGGATCTTCGCCAGCGACCGGCGTACCGCGATACAGGTTGGGGAAAAACACAACGCCGCCAGCCACGGCGTGCAGATCAGCGGTTTTGACCGCTTTGCCCGTTATGTCCACTTCTCCCGCCTGCACGCGCAACTGCCATTCACGCAAACCCTTGAGCAAGGGCACGGCCATGCGATCGCTTGCCACCAGCACGATAGGCCGCCGACCTTTGCCGACCGCCGCATCGATCAGGCTGGCGACCGGCCCGCCGTCCATGTTGCGGATGGCTTCGGCGGTGCGCTCCAGCATCAAGGCATCGAGCAGATCGGCTTGCCAGACGCTGGCGCCATTTTTCGCCAGCTCGGCGGCCAGGCTGTCGGCACGCTTGTTTTCGCCATATTGGTTGAGCAACCAGATGAACAACGGGCCGCGATTCGTCTCGCCCCACAGCTTGATCTCGATCTTGTCGCCGTTGTTGGTCGTGATGCTGAATGCAGCCTGCGCTGGCAAGCAGAATACGATTAGCAGCAAGGCCAGAAAATTAATGATTCTGGACATCAATTTGGACATCTATTCAGTACCCCAGAATTTACCGGCGTCGCGTCAACCGAAAAAATGACAGATTAGGGAATATCGCCATCATTGTGGCGAAATCGAGTGTGCCAGAATTCAGCCATGACGACGCCCACTTCAACTCAGAAACCCACGCTGGATTCGACCTTGCAATCGACACCATCCGGGACGTTGACCACGCGCAATCACGACCGCGACAGCGCCGGCATGACCTATGTCTATCCAGTGCTGTCGCGTCGCGCCGGCGGCATCTCGGTCGGCATCAATCTGAATCCCAACAACGCCTGCAACTGGCGCTGCGTGTATTGCCAGGTGCCCAATTTGACGCGCGGCGGGCCGCCGCCAATCGATCTGACGCAACTGGAAGACGAGTTGCGGCGCATGCTGGACGATATCCTGCACGGCGATTTCATGATCCGCTCGGCGCCACCGGAAATGCGCCGGCTGAACGATGTCGCACTTTCCGGCAATGGAGAACCGACCAGCGCGCCGGAGTTTTCCAGCGTGGTCGATCTGATCGGCAAGGTGCTGGCCGATTTCGACCTGGCCAATTGCGACCAAGTCGGCAAGATCAAGCTGGTTTTGATCACCAATGGCAGCCTGGCGAACAAGCCTCAGGTGCAAGCCGGCTTGCGCAAGATGGCGCACTTGAACGGCGAGGTCTGGTTCAAGTTCGACCGCGCCACTCGCACCGGCCTGCAGCAGGTAAATGACACTGAAACCGAGCCGGAACGGCATTTTCAACGTCTGAAAAGTGTCGCCCAACTCTGCCCGACATGGATTCAGACCTGCATGTTCGGGTTTGATGGCGCGCCGCCGGCTGAGACTGAAATCGACGCCTGGCTGACCATGTTGGCACGCGCAAAGGCTGAAAACCTGCCGCTTCAGGGTGTACTGCTTTATGGTCTGGCGCGACACTCGCTGCAAGCCGAGTCAACCCGTCTCAGCCGCCTGCCGGAAGAATGGCTGCGCGCGCTGGCGGCACGGGTGGAAAAACTGGGCTGGGCGGTTCAGGTCAGCGTCTGAAACTTCAGCCAGGCAACGCTGGAGAATCCGTGCTTTCCATCCCGTTTTCAATTCGATACAACCAGGCCAGCAATTCCGCCACCGCGAGATACAACTCGGGCGGAATGCGTTCATCCATATCGACCTGCATCAGCAACGAGAGCAATTCCGGCGATTCGTGCACATAAACGCCGGCCGCGCGTGCGCGCTGGATGATTTCATCGGCCAGCAAGCCGCGTCCCTTGGCCACCACACGCGGCGCGCCATCGGTGGCATCGTAAGCCAGGGCAACTGCCTCGGCGCGCTGGTCGTCCTTGCTGCGTCTGGACCGATCAGGCTTGGCCATGCCCACCTTCCAGCGCCTCGACTTGCGGATCGATCGCGTGCAATCCGTTCGCTTCCAGACCCTTGATCAGCAGGGGCAAGGCCACATTCAGCTTGTCCCGCGTTTCCGCCGTGTCGGCGCGCAAGCGAAGATGCAATTGGTCACCCGCCAAACCCAATTGCGCATGTACCTGGCCCAATCCGGGCAGCGTCAGGTTCAATTCCGTGCTCCATTCCGCCGCGACCTCGCCGCCCTCGGCCTGGCCTTCACCGCCACCTTCTTCGCGCACCATCCATTCCATTGTCTGCCCCGGCCAGGCCAGGCCCTGCCAGAGAAAAGGCGCCCCCTCCAGCATCTGCAATTGCCGCCCGGCCATTCTGGCAGCAGCTTCCGGCATGCCATCGAGTTCCGCCAGACGCAGCGTAAGCGTATTTTCCTGCCCCAGACGCGCCTGCGGTTCACGCAGAATGGATTCCAGTGTCAGCGAGCCACGGCTCCATTTGGCCAGGTGAGACTCATAAAACAAGCCACTTTCCGACACGGTTTGCGACAAGCGCACCGGCAACATATGACGCGATGGTGACAGCAGTTCAACCAGCGTATTGGGTGACAACGTCGTACTGGCGGCAATTGAAGCACGCGGCGCATCAATAGCTTGACCAAGCAACCCGGTGTTTGGCCCGGTGAGCGTGGCGGTTATCGGCTGCAGGTTGGAATTGAAGCTTTGCAACATCAGGACATTGGCGACGATGGGCCGTGAGACAACGCCGGCGACGGGCGCAGCGGTTGCTGTTGAAGAAGCGGCTGCTAGCGGCGGGTTCCCCGACTTCACTGTTTCCGATGTGACGGCCGCTCCCCGCACAGAGGCTGGCACAGTGGTAGACACCGCAACTGACAACGCACCTGCGGTAGCCGTCAGCTTGCTGGAAAGTCCTTCCGGACTTGCATTGATGAGCGGCAAATTGGCCGTTGCGGCGGCAGCCACCTTGGCGGAAGCGCTGGTTGTTGCTGCTGGAGCGGCCGACGGCGTTGCCATCGAAGTCAGTTTTGCCGCCGAGGCAGCCAAGGCGGCTGAAGTGGCTGGCGCTGTGGCCGAGGCAGCCGCTGCCGGTGCGCTGGCAGACGGTGATTGAGCAAGGCGCAGAAGCGCATTGACTTGCTGCGCCGTATTCGAAATCTGTACTTGCTGAACCGGAGTGATGGCGGCCTGGTTGAGCAGGAAGGTGGGGCGCGGCCCGGCGTTGAGGAAAGTCAGTCGAACACTGTCGCCAGGCTGCGTCTTGGCCGGCAAATTCATGTCCAGCAGCTGAGCCCCTACTTTGACCAGCTGGCGGCCGCTGGCCAGGTTATCGACCACCTTGCCTTCGTATTGCTGGCCCGGCTGAAACGGGGATGTCTGTGCCTTGTCGCCTTGCAGCAGCGCCACGCCCTGATTCTTCACCCAGGACAGCAGCAGCTCGGGCAAGGCAGAGAGATTCATGGCGACTGGTTTTCAGCGCGTTGCAGCGCAACGATCAATTCCGCTTCACCGCGCGAGATGCCCAGGCTGCCTGCCAGTTCCAGCGCCGGCGTGCCTTCCCGAGCCATGCGCTGGGCATCGGCATAGGTATTTGCGCGGGCGTCCAGACTGGACCCCACTGGCGGCATGTCTTCCAGCGCTTGCAGACGTTGTTTCAATATCTCGATTTCCGTCTCCAGCGCCTTGATTCGTTTCTCGCTTGGCGCGACGTCCTTGCCGCGGCGTGAAAACAACCAGACCTCAAGCAGATAGACCAGGCTGGCCAGAATCACTGCCAGTAACAACTCGCGGCCGGTAAAAACAAAATTTTCGAGCATGTTTGAAGTGGCTCTCAGAAAAGAGGGGGTATCGAAGGGCGTATTCCGTTGCCAGAGTTACGGCAGCAAGCCTGATTTCTTTAACCGAGCAGGGCGATACTGATTCAACCACGACTCAAACACGACTCAAACACGCGGAAAAGCCGGCCGGGGATCAAACGTCGACAACGTCTGCAGACGTTCATACAAATCACGCTCCTCTTGGCTCAAACTCGGCGGAAGAACAATCTGCAATTGGACAAAGAAGTCACCCGTGCCATCGCTTGCCGGCATGCCGCGCCCGGTCAGTCTGAGTTTCTGGCCACTGCGCGCGCCAACCGGCACCTTCAGACGCAGATTCCCGGATAGCGTCGGCACGGTCAACGTTGTTCCCAGCGCGGCTTCCGAAGGCGTAACAGGCGTATCCAGATAGATGTCCTTGCCTTCAAGGCGATACAACGAGTGCAGAGCAATCTGCAACGTCAACAGCAGGTTGCCCGCCGGCCCGCCCATCGGGGAAAGTTCACCCTTACCGGCAAGCCGCAGCCGCTGCCCCGGCAAAGAACCCGCCGGGATACGCATCTTCACGCTGTTCTGGCCGCCTGCCTGCGCTCTGCCCGGCAGGGAAATCTGTTTTTCACAACCAAGAAATGCCTCTTCCAGGCTCAAAGTCAGGGTCGCCTCGATATCCTGTCCGCGCGGCGCGCTGCGACTGCGGCGATGCGCGCCCCCCGGCTGGCCGCCGCCACCCGTATCACCACCAAACATCTGCGAGAAGAAATCAGAGAAGTCCATGCCGGAAAAATCAGCTCCCCCGGCAGAACGCGCGCCTCGACCACCCCAGTTTGGCGGCGGCCGGAAATCCTGGCCGGGCTGGTAGTAGCCCAATTGGTCGTAAGCACTTCGTTTCTCGGGATCGCTCAGCACCTCATTGGCTTCGTTGATGTCCTTGAATTTTTCCTCCGCACCAGTCTCTTTGGAAACGTCAGGATGAAACTTGCGCGCCTGCCGACGGTAGGCCTTCTTGATGTCCTCCGCTTTCGCATCGCGCGCAACCCCTAGTATTTTGTAGTAGTCCTTGTATTTCATGGCCTTGATATTTGCTGTTAACTCGTTAAATAAATGGGGTGAAAATAAACAAACCTCAAGTCGGGATAGAGGCTTGCAAAACCGCTGATTGGCTAGCTCGCGTGCTATCATCCGCCCGCAACTTACCACTAGAAATCATTCAGGAAACCATCCCGATGAGCGAACGCATCAATCTGCAAGACCAGTTTCTCAATACGCTGCGCAAAGAGCACATGCATTGTTCCGTATTTCTTGTGAATGGAATCAAACTGGTTGGGAAAATCGAATCGTTCGACCAGTACATGGTTCTACTGCGCGGCAATGATCAAGCCGTGCAAGCCATTTTCAAACACGCGATTTCGACCATCTCGCCAGCCAAACAAGTTTCGCTCGGCGGCTCACGGGAAGACGAAACACCCGGTACATGAACACACCTGTCAGGGCCAGTTAACGTACTGACAGTTAATCGTAAGTTGACTCATCAAACAAAACGGGCACCACCTTGGCGCCCGTTTTTCTTTGATGAGTCAACGTCACCTGCCTCGCATGGCGTGCATGCGAGCAGTAACTGACCTTCGATTACTTTGCTTTCTTGAAGGTGCTTTGAACCAGCACATCCACCTTGGCCTGCGGCGCATGACACTGGGTGCAATTCCAACGCCCCATGTACAACTCGCCTTTCTTCACATTGGTGTAGTGACTTACAGGAGTCGGGATAGGCATACCAACTGTGATCTTCTGTTTCAGCAGATCAGGTTGAACATGGCAATCCTTGCACAAATTGAAATCCTGTCGAATCGGCACCATATCGACAATAGTGTGCGTGATCATCGGCGGCGCCGTGTGGTAAGACTTTTCCGCGCGTTTGTTGGTGCCGGGATCGCCGCCCCCATAATTGACGATGATCGGATCGGGCACGTCGTAGACGCTGGTTTTCGACAATCCGAGATCATCATCGGGAATCGACTGATCCTGAACCGCGATAGCGGGCAAGGACAAGGCCAGGACAGCACCCAATAACAAGAACTTTCCAACGGGTTTGCTCATCTCGTCCTCCTTTGAACGGCAATGGCGTCCGCATGCACACGGGCTTGCGTGTTGTGGCTGCGGATCAGGGGTTTGAAATCAAACTTCAGACTTCCTTCAGGGCAAATCGGTGAGCAGCGCCCGCAATTGCTGCATTCACCTGAGAACACATAACCGCGCTCATCGAGCTTCTTCAGGTTCAGCACCTGCGGTTCCGGGCAAATCTTGGCGCACTCACCGCAATGGGTGCAGGTATTGGTGTCGAACCTGACGCGCAGCAACGCGGTCTTGCCGACCAGGCTGTAGAACGCACCGAGCGGACACAGATGGCCGCACCAACCGTGTTTCAAAATCAGCAAATCGAACAGGAAGATCGCAAGCAAGGCAGTGAAACCCATACCCAGGCCGAAAATGATTTCGCGGTGCGCCATGCCGATCGGGCTGACCCATTCGAATGCCGCCAAGCCGCTGATCACGGTAATCACCAAAGTTGCGACCAGAATAAAATAACGCAACGTACGCGGCAGATGGAAGATCGGCTGAATGCCCATCTTGTCGCGCAGCCAGCCAGCCGCATCGGTCACCATGTTTACCGGACAAGCCCAGGCGCAGAACATCCGACCGCCAATCAGGAAATAAATGCCGAGCACCACCGCCGCACCAATCAGGCTCTCTTTTTGCAGCACATGACCAGTCAGGAAAATCTGCAACGCGGCGAACGGATCGGTCAGCGGAATCAGCCCGATGAACTTCGAGGCAGACAGATTGCCGATCAGCAGAGGCACATCCTTGGCGACTTGCCAGCCCCAGTGCGCGGTGCCGAAGAACAACAGCAAAATGCCGAGCTGCGTGATACGACGCAGGATGATGTAACGCCACGACCAAAACTCGGCAGCCCCGGAACGACTGTGCAGTTTCTCCACCGAGGCCAACACATCGGCTTTGCTGAAGGTAGGTTGGGTGCTCATAGCCCACCTTCATTCAGATAATCCAAGCCGCCCGGCTTGCCACCCGGCTCCGGCGTCAAACTCGGCGCGGCTTGCGGTGCTTGTTTGAAGTCCTCGGTAATTTCCGTATCGAAGGTCCAGCCCAGCCGGTAATGATCACCAATTTTTCCCTGCACCAGTTTGTGCGGAAGGATACGGATGGCGGCAATTTCAGTCGGGCAGGCTTTCTCGCAAATACCGCAACCCGTGCAGGCATCGCAATGCACCAACGGAATGAACATAGCGTGCCTGGATGTCTGCCGCGGATGCGTTTCCAGCGTGATTGCCTTGCCTTTGAGAGGACATTCGCGATGGCATATTTCGCAGCGCAAGCCTTTGTAAGACAGGCAGTTCTCGATATCGATGACCGCCAGCCCCATGCGCGCATCTTCGATTTTCTTCAATTCGGGCGACAGCGCGCCGGTCGGACACGCCTTCATGCACGGGATATCCGGACACATGATGCAAGGGCCGGTGCGCGCGTCATAAAAAGGCGTACCGATTGGCAAAGCGCCACCAGCCGGTTCCAATTTCAGAATTTTGGGCGGGCAATCGACGACGCATTGACCGCACTTGATGCAGGCCGCGTTGAAATCGTCTTCCGCCAGGGCTCCCGGCGGACGCAAGGCATAAGGTGCGGCGCGCGCCTCGTTACGCAGGATGTAATCCCAAAGCAGGCCGCCGGTTCCAGCCAAAGCGGCGCCTTGCGCCATCTTCACCAGAAAATCACGACGGGATGGATTCAGGCCGCCAAGGCCTTTTTCAGCCATTTCAAATCACCTATCAAATATGTCAGGACCGATCAAATGCAGATCAACTTCGGGCCGGTGTGAGAGTGCATCGTCCACCCCCTCACATCGGCCCGCTTCCCGGCAGGGAAGCGGGTTGTACAGACGGGTTGGGCAGATTTATGCCTTGTAGATCTTCACCGAGCACTTCTTGTAATCCGTCTCTTTCGAGAGCGGGCAAGTCGTGTCCAGCGTGACCTTGTTGATCAGCACGCCTTCATCGAACCAGGGCACATACACCATGCCGCGCGGCATGCGATTGCGGCCGCCGGTTTCCAGACGCACCTTGACCTTGCCGCGACGCGACTCGATCCAGACCAGATCGTTACGCTTCAAACCCTTGGCATCGGCATCTTTCTGGTTGATCCAGCACACCGCATTCGGAACCGCGCGGTGCAGTTCCGGCACGCGGCGGGTCATGGTGCCGGAGTGCCAGTGTTCCAGTACTCGGCCGGTACACAGCCACAGGTCGTAGTTGGCGTCCGGCTTCTCGACCGGTGAGGCATAGGGACGGAAGTAGATCTTGGCTTTGCCGGAAATGTCGACTTTCTTGGCGGGATCACCAGGCTTGTCCAGATCGCCCATGACCAGCGAAGCACCGTTGTTGCCGTAGAAATCGAAGCCGGACCCCTTCTTGACGTAAGGATCGTACTGCTCGTTGTTGCGCCATTGGGTTTCCGTCCACTTGCCGTCCTTCAGCATCACCGGCCATTTCAGGCCACGCACCTTGTCGTGGTGATAGACATCGAACGGCGCCAGATCATGCGCATGGCCGGTACCAAACTTGCGATATTCCTCGAACAAGGCTTTCTCGGGGAACCAGCCATCCTTGAGCAAATCGCAAATATGATTGCCATGGCCCTTGGCGACGGCATTGTCCGGCCACTTGTATTTCTTGTTGTCCGGCGTCGCGAACAACACTTCATACAGCGTCGAATCCGGGCTGTAGCCCATCTTCACGGCTTCATCAATGACACTGGGCAGCTTGCCATCTTCGAAACCGGCGGCTTTCAGACCAGGAATCTTCTGTTCGCCCCAGACTTCCTTGATTTTGAAGCGCTTCGACAACTCCAGCATCATCCACAGGTCGGCGCGCGCCTGGCCGGGCGGCAGAATCTGTTGCCGCCAAACCTGGGTGCGACGCTCGGCATTACCATAAGCACCCCACTTTTCGTTGATCATCGCCGCCGGCAGGATCAGGTCGGCCACCTTGGCGGAAACGCCTGGGTAGGCATCGGCAACGACGATGAAATTGTTCATCTCGCGCGCGCCCTTGATCCAGTGATTGACGTTGGCGGTGTTCTGCCAAGGGTTGTTGACTTGCGTCCAACTGAACAGAATCTGGCCGTCTTCCAGATCGCGCATGATCTTGACGAAATGGCTGCCCATCTGCGGATTGATGGTGTTGGCCGGCAACTTCCACAGGTTTTCCGCAATCGCGCGGTGCTTCGGATTCATGACCACCATATCGGACGGCAGGCGGTGAGCGAAGGTGCCCACTTCACGCGCGGTGCCGCAAGCGGAAGGCTGACCAGTCAAAGAGAACGCGCCATCGCCGGGCTTGCACTGGCGGCCGGTCAGCAGGTGGTTCATGTAGGCCTGTTCGTTGACCCAGGAACCACGCTGGTGCTGGTTGAAGCCCATGGTCCAATACGACACGATCTTGCGGCCCTTTTCGCAGTACAGATCGGCTAGTTGCTTCAGCTTGGCTTTGAAATCTTCCATCGACTCGTCCGGATCGCCCTTGGCGACTTCGGCGGTGTACTCCAGCGTATAGGGTGCGAGTGCGGCCTTGAAATCTTCAAAACTGATCGCCCAGTCCTTCATCGGCGTGGCGGCGTTCTTCTGCTCGACCACATCGCCTTCTTTCTTGCGCTGACCGATGGCTTCCCACTTGTCGAGTACGCGCACCTTCTCGTTCTTGACGATTTCCATCTCGGCGGCTGAGTGGTATTTCTCGGCGTCCTTGGGGCGGAAGCCATAGCCGATGTCATACGGGCCGGTGGCGAACTGGGTGTGCTTCTTGACGTAGTCGTGATCGATGGCGTCGCGCTTGACGATCTCATGCGCGATGTAGTTCTGGATCGCCAGGTCGCCGCTGGGCGAGAAGATGATTTCCAGGTCGGCGATATCGGAAGACATGTTGCCGTACACCGACAGGTTGACCACTTTCATCTTGGCATGGGTCAAGCGGCGATCGGTGATACGCGACCACAGGATCGGGTGCATCTCGGCCATGTTCGCGCCCCACAACACGGCGGTGTCGGTGTGCTCGATATCGTCGTAGTTGCCTTGCGGCTCGTCGATGCCGAAGGTCTGCATGAAGCCAACCACGGCGGACGCCATACAGTGACGCGCATTCGGATCCAGGTTGTTGGAGCGGAAGCCGGCCTTCATCAGCTTGGCGGCGGCATAACCTTCATGGATGGTGTACTGGCCGGAGCCAAAGATGGAAATGCCGTGCGGGCCTTTCTCTTTCATCGCCCAACGCATCTTCTCTTCCATGATGTCGAGCGCCTGTTCCCAGGAGACCGGAACAAACTTGCCCTTCTTGTCGAACTTGCCGTCGGTCATCCGCAGCAAAGGCTGGGTCAGACGGTCTTTACCGTAGTTGATCTTGCCGTTGAAGTAGCCCTTGACGCAGTTCAGGCCCTTGTTCACCGGCGCATCCGGGTCACCCTTGGTGGCGACGATACGACCATCCTTGGTGGCGATCATGATGCCGCAACCGGTGCCGCAGAAACGGCAGACGCCCTTGTCCCACTGCCAGCCTTTTTCACCTGCCTTGACGGCGGCCTCGGCCTGTTCGGATAAAGGCATGCCCACCGTGGCGGCAGTAGCACCTGCAATGCTGGTCTTCAGAAAATCACGACGCGTAAGTCCCATCTCAGCCTCCTAGCTTGATCAACTGTTCAGATATGCCGGAACGGCACAGGTTTCGAACCCATCCTGCTGCTCGATCAACTCCGGCGGCATGGCTTCGTAAGTACGTTCATCGTCGGCGAGGTAGTGGTAAACCATCTCCGCCATGATGACTTGGGGAATTGCCTTGATTCGTTTGACGCCTTCGATCTCGGCGTGAATGTCTTCCGCTTCCTGAACCGCGACGATGCGGCCGGTCGCTGCGTCCACCTGATGCACTTCAACCCCTTCGAGCGCGTTGAGTGCCTCAATGACCTGAGCATGGTTGTCGGGTTTGGCCATCACCAAAATGCCTGAAAAGTTCACGGTCTTCCTCCTTGGGTTAGACGTGACAGCTATCCTGACAACGACGTCCTGTATTTACTTTGACAAAGATCAAGTTTCATTGAAGCTGTAAATGTCCTAATTCGGGCCACCCAAAATCACATTGTCCGAAGGAAATTCATTGATCCTGGAAACGCGTCACTCGATTGCCGAAATCCTGTCCCGTCAACCCTTGTTTCGCGGTTTGTCAGCTAATGAACTGGCCCAGATATCGGTCGGCTGCAGAGAATTCCGGGTCAAGAAAAACGAAGTGTTATTCCACAAGGGCGATCAACCCGAAGGCATGCATGTGATGGTCATGGGCCAGATGAAACTGGCATTGCCGTCTTCGCAGGGGGTCGAAAAAATCGTCCATATGTGCGGCCCAGGCGCGACCTTTGGCGAAGCCGTGGTGTTTCTCGAAAAACCTTATCCGGTCAGCGCCCAGGCAATGACTGAAAGCCTGGTACTGCTGATTTCGAAACGGGCGCTGCTCGACGCAATCGACAACAACAGCATGCTCAGCCGCAAAATGCTGGCCAGCCTGGCTTCCCGCCTGCATGAACTGCTGGATGACATGGAAAGTTGCACCCTGCGCACCAGCATGCAACGCGTGGTCTGCTTTCTGATTCAATCGGCGCCGGTGAATAGCAGCGAGGCCTGCGATATCGTTTTGCACTCGAGCAAACAGAACATCGCGTCACAACTGAATCTGGCGCCGGAAACCTTTTCCCGCGCGCTCGGCAACCTGACCGAGAAAGGTCTGATCAAGGTCAAAGGCCGCACGATCACCGTCATGAATCGGCAACAACTCAGCATTTTCAGCGCCTGAAACTTTGCTGGTTATGCCTCCAGCAGGTCATGCAGGTCATGCAGGTCGTCGTCCGACAACCCGAGATAGGCCACGGCCTGCGAATACAACTCGCCAACCTCGATATCCACCTCCCTGTTCAGTTCCAGCAGCAGACGCTCGGCGACATGCGTCACTGCGATCAAGCTCAGCGCCTGATCTTCCAGAAAAGATTTGCCCAGGTCATACACTTCAAGGTCGTGATGAAAGCGAATGGCGCTGGCGATCAGACTGGACAAGCCCCAGTTGCGTGCCAACATCGCTCCGACCACTGCATGCGAACAGCGGTAGCGCGCATCCTCCTCGATCACCAGCGTCAGCCCGTTCTGTTCCACTTCTTCGAGCATGCGTCCGTAATCCTTGAAGCGCCGCATCATCACCGGCATTGCCGCGTTGTGGAACAGAGCATAGGTATAGGCCATATCGGGCGCAATGCCCCGCACCTTGCGCGAAACCTGACTTGCTGCCTGCGCAACGGCGGCAGCGCGACTCCAGAATCGGTCCAGCACTTCCGCCGGAATATCGCCACTCATGGTATTGCGCAGGGCAACCGCCACCACGATGCAGACGATGTTGCGGGTACCCAGACGAGATAGGGCTTGTGGCACGCTATTGGTCGCTTCACCACGCCTGAACAAGGCGGAATTCGCCAATTTGATGGAGAACGCCGACATGCCGACATCGCTGACAATGATCTTCGTCAACACCTTCAGATCAGGCTCATCCTTCTGCGCCTCCGCCATGACTTGCATCACCACCCCCGGACATGCCGGGATCTCGATGCTGGCGAGGGTTTGTTGCAATTCGTCGTGGGATAAAACGTGAACTTCACTCACTACCATATCTCCCAATATCAATGACCAGTTTTGTTTCTTATCGGCATTTGCCCAGAATTGATTAATCCTCGCTACCAAGTGGCATGAAAAAAATGATTGCTTAACGCATTCTTCATGAAGAACCCAATGCGCGCCTGGCTCGATGCCGGGATGGCCGAGAGCGGGCTCGAACCCGGCATGCTGGCGATTGATGATTTCGGTAACGGCTATTCCTCGTTGTCCTGCCTCAAGCGTATGCCGATCCACCGCCTGAAAATCGACAAGCGTTTTGTCCGCGAAAGCCATATCGACCCGAACGATGCCGCCATTGCCAGCGCCATCATCGGCATGGCCAAAGGTCTGGGGGTCGGTGTCGCCGCCGAAGGCGTCGAAAACGAGGAACAACGGGCTTCACTGAAACAAACGGGCGGCCAGACTGTGCAGGGTTGCTACTTTGGTACGCCGCTACCGACCGAGTATCCGGTCAAGCTGGTGCGACAGGTTAGCGAAGTAATCGGTCTGGGCCGAAAGGCGAGCCGAAGAAACACGGCAGGGTGCGCGCGGCGCACTCTACGCGGAGTATGGGTTGTATGTATTTCTCAGAAGGAAAAACAATCTCGGTGCCGGCAGCCCAGCTTGACCCGCAACGCTTGGCGCCGCATGAACCCTGCTTCTGCGCAGGTTCAACCCGCGTAGTTGCGCAACAAGCTGATGTTTTGCATACGAATATTGCGTCCCTTGACGTGGATATAGCCGTCTTTCTTCAGGCGATTCAACACACGCGAGAAGGTCTCCGGCGCCAGATTGAGTTGCGACGCAATGGTCTGTTTGTTGGAATCCAGTTCAAGGTCGTAACTGTCCGCCTCGATCGGCGCATGCTGGGTCAGATATTGCACAACGCGTTGCGCGCTGTTGAGTTGCACACAGGTCTCCATGTTTTCGATCAAGCTGCACATGCGTTCACACATGCGCGCCATCAAGGCATTGGAAAAATCGCAGTTGTGCTGCATGGTCAGGATCAGCGCCTGCTTGTCGATCACCATCAGCAAGGTATCCCGATTCGCTTCGGCGGCCACCGGACACGGTTTTTGCGGCAACACCGCCTCTTCACCGAAGGTATCGCCAGCGCCAGCCAGATACACAATCATTTCCGTCCCATTGGCGGCCGGCAGAAAGAGTTTGATTTGCCCGGAGATAACCAGATGCATGCCTCTGGGAATGTCGCCTTTCTGGAACAAGGCTTCATTCTTGCTGACGCGATACTCGTAAGTCCCTTTAGCCAAGCGACCAAGTTCCATTGCATCGAGACTGCGAAACATTTTTTGCCGCGACAGAATTTCAGGAATCGAGTGGCGTGTTTCCAACATCATGGTGCATTTCCACCTATTCATTCGACTGCGGGTTTGCAGACAAATGCAGTGTAGGGCTCAAAGCTTTGACGGGAGGCAGGGGTATAGTCGATCAATTTTGTCGAGATACCACTAAAGTAGTATCTGCATCTTTGTTAATCGATTGATTCTGCTAGCCTTTGACCCTCCAGCCTGTTCCAGAAGCCTCCCTATGAATATAAAGTGGTATCCCTCCTTTGCCTGCAAACCAGGCCAGCCGAACGACTCAGAATTCGGGAAGCGCACAACGTGGAAACTCTGATGCAGAAATCCTGGCGTACCATTTTCGGACGCTCCATTCTGTTCGGCCTGGCTTTATCGCTGCTAGCCATTACCGCGATCGGGGTCGGCGGCATGGCGGTTTCGGTGATTGTGGCCGAGCGGGTGCAAGGCAGTGGCAGCGCCATCAACGTCGCCGGCAGCTTGCGCATGCAAAGCCATCGCATGGGCAGCATGGTGCTGTCAGACGCGGAAAATCAGGTCAACGGTCACCATTACCTGCTTGCCAGCATCGCCCGCTTCGAAACCAGCCTGACCAACAAGGACTTGTTGCAGGCAATCGAACGCAAGCCCGAGAGTGAATTCGCCCAGATATATCAATCCATTCAGCAAACCTGGCAAGTCCAGTTGAAGCCGCAGTTGCTGGAGACCGTCCTGATTACCGCGGACAACCCTGAACTGCGCGACCGGCACAACCTCTTGCTGCTCAGCATCGACAGGTTCGTGGATGACATCGATTCAATGGTGTCGAAGCTGGAAAAAGATACCGAACAACGCATCCGCAACCTGCGCAGTGTGCTCGGTGTTGCGCTGGTGCTGACCATCATGGTGGTGCTGGCCGCCATCTATATCATTCGCCGCAGCGTGCTCGCCCCGCTCTCCGATCTGCTCCACAGCGCCACCCAAATCGCCCGCAGCGACTTCACCGCGCGCGCGCACCATGTCGGCGAAGACGAACTCGGCCAGGTGGGTCGCGCATTCAATTTCATGGCGGAAGAACTGGCTCACAACTATCAGGAACTGGAACAACGGGTTGCGCAAAAAACCGAGGAACTGACCCGCAGCAACCAGTCGCTCGGCCTGCTGTATCACGCCATCGCCAACCTGCACAATGCGCCGCTGGCGCCGGAAACCTATCAGGTCATGCTGCAGGAAATCGAACAGGTGCTCGATATCTCCGGCAGCATGGCGTGTCTGCTGCCCAAGCACGGCGGCCCCGCGACGCTGCTTGCCTCGACCATGGAAGGCTGTCCGGAACGCGGCGAAGGCGATTGCCCGAAATGCCTGAATCATGCTGAAGCTGAATCCAGGTGGGGCTATGCCGATCACGACAAGCACTCGACACTGACCATTCCTCTGCAAGACATGGCCGGGATTTACGGCATGTTGCGCCTTTCACTACCGCCCGGCCGTCATCTGAGCACCTGGCAAAACCGTTTGCTGGAAGCGCTGACGCGGCATATCGGCATCGCGCTTGGCATCTCGCGCAAGACCGAACAGGATCGTTTGCTTGCCTTGCAGGAAGAACGCTCGATCATCGCCCGCGAATTGCACGACTCAATCGCCCAATCGCTTTCTTACATGAAGATTCAGGCCAGCCTGCTGCAACCCGTTCTGGCCGACCCGGCGCGTCGGGAAGAAGCCGAAACCACGCTGCACGATCTGCGCGAAGGCATCACCACGGCGTACCGCCAACTGCGTGAATTGCTCGCCACCTTCCGCCTGAAAATGGAGGGTGATTTCCGCAACCTGCTGACCACGGCGGTGGACGATTATGCCAATCGCGGCGGCCTCAAAATCAGTCTTGAAGCCAACCTTGCCGGCTGCCACCTGACGCCCAACCAGGAAATCCACAGCCTGCAGATTGTCCGCGAAGCCCTCTCCAATGTGATCCGCCATGCCCAGGCCAGCAAAGCCTGGGTGCGCATCCGGCATGCCGGTGGTGGCGAGATTGAAATCAGCATCAAAGATAACGGCGTCGGCATTACCGCCCCCAGCGATGCCTTCCATTACGGCCTCAGCATCATGCGCGAACGCGCCCACGGCCTGAATGGCCAGATCAGCGTTACACCGCGGCCGCAAGGCGGCACGCTGGTCAGCCTGCGCTTTCACGCCCAGGCCAACGCAACCTACTCTGTTTCATTGCCTGAGATGACATGACCCTGGAAAAGCAAACCGTCGTCATCGTCGACGACCACCCCCTGTTTCGCCGTGGCCTCACCCAACTGCTTGGCACCCTGCCCCGCTTTACCTTGCTGGGCGAGGCTTCCTGCGGCAAGGACGGCATTCAACTGGTGAAAACCGTGCATCCCGATCTGCTCTTGCTCGACCTCAACATGAAAGACATGAGTGGCCTCGATGTGCTGCGTGAACTGAAGTCGAGCGACCTGGATACCCGCATCGTGATGATCACCGTGTCGGATCAGGCGGAAGACCTGCTTGCCGCCCTGCGCGCTGGCGCCGATGGCTATCTGCTGAAGGACATGGAGCCGGAGCAGATGCTGGAAAACCTGCAATCGGTGGCGGATGGACGCATCATCGTCTCGGAAGACTTGACGCATCTGCTGGCGGTGGCGCTACGCCAGCAAAAACGGCCGGAAAACCCGGAAGAGGCCGGCATGACCGAGCAAGAACTGCGCATCCTGGAACGCATCGCCACCGGCAAGAGCAACAAGCTGATCGGCAAGGAACTGGACATTGCCGAAGGCACCGTCAAGGTTCACGTCAAACACATCTTGCGCAAACTCAACCTGCGTTCACGCGTCGAAGCAGCGGTGTGGAGCGTGGAGAATCTGCACAAGAAATAAGCAAATCGCGCTGTCGAAGCGTCCGTTTGCGGCGCGATAAACGATAAAGCCCAAACGAAGCAATGCAAACGACTAAACCTCGTTGCGCCACTCCGTATCCTCGCCATCAAACAGCCGGTTCGCCTCGATCGGCCCCCAGCTACCGGCGGCGTAGGTGTGGATGAAATCACGTTCCTGCGACCAGTATTTCAGGATCGGATCCACCACCCGCCAGGCCCATTCGACTTCATCGAAACGGATGAACAGTGTGCGATCGCCTTCGATCACATCCAGCAACAGCGTTTCATAAGCATCGAGCGGATGCTCGTCAGCGGTGCGAAAACTGGCGTTCAGCCTGACCACGCGGGTGTCCATGTCGAGGCCGGGCTGTTTGGCGTGGATTTCCAGATGCATGCTTTCTTCCGGCTGAATCGACAGCACGATCCAGTTCGGCTCCAGCGTTTCCAGCGGCGTCTCGCGGAATAGTTGCTGTGGCGGATGGCGGAAGCGGAGCGCGATCATCGACATCGACTTCTTCAACCGCTTGCCGGTGCGTAAATAGAACGGCACACCCCGCCAGCGCCAGTTGTCGATGTAGAACTTGGCGGCGGCATAGGTTTCATTGACCGAATCCGGCTCGACACCCATTTCATCCTGATAACCCGCCACTGGCTGACCGGCGACCTGACCGGCCTTGTACTGGGCGCGAAACGCATGCGCGTGCACCGAACGCTTGGAAATCGGCCGGATCGAGCGCAGCACTTTCACCTTTTCATCGCGCAGCGCATCGGCCTCCAGCGCCGGCGGCGGTTCCATGCCGACCAGCGTCAGCAGTTGCATCAGATGGTTCTGCAACATGTCGCGCAGGGCGCCGGCTTTTTCGTAGTAATCGGCGCGCTTCTCGATACCGACATCCTCCGCCACCGTAATCTGCACATGGTCGATGAAATTCCGGTTCCACAGCGGCTCGATCAATGTATTGGCGAAACGGAACACCAACAGGTTCTGCACCGTTTCCTTGCCCAGGTAATGGTCGATGCGGAAAACCTGGCTCTCATCAAAATAGCGGTGCAGCAACTGGTTCAGCATCTGTGCCGATTCGATATCGATGCCAAATGGCTTTTCCACCACGATGCGGTGCAGACCACGCGGCTTGGAAAGCCCGGCGCCATCCAGATTCTTGATTACTGCGGCAAAGTCACACGGCTTGATCGCCAGGTAGAACACCACGTTGGAACAGACCCCCAGCTTGGGTTTGCAGAGCACTTCCTTGAGATCAAGATAAGCCTGCGGATCGTTCAACTCGCCGCGCAGATAATCGAAGCGGCTGACAAAGCGTTCCAACTGCGCGCCTTCTGCCTTCAGCTTCTGGGTCAGAATGTTCCTGACATTATCCCGCCAGGCGGCGTCATCCCACTCGCGCCGACCGAAGGCGACAAAATTCAATCTTTCCGGCAGCTTGCCGGCCAGTTCCAACCGGTACAGTGCCGGCAACAGCTTGTTGGAAGCCAGATTGCCGGTAGCACCAAAAATGACGAAGTTGCACGGGGGAAGCGGGGTTTCCTGGTCGAACATGGCCAGGCTCCTATTTCTGTACCGCGTGACCGCCGAAACCCTGGCGCATCATGGCCAGCATCTGGTTGGCGAAATCGCCTTTGCCCTGGCTGGCAAAACGGCTCATCAAGGCCAGCGTCATCACCGGCGTCGGCACGCCGAGATTGATCGACTCCAGCGCAGTCCAGCGGCCTTCGCCTGAATCCGCCACCACCGGCGCAATGGCTTCCAGTTTCTGATCGTTTTTCAGGAAATCGGCCGACAAATCGAGCAGCCAGGAACGCACCACCGAGCTATGCCGCCAGAGTTCGGCGATTGCAGCAATATCAAGCTCGAATTCCTGCTTTGCGCTCATTAGCGCAAACCCCTCGGCCAGCGCCTGCATCATGCCGTACTCGATGCCGTTGTGAACCATCTTGGTAAAGTGCCCCGCCCCGGCTGGACCGGCATGCAGCCAGCCCGTTTCCGGCGTCGGCGCCAAGGCTTGCAGATAAGGCTTCAGCCGCGCGAAGTCCGACTCGCTGCCGCCGGCCATCAGGCAATAGCCGTTGGCCAACCCCCAGACGCCGCCGGAAACGCCGACATCGGCGAAATTCAAACCCTTGCCGGCCAGCAACTCGGCACGCCGCATGGCTTCCTGATAAAAACCATTGGCGCCATCGACCAGCAAATCGCCCGGCTGCAGCAAGCCGGAAATTTCGTCGATGGCGGCCTCCGTCGCCTCGCCCGCCGGCAACATTAACCAGACAATGCGCGGTGCGGCCAGGTTTTGCAGCATTTCCGCCGCGGTTTTACAGGGCGTGACATTGGATTCTTCCGCCGCCAGTTTTTCCGTGACCGCGTAACTGCGATTCAGCGCATGCACCTTGATGCCACCGCGCGCCAGACGGCGCGCCATGTTGCCGCCCATGCGACCGAGTCCGTAAAGTCCGATTTCGAGCATATTGTTCTCCGTTTGTTGTTGCTATTCACAGTACCAAGGTATGGCGGACGCTGGCTAGCCCAAGAAAGCGATCTGAGGCTCAGACCTTTACCTCAGACCTTTACATAAACCCAGCCCTGCCCCATGCGGGTCATGATTTCGTTGATCACCGAACTGGATGTATAGGCCACCGGCAACAACTCGACCTTGACGCCGTCCCGCTTCAAGCGGGCCACGGTCTGGCCGCAGGCGACAAAGCTCAGGTTGGCGTGCTGCCGCGCCATCGACTCGATCCGCCCGGCCAACGGCGTCACATCGACGCGCAACAGATCCAGGCCATAGCTGTTGACGATGATTTCGATACTTACCCCGTGCTGTTTCAGCAGCAATTGATCGGCCATATCCAGCACTTTATCGAGCCGACCGGGATCGCCGGAATCGAGATGCAGGATGATCTTGCTGGGATCGATCTTCTCGCTCAGCGCAACCGCCCGATAGCCTTCCGGCAATCCGGCCAAACGCTGGAAAGCAGCTGGTTGGCCGGTGACATCGCGGCCCAGCCAGCCAGCGCCGATGCCCAACGCCAGAATCAACGAGGCCGCCAACGCCCTCGACCAGTTCGTGGTCAAACGCCCTGCCTGCCGCTGCGGCAGGGCGGGCGGTGCCAGATAAGCATTGCGAATCTGGTCCTTCAGCAGACGCAGTTCGCAGGCATCCGCCTTGAATGCCGCATCCGTTTCCAGCCGCGCCAGCACAAGCGCGCGCTCATCGGCGGCCAGTTCGCCGTCAACATAGGCATCCAGACAGACTTGGGTCAGCGCCGTGTCTGAGTCGGTTTCGGGTGTAGCCAGGTTCATTTCACTCTCCTGATTGCCGCTGAATGGCTAACCGCATGGCCAACCAGCGCCTCCGGGGTCTGTTTTGCACTGAACTGCAATTTCAACGCCTGGCGCGCCCGCGCCAGGCGACTCATCACCGTGCCAACCGGCACTTCAAGGATGGCCGCGACAGCGGCATAACTGCATTCTTCGATATCCACCAGCGTGATCACCTGGCGTTGCCCCAACGGCAGCGCGGCAATCGCCTGCCGCACGCGCTGCACCGTCTGGCGGCTGGCATAACGCTGTTCCGGCGACGGCGATTCATCGACGATGGCCGCGTCCAGGTCGTCCACATCGACGAAATCGCGGCGCGCTCGCAGTTGGTCGCGCCAACAGTTGTTGAGAATCGAAAACAGCCAGCCGTCCAGCGCCTGTGCATCACGCAACTGGTTGCTGCGACCAAGCGCCTTGATCAGTGTCTCCTGCGTCAGGTCATCCGCCAATGCGGCATCGTGGCACCAGGCATAAGCCAGTCGGTACAGCCGCGGGCGCAGCGCTTCCAGACGCTGGCGCAACGGAAAATTGAGCAAGGAAAACAGCTTAAGCAAATCACGCTCCTGTAACCGGGTTGCGGACTGCGCCTGGGACGAACAAGCGAAGGCCAAAGGTAAGACGGCCCAACTGGTTGAAATATTCCATGCCGGCACTGGAATAAAGATTGCGCTGCATGCGTCCTACAGTTGGGTCAAGCGTACCCGGAAATTTCCGCACTCCACCTACTTGTAAGGAAAAACCATGAAAACCAGCCAGCTGATGCTCGCCTTGTTGTGCACCACCCTTGCCTTGCCTGCCGCCCATGCTGCAGCCAACAACGCAAAAAGCCCCGGAATCACAGCCGTAGCCGCCGCGCAGGAAAAAGTCGTTTACCACGTCAATGACAGTGCACTCGCACGCATTGCCATGCGTAACGCAGAAAACCATCTAAGCGCCAGTCCGGATGCGAAAATCGTGGTCGTCACCCATGGCAAAGGCATCGATTTCCTGCTCAACGATGCCAAGGACGAAAAAGGTGCTTACGCGCCCCAGGTTGCCGGGCTGAAAGAAAAAGGCGTCGAGTTCCGCGTTTGCCTCAACACCCTGAAGGGACGCAACCTGGATGAAAACGCCGTCATCATGGAAGCCCAGGTAGTGCCATCCGGCGTCGCCGAAATCGGCAGACTTCAGTCAAAGGAAGGTTTCGCGTATCTGAAACCCTGATCGGAACCGGCCTTGCGCCAGATACTCACATCTTTCAAACTTTGAATCCGCCAATCCGGCGACCTGATCGGCCACGGAAGAAGCCTTTCGGCTTGCTTCCGAGCCTGTTTCAGTCATTTACGCAACCTTTTCATGTTGTGAGCGATTTTGCGTGCTGTAACACCTTCTTCAAGCAACGCCATTTTGATGTCTGCCGCGGCTTGTACGGCTCGGTTCGAAAGGGTCTGGATAACCGGATACAGACTCAACGATCTTGCAGCGATACTCGACCAGACCGGTCCAGGTGCGGCCCTTGCTCAGCGTATCCCAGAGATCGCAGAAAACTTCAGCAGGCACGTCCGGATGCCGCACGATGCTGTGTTGCTGGCCAATCAACTCATCACGCAAATAGCCTGAGCTGCTGACAAAATCGTCATTGACGAAGGTCAGCACCTCTTTAGCATCCGTTCTGCTGACGATTGCATTCGCCGCGGGAACGTCATTTTCCCTTTGAGTGACTAGCTGGTTGTTTCTCATTCAAAATACCCCTGTTCGTTACATACGCTTAGGGTCAGCTTCATTCAATGTAGGAAGATCGGTAAAAGCCGATTATTCTTGACGCAAATCAAAAAGGAATTTTCATTATGCGTATTTTGTACGCCACTTCCGAAGCCGCACCGTTGATCAAAACCGGGGGTCTGGCTGACGTTTCCGGCGCCCTGCCAGCGGCTTTGCGCGAAATCGGAATTGATTGCCGGATCCTTCTGCCAGGCTATCCAGTTGTCATTGAAAAACTACAGTCAACCACGACCTTGGTCGAGTTCAGCCACCTTTTTTTCAATGACAAAACCGGCATCAGTGCGCGTCTACTGGAAAGCCAAATGCCGGGTTCGGACACCCCGCTCTACGTCCTTGACGCGCCCGAAGCCTTCAACCGCATTGGCGGTCCTTACCAGGATGCGAACGGCGTTGATTATGCTGACAACGCGCAACGATTCGGTTTGCTGAGCCAGGTTGCCGCGCTGCTCGCCAGCTCCGATTCACCGCTCGATTGGCGGCCCGATGTGCTGCACTGCAACGATTGGCAAACCGGTCTGGCGCCGGCTTATCTGCGCCTGACCGGTTTTGCGACACCGACCGTGATGACAGTACATAACCTGGCCTATCAAGGCATTTTCCCGCCCGACATGCTGCCGAAATTGAATTTGCCGGCCAGTTGTTTTGCCGTCGAGGGCGTCGAGTACTACGGCAATTTGTCGTTCCTGAAAGCCGGTTTGTATTACGCCAACCACATCACCACGGTGTCGCCGACTTATGCCGAGGAAATTCAGCAGCCTCAGCTTGGTATGGGCATGCAGGGCCTGCTGGCCAGCCGCCAGTACCAGCTATCCGGCATTCTCAACGGCATCGATACCGGTTACTGGAACCCTTCTTCCGACCTGCATTTACCTTGCGAGTACCACGTCCGCGCGCCTTCCGGCAAAAAGCGTTGCAAGCTGAAATTGCAGGAAGAGCTCGGGCTGGAAACTCATGCCGATGCACCGCTGTTCGGCATGATCGCGCGCATGGCGCACCAGAAAGGGATGGACCTGGTGCTTGCCGTGGCGGATGGCATCGTCGATCTCGGCGGTCAGATCGCCTTGCTCGGCACCGGTGAAAAATCGATTGAAGCCGCCGTACGTGAACTGGTGGCGCGTCATCCCGGCAAGGTCGCCGCGCTGATCGGCTACGACGAGGGTCTGTCGCACCGGATTGAAGCCGGCTCGGACATCTTCCTGATGCCGTCGCTGTTCGAACCGTGCGGCTTGAACCAGATGTACAGCCTGCGTTACGGCAGCGTCCCCATCGTGCACGCCACCGGCGGCCTGCGCGATACGGTGGAAGATGACGTCACCGGCTTCGTCTTCCACGAACCGACGCCGCATGCACTATGGCTGGCGGTGGAACGGGCACTTGATCTTTACAGTCAGAAACCGGCCTGGAAAAAAATGATGGCGGCGGGCATGAACAGCGATTTTAGCTGGGGAAAAAGTGCCCTCACCTACCAGACGCTGTATCAAAGTTTGCTGCCGGAAACAGCCTAACCACTCATGATCCCCTGGCTCGCCCCCGAACATGAAAGTGGCGCTGGGATGATCCATAAATAAAAAGAGGGTGCTGGCGGACGCGAGGTCGTTAAACGTTTGGCGGGTGAACCCCGTTGCCTAACCG
>Ga0105047_10000144_pt1 | contig 102134 bp, 100 predicted proteins | sample MAT04_FD_78384 | JGI IMG/M metagenome (GOLD analysis project Ga0105047, IMG submission 78384) | Freshwater microbial communities from Lake Fryxell liftoff mats and glacier meltwater in Antarctica - MAT-04 (megahit assembly) | ecosystem: Environmental > Aquatic > Freshwater > Ice > Liftoff... | reverse complement strand
GCCACAGCCAGCCTGTTTTTATTTTAAAGAGTTTCGTGCTCAGGGCACCATGGGCACGCCCCACAGGTTAGTATCATTCGGTGAAACTTCGACAAACAGCTTGCCGTCAACCGACATGCCGCTGAAACCCCGGCGGTTGGCAATGCGGCGCAGTTCTTTGCCGGTGGTGGTATCCCAAATAAACAGATCGCCACCGCTGCTGCCAAACAGCAGCCGGCCGTCCAACGAAAATTGCGGGTTTTCCACCACGCTGTCGGTGTGCGGGTCCACCGTCAGCAAAATTTTTCCAGAGGGCAGTTCCACCAACTTGAGACCCCCGGGCAAGCCGCGCGCGCTCTCCGCCTCAACCGCCATCACCCTGCCATCTAACCGGAAACCGGCATTGGGCGGCAGGTTGGCCGGTTGGGTTTTCAAGTTGGCAAAGGATTGTATCTGTTTATTCAACACGGTATCCCACACGGAAACCAACCCCGGGTGGAACAACCCCAGCAGCCCATTTTGCATCCAGCGCATTTCAACCAATGGTTTCCCAGTGGAGAGGCTGGACACCCCACCCCCACTGGGCCAGCTCAGCAGATACACCTTGAAAGGCGTGCCCACGGCCAAAATTTTACCGTCGGGGGTGAACACACTCAGGCAACTGGTAGCATTTTTCCCCAGAGGCACCAGGGCCTGCTCGCGGAATGTCTTTAACTCCGCGGCCAGCAGCGGGAAAAAGTGGCGTTCCTGCTGCGTCTGCAAATCCCACCAGGTGACGCCCAGCAAGGAACTGGCCAAAACCGCCTTGCTATCTGGAGAAAACTGCACCTGCAGGGTGCGTGGGAAAGTCGCGGCGGTATACTGGCTTACCAGGTCCGGGCTGAAGGCCAGTGTGGCCACCACCGCCCCGCTTTCCACATTCCAGACCCAAACGGCTGGTTCTTCGCTGGCAGCGGCAGCCAGTTTGCCATCCGGAGATATCACCACCTGTTGAATATTGGCCTTGGGGCCTTTCAAATCGAGACGCAGCTTTTCCGTGGCGAAATCCCAAATACGCACCGTCTGCGAGTCCAACAGCGCGGCCAGCAGGCGCGCATCGAATGCCACCGCGCCGCGCGCGCGCACGCTGGCCAATGCTTTGAACTGTTGAATATTTGCGACGCTCAATCCATCGGGCCGGACCACCGCGGGAATAGGTGTGACTGTGGGCAGTGGCGTGGGCCAGGGCGTTGGCGATGGCGTGATGGTGGGGGTGAAGGTGCGGGTGGGCAGCGGCGTGGGGGTAGCCGTGGGCTCCGCGGAGGCAAGCGCGGCCGGGTCCGGTGTGGTGACTGCGGGTGGGGCCATAAGCTGGGCAGCCCAGCCTTGCAAAGTGGGCCAGGCCAGCACGCCACCCGCTGCCAGCACGGCCAACAGAATCAACACCAGCAGCACCCGCTGCAAGCGGCGGCGCGGCGCTGCATCGTGGATTTCGTATTCTTCCACATCCACCGGCTCATCGGTCGCAGCTTCATTTTTTTGGAGCGGCTCCATCCACTGCGGCGTTTTGACCGGCTGCGATTTTACATTCTCCGTCGCGGGTTTTTTCAAGTCGATTTTGGGTGAAGCAGGGGCGGCCGCGGCAGTGGCCTGATCGGCTTGCAGTGAGTCCAGCTCTGCTAGCCAGGCCGCCACGGATGATTCATCACCCCTGCCGGTGGATGCCGGGAGTTGCGGAGTATTCGCAGCAGCGGATTCCATCTGCCAGGGTTCCGCGCTGCTTTCCAGCGCAGCAGGCGCAGGATCGACCGAAAATTCGCGCAGCGAGCGCAGCCAGTCATCATCCCCCGCTTTCTCAGAATCATCCGGCACCCGGATGGAAAGCGATTTTAATTCGCCGGTCGAAAGGTCCAGTGCCCTGGGTGACTCGGGCTGCTCCGGCTCATCCCATGATATCGGGGAGGACGGTGCTTGCAAAAAAGTGTCGTACCCTGTAGAGGGTAACGCATCGTACCCTGTAGAGGGTAACGCATCGTACCCTGTAGAGGGTGGGGTATTTTGGGGAGCCAGGGCATTAACGGCACGCAGCAGCATGGCATCGTCCGGGTTCTGCCGCAGACCCTGCCGTAAAATATCCAACCGGTCCTCGGGGTTGGCCGAGGTATCGGCCAACCACATCCAGGCCTGAATATTTTCAGGCTCGAGCCATACCAGGTCCCGCAGAATGGATCTAGCCTCCTGCTTATTACCCTGCTTTGCCAGGCTGATGGCCTGTTTTAACCGTATGGTATCCATTAATTTAAAGTATAGCATGAAACCAAAAAAAACAATTTCCTGTTACAATAATGGCTGCAACGTACCCCACACCCCCCTGTTAACGCTTCGCACCCTGGCGCTGACCCGGCCCGCAGGGGCATTCCACGACCTCCATCAGGCACATTTCGCCAAATTCACCCCGGACCTCAAGAGCTCTCATGACCAACTGGAACTTCCCCCCCGTTTTTACCCCCCAACCCGATTTTCGACGCCTGCAGGCGGTTCTGGAGCGGCGGCCGGCTGACCGCCCCGTTTTATTTGAGTTTTTTCTCAACGACCGTCTGCACCAACGCCTGGTGCCGGAATTGACCACGGAGACCTCGGAATATCACAAAATGCTACGCCAGATGCTGGCGTTTCACCGCGCGGGCTACGATTATGCCAACGTTTTACCCCCCGGGTTTAATTTTTGGGTCACAGAAAGCCACAGTCCGAAGACCGCCTCCATTTCTCAAAACGCCAACAGCGTGATCCACACCCAGGCAGATTTTGCGCGCTATGTCTGGCCCGACCCGGACCAGGCCGACCTGGCGCTGGTCGAGCAACTGGCGCAAGTGCTGCCTGCTGGCATGAAGCTGATTATTTATGGGCCGGGTGGCGTGCTGGAAAACGCGATTGAGTTGGTGGGCTATGAAGATCTGTGCGTGATGATCAAGCAAGACGAACCGCTGGCGCTGCGCATTTTTGGCGAGGTGGGCGCGCGCCTGGAACGTTATTACCAGCGGGTCGCCCGCCTGGACTGCGTAGGGGCGTGTATCTCCAATGATGACTGGGGGTTCAAAACCCACACTCTCTTTCGCCCGGCGGATATGCGCCATTTTGTGTTTGGCTGGCACCGGCGCATCGTCAACGCCATTCATGCGGCCGGCAAACCTGCCATTCTGCACTCGTGTGGATATTTCGAAAAAGTAATGGATGACATGACCAACGAGATGCAGTACGACGCGCGCCATTCGTATGAGGATGGAATTCTGCCGGTGGAAGAAGCCTACGAACGCTACGCTGGACGCATCGCCATTCTGGGCGGGCTGGATCTGGATTTTGTCTGCCGCGCCGGCCCGCAGGCGGTTTACCAGCGCGCACAGGCTATGCTGGCGCGCACCGCCCAGCGCGGCGGGTATGCATTGGGCACCGGCAACAGCGTGCCCGAATACGTGCCCGACGAGAATTATTTCGCCATGATCGGCGCCGCGATCGATGCGTGGGAGCTACCTTTGCGAGGGTAAACAAAATGAGCCGAGCCACCCCTGCCCCCCGTTCCAACCCACGCATCCCCGCCGCGCGCGACCCGCACCGCCCGCGCTTTCATTTTTTAGCGCCGCGCAACTGGTTGAACGATCCCAACGGCCTGATTCAATGGCAGGGCCAGTACCATCTGTTTTATCAGCACAACCCAAAAGCCGCGGTCTGGGGGCAAATCTATTGGGGCCATGCCGTCAGCCCGGACCTGGTGCACTGGAGCGACCTGCCCCTGGCATTGGCGCCGTCGCCAGACGGCCCCGATTGTGACGGGTGCTGGTCTGGTGTGACGGTGAACCACTCCGGGGTGCCCACCCTGATCTACACCGGGGTAGGGCAGGGACAGCAGCGCCCGTGTGTTGCCACCAGCACAGATGGCCTGCTGACCTGGCAGAAATCTACGTGTAATCCGGTCATCGCCGGTCCCCCGGCCGGTTTTGCCGCCGCCGGCTTTCGCGATCATTCCGTCTGGCAGCAAGATGGCGCGTGGTATATGCTGATCGGCAGTGGTGAGCAGCACGGGCGCGGTACGCTCTTTTTATACCGCTCGCAAAACCTGCTGGATTGGGAATATCTGCATCCCTTTACCAACGGCGCCGAGCATCAGCGTTTTGCACTGTTTACCGGCGAAATGTGGGAATGTCCCAGTTTTCTGGCCCTGGGTGACCGGCATATCTTGCTGATTTCGGCCTGCAACACCGGGCAGGAAGATTTCACCGCGGCCTTCACCGGAGACTACCGCGACCTGCACTTTACCCCCACGGCTCTGGAAAAACTCGATTACGGCAATCGTTATTTCTATGCGCCGCAAACTTTCGCGGATTCTACCGGCCGCACGCTGATGATCGGCTGGGTGAAAGAAGGGCGCTCGATCCCGGCCCAGGTACGCGCCGGATGGGCGGGGGTCATGTCGCTGCCCAAAAGCCTGTACCTGGATACCGCCGGCCGGTTGTGCCAGGCCTTTGTGCCGGAGCTGCAGCACCTGCGCCAGGACGGGGCCAGTTGGCAGGAACTATCCCTGACTGACGGGCAGCCGGTGGAACTGCTGTCCGACACCGGGCGCCAGTTTGAACTGGAGGGTATTTTTACCCCCGGCTCGGCGCGCCGCACGCTGCTGGCCCTATTGCGCAGCCCAGACGGGGCAGAAGAAACCCGCCTGGTGTTGGATTGGTCTGAGCAGACCCTCACGCTGGACCGCTCGCGCTCCAGCCGCCACAGGAACGTGGAAAAGACCCCCTACAGCGCCCCCCTGCCCGCGGACGCCGCCAAGCCATACCGGCTGCACGTCTTTGTCGATGCTTCTATCATCGAAGTGTTGGTCAATGGCCGCGCGGCCATCACCAGCCGGGTTTACCCAACCGCCAGCGCAGGCTGCGCCGTAACACTGCTGGCCGAAGGCGGGCAGACCGGGGTTCAGAATCTGCAAATCTGGAAAATCGCACCCGTTTGGGACTGATTAACCCTGGCCTGAATTTCCACGGTCACTGTGGTACCCATCCCCACGCCGCTTGCATAGCGCATGCTGCCGGGGTGTTTTAGGATTATCGCGAAAACACCTGCTTCAATTCCCCCGCGTAGCATTCGGCCTGGGCAGGTTGCCCAGTGCCGCCTCAAACATTCTCCGCTGCGATGGAGCACCACCTTGCACATCCATAATGCAGCTCGGGTGCAAGCCGGTTAAACAGAAAACCGCCCTTTCGGACGGTTTCTGGTTCGCGCTATGGCATCTGTTCGGTACTAAAAACTACCGAGGAGGGATGCCATAGCGCTGGGTTGGTGGTAACTACTACTACTATCCATTTTAGGCATCACCTCCTCATCGTTAGGATGGCGAGGGGTTGGCTGGTGAAACCAGCCGATATGTCAAAGTTCTGGCTATAGTATTTCATAAACCGAGTCGAAAGTCAAGCGGGAAAAGTCATTTTAACAAAACGCTAATATTAGCTTTTCCCGCACCTACCGCCCGCTGTTTAGGGCATGCTGTGCACAAACTTCCAAACGCCGTCCTTTGAGGTCACCGTACCGCTGACCCCGTTCACTTCAAACCAGGTCTGGCCGGGTTTAAAAGGGAAGAGTGTGCCATCCGGTTTGACCAGGGTGAGCACATCCGTTTGTTTGGCGCGCTTCCATTTCACCGCGTAGACCTGGCCATTGCGGGCGATCCAGGCATTGCCCTCGCCGATCAGGGTCATATTCACCACTTCCTGCGGCGGCCTTTGAATGTAACTGTGACTGACCTGCAGCACCACCACATTATCCATGCTGATCGCCACACCGGTCAGCCGGTCGGTGAGCTGGGCATATTTTTCATTGTTGCGGTTGACATCATCGGCCGCATCGGAAAAGCGCAAATACTTGCTGGTTTTCGCATCATAATCCCAACGATTGTAAATGCTTCCTGAAAAGCGCGTGAACAGTTGGGTGCCCATCTGCCCGCCGCCAGGGGCCGGCTCCTGAAAGAGCATACCATCCAGGTTCTGGCGGGCATTATCCACCTTATTACGCGTCATTGCATCTGCCAGGGTGCGGGTATCGGCCTGCAGGATATTCTTGCCGTTGGGTTCGAAACGGGTGAATACGCCGTTCCAGCGCGTACCCTCCACCACCAGGCGGTTGCTAAAATCGGAGCTGAGCAGGGCCGAATACAGATCGGCATAAGCATAGCCAAATACCAGCATGGATTTATACATGCGCACGACATTAAAATCAAAGAAGCGCGCCGAGCGAATGGGGCCTACCGTTTGGGCGTCATTGCCGTAAAACAGCGCCGAAAAACGCGTGCCGCCCTGTTCTGTGTAGTATTCATACACTACATCGGCAAGAGACACCCCCCATTGAGGACGGTCGTCGCGCGGCAGGTTTTCTACCTTCACAATGATCGGCCGGCGGTTCAGCAGTTCCGGTTTGGCCACCACCAGGCCGGTCAGCGGGTTGACGTTGCTGGGAAAACTCATCGGGCCGTATCCCGCGCTGGGATAACTGAGGGTGGGGGTCAGGGTCACCGTGGCAGTCTGGGTGGCGGTAGACCGCGGGGTAGCGGTAGGCGGGATGGGGCTGGCGGTGAATGTGGCGCTGGGCGCCGCGGTTTCGGTGGGGAGGGCAGTGGGTGCCGGCGTGGCGGTAGGGGCCAGAGGCGGCGCAGCGGTGCAGCCAACCACAAGCAAGAGCAGCAAGATCGCGGAGAACAGTTTTTTCATCAGAACACCTTCCTTCAAAATGTGATCATACTCCCAAGCGCACAACCTGCCAATGGATGAAAGTCCTGTTTCTCTGTGTGCGATATCCAGCACAGGTATACTATAATCACACCTTATGAACGCTCTGCCCCGCTGGTTTTTACGCATCCAACCGCTGCTATTGGCGTCACTCACCCTGCTGCTGTTCGGCTGGCTGGCACTCACGCCACCCGGCCTGCTGGGAAAAGCCGATGCCATCGGGTACGCCGTGTGCCATCGCATCGCCGAACGCTCTTTTTTGCTGGGCGACCGCGCTGTGCCGCTGTGCTCGCGCTGCTCGGGGATGTATCTGGGTGCATTAGCGGGCTTTCTCTTTCATCTCAAATTTGGCAGGCGGGGCGGGCTGCCGCCGCGGCACATCCAGGCGGTCTTCGCAGTGTTCTTACTGGCCTTTGGCCTCGATGGGGTCAATTCATACCTGACCTTCTTCCCCGGCCTGGCGCACCTTTACCAGCCGTTCAACGGCCTGCGCCTGATGACCGGCACGCTGCTGGGCAGCGCCATGGCGTCGCTGCTGGTGCCCACGTTTCATCAGGTGGTCTGGCAGCAGTGGGAAGACCGCCCCGCGTTGGGCACGCTGCGCCAATTGCTGGCCTTGCTGGTGCTGGCCGGGGTCATTTCAGCCGCCATCGACAGCGAAAATCCGCTGCTGATCTACCCGCTGGCCCTGTTGAGTGTGGCATCGTTGGTGATTTTGCTGACCCTGGCGTACAGCATGATCTGGACGCTGGTGCTGCAGTGCGATAACCGGTTTACCAGTTGGAATGACCTGCGCCCGGTGCTGCTGCTGGCTGTTTTGACAACCCTGGCGCAAATCGCCGTGATCGATGCCCTGCGTTACGGGCTGACCGGCACATGGAACGGTTTCTCACTTTAAGGCGAACGGGTAAACATAACCTGCAGTTCGCTCAGCGCCTGGCGTGCCGCAGCCACCTCGCCTGGGGTAAGCGCCAGTTCGGCAAACTCGTCTTCGTCCAGCACCAGTTGGCGGTAATCCGGGTAGACTAACAAATCCAGTGCCAGGTCAATATAAGAAACGATGCCCTCGCTAATCTCGGCCGGGCGGCTCACATTGCAGTACCAGCCCTTCAGGGCATCATCCTCACGCGCGTGCATTTCAAATATATTATAACCGCGGTCACTGTAAAAGGTTTCGACAAAGCGGTCGCCGCGCCCCAACACCAGGCCGTGAAATGGACGGTCGTCGCGGTTAAAATAAGCCTCCAGGCGCACCCAGTGCGCACCGCGCGCCAGCACCTGGCCATTGTAGCGCCAGGTCTCTGCGCCCGCCAGATTGCGTTTGATCACCACCACCGCGTCAGTCATGCGGCACCTGCGCCGCCATGCAGTAAATGGACTCGTCTGGCAGGTAGAGCTGCAGCTCTTCGCCCGGGGTGTGTGGCTGACCCAGCACGAACTGATAATGCGCCCCATTGGCACATTCCAGTTCAACACGGTAGGCTTCACCGCGAAAAGAACAATCCACCACCCTGCCGGCCAGGGGCTGCCCCGGGGCAGCGCTGCGCGCGCCACCGGGGCGCAGCAACAGGCTGACGGCCTGCCCCAGGGCAAACCCCTCCCCCGGCCGGCCCAGCACCAGAAACTCGCCCAGCGCGGTATGCGCCGCCAGGGGGCTGAGCCGGGAAACTTCACCAGAAAGCAGGTTGCTGAAGCCTAAAAAACGCGCCGCCCAGGCCGTGGCCGGGTAATGATACACCGTGCTGGGCGTGCTGTCCTGCTCCACCTTGCCGCTGTGCAGCAAAAGCATGCGGTCGGCCAACGCGTAGGCCTCTTGCTGATCGTGGGTAACATAAATGGCGGGGATGCCTGTGCGGTGTAACAGTGCGCGCAGTTCTTCAAGCAGTTGCTCGCGCAGGGTGCGGTCCAACGCCGCCAGCGGTTCATCCAGCATCAACAGGCGCGGGCGGGGAGCCAGGGCGCGCGCCAACGCCACGCGCTGCTGCTCGCCGCCGGAAAGGTCGGTCACGCGCCGTTCGCCAAATTGGCCCAAGTTCATCTGCTCCAGCGCCTGCTGCACCTGCTCGCGAATCTGCGCGGCCGGCAGGCGCTGCATACGCAGCCCAAAAGCCACGTTTTCGGTCACGCTGCGGTGCGGAAAGAGCGCGTACTCTTGAAACATAAGGCCAAACTGGCGGCGGTGCACCGGCACGCCGGCCTGATCTGCCCCGTTCCATAAAATACGCCCCGCTTCGGGCTGTTCCAGACCGCTGATCAGGCGCAGCAGGGTGCTCTTACCGCTGCCAGACGGCCCCAACAGGCACACTGTCTCGCCGGGCTCCACGCGAAACGTGACCCCTTTCAGCAGCGGCTGGCCTTCATATGTTTTGTAGAGATTCTGGACATCTAACATGGCGGCAATGCACCCTTTGGGGCCAATCCTACCACAAATTGACACATATTTACCGTACCCACGCAATAGGGCGCACCACGTGTGCGCCCTTTGTGATTAAATCAACCCTGGTTTTTGGACAGGCCTAACCCGAGGAGTATTCGCGCCCCATAATATAGTCTTCGAGGCTGCGAATGGTGGTGTCTTTCTGCGATACAATTTCGCGCACCACATCGCCAATGGAAATCATGCCCACCACCTCTTTGCCCTGCTGCACGGGCAGGTGGCGAATGCGCCTGGCGGTCATCAGCGCCATACAATCCTCAATCAGGTCTTCGGCATGCACGCAGTAAACCTGGGTGGTCATCAGCTCGGAAACCGGGCTGTTGAGGCTCAGATTTTCATTGCGCGCCACGGCTCGGGCAAAATCACGCTCTGAGAAAATTCCCACCATGCCCTGGGCATCATTCACGACCACCACACCCAGCTCATGCCCAAGCATCAACTTGAGGGCGTCACGCAGGGTGGAATCGGGCGAAACGGACCAGATCTCTTTGGACTTTTGGCCAAGCAAATGATGTACGGTCGTCATAGAATCTCCTTTTCACGCAATGCAGAAAAACGGACTATGTCCATCTTAGAACTCCGCGCCGGAGATTACAAGTGATAAAACGCCCAAAGCACAGGATGAAAATCCCATCCGTCATGCCGCTTCTATGACAGATATCACGAGGGCCGCCCCGGGCCTAACCGCCGAAGGTGCGTAACGCTACCAGCGCCAGCAGCACAAAGGTTTCAGCAATCGCCACCCACCAGAAGCGCTGGCTGGAATTTTGATCCGCCACCTGGTAGCCGCCGCCCAGGATGCGGTTGACTTGCAGCAGCGGGCCTGCCGTCCAACTGAAGGCCAGGCCGCCCAGCAGCCCACCGATATGCCCCCAGTTATCAATCCCCGGAGAAAGGCCAATCATCAGGTTCACCACCACAATCATGATCGTGTTACGCAGCAAACCACCCGCCCGGTCGCCAAAAAACTCGCGGTTGCGGTACACAAAAACCGCATTAGCCGCCACCAGGCCAAACAGGGCCGTGGAAGCGCCCACCGAGACGCCATCCGACAGGTAGAACGAGGCCACATTCCCCGCGATCGCACTCACAAAGTACAGAACGGCGTAACGGGTTCGCCCGTAAAACCGTTCCAGCGATGGTCCGATCACGTATAGGAAATACATATTGAAAAGAATGTGCAGAATCGACCCGTGTAAAAATACCGGGGTCACCAGGCGCCACCATTCTCCTTGAATAATCGCCTCGTTGATCTTACCACCGTACAGCACCAACAGGTCGCCACCGTTAGGCAGCGGGGTGAAATACTGCACCGCATAGGCCATGATGGTCACCACCAGCAGGGTGTAGGTTACCCACGGTTTAAAGGAATCTACCGGTTTGGCGGGGCCAGGTTGTACGGAAGGGTCAGGCGGCTGCTGGTTCATAGGCAAATTTTCCGGGGGTTCACACGGTGATGTTCGGCATCAATGATGGCTTCGATCGAAGCGACGGCCTCATCCAGGCAATCCTGGGCGTTCACCACTACATAATCAAACTCACTCATACGGGTCAGTTCCTGCTGGGCGGTTTTCACCCGCAATTGCATACTTTCAGGGGTCTCAGTGCGGCGATCCATCAAACGCTGCACCCATTCGGCCTGGTTGGAAGGGATGAGAAAAATCAGCACCGCATCGGGGCACAGGCTGCGCAAAGTTGCTGCGCCCTGCACGTCGATGCGCATGATCACATCCTTACCAGAGGCCATCGCGTCGCGCACCTGGCTCTTGGGGATGCCCTTGTACTGCTGGTACACGACGGCATATTCCAGCAGATCATCACGCGCGATCATATCTTTAAATTGTTCATCGCTGACGAAAATGTAATCCACCCCATCCACTTCCCCTACCCGCATAGGCCGGCTAGTGGCCGTTACCACAAAATGCAGGGAATTCTCGCGCCGCTGTAAGGTGCGTACCACCGCGTCTTTGCCCACCCCGGAAGGACCGGAGATGACAATCAGCAGCGGCTGAGGATGGTACAGGTCAAACGAGATAAATTCGGCTTCCATGATTTCCTTAACCACCGTGGATTTACGCGATTCTAAGAATAGCTTGATTATAATGGAGAAGCGAAGCGCACGCGCTTCAATTTTTGAACGACCTGAGACCAGAGCAAACTGCTACGGCCTCAGCATTACACAACCCAAGAGGTGTAGAATGCCCGCTTATGAATATCGCTGTTTGGACTGCCGCCGTAAATTTGAAATTTTCATGTCGTTTTCCGAATATGGCACCCGGCCGGTGCACTGCAAACACTGCCAGAGTGCCAAAGTGCAACGCCTGATCAGCAAAGTGCGCTTTGCCCGTTCGGATGAGAGCCGCATGGAAAGCCTGGCCGACCCGGCCAACCTGGCCAACCTGGAAGAAGACCCGCGCTCGCTGGGCCGCATGATGCGCCAGATGAGCAGCCAGGTGGGAGAAGAGATGGGTCCCGAGTTCGACGAGGTGGTCCACCGGCTCGAATCCGGCCAACCGCCCGATCAGATCGAAAAAGAACTGCCAGACCTGGGTGCAGGTGGTGGCGAGGGCGCCGGCATGATGGGCGGCATGGGAGATATGGGCGGGCTGGGCGATATGGGCGGCATGGACGGCGACTTGTAGCACCTTTTCTACTGCAGCGCCTTTTGCAAGTCCGCGAAGGATGTCATCTGCGCCATTCTGTTCAAAAAATCGGCCAATGAAGCGCTCTGTTTGCGCATCTTCACCACCGCGGGGCCTACCGGGTCTGCTCCGGCGGCGCCGCCGCCTTCACTGTCGGCATAGGCTCCGTTGAATGCAAAAAAGGCCTGGTTAAGCCGCCGGATCAGGTAGCCGTTATCCCAAAAGAATTTACGGCGGGATTCCATATAGGCTTCGGCCTCATCAATTTTGCCGTCCTTCAGCAGCGCATCCGCCGTCACCCGCGTGATGCGCATTTCTTTGTTATAACTGAAGCGCGGCGTTTCTGGGGTGGGGCTGGGGGCGGGGTTAGCGCTCGGCGTGGGGCTGGGGCTGGGCGGTGGGGTCGGTTTCGGCAGGTTTTCCGGGAAGTACAGGCGCAGCAGCTCCTGGCCAACCTCTTTGCCCACGATGTTGGCCACGGTTTCATTCATTGTGCGCGTTTGCCCATTGATGAAGTAATTCAGACCCAGCGGGCGCAGGGTAAGGTAATTGTGCGTCCATTCGTGCGCCACCGTATCGCTCAGGTACGGCAAATCGGAGGTGCTCATCACCATCGTCGGATACGTGGCGATACCCCCAATGGGCGTAACCAGCGCCGAGACATTCATGCCAGCTTCCACCTGCTTTTCCAGTTTGACCATCTGGTCCAGCGTCAGGTTGGGGTCCAACGAGATGTTGTTTTCCTGTTGAATGACATTGCGCGGCGAAATAATCAGCGCGTAGGGCAGCGGGGTAATATGATATAACACGGGCGGCAGCGGCTGCCCGCCCACGCTTAACGAGAAACCATCCAGCACGGTGCTCACCATGCGCTGCATAATTTCTTCGGCCGCCGGGCCCAGCCGGCTGCGCTGGTCGCGCAGACCACCCAGTTTTTCCTGCCACGGCTTCAGTGCCGTATTTTTATCATTAACCTTAGGATCGGCATAAATCAGTTCGATATTATATTCGGCGTCATCAATCTGCTGCACCAGCTTGAGGTAATTCTTAATGACCGTGCGCTGCTGCTCCACCGACAGATAGCGCGGCAGCGAGAGCGAGGCCTGGCTTAATTTGAGCAGCAGCGCGTCCGCCGTCCAGCTCACGTAGTCAAAGCCCAGGGTGCGCGTATAGCGCCGCGCCCCTTCCGATGCATCTCCGGGACCCATAGTGCTGCCGGTCAGCACAATCACCATCAGCAAAAAAAGTAAGACATTCTGAAAAACCTGGCTGGCTACTCGCATGACACCTACCCTGTACAATTACCCACAAAAAACCTATACAAAGCCTGATATTTTGATTCAAACATGTTATCATTCGGGTGAAAATTGGTTCTGAAAAGGAAGAACACCCGAAGATGACGAGCACCTTGATTATAATCCTTTTGATTGCTGAGCTGGCAGGGGCAGGCAAACTTTGAACTTTGGACAGGCCTTTATTGAGGCGCTTGAAAGCCTGGGCGGCAACAAATTGCGCACCGGCCTGACCGTGTTGGGGATTGTCATCGGCGTGGCGGCGGTAATTGCCATGCTGGCCGCCGGGACCGGGGCGCAAAACACCATCACCAGCTCGATCAGCGGCATTGGCACCAACCTGCTGTTTGTGTTCCGGGGCAATCTTACCGAGCGTGTGCGCAACGTCAAACCCCTCACCCAGCAAGATGCCCTGGCCTTCACAGATCAGTTCAGCGCGCCATCCGTGGCGGGGGTGGCCCCGGTGATTCAACGCACCCTGGAAATTACCTTCAGCGGTGAGCGTACCACCGCGACGGTCAGCGGCGTTACCCCCGAATACCAGACCGTGCGCAACTATGCCCTGACCGAAGGTGATTTTATCACCCAGGAAAACCTGTTGGGCCAGGCCTCCGTGGTGCTGGTGGGGCCGGAACTGGCCGATAAGCTCTTTAAGCGCCACGTGGGCGTTACCGGCGAAACGCTGCGCATCGAAGGCCAGCCCTTCCGCGTCATCGGCGTGCTCGAATCGAAGGGGGGCGGCTCATTTGGCAGCCAGGATAATGTTATTTTGATGCCGCTAACCACCGCGCAGGCGCGCCTGATCCGGCGCGCGAGTGGCCAGGTGGATGTGATCTTCATTCAAGCCATCAATGCCGATGCCGTGAAGCTGGCCGCGCAAGAAGTATCTGATATTTTGCGCACACGCCACCGCACCGCGCTGGGCGCCGACGATTTTACCGTGTTTACCCAGCAGGATTTTTTGGCCACCGCCCAGACCATCACCGGCGTGCTCACCATCTTTCTGGGTGGGGTCGCCGCCATTTCACTGCTGGTGGGCGGCATCGGCATCATGAATATTATGCTAGTCAGCGTCACCGAGCGCACGCGCGAAATTGGCCTGCGCAAAGCGCTGGGGGCGCGCAAGCGCGATATTTTGATTCAATTTCTGACCGAATCGGCCCTGCTCAGCCTCTTGGGCGGTGTGCTCGGGATTGGCCTGGGCTGGCTGATCGCTTACGTGGTCGGCGAAGTAGCCGCCGCCAACAACACCCCGTTTGTTCCAGTAGTGGGCATAGATGCCATTTTGCTCGCCACGCTCTTCTCCACCGTGGTGGGCTTATTCTTTGGCATTTACCCCGCCAACCGCGCCGCCAACCTGGAACCGGTCGAAGCGCTGCGCTCCGATTAATCGGCTGACCCGCTCAGACCGTCTGAACCAGCATTTTCTTGATTTAAGGATGAGCAGGATTCAGACCGCCAAAAACGCAAACTTCTGCCAGTTTTGAGGTATAAATAAATGAGTTAATAGGAGGCGTTCTCATGAAAATCTCGGTTGGAACCGATGAGTCGCACCTGGTGGTGGACCAGGTGTTAAAACACCTCAAAGAAGCAGGCCATGAAGTGCAATTCTACGGCCCCACGGGCAAGGGCCTGCTGCCCTGGCCCGAAGTGGCCCGCAGCGTGGCCGATGATATCTCGCGCCGCCATTCGCACGAAGGCGTGCTCTTCTGCTGGACGGGCACCGGTGTGGCCATTGCCGCCAACAAGGTGGTCGGCATTCGCGCCGCATTGTGTGTGGATGCTGAAACGGCGCGCGGCGCCCGCCTGTGGAACGATGCCAACATCCTGTGCCTGTCATTGCGTCTGACATCCAGCGCGCTGGCCCAGGAGATTTTAAAGGCCTGGCTGGAAACCCAATACCTGCCCAACCCTGAAGACGATGACTGCCTGCGCGTAATTCGCGACCTGGAAGAACGCGGCTGTCTGGGCGATCTGTATGGGCCATAACCCGCGCCACTGCCGGGCGGCTGGTTCAGAATTTTATTCTTTGGTAAAATAATCTCAGAAATTCGGTCTTCACTCATTCAAGGAGATGGTCATGTCTGCGTGGAAAATTCTGGTAACAGACGGTTTGGAAGAAAACGGGCTCGCACTGCTGCGCGCTTCGGCTGAATTGGTCGAACAAAACGGCATATCCGCCGATGACCTGCTGAAAGTGGTGGGCGAATACGATGCGCTGGTCATCCGCGGGCGCACCAAGGTGACCCCAGCCGTCTTTGATGCCGGGAAGAAGCTTAAAGTCGTCGGACGCTCCGGGGTGGGGGTCGATAATATCGATCTTAACGCCGCCAAAGCGCACGGCGTCACCGTGGTTAACGCCCCCATCGCTACCACCGTCGCGGTCGCCGAATTGACCATGGGACTGCTGCTTGCGGTGATCCGCGAGATTCCGCGCGCCGATGCCGGCCTGAAAGCCGGTAAATGGCTTAAGAAAGAACTGGAAGGGGTGGAACTGTACCAGAAAACCCTGGGCGTGATCGGCTTTGGGCGCATCGGCGCCGCCGTGGGCGTGCGCGCCGCCGCCTTCGGCATGCAGATTCTCGGGTACGACCCGCTCTTGTCGGCAGACGAGATCGCCAAACGCGGCGGTCAGCCGGTTACGCTGGCCGGACTGCTTGCCCGCGCCGATTTCATCAGCCTGCACCTGCCCCTCACCCCCGAATCCAAGAACCTGCTCAACGCCGCCGCCTTTGACCAGATGAAGACCGGTGTGCGCATCGTGTGCGCTGCGCGCGGTGGCATCATTGATGAAGCGGCGCTGCTGGCCGCGCTCGAATCGGGCAAGGTGGCCGCCGCCGGATTGGATGTCTTCACCACGGAGCCGCAGGGCCAGACCCCCCTGGCGCTGCACCCGCGCGTGGTGGGAACCCCACACATCGGCGCGCAGACGGTTGAAGCCCAGGCGCGCGCTGCGGGCGATATCGCCGCCGAGGTACTGGCGGCGTTGTCCGGGCAGGCGCTGCGCTGGAAAGTGGCCTAGAAATAGCCCCCCCCCACACTGGCTGGCAAATGCGGCCGGTGTGGGGGTCTTTGTGCCAGGAAGCGTGAACCCCAATGGATAAGCTCGTAACCCTCAAACAACGCTTGAATGAAATAATGGATATCCAGGCTGCCGTGGCGATGTTAGACTGGGACCAGCAAACCTACATGCCGGCTGGCGGCGCCGAAGACCGCAGCGACGCCAGCGCCACCCTATCCAACCTGTTCCACCTCAAAGCCACCGCACCCGAAATCGGCGACCTGCTCGAAGACCTGCGCCCCAGCGTGGCCGGGCTCGATCCCGATTGCGACGATGCCCGCCTGATTAAAGCCTGCCGCCGCAACTATGAAAAACAGGTGCGGGTCTCTTCGGAGTGGGTTATGGATTTTGCGCGCAGCACCACCCTGGCCCAAACGGCCTGGGAACAGGCCAAACGCAGCGCCAATTTTAAGCTCTTCCAGCCGCACCTGGAAAAAATTGTGGGGCTGCGGCGCGCTTACGCCAACTTTTTTACCCCGTACCAGCACATTTACGACCCGCTGCTGGACGATTTTGAGCCGGGCATGAAAACCGCCGAGGTTCAGTCCATTTTCAATACGGTGCGCCCGGTGCAGGTGGCCCTGATCAAAGCCACCGCCGCGCAAACCCAGGTGGACACTTCATTTCTGGAACTGGGTTATGACGAAAAAGGCCAGTGGGATTTTGGGGTGGAGGTGATTACTCGCTTTGGCTATGACTGGAACCACGGCCGCCAGGACAAATCGATACACCCCTTCACCCAGGGCTTTGGCATCGGCGATGTGCGCATCACCACCCGCGTCGATCAGAAACGCCTGGCCACGGCGCTCTTCGGTAGCATGCACGAAGCCGGGCACGCCCTGTACGAAATGGGCTTTGACCGCTCCCTGCGCCGCACCCCGCTGGCGGGTGGCGCCTCGATGGCCATTCATGAGTCGCAGTCACGCATGTGGGAGAACCTGGTGGGGCGCTCGCTGCCGTTCTGGAAGTTCTTTTACCCGCGCTTGCAGAAAGCCTTCCCGGCGCAGTTGGGCGGGGTGGATCTGACCAAGTTCTACCGCGGCATCAACAAGATCAGCCCCACCTTCATCCGCGTCGAAGCCGATGAGGCCACCTACAACCTGCATATCATGCGGCGCCTGGAGCTTGAAATTGCCCTGATGGAGGGCACCCTGGCTGTGCAGGACCTGCCGGAAGTCTGGAACCAAAAAATGCAGGGATACCTGGGCGTGGTGCCACCCAACGACTCGCTGGGTGTGCTGCAAGATATTCATTGGTCTGGCGGCATGCTGGGCTACTTCCCCACCTATGCCCTGGGCAACCTGGTTTCGGCGCAGTTGTGGGAAGTGATTAACAAGGATCTTCCCACGCTCAACGCTCAGATGGAGCGCGGCGAGTTTGGCGAATTATTGGCCTGGCTGCGCCAGAATGTGCACCGCTCCGGCGCCAAATTCGAGCCGCAAGAGCTGGTTCAGCGCATCACCGGCTCCAGAATTGACCCCCAGCCCTACCTGCGCTACCTGCAAACCAAGTACAACGAGATCTATCATCTCTAACTCTGCCTCCACAGGATGAATGGAGACCTGCGCCGGACGCAAACTTCCGGCCGCAGGTCTCCCCGTGAGCTTATGGCAACCATTCTATTTATCGATGATGATATCGCGACCCTGCAACTGATGGAAAAAGCAGCGGCCGTTTTGGGTCACAGTACCGTGACCAGTTCTTCAGCCGAAGACGCGCTGGAACTGGCCCGCAGCCACCAGCCCACGGTGATTCTGGTGGACAGGCGGCTGCACTCTATGAACGGCTGCAGCCTGATTAAATTGATCCACCAGGTTCCCGCCCTGAACAGAATACCGCTTTACCTGATCTCGGCGTATCTCTCCGATGAAGATGTGGCTTGCGCACGCCAGGCCGGCGCCACCGGCTGCCTGGAAAAACCACTCAGCCTGGCCAACCTGAGCCAGATTCTTGCTCAAGCCGGCGCACAGGTTAGCGAGAAATAACCCGGGCCGTATCCTACGCGCCCCCTGACAAAACTGTTGGGCGGTTGCACCGTCTTAAAAAGCCGCCGCGCCCGGGTTTACGATTTTATGCGCTACAATTGGGGAAATGAACCGCGCGCGTGAACCTTACCTTGTTTCCAAATGCGCCCGAACCATCGGGGTGAGCCTGTTGCTGTGGCTGCTGCTGGCAGGTTGTGCGCTGCCGTTTACCGGCAGCCTGCAGCCCGTGGAGCCCATCCCGCAAAGCGCAACACCCACGCAATCCGGCTCAAGCGCCACCCCACAGCCCTCTGCCAGCCCCATGCCCCCCAGCCTCACCCCGCCCGAACCCAGCGCCACCCTGCAGCCCGGTACCCCCACCCACACGGCTACGCTCACGCTCACGCCGACCCAAACCCTCAGCCCCACCATCACGCAGACGCCCACGCGCACCCTGTGGGCCTATATGACATGGACCCCCGTGCCCACGCGCACCCCCACCATCACCCCCACCCCCACCCCGCCGCTGGCCTATCTGCGCATCTTGCGGCCCAACGCATTTTCAAAGCTGCTCTCTGCCATTCAGGTGGAAGCCAGCGTTTCTCCGGGCGACGATGGATTGGTGCAGGTAGACTTATTGGGTGAAGACGGGCGCCTGTTGTCTCGCCAGCGCCTGGACTATCGTGAATATCTCGCGCGCTCGATCGCGATTGCCCCCAAAATGGCGTTTACGATCACCGGCGTCTCCGAATTGGCGCGCCTGATGATCAGTGTCGACGACCGCTTTGGGCGCAAGATTGCCATCACCTCCACCGACCTGGTGCTGCTGACGCTGGGTGACAACGAACTCGCCCCGCCCGGCGTTTCTGTCGCGCCCTATTTATTGCGCCAGCCGGTCGCGGATCAGGTGATTCAGGGCGGTATTCTGGCCGTGCGTGGGCTGGCACGGCCGGTCAACAACCAGCCGCTGCTGATCGATCTATTGGATGAACAGGGTAATTCACTGGCGCACGCCGCGCTGCAGGTGGCCCTGCCCAGCGGACAACTGAGCCACAACCCCTTTGAGGTCGATCTGCCTTATCAGGTGACCGGCGCCGTGCATGCCCGCATTAGCATCCGCCAGGAAAGTGCCGGGCGTATTCCCGGCATCGTGGCGCTGTGGTCTGTGCCAGTGCTGCTTAATCCCTAGAACTTCATCATTTTTTCGGTCGCCTTCAGGCCGTGGCCGGTAAACACCGAAACAATGCGCTCGTCGCGCGGCGCACGGCGCACGTATTGGGCCACCCCCGCCGTGGTGGCCGCCGAGGTGGGTTCGATGTAAAAACCCTGGCGCACCATTTTGCGCAGTGATTCGCCAATTTCGGCCTCGCTCACCGTCAAAAATTCGCCGCCGCTGGCCTGCACCGCCGCCACAATTTCCATCCCACGCACCGGAAGGGCAATTGCAATACCTTCCGCCAGAGTATCCTGCTTCTCAATCGCGGGCAGCGCGCTCAGCCCCATGCGCGCGGCCAATGCCAGCGGCGCGCAGCCAGCTGCCTGCACCGCTACCAACCTGGGCATGTGCCGGATGATTCCGGCCGCCAGCAGTTCGCGAAAGCCAATCGCCGCGCCGATCACCAGCGTGCCGTTGCCCGCCGGCAGTATCACAGTATCCGGCGCCTGCCAGCCCAACTGCTCCACCACCTCAAACGCCCAGGTCTTGGTGCCGTGAAAAAAGAAGGGATTCCAGGAGTGGCTGGCATAATAGAACTGCCCGGCCGCGGCCATCACCGCCCGCCCGGTATCCTCGCGCGAGCCCGGAATGCGGTTGAGGTCGGCCCCATACAGCCGGATCTGGGCCAGTTTGCCCAGGGCGGTGTCTTCCGGCACATAAATATGGCAGGCAATGCCCGCCGCGGCGCAATAAGCCGCCACTGCACAGCCCGCGTTGCCCGAAGAATCTTCCACCACCTCGCCAATGCCCAGTTGTTTGATCTTGCTGATCAGCACGGTAGCGCCGCGATCTTTGTAAGACCCCGTGGGAAATAACTGATCCTGCTTGACCCACACCTTGCGCCCGTCAAAATCGACCGGCAGCAGTGGGGTAAAGCCCTCGCCAAATGTCACCTCCTGCGCCTCCTGCGGCAGCGGCAGCGCCTCGCGGTAGCGCCACAAGGTCGGCGGGCGGCGCTGAATGCGGTCCAGGTCGAACACGGCCTGAAATTCCAGGTCCAGCAGCCCACCGCAGTAGCAGCGCCAGAGCGCTTCTTGCAGGCTGTAGCTTCGTTTGCAATTCTGGCAGATCAGGCGGTTCATGCGATGCCCCTACGTTTATTTTGCACCCAGGCTGTTCAAAACACCCAACCCGGTGATCTCTTTGTTGAGCTTGGGTGTGCCATAATAGCTGACAGACCCGGCCCCGCTGATCTTGACATTGAGCACGTCCCGCGCCCACAGTGTGGCACCACCCGCGCCGGTCAGCGCAATCGAACCCGACGCGCTCTGCAAGTCTCCACCACTATAATTGCCCAGCCCAGACAGGGTGATAGACTGGTTGGTCACCTTACCGCTCAATTCAACGTTGCCGGCCCCACTCAGGGTGCAGGACACGTTGGTGGCGGTTAGTTGGCTGATCTTCACCCCACCCGCCCCGCTGACCTTGCAGACCAGGTTCTCGGCCTGTAGTTTGGGAATATTGACGCTGCCTGCTCCGGAAAGGTCCAGGTTGTTGAGGTTTTTTACCTTCAGGTCAAACTTGAGCAAGCGCGTGGGGCGCACCATATCCTGCCAATTTTCGCGTTCAAAACCGATATACAGGACACCATTTTTAACCTCAACCAGCAGACGCGCCAGGACATTATCCTCGCCCTCAATGGTCAGGCTTTCGCTGGCGCCCTGGGTAATGTTCAGTTCGCCCAGCCCGGCAAAGGTGACACTGCTGAAACCACTCACCGCTTTGGTCTGGGTAACCACCTTGCCCGAACCGGTGGTGATATTGATTTCACAGGCGCTGGTCAACAGCGCGATCAGAATCAGCAGCGTTCCAAATATCATGGGTTTCTTCATGGCGTTTCTCCTTTTGGCTCGTCTCAGATCAATCTTCACAATTATTGTACGTCAAAGTAGTCGAAAAGTTTCAACCGCCGGCCCGCCTGGCGCAGGATGCGCGTTTCGGGCCGGATTTATTGTTTAATCACCACCTGGTCGTCTTCCACGGCCCAGATGGCTGTGGCGAACCCCTGAATGAAATAGCGGTCGTGCACCACCGCCAGGATGGTGCCCTCGAAACCCTTGAGCGCCTGCTCAAACCGGCTGCGCGCCGATAAATCGAGGTGGTTGATCGGCTCGTCGAGCAGCAGCAGGTTGCAGCCCTGCGCCGCCAGGCAGGCCAGCGCCAGCCGCGCCCGCTCGCCAAAGGAAAGTTTGCCCACCGGGGTAAACACATCATCCTGCTTAAACAGAAACTTGGACAGGAACTCGCGCTCGGCGGTTTCGTTAAACGAGGCATACTGGCGCACCGTTTCCAGCGCATTTAAACCCGGGGTTAGCTCTTGCTGCTCCTGCGCCATGTAGCCGGGACGCACCCCGGAACCCAGGCGCACCCGCCCGCGCACGGGCGGCAGCAGCCCGGCGATGGTGCGCAGCAGGGTGGTCTTGCCACTGCCGTTTGCGCCGATCAGCGCGACACGCTGGGCGTAACGCAGCACTAACTGCAAGCCGGTCAGCAGCGCCTGCCCCGCGTAACCTACCGCCAGGTCTTCGCATACCACCACGTCGCGCCCGGTCTCGCCGGTGCCGTTCCATTCGATCTTCATTTCCCACACCCGTTTGGGCTTTTCAATCTTATCGTCCGTCAGCAGGCGCTCGATCTTGCGCTCGATCTGTTTGGCGCGCCCCACCGTCTCTAACGAGCGGTTGGCAAAAAAGCCTTTGGCAAACTTATCGCCGCCGTCGGCCTTACCGCCCCTGCGAAACTGGGCAATGCCGCGCAGATGCGCCGCGGCCTGGCGCAGCCGGCCAATTTCATCCAACTGATCGCCATACGCCTGCCAATGCCGGTCGCGCTCCGCCTGCTTTTGCTCCAGATAGGCCTGGTAATTGCCATCGAACATTTTGCCGCGGTGGCTGAACCCATCGATTTCAAAAATGCGCGTGGCCACGCCATCCAAAAAAGCCCGGTCGTGTGAAACCAACAGCACCGCGCCGGGGAAGTTCTTGAGCCACTCTTCCAACCATTCCAGCATGGCAATATCCAGGTGGTTGGTCGGTTCGTCCAGAATCAGCAACTGCGGGGTCGAAAGCAGCGCCCCGGCCAGCGCCAGGCGCGTCTTCTGACCGCCGCTCAAGATCACCGCGGGCGTTTCGGGGGGCACATCGCCCAGGCCCAACGCCGCCAGTACCCCCGGCCCGCGCCCGGCGGTTTCGGAGACGAGCTGCATGCGGGTCAAAATGCCGTCGTACTCATCCAACACATCGGGCTGGTCGGGGTCGTCGCCCAGCGCCATCGCCAGCGTTTCCAGGCGCTCACTCAACCCGGGCAAATCACCTTCCATGCGGTTGATAAAGCTCTCAACGGTTTCGTCATAGTCAAAGTTGAAACCCTGCGGCAGATAGCCCACACGCAGGTCCGCCACGTCCAGGCGCGCACTGCCCGAATCGGCTTTTTCCAACCCCATCACAATCCGAATCAGGGTGGATTTTCCACAACCGTTGGGGCCCACCAGCGCCAGGCGTTCGCCGACATTCAGCGAAAACCCAATCTGGCTCAATACCAGTTCAACACCAAAAGATTTTGAAAGATTTTGTATCGTAAGCATCGCGTCAGCCGATCAAAAAAAAACAAAAACCGGGGGCAACTGCCCTCGGCCGATGGACCCCCACACGGTCGCAGACCGGAAACATTCCCCAATCACACGTTTGTTTTTATTACAGGCTGATATGCATCCAATGCTCCTTACTGATTACCACCCCTGAATTATACGTCATTTTTACCCATCCGCAGAAAAATCAGGTATACTTTTCGGCAAATGAAACGCCCCCCCTCCACGCCCCCTTCCATCAAAGTCTTGTGGCATAGCCTGGTAAACGCCTATGACGCGGCGTTTATGATCGTTTACGCGAACATCGTGACGGTTTTTTTATTCGTCCCGGCGCTGATTATTCCCATCCCCATCCTGGCCTTGCCGTTGGGCGTGATCGGCGCGGCGTTGGGTTTTACCGGGCTGTTCTACACCAGCTACCAGATCGCCACGGGCGAATCGGTGGATTGGAAGACCTATTTTGAGGGCATTCGGCGCTACTGGTGGCCTGGCCTGCGTTGGACGCTGATCAACGGCCTGGTGCTGTTCAGTACCAGTTTTTATTTCGTCTTTTTTGCCTACAGCAATGAAGTGTGGGCCGCCGGCCTGATGGGCCTGGACCTGGGAATTATGGCGGTGTGGGTGCTGGTGCAGATGCTCACCTTCCCGTTGATGCTGCATCAGGAAAAACCCAGCTTTCGCATGGCCCTGCGCAACGCCCTGATTTTTCTGGTGCGCTGGCCCACGATCAGCTTCACTTTTTTGCTCCCCGCCATCCTGCTGATCGTGATCACCCTGATCTTCCCACCGATTGGCGTTTTCCTCAGTATTGGGCTGGTGGCTTTTCTGTGCTGTTATTTAGTCTACTTCCGGATTGAAATTGAACGCCATCCCGAACTATTTTTGGACCCCAAACAAAACCGCTAGAAGGAGCGGATTGCACCACACGCCGGCCTTACGAAATTGTCGACCTTATCGATCAAAAGATATTTACCGGCTTAAGGTGCTTGCGCAAAGTTTCACCCCATGCTATAATCATACAATTCCAAGCGATACATCCTATTAAAGGTCTTTTCTGATTTGGCTTTTCCCACCGTTCGTTTGCCGAAAGCTCGATATTCCTCATCAGTCACCGGTCAATTTATCACAATTGAGCTACCTGCAGCGGCGGGAGGGGGCGTGTGATTTTTGATTTCTGTATTAATATCATTGTGTGAGACAACTATCCCATGAAACTACTTGAACTAGAAAGTGCTCCTCTGGCAACGCTGCGTCTGATGGCCAAGGATTTGAATATTACTAACGCAGCACGATTGAAAAAAGAGAACCTCCTGATTAAGATTCGTCAGGTGGAAGCCGAACGCGAAGGGCTGGAAGTACGCGGTGGCGTTCTGGAAATTATGAATGAAGGTGTGGGGTTTTTGCGCACCAATTATCAAATCGGTCCGGAAGACGTATATGTGTCGCAGGCGCAGTTGCGCCGTTACGACCTGCGCGGGGGCGACCTGGTGATTGGGCATGTGCGCCCTCCGCGCGAATCGGAGCGCCATTACGGCCTGTTAAAGGTAGAATCAATCAACGGCATCGCCCCCGAAGAAGCGCGCACCCGCCCCACCTTTGAAAGCCTCACCCCCATCTTCCCCGATAAACGTTTTGACCTTGAAATAGACCGCGCCATTTTGTCCACGCGTCTAATCAACCTGATCGCCCCCATCGGGCGCGGGCAGCGCGGCATGATCGTTTCACCGCCCAAGGCCGGAAAAACCACCATCATGAAGCAGGTGGCCAACTCGATCTCCACCAAATATCCCGATGTGCACCTGATCATCGCGCTGATTGGCGAACGCCCCGAAGAAGTGACCGACATGGATCGTTCGGTGGATGCCGAAGTGGTAGCCTCGACCTTTGATGAGCCGGTGTCGTCGCACGTGCGCACCGCCGAAATCACATTAGAGCGCGCCAAGCGCCTGGTGGAAATTGGCCGCGATGTGGTCATTTTGATGGATTCGCTCACCCGCCTGGCCCGGGCCTACAACCTGGTGGTCAACCCTTCCGGGCGCACCCTGTCGGGTGGCATGGACCCTTCGGCGCTCTACCCGCCCAAACGCTTCTTCGGCGCAGCCCGCAACCTCGAAGAGGGTGGCTCGCTGACCATCATCGCCACCGCTCTGGTCGATACCGGCTCGCGCCTGGATGATGTGGTCTACGAAGAGTTTAAAGGCACAGGCAACATGGAACTGCATCTTTCGCGCCGCCTGCAGGAACGCCGCACCTTCCCCGCCATCGACCTCGAGCGCTCCTCCACCCGCCGCGAAGAACTGCTGCTGGGTCCCGATATGCTGCAGCGCGCCTGGTTAATGCGCCGCATGTACTTGCAGATGTGCAGCCCCCCCCCGCAAGGCGCCGGGATGGATTCTGCCGTGGCGACAGAAGCGATCTTGCAGCGTATGAGCAGGACCCGTACCAACCAGGAATTCCTGGAGACATTGACGGAGGATATGTGACATTTCGACCCGCAAAATCAGGACAGGCGGCCAGGGCGGGAGGGTTCAGCCAGGCCGTGCTGCCCAGGATGCTGTGGGGGGTTGCCATCATCATGGTGGCAGTAACGATTTACGTAGCGCTGACGCGCGCACCGGTGGTCTTTTCTCAGGCCCCCGCGCCGGTCATTCTATTTGCCACGACGCCCACCCCGGTGGCTGCCGCCGCGGCCCTGCCCACCCTGGCCCCGGCCCATCTGAATTCGCTAAACCGGTTGAACGAGCTGCACACCAACATTCCCAAACGCCCCAACGTGGCCGGGCAAGAATATGTAGTGGAGTCGGGTGACTCGGTTTTTGCCATTTCAGATTATTTCAAACTGAAACCCGAAACCATTCTGTGGGCCAATTACAATGTTTTGAATGACAACCCCGACATGCTGGGGCTTAATCAAAAGTTATACATTCCTCCCACTGACGGCGTGGTGCATAAGTGGAAAGCTGGGGACACCCTGGAATCGGTGGCCAGCCTGTACAAAGCCAGCACCAAAGACATTTTACTCTGGCCGGGTAATAAGCTGGATATTGTGACGCCCGAAATCCAACCGGGCAGCCTGGTGATGGTTCCCGGCGGACAGCGCGAATTCCGGCGCAGTTGGGTTATTCCCACCATCCCGCGTGGTGCGGCTGGCGTCGCTATGAATTTTCCCGGCACCTGCGACACTGGCGCCGGCGGTGCGCTGGGCACGGGCAGCTTCATCTGGCCTGGCCCTGCTCATAGTATTTCGGGAAATACGTATTGGTCCGGCCATCTGGCGATCGATATCGCCATTGGCATTGGCACTCCGGTGGTGGCTTCAGACGCCGGCGTGGTGGTGTTTTCCGGCTGGTCGCCGGTTGGCTACGGCAACATGGTGATGATCGACCACGGCAACGGCTTCCAGACGCTCTACGCCCATCTTACGGCGGCCCTGGTGCGCTGCGGTCAAAGTGTGAACAAAGGCAACACCATCGGCACCGGCGGCTCCACCGGCAATTCCACCGGCCCCCACTTGCATTTTGAAATGCGCTACATGAGCGGCTTCGTCAACCCCATCTCTTATTTGAGATAAGAAGGAAGAACCTGACCCCCTACCCCGGCCCTTGCCCCATTTTGTAGTGCAAAATGGGGCAAGGGTGCCTTTTTGCTGCGGCAGATGTGGGGTATCGTGGCTCCCTCCCCTAAGATCCGGTTTTTTGGATTTTGGGGGACCCGCTCCCTGGTACCAGCACCCAGGGCAGGTGTCGGGGGCCTATAAGGGCCAGGCCGGGGTGGGGTAACGATTGCCCCTCTACACCCCCCTCGTTTAAAGTTCCTGGCGGCTGAAGGCCAGCCACGCCGCCGCCAGACAGCCCCCAATCAAGCCCAGGCTAACGACCAGCGCCGGCCAGTAGGCGGCTCCATCCGGGTAGAAGAGCTCGGCGCCCCAGCCCACCAACTGCTGCGGCAGAAATTGGCCCAGGCCAGGCAGCGCCCCCAGCGCCGAAAACACCAGCAGCGCGCCAAAGCTGATGCCCGCCGCGACCGCCTGCGAGCGCGCCAGGGTGCTGGCCAAAAAGGTGATGGCCACATACACCAGGCTATACAGCCACAGCAGGGCATTCAGGCCCAGCCAGGCCCCAACCGGCGGCGCTTCGAACAGCAGCAGGGTGTAGAGATAGCCCAACCCACCCGCTACCAGCAGGGCGATGCCAAAAATCAGCGCCAGCGCGATAAACTTGGCCAGCAGAAAGGCCGCGCGCGAGAGCGGTTTTACCAACATCAGCACCGCGCTGCCACGCTCTTTTTCCTGCACCACGCTGCCCATCGAGAGAATAATTGCCAGCAGCAGGGAAAACTGGCCGATATTCTTAATATACTGGTCGATCGCATCCCGCAGGGTGGGTTTGGGGATCAGGCCGGCGAACGCCTCGGCGCCCGGCACGGCCTTTAAGATCTCCGGCATAAACTGCGCCAGCAGGGGCGAGGTCATGCCGAAGACGCCCAACACAATCACCAGCACCAGCAGGCGGCTGGTGCGCCACTGCTCCAGCATTTCTTTGCGTAAACTCACACCCAGGTTCATCACGGCCGCCTTCCCGCGCCCACCAATTGTAAGAAGATATCTTCCAGCGCGGGCGTCACCACTTCATAACGCCGCAGGGGCAAACCCGAAACCGCCGCCTCGCCCAGCAGCGTGGCGCGCGCCGCGGCCACATCCATCACCGTCACGCGCGCGCTGGCGCCGCTCACGCTGACCGCGGTCACCCAGTTGAAGCGGCGCAGTGATTCGGCCCAGGCGCCAAAGGGCGCCTCACTGCCCGCTTCGCATTCCAACGCAAAGACCGGAATGGTATAGCGGGCCAACAGTTCGGCCTGGTTGGCTTCTATCACCAACCGCCCGTGATCGATGATGCCAATCGTATCGCAGACGCGTTCCACATCCGCCAGAATATGGGTGGACATCATCACGGTACACTGCCCGCGCAGGCTCTCGATCAAATCCAGTACCTCTTTGCGGCCGCCAGGGTCCAAAGCGCTGACGGGTTCATCCAAAAACAGCACCGCCGGGCGGTTGACCAGCGCCTGAGCCAACCCCAGGCGTTGGCGCATGCCCTTGGAAAAACCGCGGATGCGGCGTTTGCCAACCTCGGCCAGGCCTACCTGCTCCAGCAGGGATTGGGTGCGCGCCTTACGCTGCGCCGCGGGCAGGCCGAACAACCGCCCCACGTGGTCAAGATATTCCAGCGGTGACATCCACGGATAAAAAGCCGGCTCTTCCGGCAGGTAACCAATGCGCGCGCGTACCTTGCCGGAGTCACCCAGGTCCACCCCGGCCACCTGGGCTGTGCCAGAGGTCGGCCGGGCCACCCCGGTCAGCATGCGCAGGGTGGTGGTCTTGCCGGCGCCGTTAGGCCCCAGGAAGCCGAAGATAGCGCCCTCGGCCACGCTCAGGTCTAATCCATCCACCGCGCGCACTCCCCCCTCTTCAGGGCGAGAAGCGCTGCCCTCTACAGGGCGCGAAGCGCTGCCCTCTACAGGGCGCGAAGCGCTGCCATATACTTTTACCAGTCCCTCGGTACGGATGGCGGCCATCTTAATCCTCAACTCTCCCCAGCACCAGGTAGAGCAGCGGGCCGATCAGTTCGCCCAGCACAATCAACACCACCCACATCCACTTCGGCCCCCTGGTATTTTCGCGCCGCGAAAGATCCACCAGGCAGTAGACCATCAAGCCCAACTGGAGCAGCACAAGCGGGAGGATTAACCAAATTAAGCTGGAAATATTCGTCATTTTTTCCTCCACATTCAATTTATTGTCTTATTGTATCAATGTGTGTTTGGTTTGTGGGTCAAGAATTCGCCAAGAATGACTTTGGACCTGAGCAGATGGGGTGATTGACCACAGAGATTCCCAATGCCACTTTTAGAACAAATATTCAGATTCGAAGTATAATTTACCCATCGGAGGAAAGGTATGTCTGAAATTCTCGCGCAAGCCAACCAATTTATCCAGCGCTTCGGGCGCCCACTCGACCGCGCCCGCTTTGAGCTGCACTTTTCCGGCGGTTCGCCCCAGGCCTTTCTGGCGGCGCTCGCCCCCTATCAGAATCCAGACGGTGGGTTCGGCCACGCGCTCGAAGTCGATATCGAAGCGCCCGACAGCCAGCCCTTTGCCACCGAACTGGCCCTGGAATATTGCCTGCATGCCGGCATTCCCGCGCAGGACGCGCTGGTTCAGCGCGCCGTGGCCTACCTGGAAGAGACCCAGGCTGAAGACGGCTGCTGGCGCTTCAGTCCAGAAATCTATACGCACCCCATGGCGCCCTGGTTTCAAGGCTGGACCTGGCCCAACCTGAACCCTTCCTGCGCCCTGGCGGGCATCCTGCGCGAATATGGCCTGGGCTCGCCGCGCCTGCATCAGCGCGTGGCCGCCCTCTTTGAGCAATGGCAGAATTTAGGCGAGATTACCGATGGCGAATTTTACGCCGTGCAGTCGTACGCGCTCTACTTCCTACCCGAAGGCGACCTGCCGCAGCGCGAATTTTACCTTTCCGGCCTGCTGTGGTGGCTGATCCGGCGCCACCTCTCCAACGAGATCGCCGACAACGGCCACTGGTTTGAGTATATTCGCTCGCCGCACAGTTGGGTAGGGCAGCGCCTGCCCGCCGCGCTACTAAACGACCGCCTGGAACGCCTGCTGCGTGAGCAGCGCCCCGACGGCGGCTGGCCCACCCCCTACAACCCGCTGTGGCGCGGCCCGGTCACGATCCACAACCTGCGGGTGCTGCAAGCCTTTGGGCGGGTGACCGTCTGAACCCTGATTTATGGGATGAAAAGATGGGCAGGATGAAGATCCAGGTTCAGACAGTCAGTCTATGGCGCCGGGATATTGAAATAGTTATAGACCGTTTCCGAAAGAACCGGGGTGAGGGTGTTGGCCGTGTCGAAAAGAAGCTGGCCCTTCTTCCACAGATACACCGTCATCACGTAGTCACCCCCGGGTGAAAACACCAGCGCGGCATCGCAATAGGTGTGCACCAGCCCATCCAGTTCCTCAATCCAGCCGTGCTTATGCCCGATGCGGGTGCCCTCGGGCACCCCGGCCGCGATCAGCACCGGCAGCTTGTTGCGCTCCAAAAGCTGCTGCATCTGCCGGCATTCATCCTGAGTGATCTGCCCGGGGAAGACGGTGGCAAACACGCCGCCGCCGTTTTGCGCGCACTGGTAAATATCGCCCAGCAGCCGGCCCATTTCGGCCGGGGTGGTCTGATTGTAGGGATCGGGGTCGGTAAAATAATCCTTACGCTGGTTGGCCGGGGTGCTGATGCGTTTGAGCAGCGGCGCGCCGGGGTAAAAATATCCGGCCAGAAAGGTGTTTTTCAGCCCCAGCGCCACCAGATCGCTGGTAACTTCCAGCGGGCCGTTGTTTTTATTCATCTGCTGCATCAACCAATCGGCCGGGTCGTTCTCTGAAATTTCGATCATTTTCGCCAGGCTATCCAGCACTGCCTGCCCGGCCGGCTGCGCGCCACCCTCTACAGGGCGCGAAACGCTGCGTCGGAAGGTGGCAATCATGATCGGAATTTTGATCGTGCTGGCGGCGGTAAAGCCAATATCCGGCGGGATATTTTTACCGTTCTGAAAGGCGAAATGCATTTCCTGCTGGTTTTTCAGATCCTGCACATACACTTCGGCGATACCGTCAAAGCGCGAAAGCGTGATCTGCTGCCCCAGCAGCACCTGTAAATTGGCCAGGGTCGCGCCCGGCGCGCTGACCGGGCTGGCGCTCAATTCCACCCGGCGGTCGTTCAGCGAGCGCAGCGCCGCGGCGATCAACGGCAGCGCCGGCTCTATCTGCAGCGCGCTGCCCGGCTTGCCGGGCAAAAAATGTGTGGTACCCGGCACCGGCTGCGCGGCCTGCGCGGGCTGGTCGTAGCGCAGGGCGATCTCGTCGCGCAAATAGGCACGGATGCGCCCGCTGTCCACGGTGGCTTGCAGCGGAATATCAAAAGCCGGCTGCGTGCGCTGCCCTCTACAGGGCGCAAAGCACTGCCACAAATAGTCCCAATAGGCATCCAGCAGCGGCTGCTGCGTGCGCTTCACTTCGGCCTGGGTCAGCATGGCGGTCAGGTCCAATTCAAAGCCCAGCACCGCGGGGTTGGTCTGAATCAGCGCGCTGCCCTCCACAGGGCGCGAAGCGCTGCCCTCCACAGGGCGCGAAGCGCTGCCCTCCACAGGGCGCGAAGCGCTGCCGTAGCGCAGTTCCACCGGCACGCTGTAAGCCAGCACCAACCGCTCCAGGGCCTGCTGCTGGGTTAGCCCGCCCACCGCCAACCCGGCGATGCTGGAACCCGCGGGGTAGCGCGCGCGCGCCGCATTGAACTGCTGGTATTGGGTATAGGCGATCCAACCCGCCGACAGGATGAACACCAGCATAGCCAGGCGCAAGAAAATCGCGTAAATCTGTCCCAGGCGCTTCACTGCAGCGGCTGATTGAAGTAGTTATAGATCGCGCGTGACATATCCGCCACCAACTGATTGGCAGGGTCAAACAACAGTTGTTCCTTGTTCCACAGGTACACCGTCAGAATATAGTTGCCGCCGGGGGTATACACGATGGCAGCATCGCTGATGGTATGCAGCAGACCGTCCGTTTCGGTAATCCAGCCGTGTTTATGCGCGATGGTGGTTCCTTCCGGCAGGCCCGCAGTGATCAGCACTGGCAGGCGGTTGCGGATCAGTAAGTTGATCATCAGGCGGCACTCGCTCTGTGAAATTTCGGCCGGGAAAACCGCCGCGAAGGTGCCTCCGCCTGTTTCAGCGCACAGGTAAATATCATCCAGCAGTTGGCCCATTTCAGCCGGGGTGGTCTGATTGTAGGGGTCCGAGTCAGTGTTGTAATCCTTACGCAGGTTGGCAGGGCTCTGGATGCGTTTGAGCAACTGCGCCCCTGGGAAAAAATAACCCGCCAGGAAGGTGCTCTTCAAGCCCAACGCCTGCATATCCCGGGTCACTTCCAGGGGTCCGGTGGTCTTTTCCATCAGTTCCATTAAACGGTCTGCCGGGTCATTTTCAGAAAACTCCACCATCTTGGTCAGATAGTCGGTCACCTCTTTGGGCGCCGGATCCGCATTGCGCCGGAAGGTGGAGATCATGATCGGAATTTTAATGGTGCTGGCGGCCGTAAAGCCGATATCGGGCGGCAGGGTTTTGCCCTTCTGATAGGCAAAATGCAGTTCCTGGTTGGTCTGCAAATCCAACAGGTACATCTCGCTGATGCCGTCAAACCGCGCCACATCGATCACCTGGCTGAGCAGCACCTGCAGGTTTTGAAAGGACGGGCGGGACGGGGTTAACCGGCCAAAGGTGAGATTCACCGTGCGCACGCTTTGCGAGCGCATCGCATCCTCAATCAGCAGCATCGCCCGGTCCACATCCAGCACCGTGCCGGCTTTCCCCGGCTGAAAACTGGTGCTGCCAGGCACCGGCTGTGCCGATGAAGCCGGGGAGTCGTAACGCACGGCAACTTCCCCAACCAGATAAGAACGTAAACGGTCTTCAGAGATGCGCGAACGCAGCGGCACCTCACCGGGCAAGGGCAGTCGGTTCCACAGGAATTCCCAAAATGCGGTCCAGAAGGGTTCAGTCACGCGCAGTAGTTCAGCTTCGGCCAGCATGGCTTGCAGATCCAGCTCAAAGCCCATTACAGTGGGTTTGACCTGGATCACCGCCTTGCCATAGCGAATCTCCACCGGCGTGCTGTAAGCCTGCACCAGGCGCTGGGCAGCCTGCTGCTGGTTCAGTCCGCCCACCGGCACCCCGGCGATTACCAGCCCGGGCGGATAGGAGGAACGGATCTGGCTGTAGGTAACCAACTGTTGCACAGCCAGCAGCACAGCGGCAAATATAAAGCCTACGGAAATCCAACTCAGGAAAGCGGTTGAAGTTTGATTTTGATTTCTCACACGGCAGCACTCTTATGCACAGAATTTTACCAGATATTCAAGCCCCGCCGGGCGAATTGACAGCCCGCGGGCCAACGGGTATACTCTATTGGTTCAAATCATTTCAGCGTGAGGCATCTCAATGAAAAAAGCTCTCATTACTGGCATCACCGGCCAGGATGGATCGTATCTCGCGGAACTGCTGGTCTCGTTGGGCTATGAAGTGCACGGGCTCATCCGGCGTGCCAGCACCTTCAACACCCGGCGCATCAATCACATTTACGCCGACCCCCATAACACCGGCAGGCAGGTTAATCTGCTGCTGCACTATGGCGATGTGGGTGTGCCCGAAACCATTACCGACCTGATCTACAACATCCGCCCCGACGAAATCTACAATCTGGCGGCGCAAAGCCATGTGCGCGTTTCTTTTGACATGCCCGAATACACCGGTGAGGTGACCGGGCTGGGCACCACGCGTATGCTCGAGAGTATTCGGAAAAGCGGCATCAATTGCCGCTTCTACCAGGCCTCTTCCAGCGAAATGTACGGCGCCGCCAAACCCCCACAGAACGAACAGACCCCTTTTGAGCCGCGCAGCCCTTATGCCGCCGCCAAAGCGTACGCCTACTGGATGACGCGCAACTACCGCGACGGCTACAACCTGTTTGCCTGCAACGGCATCCTGTTCAACCACGAATCACCCCGCCGCGGCGAAACCTTCGTCACGCGCAAGATCACCCGCGCCCTGGCGGCCATCAAAGCCGGGCGGCAGAGCGCGCTCTTTTTGGGCAATCTCGATTCCCGCCGCGACTGGGGCTATGCCCCCGAATACGTGGTAGCCATGCACCATATTCTGCAGCAAGACGCCCCCAACGACTATGTCATTGGCACCGGCGAAGCCCACAGTGTGCGCGAATTTCTCACCGAGTCGTTTGGTTACGCGGGGTTGGACTGGCAGGATTATGTGAAGATCGATCCGCGCTACTACCGCCCCACCGAAGTGGATTACCTGCTGGCCGATACCAGCCAATCTCGCCTGAAACTGGGCTTTGAGCCCAAGGTCAAATTTCATGAATTGGTGCGCATCATGGTGGATGCCGACCTCGAACTGGCGGGGCAGACCTGCCCGGGTGAGGGCAAGGCCATCCTGCAGGAAAAATTCACCGGGTGGCACCGCTGGGAAGACCAGGTGGTCAGTATGGAGCGTTAGGCATGCCGGCGATTGTGTTTGTGTGCACCGGCAACACCTGTCGCAGCCCCATGGCCGAAGTGCTCTTCCGCGAACAACTGCGTACGCACGGCCTGGAAGAAGCCGCCTGGACGGTCGAATCGGCGGGAACCTGGGCCCCGGATGGCGCGCCGGCGGCCCGCTTTGGCCGTGAAGTAATGGCCCAGCGCGGGTTGGACCTCAGCCACCACCGCGCCCGCACCGTGACGCGCGCCATGCTGGAGCGGTTTGACCTGATCCTGGTGATGGAAATCAACCATAAAGAAGCCTTGTGGGCTGAATTTCCCGAGCTACGCCCAAAAATTTACCTGTTGAGCGAAATGGTGCACCAAAAATTTTCGGTGGCAGATCCCATCGCCGGCAAAATCAGCGATTACCAGGCCACCGCGCTGGAGATCGACGCTTATCTCACGCGCGGCTGGCAGCGCATTCTGGAACTGACCCGGGCCTGAGCGGTGGCGATGAACCGGACCCAAATCCCCCGAAGGGATGGCGAAGCGCCTAAACGCACCCTGGCGGTCCTGGTTGTGTTGGGAGCCGTATATTTTGCCGCCTTCCTGTGGCCGAACAACCTGGGGGCGCGCACAGAAAGTATGCTGGGCGCTACCTCCATCGACGAGCCCGTCACATACCCCTACGTGGTGCGTATGATTTCCCCGCCCAAAGACCTGCGCGACCTGTACACGCGCTGGGTGGTCTACGGCGATTACCATTACGGCTACCCCTTTTACTTTTTTTCCGCGCTGACCGTGCTGCCAGTGGAACTGGTGCATGGCGCAGCCTTCACCAACTTCACCTCGCTCAATCTGCTGCTGCTGCGCCAATTGATCAGCGTGCTACCCATGATCCTGGCGGCGGGGCTGATCACCTTTCTGCAAACCCGCTTTCAATCGCTGTGGAAATCGGTCTTTCTCTTTGTGTTGATACTCTCGGTGCGCGGCATCGTGCGCAGCAACATCCAATGGTGGCATCCAGATGCTCTGTCGGTGCTGGCGATTGTGCTGACGCTCTTCTGGTTGGAACACGACCAACTGCGCTTTGGGCGCAATTTCTTGCTGGCGGCAGTGGCTTGCGCCTTTGCCATTGGCATTAAACTGGCGGGGGTCTTTTTGGCCCCGGCTATCGCGCTCTACCTGCTGGCCGGTTGGATTCCCCTACCTGCCCACCTGCCCCTTCGGGCACCCGATGCGGGCTCGGGCACCCGAAGCGGGTTCAGGGGCGCCGAAGCGCCGCAAAAACGCCTCACGCTGGGCCAGGCCGCTGTTAAGGCCGCGCTCTTCCTGGGGGTGATGCTGCTCACGCTCTTCGTCACCAACCCTTTCCTGCTCAACAGCGGCGCCCGCGCCGACCTGGTGCGCATTCAGACCTTTAAAACGGTCGAGCTTGCCGAGGGCTACGCCCATGACGACCCTTATTATTATCAGAAAGGACCCGCCTTCTGGGAATGGACTCTGAACACCTGGTTTGCCCACCCGCTGCTGTTGGGGTTGCTGGGGTTGTCGGTGGTCGCAGGCAGCCTGTGGGGGCAGCGCCGCCTGCTGAACCGACTGATTCTGGCCTGGGTGATTCCGTATTCGATTTACCTGTTGTGGTTTGTCGCGGTGAAGCCCGATCATTACTGGCTGCCGGTGATGGTGCCGCTCTATTCCGCGGCGTTGGCCCTGTGGGACTGCCTGCCCGCCGCATTGCTGCGCCCAATGCAACTACTTAACCAGCCCATGCGCTGGCAGCGCGTGCTGCAGGCCGGCTTGCTGGTCATTCTGCTGGCGCATTTCAGTTGGAACCTGCTGCGGCCGTATTCGGGGATCATCGCCCGCTACCAGGAGAGCCTGACCGTTGAGAATATTTCCTGAACCACCCAATAATCCCATGAGCATTTCTAGAGACTTCCTCATTGATACACTACACCAGGGTCTGGCTGCGGACCCCGCTATTCTGGCGCTGTGGCTGGAAGGGGCCGACGCGACCGGGCACGTCGATCTATATTCCGATATTGACCTGTGCTGCGCGGTTGAGGCGGATGCGATGGATGCCGCCAGCGCTCGCGTGGTGCAAATCCTGGCAACTCTGGGCACAATTGACCTGATCGAGCGCTCGACCCGGGCAAAGGATTTTCAGTTCACCACGTTTCATCTGGCGGATTCCTCTCCCTACTTGCTGATCGATTTTAACGTCTTTGTGGATCGTGGCAGCCAGTTTACCACAGGTGATGCGATTGAAAAACCGCTCATCCTGTTCGACCGGGGCGGCGTGATCCGCTTTGCGCCAGCCAACGCACAGCAAGTCCGCGCTCATCTCACCCAACGCTTGCAGGCTCTGTCTGCGATTGCCGCGCAGGATGCGCGCATTGAGAAATATATCCTGCGGGGTGAGTTCCTGGAAGCATTCGGCTATTATCACAAATGGCTGCTGACCTCGTTGATCGAAGTGCTGCGCCTGCGCTACACCCCGCTTCACCCGGATTATTTCATTGTGCATATTTCGCGCCATCTCCCCGCGCATGTGCTGCGCCGGTTAGAGGATTTATTTAAGATTAGTTCGCTCGAGGAACTTGCCCGCAAAAGCCGCGCAGCGCGATCCCTGTTTGAAGAGACAGCCGCTTTTCTGCGATCGGCAGATGAGTAATGCCGCCGACGGCTGGTTTGGATGATTTGTTCTATTTATACCTTGCATATATAGAACAAATTTGCTATAATGGGGTTATGAAACTACCACCCGCAGGGACTTTCCGATGAACCGAGTGCAGTTTGCCCTTTTCCCCGCACTCTTGCTAGGTATTCTGGCCGTGGTGCTCTTTGCCAGTCTGGCCAACACCTCAGAAGACGTACAGGCCTCAGCCATCCTGGAAGAAAGCCACACCACGGTTCCGCCCCTCTTGAGGGGCGACCAAGCGCTGCCCACGGCAAAACCCACCGTCTCCAAAATTGCCACAGCCGCGCCTACCCAACCCGCGGCCAAACCAGCCGCTGCGGACTGCCCGGTCTCCAGCCGTTACCCGGCAGCCATTCGCCAATGGTGCGCCCTCATCGACCAGCACTCACGCCAGGCCGGGCTGGATGCCAACCTGATCGCCGCCGTGATGCTGCAAGAAAGTGGTGGCAATTCCAAGGCGTATTCCAGCAGTGGCGCCGTGGGATTGATGCAGATCATGCCGCGCGACGGGCTGGCCACACGCTTCCAATGCAATGGCAAACCGTGTTTTTCAGCGCGCCCCAGCATGGCCGAGCTATACGACCCCGCCTACAACATCTCCTACGGGGTGCGCATGCTGGCGGGGCTGATTCAGAAGACCGGCAGCCCGCGCGAAGCGCTGCACTCCTACGGACCCATGGATGTAGGCTACACCTACGCCGATAAAGTCCTGCGTATTTACAACAGCTACCGATCCCCCTAGGGGATGGCGAAGCGCTATTCTCATAAATGCAGCGCCAGGCGCAGGGCACCGCGCACCGGCTCACTCACCTGTTCCACCGGCGCCAGTTCCACGCCATGCAGGCGCGCCAGTTCCACCAAACGCCGCATCAGGCGGTCGCTATGCGTGAGCACCCCGCCGCCCAATGCGGCTGGCACCAGGCCGGGCAGTTGCAGCAGCCGCACAACGGCCGCGGCCTGCGCCGCCAGGTCGTTCGCCGCGCGCTCTTCGATGGCGCGGGCCACTTCATCGCCGGCGGCGGCGGTGGCCAGCACCAATTCGGCCAGGGCGGCAATTTCAATACGGCCGAGCCCGGTGCGGTAAACCTGCCCCACCAGGTCCCACGGTTTGCGCAGATTCCAGCGCGCCAGCAGTTTTCCGGTCAGCAAGGTATCGGGCCCACGGCCGTCCGCGGCCTGGGCCACCGCCTGCAGCCCCGCCAGACCGATGGCATAACCGCTGCCCTCATCCCCCAGTAAATAGCCCCACCCGCCCGCGCGGCCTTCGCGGCCATCCGGCGTGCGCCCATAAGCGATCGACCCGGTGCCGGAAATGACGCCGATGCCCCAGCCTTCGGGGGTGCCCGCCCACAGCAGCAGCTGCCCATCGTTGGCAATTTTCCAGCGTTCGGCCAGGCGTTCTGCGCGAATAAAATCTTCCACCCACTGGCGGTCTTCCGGCCGGCCGACCCCGGCCAGCCCCAGACACATGCCTGTCGCGGGCAGTACCGGCAGCCCGGCCTGGTCAAATGCCTGGCGGATGGCCTCGCGAATCGCATCCTGAGCGCAGGTAATGCCGATTGCCTGATAATTACACCCGCCCGTCAAACCGCGCCCCAGTTCCTGCCCACGCTCATCTGCCAGCACCGCCAGGGTTTTACTGCCGCCGCCATCCAGACCAATGAAATAAGATTGAGCGCTCATTTGTCCTCCCGATGAAATTCCGGAGCCGTCAGCCTTCGACCACCCGGCGCACAAAACCATCCGCCTCAGCCAGTCGCCGGCGCGCTTCCGCGGCCGGGCAGCCCAGGCGGGCCATCACCAGCGCGGTTTTCACTTCCCAACCGGCGGCCTCCAGCAGGGTCTGAGCCTGGGCTTCATCCAGGCCGGACGCGCTTTGGTTCACTTCAGGGGCGACGGCACGCTGAAGCAGGCGCGTGGCGCGCACCCGCAGCTTGGCGTTGCTCGGGCGCAGATCGATCATCAGATTGCCGTACGTTTTTCCCAGGCGCACCATGATGCCGGTGCTGAGCATATTTAACACCATTTTCTGGGCTGTACCCGATTTTAGCCGGGTGGAGCCGCTCAGCACCTCAGGCCCGACTGGCAGTAAAATGGCGATATCGGCCACGGCGCTGAGGGCCGCGGGGCGGTTGCATGCCACCCCCACCGCCAGTGCGCCGATGGAACGCGCATAATTCAACCCGCCCAGCACGTAGGGCGTGCGCCCGCTGGCAGTAAGCCCCACTACTGTGTCAGTGGCGGTCAGGCCAATTGCCTGCAGATCGGCCTGGCCCAGCTCTGGCTGGTCTTCCGCTTCTTCCACCGAACTGCGCAGCGCCACATCTCCGCCGGCCATCAGCCCCACCACCAGGTCGGGCGAAACGCCGAACGTAGGCGGGCACTCCGAGGCATCCAGCACCCCCAGGCGGCCCGAGGTTCCCGCGCCGGTATAAATCAGGCGCCCTCCGCGGTGCATGCGTTCGGCCGCACCGTCGATGGCGGCGGCAATTTCGGGCAGGGCTTTAGCCACTGCCTGGGCTACCCCGGCATCCTGGCGGTTGATCACCGTCACCAGTTCCAACGTCGTCAAACGGTCCAGGTCGCGCGTGGCCGGGTTGATACTTTCGGTCGTCAGGGAAGTAATTTCATTCGGTTGCATTAAGGATTCTCCTTATATGATCTAACCACGGAGTCAGGCTGTACCCACCTGCCCCCGAGGCAGAAAATGAGATCTTTTCTAATGATTAGCGCAATTCATTTGGGCTGCTCGACCGTGAACCCCGCTCCAAGGTCGCCTGGCACGCGCAGACGCAGGTTCGCATTGAAATCAGGGGTGCATGGCAGCGGCGAATCCCAACATAATTCGCCATGATCCGGCGTATAAATCAGGCTTCCGGATAAGGTTTGTTTTTGAATCAATGGAAAGGTAGTTTCGGGCTGCCATCCGCTAGTGGATACCTCTTTGAAACTATACCGTCCAACGGAATATTTGACCAACAGAAAATTGGCCGCGATGAAAACAATACACAGAGTTATGGCAAAACCGCGCCTGGATAGCAGGGGCTGAAGGCAGCATAGCAGCAAGAGGGCGGCGCTGTGTGAAAGCAGCCAGAAGAGTGAGTTGGCAAAGCGCAGATCAGGCGCCGTGAAAAACCAGAAGACAAGGCCAAGCAGCGGCAGCAGCAAAATACTCCAATACAGCCATCGTAACGGACCGCGGCGTTTTAGCAAAGCATAAACCGCAGCCATCAAAGCCAGGCCCCCAAAAACGAAAGCTGAAATAAATGGATAAACCACCCCGGCACTGTCCTGGCCTGCCACAATCAACCAGGGACCCAACCAGTTCCAATTGCCCAGCACATTCAGCGCATGCGGCTGCCTGGCCCAACTGTAGATCGAGTTTGCCTGTCCCACGACGTTATTGAACGGCATCGCCCAATCTACAGGCAAATATCCAATCGTTGCAGGAAAAAACGGAGCGCCAGACAGCATAACACCCCGGAAACCCCAAACAAGGATAACCGCCAGAGCAGGCGCCAGGGAAACAAGCAGATCCTTTATGCGGGTTTTTGAAACGCGCCATGCATAAATTAAACAAAAACCGATCAAGACGGCAGAAACCGCGAGATTGCTTAATTTGATTGTCACGGCAGTCGCTGCCAGAAACATCACAACCGCGCTCTCAGCTTTCATCCAGCGCTCCTCTGAACCCCACTGCGCGATCCCGCGCGCCAGCATGACGAACATATTGAGCTGCAACAGACTGGATGCGAGGTCCGGCGTAGGGGAAGAGAGTTCCCTCGAAATGATGGAAAGGTATCCCAGAATTGGTATGACCCACAATGCGGAAGCGTATAAAAAGGGATGCGCTTCGATCAGCAGTGCCGGGCGATGCAAAACCGGACGCAAAAAGTAAAGGAATGACGCAAAAGAGAGCAATAAGAGAAAACTATTCGCCAGTGAACTGCCGTGTCCAAACCATGGGTAGAAGTTGAGCGCAGCCACCCAGGTGAAGAACGCTTGATTAAAGGCCAGGCGTTCGTGAAGATTGCCCAGGCCAGGCACGATCGGAAAAGTATTGATCCAACGAATCGCATTAAAGTGATACAAACCCGTGTCGTAGTTCGTTGCGGGCAGCATGGCTCGCAAACTCACCCAAACCGCCACAAGCAGGATGGAAATTAGAAAAATAATCCAAAACCCGAAGTTGCTTTTTTTAAGCGAGCGCACTGCATGCCAAATGGGTTGAATGGAGAAAATCAGCCCCAGCCCGTATACCGCAATGACCACATAGACTGTGATGGGCAGAAAGAGATGCACGACCTGCAGGATCCACAGCGAAAATGCCCAACCCAGCCAGATCAACAGCATGGGAGAAGCTGAGGTTGGCTGTGCGATGCTGATGAGCCTGGAGGCTGCTCTACCCCAACCCAAATACGCCACAGCCATGAGTAGAAAAATCACCAATGTAACCACCAGGGCGGTTAGGGCTTCAATCATCGTCATCCGTCCGTCTGGTCGATCTCCGTCACAATCGCCCGGTGTAAATCGACGCGAAACGGGATGATCTCGCCGGCATCGCGGCCCCCATAGACGCGGTTGGTCAGCACGGCCACCACCAGCTTGCGTTCCGGGTCCAGCCACAGTGAGGTTCCGGTAAAACCGGTATGACCAAACGCGTGCGGGCTGAAGGGGTTACCGCTGGCCTGGGGGTCGTCGCACCACAGCGCGAAACCCAGGCCGCGCCGGGTAGTACCTTCGGCAGCCTGCAGCCGGGTCATTTCGGCGACATTCTTCGCGCTCAACAAGGGCCGCCCGTTATCCAGAAACACCTGCCCGAAACGGGCCAGGTCGCCGGCGGTGGAAAATAGCCCGGCATGCCCGGCGATGCCGCCCAGGCGCGCGGCGTTTTCATCGTGCACTTCGCCCACCACGCGCCGCCCACGCCAGGCGCACACTTCGGTGGGCGCGATATTGCGCGTGTCATATGGCTTACCGGCCAGCGGCAGGTAGCGGGTATCCATCAGCCGCAGTGGCCGGGTCACAAATTCTCGTACCAGTTCGTCCAAGCGCCAGCGCCGGGCTCGCTCCACCGCCAATCCAAGCAGAATCAGGCCGATGTCGCTGTAAATGGTGCGCGTGCCGGTGGGATAGAAGAAATCCGTATGCAGCGCCATGCGCAGCGCCGCCCCGGCATCCGCCTGGTCTTTGAGGGGGCGCCAGGCGGGCAGGCCGGAAGTGTGCGTCAACAGGTGGCGGTAGGTGACTTTACCCGCGTCCACCCAATCTGCTGCGCCCCCGGTGGGTTGAACATACTGGCCCGGCTGTAAGGGATGTTCATAAGCGCGGATCGGGCGCATTCCCGTGAACTCGTCGATCAGCTTACTTACCGGCTCGTCCAGGCCCAGCCGGCGCTGTTCAACCAGCCTCATAAACACAGTGGTCACAAACAGCTTGGTTACCGAGGCCAGGTCGAACTGCGTATCCATTTGCACCGGGCGCTGGCGCGTATCCGGGTCTAACCAGCCCTGGGCGCGCTGGTACACGATCTTGCCGGCGCGCCGCACCTGCACCGTGATCGCCGGGGCGACCCGGCCCGCATAGGCCGCGATCACCTCATCTGATTTAGAAAAGTTCATGGGGATGTCCCTGATCCTTGCTGCCGGTTGTGCCGTTAAGGTTTTCCGCGCGATATTCGAGCGCCATTTCTTCAAAGCGACGGGTGCTGTCTTCCAACCCGCCGGGACGGTTGCGCGCCAGCCACAGGGTGCGGTATTCGGGCAGCCATTCGGCCAGGTCGGCTGCCAGTTCGCCGCGCAGTTTGGCCGAGGCCTGCGGGGCCAGTTCGGCCTGAGCCAGTTCAATCCGGCGCAGCGCGTGGCGCATCAGGCGCCCGGTCAGGGCATATTCCCGGCGCACCCAGGGCGCGTCCGGGCGCGTCATGCCTTCACCGGCCAGGTTTTCCATGGCAGCTTCCAGTTCCTCACGCGCAGCGCCCACCTGAACGGGCATTTTCTGTTCGGCCAGCCGGTTTAACGAACGAGCCAGGGCCGCGTTGAAAATATTGGTATTCATCAGCAGCACACCGCCGGCCCGGTAGGCATTGCCCAGGTCAAACGCCAGGCGGCCCATGCGGCCGGTGGGGTCGTCAAGGCAAAACGGCCGACCGCGGCGGCCATATCCAGCGCGCGGTTCTCGGCCAGGCACCAGGAATAGGCCGCCCCGGCCGCATAGCCCAAAAATGCCACCGGGTAAGCCTGCCAGTGACCATTGTCGCCCCAATCGGTGTTTAAATAGCCACAGGCGCCGTGTTTGAGCCCGTTTTCAGCCGCGTTAAGCAGATTACCCAGCGCGTTTTCGGTTCGACCGGCCAGGGTATTCCAACTGGAGGTACCCGGGCAGACATAGAACGGCACGCCCGCCGCGGCAAATCGCGCGCCTTGCACATCAAAGGGATGGTCCGCCTCGTAGCCCCACAGTAAACCGATCGCATCGCGGGGCAGTTCGGGCACCAGTTGGGGGTGGTCATTGATAATATCACCCCAAAACTGCATCGTCAGCCCGCGCCGCGACACTTCGGCATAGATCTGCAGCAGAAAATCCAGATACACCCGCCCCACCCCGCGCTCCGCGCACAGGGCCTGGCTCTGCCCGCTGCCCAGATCGAAGGTTTCATCACAGCCCACATTGAACATGCGGCTCGAAAAATGCGGCAGCAGTTCATCGTACAGCCCGCGCACCAGATCGATAGAGCCCGGCTGAACCGGCGCCAGGCTAAACGGCCCGTGGGCCACCCCCCACGGCACTTTAAATTCGCCGTGGATCTCGGCCAGCCCGGCATAACGTGGGTATTTCAACCAGCGGCCCATGTGGCCAAAGGAGTTCTGGTTGGGCACCAGTTCGATGAAACGTTCGCGGCAGTAGGCATCCAACGCCAGAATATCTTCGCCAGTCAGCGGCGAGGCCTTGGCCCACACCTCGGGATGGTTCTGATAGGCAAAGGTATGCTCGGTATACAACTGCAACTGGTTGATCTTCCAGGAAGCCAGGCGGTCCACCAGGTCAAACAGCGTCTCCAGGGTTGGCACCTTGTCGCGTGATACGTCCAGCATCACGCCGCGCGCCGGGAAATCCGGCCAATCGACGATTTCCAGCGCCGGCAGCACAGCCTCTTCGGCCTGCCCCCCTACGGGGGCGACGAAGCGCTGCCCCTCTTCAGGGGCGACGAAGCGCTGCCCCCCTACGGGGGCGACGAAGCGCTGCTCCAGCAGTTGAATCAGGGTAGTCACGCCGTAAAATAAACCGGCTTCATCCGGCGCTGTCAGGCGCAGGCCGTGTTCTGCCACCACCAACCGGTAGCCCTGCGGGTGTGGCAGCTCGCCCGGCGCCAGGCGCAGTTCCAGTCCCACCGGCGCACCCGGCACGGCAAACCCGGCCACAATCTGCCAGTGCCAGCCATAAGCGCACTGAAGCGCGGCCTGAAAACGGCGCGCCATGCTGAAGATGCGCTGTGGGTCCGGCGCGGTAATGCGGATCAAACGGTCAGCGGTCAAACGAAAGCCGCCCGCCTGCCGGGTTAAACGGCGCGGCACAGGTAATAAAAGCAGATCAGCGGTCATTACGGGATTATTCCTTTCCAAAAGGGCATATCAATGCCCCGCTTCAGGGGTGGCGAGGCGCGGGATAAAGCCCGCCCCGGCGGGAAAAAGCTGCGGAATTTCGACCGGCAGGCGGCCCTGAGACTTAAACTCCCCGTACAAAAACGCCCGAAGCGCCTCAAATGTGGGCGGAGGTGCGCCATAGGTGACCAGGTAAACGGGGACATCGGGGAAAGCCAACAGATCGTACGGGCCGCGCATGGCCACCACCACCGTGGCAATTTGGGCCTTCAGCAGCGCCTGCACCAGGCTGGTCTGGGTTTTGGAGCGGTTGGCATCCGTGGTACCCACAATCACGGTCCGGCCGGCGGCGGTATTCACCATATTTTGCAGTTCGCTGGCAGTGGCCGTTTCGCTCAGCAGGATGGCGCTGGCACCCAAGGCGCGCCCCAACCCGACTGAAGCACTGGTTTCGATGACCAGCAACGGCGCGCCCGGAAGCAGCGGCAGCAGCCCGCCGCTGTTTTTCACCAGGGTCAGCGAACGCTGCGCGGCTTGCAGGGCCACCTGGCGGGCGGCCGGTGTGCCCACCTGCTGCGCGTCCGCCGGCGCGGGGTTCAACAGGCCAAACTGCTGTTTAGTACGCAGCATGCGCAGCACCGCCTCATCCAGGCGCTGCATCGGGATCTTGCCTTCCTGCACCCACCCGGTGATCCACTGCGCCGACTGCTGGTGCAAACCATGGTCGCGGTTAAACAGCAGCAAATCGGCGCCGGCCTGCAGCGCCATGGCGGCCGCCCGCGCCACCGGAAAACCGCTCTCACCCAGGGCACCCATTTCTAACGAATCGGTTGCCACCAGGCCGCGAAAAGCCATTTTTTCGCGCAATAGGCCGGTCAGTACCGCGGATGAAAGCGTAGCGGGTAAACCGGGCACCCGCGTTTCAATTGCCGGGAAGGAGACATGCGCCGACATGATGCCCGCCAACCCGGCTTGAATGGCGGCGTTAAACGGCACAAATTCCACCGCCTCCAGGCGGGGCAGGGCATGTGGCACCACCGGCAGCGCCAGGTGCGAATCGGTGGCGGTATCGCCGTGGCCCGGAAAATGTTTGCCAAACGCGATAATTCCAGAATCCTGCAAGCCCTGCATAAAAGCCACGCCGTAGCGGGCCACCTGGGCGGGGTCCGACCCAAAGGAACGAATGCCGATCACCGGGTTCTCAAAATTATTATTGACATCCAGCACCGGTGCAAAATCGACATTGAGCCCCACGGCTTTCATCTCACCGGCAATGGCCTGCGCCACCTGGCGCACCAACTGCGGGTCGCCAGTCGCTGCCAATGCCATGCCGCCGGGAAACTCGGTAAAGCCCTTGTCGGTGGTCAGGCGCGCCACTCGCCCCCCCTCCTGATCGATTGCAATGAGCAGCCCTGGGTTGCCGCTGCGCAGTGCAATTTCCTGCAAATCGCGGGTTAAAGCCGCCACCTGGCGCGGGCTTTCGACATTGCGCGCGAACAAAATGACCCCGCCCACGTGGTATTTTTCAATCATTTCGCGCAGGCCGTCGCTGACCGTGGTGCCATCGAACCCAATCGTCATCACCTGGCCAATTTTTTGCTCCAGGGTCATACGGCTGAACCAGGCATCCGCATCCGCGTGGTCGACAGGCGGTACGGATGCAACCGGCGACTGGGTGGGGGCTGCCGTAGAAGCGGGAAAAGTAGGTTGGGGCGTTGGTGAGTTCATACTCGTTCCCTGGCTGCAAGCGGAGATCAGCCATGCAAAGAAAATGAATAGGGAGATTAATTTTTTCATAAGGGAGATGAGGGCTTTTGAACGGTTTCCCGTCCAAAAACCCTCTTTTCAGTCATTTACTGACCGGCCGGCTGCGCAGCCGACCCATCAGGCTTTATTTGTTGGTTTTGAGTTCGAACTTCTCGGCCAACACAGGGGCATAGGTATTATCGGCCCACATGTACCAGAACAGGGGCGGGTATTCCAGCGGGTAGTAGGCGGAACCCATGGTCGTCGGCACGCTGTCGGTCGCAAAGAGGTTCAGGCTGCCCTTGGGAGGTTGCGTGTACGGATAGGCAGAGGCGAACTTCTTGGCGGTGTTGGCGGCGGTCGGCTTGACGGTGCCGTTCAGCAACTGGATCGCGACATAATTGTCGGAACCCTGGTTATTCTGGTAGATCTTGTCTTCGAACGGCAGCCAACCGGTCTGGTTGACGACGTTGATCGGGTCCGTGGCGATGCGCTCCCACAACTGCATGTAAGGCAGTTGGGTGTTCACCAGTTGGGCCAACGTGGCCAGATAGGGCTTCTGAACTTCATTGTCCAAACCGGCAGCGGCGGCAACGATAGTCGCCAGCACGTCCAGTTCCTTACCATCCGGCCCAACCTGCTTCCAACTGTAGTTCATCCCAGCGGCTTTGTTATCCGGATTGGGGTTGTTGCGCGGAGCGTTGAGGACGTAATTGAAGGCGGTCTGCGGGTGAGGGGGCGAAGTATAGGTGGTCAGGTCGACCAGGATCTGGTACTTGCCTTCTGACTGCACGGTGGCGCGGTCGGCGGACTGGTAACCGCGTACGGTAGTCTTGATGCCGGCCTTGGTGAGTTGCTGGGCCGCATTTTCAGCGGTGGCGAACCAGTCGGCGAAGTCGGACGGAACCGAGAGCTCGAATTCCATCTTCTTGCCCTTGTCGTCCACCCAAATGCCATCAGCGCCCTTCTTGGCTCCGGCTTTGGTCAGCAGTTCTTCGGCCTTCTTCAGGTCTTTGGCGTACGGGTTAAGCTTGGCGATGGTATCTTTCGACAGCCAGCCCGGAACCATGGCATCGGTGAATCCGGCCATGTACTGGATTGGCTTGCCGGCGTCACCAAAGGCAATCGTCGCATTTTCCTTGCGGTCGATGATGTAAGCAAAGGCCTGGCGAACTTCGACCTTGCTCAGCGGGTACACATTCTGGTTGAACCACAGGCCGGGGCCGGTGGCGGTGGTGCCGCCCAATAGTTTGTAATTGGGCAGGGTCTTGAAGGTGGTGATGTTGGCTGGCGGGAATGCATGCGTCGCGTAATCGACGTCACCCGACAGGATCAGCGGTACGCTGGCAACAGTTTCGCCGAAGTACATGATCAACTTGTCATAGCCAACTTTGTCGGCATTGTAGCCGGTGGGGTTCTTCAAGAACGTGACCTGGGCTTCGGTGACCGACTTGGGATCGATCTTGTAGGGGCCGGAAACGACGGTGTCGGTCGGCTTGAAGGCATACAGCTCATCCAGGAATTTCTTGACTTCGTCACCCTTAACATCGGCTTTCTTCTTCATGAGCTCGCCCGCGGTATCCATATATTTGCCGTACTGCGAGTACGGGCGAATAATGTTGGTGCGCAGGATATTCATGATTGCGCGAATCCCGGCCGTTTTGCCCAGGTTGAATTCGATCACCTGGTCATCTTTGGCGACAATGCTGTCGATGAAGGGCCAGGTCGCATTGGCCTGAGCCCACAGGATGTTGTAGGTGCCTAGCATGTCCTTGGTAGTTAAGGCGCTGGCATCGCTCCACTTGAGACCCTTCTTGAGGGTGATGGTCAAGGTGTAGACGGAGCCGGCGGGGGCGGCGGTGGGGGCGAGCGTAGCGGCTGCCGTGGCAGCCGAGGTGGCCACCGGGGCCTTCGTCGGCGCGGTAGTCGGCGCCACGGTCGGCGGCACCGCAGTCGGTGCAGTGGTCGGCGCGGTAGTCGGCGCCACAGTCGGCGGTGCAGGAGTGGCTGCAGGCGCGCAAGCGCTCACAACCAACACCAGCAGCAAGAGGATATTCAAAAACGCGATCTTCTTCATTTAGCTTTCTCTCCTAAATTCAATAGGTATGTTGAACTACAATTCACCTGGCACATGCCCCTTCGGACGCCCGAAGCGGGATAGTTTGATGCAATGCCGACATCACCTCCTTTCATTAGAGTTCCGCAAACGCCACGGCGCCTCGTCGCCCCTGAAGAGGGGCTCTGATTCTGCATGGTCATGACTGGCTAATGCCGCTTTCTTTTGATAACCAAAATCAACACGATTAGAAAGAGCAAAGCCACAATCAGGGTAATCACATCGGCATAAAATGCCGCACTGCCTGGTTCAACGAAAAACAACAGCCAGGTTGAGATCAACAGCATAAAGATCCCAATCCGAAAACCAAGCAGCCCAATTTCAGGATCGATCATACTTTCCCGCTTCTGGCCCGCTTCGAGTGCCCGAAGGGGCATGTGCCAGCTCCGCCTGGCGCTGCGCCTGCACCGGGTGGCAGGCCACCGCCGAACTGTCGGTAAAATAGGTCAGTTCGGGCACCACATTTTCGCATTTTTCTCCATCAAAATAAGGGCAGCGCGGGTGGAAAGAGCAGCCGCCCGGCAGGCGCAGTAAACTAGGTACGTCCATGCTGCGCAGTTCAATGCGCTGCTTGGAACGCGTGCGCTCAGGATCCGCTTCGGGGATGGCCGAGAGCAGCACCTTGGTGTAGGGATGCTGCGGCTGCTCCACCAACTGGCGCGACGGCGCAATTTCTACCAATCGCCCCAGGTACATCACCCCGATGCGTCCCTCCCAGGCGAAGTATTTGGCCAGAGCCAGGTCGTGCGTGATAAACAGGAACGACATACCCAGCTTATCCTTCAACCGCGTCATCATTTTCAGCAGACTGATGCGGATGGATACATCCACCATCGATACGGCTTCGTCGGCGACGATATAGGTGGGCTGCACGGTGATGGCACGCGCCACCGACACACGCTGGCGCTGCCCACCGCTGAGCTGGTGCGGAAATTTATCCAGCAGGTCTTCCGGCGGGGTCAGGTCCACCAGTTCCAGCAGTTCGATCACCCGTTTATAAGTCGCTTTTTCGTCCTGGGTGATCTTATGATGGCGCAGCGGTGCGGATATGATATCGTAAATGGTGTGGGCCGGGTTAAGCGACGCATACGGGTCCTGATGGATCATCTGAACCGACATGCGGTGCTTGCGCCGGTCTTCGCTGTTCATCTGATTGATATCTTTGCCGCGGAATAGAATGCGCCCACCGGTGGGTGCCAGCAAATTAGCGATCATCTTGCCGGTGGTCGTTTTACCGCAGCCCGATTCGCCCACCAGGCAGACCACTTCGCCTTCATTCAGGGTCAGGTTCACATCATCCACTGCCTTGATCTTTTGGCGCTTGATCTCAAAACTGCGGCTTAGATGCTGAAGTTCGATGATCGGTTTCATTGGGTCTTCACCTCGTAAGCTTTCAACGCGCTGCGAGCATCACGCCAGCGCCAGCAGGCCACACTGTGGTTGGGGGCGATGTCTTCCAGCGGCGGTTCTTCGCGCCGGCAGCGTTCTTCAACCAGCGGGCAGCGTGGATGAAATTTACATCCAGTAGGCAGGTCTATCAGGTCCGGCGGCTGCCCGGGGATCGAAACCAACTCATCCTTGGTGCCCGCGAGGGTTGGCACAGCATTGATCAGGCCGATGGTGTAGGGATGATGCGGATTCATAAAGATAGTATGCACTGAGCTCAGTTCCACGATGATGCCCGCATACATCGTCGCCACCCGGTCGGCCAGTTCTGCCGCCAGTGAAAGGTCGTGCGAGATGAAAATCAGTGAGAAATCAAGCTGCTTGCGCAAGGCATTAAGCACGTCCATAATATTGCGCTGGGTAAGGATATCCAGCGCCGTGGTCGGCTCATCCATGATGATTAACTGCGGTTCGAGCAGCAAACTCAGGGCGATCAGCACGCGCTGGCGCATACCGCCGGAAAGCTCGTGCGGATACGCCTTCCACACCCGGTCGGGGTCCAGGCGCACCAGCTTGAGCAGGTCCGCCGAGCGCTCGGCCAGGGCCTTGCCGTGCAGGTAACCGTGTGCGGCGGCGGTATCGCCGAACTGCTCGGAGATCTTCAAGACCGGGTTGAGCGCATTCAACGCCGATTGAAACACCATCGCGCATTCAGCCCAACGAAATGCGCGCAGTTCAGAGGGCTTTAGCTCCAGCACACTGGTGATTTTGAGCTGCCCGGTGGCAGAATCGCGGCGCTGGTAAACAATTTTGCCCGCGGTGATGCTGGCGTTGCCCGGCAGCAGTTGCACCAGGCCCAGGCTGACGGTGGTCTTGCCGGAGCCAGATTCGCCTATCAGCGCCAGAACCTCGCCGCGCTGCACATCAAAGCTGACGTTGCGCACAGCCTGCACTTTGCCGCGGCGTGCTCTGTATTCGATGGTGAGGTTGCGCACCGAAAGAACTGCATTGCCTGAAATCGGTTTTTCGCTCATGGCTACACCTCAGTGCGCAGGCGCGGGTTGAACAGTTCATCCAGCGAGCGCGAGAACAACACCAGCGAAAGCTCGAACAGCGCAATCGCTGCCACCGGCGTCAGCAGGTTCCAGGCCGCGTCTGGCTGGTACATCGCGCCGCGCGCGTACGCCATACTGAGCATCACACCCCAGTTGGCGCTGGAAAACGGCACCAATCCCAGAAAAACCAGGCCAGTCTGCTGGTAAATAGCCGAGGTCATGGCAAATACCAGCGAAATCAGAATAAACGACATCATATTGGGTAGTAACTCGCGGAACAGAATATGAGGTGTACCCATACCCAGCCCCACTGCCGCTTCTACATATTCACGCCGGCGTAGAGTGAGAACCTGGGCGCGCACCATGCGTGCCTGCCCGGCCCAACCCAGGAAAGATAATAACATAGCCAACAGCCAGGGGCTATCCAACTTGACCAGCACCGCCACCACCGCCAACAGCGGGAAATGCGGCACCGTCAGCCAGATGTTGACGATTTCCATCAGCAGGCTGTCAACCCAACCACCCACGAATGCGCTGAACGAACCGATAATAACGGCGACTACCGTGGTGATAATACCGGTCAGGAAGGCCACTATCATGATATCCTGCCCGCCATATACCAGTTGGATCAGATTATCGCGCCCGGAGTAATCGGTGCCCAGCACGTGCTCCCAGGATGGCCCCTTGTAAATCATGGTCACATCGGCGCTGTCTTCGGCTTTGATGAACAGCGGTCCCAAAAACGTGATCACAACCATACTGACCAGCAGCACCAGGCCGATAAAACCGGAGCGATTGCGCAGCAGGATACGGAAGGTCTTACCGGCTTCAACCCAGAATGAAGAATGCAAGCTTTGCTGCCCCTCTTCAGGGGTGGCGATGCGCCGAAATGAGTTCATTGGTTACCTCCGGGAATGCGGGTGCGCGGGTCGAGCCAACCGTAAAGCAGGTCTGCCAGGAAGTTGGCGATAATCACAGCCAGGGTGGTGACAATAAATACACCCTGCATCAGAGGGTAATCGCGCGAATTCACCGCGGAAAGCAGCAGCAGACCAATACCCTGGTAGGTGAAGATGTTCTCAATCAGGATCGAACCGCCCATCAATACCCCCAGCGAAATGGCCAGGTTGGTGACCACCGGCAGGCTGGCATTGCGCCCAACGTACGAGGTGATAATCTGGCTGTCGGGCAGGCCACGCGCGCGCGCCACGGTGACATAATCTTCACCGAGGGTGCTGAGGGTGTTGCTCTTCATGCGCAGCATCCAGTTGCCCACGGTCGCCAGCACATACACCAGCCCCGGAACTGCCAGGTGCATAAAAATATCACTGATGAATTCCCAGGTGAGGCCCGGCTCAATTCCCGGGCTGCGCGAACCACGCATCATACTGATGGGCACCCATTTGAGCACCACCCCCAGCAAAACAAACACCAGGATGGCCGTCAGATAGCCCGGTATTGCATCCAAAACAGCCGATAGGCTGGTGAGCAGGTGATCCAGCCAGGTGTTGCGGCGGTAAGCAATGATCATCCCCAGCGTGACCCCAATGATAAAGCTGACGATCAAGGAGATGCCCACGCTGAACAACGTCCAGGGCAGGCGCTCGCTGATCATGCCAACGACCGTGTTGGTGGTATTGCGGTACGATTTGCCCAGATCTCCCTTGAGCAGGTTGCCCATGTAGTTGAAATACTGGTTCATGATCGGCTCGTCCAGCTTGATTCCGATCAGTTGAGCCGCCTGGTTGAGGGCTTCATCATAAGCCAGTCCGCGCGTCACCATCAACTCCTGCACCAGCACATCGGTAGGACTGCCCGGCATCAAGCGCACCACAAAGAAAATGATTGAGATCACAATCCAGGTGATGAACAGCATTTTGAGGATACGCCTTAGCCAGAAATTGGTAGCAATTTTTCCCAGGATGCGCATGACCCCGTTCTGCCCCGCCGGTTCACTTCCCACGACCATTTCGCTCATACCGGAACTCCTCGGAACTCAATTTTTTCACACCCCGGAAGGTGGCCGCGCCACCGGACGGGAACTGAAAATCCCTAAAAATAAAACCGCTTGAGCGATTCCGCCCCGTATGCCGCTTCGGGTACCCGAAGCGGGAATGCAGGAATCTCGCTCAATCATACAACCGGCAAGGCCGGCTCTCAGCCCAAAAAGCACTTTCCGACCCGCGCCAGGTTGACTCGATCTCACCCACGTCCGCACCCTGCTCCAGCATCTGGCGCACCCTGGCGCTGCCCATCAATAGATCGAAATGAGGCGGTCGGCCCTCCCAACTGGTGTTCAGAAAAGCGAACTGTTCCGGCGCCACGCGCCGGCAGGCGGCCAGCACATGCAGACCGGCGCTGAATGGGCGGAAAGAACTGCGGTCGGTCACGTGCAGTTGAACGCCTGCGCATTCCTGGCCATGGTGTTTGCTGCTCATCGGCGTAAACTCGGTTGGGCGAAAGATCACACCCGGCAAATGCAGCGAATTGAGCCGCGCCGCCAGCGCCCAGCCATCCACACCCGGCGCCCCCAGTATCTCAAATGGCAGCGCGGTTCCCCGCCCCTCCGAAAAAGTGGTGCCTTCCAACAAACATGTGCCTGGGTAAACCGTCGCCGTAGAAAGATGCGGCATTGCGGGTGAGGTGGAGACCCACACCCGGCCCGTCTGGTCAAACCACTGCGCTCGCTGCCATCCGCGCATGGCCACTACACTCAGTTCAGCCTGCGGCTGCTGTCGGGCATTCACCCAACGCGCCAGTTCACCCAGCGTCAACCCGTGGCGCAATGGAATGGGAATGATCCCAACAAATGATTCAAAGCCTGGCTCTACCCCCGGACCTTCCACCAGCGCGCCGGTAATCGGGTTGGGCCGGTCCAGCACAATCACCGCTTTGCCGGCTTTAGCCGCGCCGCGCAGCACATAAACCAGCGTGCTCAGGTAAGTGTAAAAACGCACGCCCACATCCTGCATATCAAACAGCAGCACATCTACACCGGCCAGCATTTCCGCGGTTGGCTCTTTGTTTGTGCCATAAAGGCTGAAAACCGGCAGGCCCGTCCGCTCGTCCAACGCGTTCGCCACTTCTATGCCGTCGGCGGTGGTGCCACGCAGCCCGTGTTCAGGGCCAAATAAAGCAGTCACGTTTACCCCGGCCGCCTGCAGCGCCGCGGCAGCACCCCATAAATCCGCCGTCACGGCGGCAGGATGAGTGACCAGGCCCGCGCGCCGGTATTGGAGCAATGGTTTTTGATTTTCAAGTAGAACTTCCAAACCGAGCCGGATCATCGACTATACGCTCTCCTGTTTGGGTAAAACAAACGACACACAACGCTGCCAGACGTGGCCTGAACGGTTAAAAATCCTGAGCAGCGCGGTCTCTATCCCAAAAAAAGCTGCTTCAGTAAACCAAACCGGCAAAGTCCGCACACTTTGCCAGCCTCAGTTCAACCCACATCCATCCGATCTATGTTAATGATCAGAATATTCAATTGACTTAATTGATAACATTCTAGCATGCCCGCTAAGTTCGCGCAAGTGTCGTAATGTCAGACAAATTTTGCAAAACCCTGCCGATCCGGCCAAATTTTGCCGCCAAATTGGGTTGCTTCACAGCCAAAATTCGGCTACACTATTAACAATGAACCCCATGGTTTATATTGGCATTGTGTCCGTTCCCCGCCAGCCGCCCTTTACCCTGGCGGTTTTGGATGGCGAGCGCCACCTGTTGGCACTCAGCCAGGGCCCCCTGGCCGAAATGGTGGCTTATTGCGCCGGGCAGTCGGCCGCGGTGGTTGCCGTCAGTTCGCCCTCCGGCCCCAATCAGGATCTGATCTCAGATCAACAGGCCTTTCCAGAAATGAAATCCTCGTCTTCAGCCCCGCGCACTGAAAACAACCTGCGCCTGGCTGAGTTCGAGCTGCACCAGCAAGGTTTTGCCGTACCGCGCACCCCGGCCGACCCCGTGCATGCCCAGGGTTGGATGCGGCGCGGCTTTTTATTACACCAGCAGTTGCAGGCCCTGGGCTACAGCGCTTTCCCGACGGAAGCCCCCCATTGCTGGTTGGAAACACAGGTCGATGCCTGCTACCAGTCTCTGCTGGGTGTGGAGCCTTTTACTGCGGGCACCCTCGAAGGACGGCTGCAGCGCCAACTCGTCCTGCGCGATCAACATCTGCCGGTGTCTAACGCCATGGATTTTTTTGAAGAAGTCACCCGCTATAAACTACTGCACAGCATTTTACCCACAGAGAATATTTATTCAGCCCACGAACTGAATGCGCTCATGGCAGCGCATGTGGCCTGGCTGGCTGCCACCAAACCGCAGCAACTGGCCGCTTTTGGCAACCCCGCTGAAGGCTTGATCTACCTGCCCGTTCCCGCCGCCGAACCCAAAGACTGAGTAAACCTAATACGATATTGCCGGGCGCTTGAATTCTTGACTATTTGTATTAGAATTCACTTGTATTTGATTATCAATCCACCTCGCCTGGCGAGGATAATTAGGAAGGTATTTAAATGAATGTCTCCATGTGGTGGAAAGCGCTGCGCATCATTCCGCGCATCGACCGCGCTGAATGGCTGAAACTCGATATCATTTCCCGCTGGCTGATCTCAACCCGCGCTGCCGTGCTGTTGATGACCTTTTTCTCCGCGGCCATCGCCGGTTTGCTGGCCGCGCGCACCGGCCAGTTTGACCTGGGACGCTGGCTGCTATTGGTGTTCGGCCTGATTTTTGCGCATGCCACCAACAACCTGCTCAACGACTATACCGACTACAAACGCGGTGTCGATAAAGACAACTATTTCCGCACCCAGTATGGCCCGCAGCCGCTGCAAAGCGGGCTGATGAGCGAGCGCGAACTACTGACCTATGCCGCGGTGACCGGGTTGATCGCGATAGCCGCTGGGGTCCCGCTGATTGTGTTTGGCGGCACTACAGCGCTGTTGTTGATGCTGGCGGGTGCTGTTTTTGTGCTCTTTTACACCTGGCCGCTCAAATATATTGGCATGGGCGAAATTGCCGTGGTGTTGATCTGGGGACCGTTGATGGTCGGCGGTGGTTATTATGTGGTCACCGGGCTATGGGATTGGAATGTGGTACTGGCCAGCCTGCCCTATGCGCTGGGGCCCACCACCGTGCTGTTTGGCAAGCACATCGACAAACTCAGCCAGGATGCCGCGAAAAAGATTTACACCATGCCCGTCATTCTGGGTGAAAAAGCCGCGCGCTACGCCGTGCTGGGGATGATCGCGCTCATGTATCTGCTGGTGGCGCTGCTGGTGCTGACCGGTTATTTCTCGCCGGTGATGCTGGTGGTTTTCCTGGCGCTGTCCACGATTAAAACGGTGTGGGGCATTTACAAGGCTCCCAAACCAGCCGGCCCACCCGCGGACTACCCGGTAAATACCTGGCCGCTGTGGTTTTCGGCCACCTCGTTTTACCACAACCGCTCGTACGGTCTGTTCTTACTGATCGGCCTGATTATCTCGCTGTTCATTCAGTAGATACTCACACACACACACGCAATCAAATCAGGCCTTAGCGGATCGCTTCCTTCGCCCCAAACGCCGCGCCTTCGCGCACGGCCAGCAGGTTGAGCGGCACAAAGCGCAGATGGCGCGCCGGGGTGTGCGATGAAATGGCCTGTTCCAGCGCCGAAAGTGGCAGCACATCCAGGCTGCCCAACAGCGCGCCCAGCATCACCATGTTGGTCAGGCGCTTATCGCCAATCTTCTCGGCAATCTCACTGGCAGGCAGCACCACCGCGTGCAGATCCGTGCGGCTCACTGCCCGATCCACCATCGATGCATTCACCACCAGCAGCCCGCCTGGTTTGACCAGCGCTTCCAGCTTATCCAGTGAGGGCCGGTTCATGGCAATCGCGGCCCGCGGGTGCGCCACCATGGGCGCGCCTATCTCTTCATCTGAAATAATTACGGTGCAGTTGGCTGTTCCCCCGCGCATTTCGGGACCATACGAGGGAATCCAGGTCACCTGCAGGCCATAGTCCATGGCTGTATAAGCCAGCAGCGCACCCGAAAAAAGCACGCCCTGCCCGCCAAAACCAGCGATCATAATTTCGGTTTGCATTTCGACCTCCGGTTAGAAACGAAGCTGGGCAATTGCCGGGTGGACTTTAAAATCGTTGAGCGGGTAGAAGGGCAGCATATGATCCTGCAGCCAATCCAACGAATCCAACGGGGACAGGCCCCAGTTGGTGGGGCAGACCGATAGCAGTTCCACCATCGAAAAGCCCAATCCACGCACCTGGGCCTCAAACGCGCTGCGGATGGCCTTTTTGGCCAGCCGGATGTTTTTGGAATCGTGCAGCGAGCGCCGGACGACATACGAGGTGCCGTCCAGGGTGGCCAGCATTTCAGCCGCCCGGATGGGGTAACCCATCGTCTCCACGTCACGCCCGTTGGGCGAGGTGCTGGTTTTCTGGCCAGGCAGCGAGGTGGGCGCCATCTGCCCGCCGGTCATGCCGTAATTGGCGTTATTGATGAAAATGACGGTGATATTTTCTCCGCGGGCCGCCGCGCCCACAATTTCTCCGGCGCCAATCGAGGCCAGGTCGCCGTCGCCCTGGTAGGTCATCACAACCCGGTCGGGCAGGGTGCGTTTGACCCCGGTGGCCATCGCCGGCGCGCGCCCGTGCGGCGCCTGCACAAAGTCAAAATCAAAGTAGTTGTAGGCAAATACCGAGCAGCCCACCGAGGCCACCCCAATCATCTTTTCGCGAATACCCATTTCATCAATCACTTCTGCCACCAGGCGGTGCGCCACCCCATGGGTGCAGCCCGGGCAGTAGTGCGTATTAGCCTCGGTAAACGACTCGGGCCGTTCGTATACCGCCTTTTCCAGGACTTCAGTATTCGTGGTCGCCATCCTGCGTGCTCCTCTTTTCAGTTCAAATGCTCGGTCCGCGCCAGCCAACGCTCGCGCGGGTGCCCGGTTAAGGTCAGTGGACCCTGCACCATGCGGCGGATTTCCGCCAACACTTCTTCACCCAGCGGCATGATACCGCCCAACCGGGCGAAGAATTCGATCGGAACCCGGTTTTGGGTATACGCCCGGACGTCATCCAGCATTTGCCCGGTGTTCATCTCCACCACCAAAATTCCCTGCACCTTGCGACTGAGTTCTTCGAGAATCTTCTCGGGGAAAGGGCTCAAAGTGATCGGTCGTAACAAACCGACCTTTATCCCTTCGGCCCGGGCCTGGCGCACCGCGGAAAGCGCCACCCGCCCGGCCGAGCCAAACCCCACCACCACGAAATCGGCATCGTCCAGATAGTATTCTTTATAACGAACTTCGTTGGCCTGCACGGTCAGCCAGCGGCGCGCCAGGCGCAGATTGGCCTGCTCTTCTTCACTGGGATCCAGATAAATGGAAGAAAGGAAGCGCCGTTCGCGCCCCACCGCACCCCGCACAGCCCATTCGGGGTAAATCGTCTTCAGGGGCATCATGGGCGGCAGTTCGGCCGGCTCCATCATCTGCCCCAACGCGCCGTCGGTTAGCACCACCGCGATGGAGCGATATTTTTCAGCGAGTTCAAACGCCAGAATCGTCAAATCAATCGACTCCTGGACGTTGGCCGGGGCCAGCACGATCTGATGATAATCACCATGCCCGCCCCCGTGCACCATCTGGTTATAATCGGCCTGAGCCGGGGCAATATTGCCCAACCCTGGGCCGCCGCGCATCACATCGACCAGCACCATGGGGACTTCGGTGCCGGCAATATAAGAAAGGCCTTCCAGCATCAGGCTGATGCCTGGGCTGGAGGATGAAGTCATGACCCTCGCCCCGGTGCAGGCCGAGCCATACACCATGTTAATCGCCCCGAGTTCGCTTTCCGCCTGCACAAAGGCCCGGCCCAGGTCGGGCATACGCCGGGCCAGGTATTCCAGCAACTCGGTTTGTGGGGTAATCGGGTAGCCAAAGTAAGCCTGCAAGCCAGCCCGCACTGCCGCTTCGGCAACTGCCTCATTGCCTTTCATCAGTTCACGCGCCATGCTTTACCTCCTAAACCGCGGCCGGATGTACCACCTGGCTGGTTTCACGATAGACCGTGATTGCAGCTTCAGGACAAACAACAGCACAAACCGCACAACCCGTGCAGCCATCCTCCACCAACTCTGCGGGATGGTAGCCTCGCGCAGTAATGCGGTCGACGGACAAGGCTATTACATGCTGCGGGCAGGCTGCAGCGCATAACTCGCAGCCCTTGCAATAGGCCTCATTTACAACAATCCGTCCTTTTGGGGGCATCAGCTTTCTCCTAATTGGATTGAAATTATCCGAGAATGCGGATAAAATCTGTAATAATCATCGTCTTAAAATCCATTATCAGGCGGACGAGGTCAATTTGGAAGTGTCAACCGTCACCGGGCTTGTCATACAATCCTCCTTGATGGATATTATTCCCTTTATGCTCGAATCTTGCTACAATGACCCTATGAAAGTGCATTTTTATGCCACATTCCGCCAGATCGTTGGAGCCAAATTCATCGAACTGGACCTGCCCGCCGGCTCCAGCATTCAGGCGGTGGTTTCTGCGGTCATCGAGCGCTATCCGCGGCTGGAATCGGTGATGCTGGATGAAATGCGCCAGCTACGCCCCTACGTCCACGTCTTCATCAACGGGCGAGACGCGCAGTATTTACCCGCTGGGCAAAGCACCTTGCTGACCCCCGCTGATAAAATCGATTTCTTTCCACCTGTGGCGGGGGGATAACGCAGGCTTTATTCGGTAGCATTACCCGTGGAGTCACCGATGAATTCAACCAAAACGAGCGCTGCCCCTCTACAGGGGCGACGAGGCACTGCCTGGGCAGAGGTGGATGAACAAGGCCGGCTGATTTTACCGGCAGATATTGTCGCGCGCTACGGGCTGCACCCCGGGGAAAAAGTGCGGCTCGACGAAGGCCATAACGCTGTGCGCATGCACCGGCCCATCACCCAACTGACCAAGATCTACATTGAGCCAACCGTGGCCTGCAACCTGGACTGCATCACCTGTTTTCGCAACAGTTGGGAGCAACCCATCGGCCGCATGAGCGACGAAACGTTTGAACAATTTTATGCCGGCCTGAGTTCGCTGGACCCGCTGCCCACGATATATTTTGGCGGGATCGGCGAACCGCTCTTTCACCCCAAAACGGTGGAATGGGTGACCCGCATCAAGCAGTTGGGCGCCACGGTAGAACTGATTACCAACGGTACCACGCTGACCGAAAAAATTTCGCGCAGACTGGTCACCGCCGGTCTGGATGTGCTGTGGGTCTCCATCGATGGCGCCACGCCCGAAACCTATGCAGATGTGCGCCTGGGCGCCGAACTGCCCAAGATCACCGCCAATCTGCGGCGCCTTTCACAACTGCGCTCCGGCGGGCATTTTCCCAAACCGGAAATTGGCATCGCTTTTGTCGCCATGCGGCGCAATATCGACGAGTTGCCCCAGGTGATCCGTATGGGCATCTCGCTGGGCGCGAAATATTTTTCGGTGAGCAACCTCCAGCCGGCTACCGCCGAGATGCAGAACGAACGCCTGTACACCCACACGCTGCGCAATATCGCCTACCTGCCCTCTGCTGCGCTGCCGCGCCTGAGCCTGCCTAAGATGGATTTTAACCAGGAGACGCAGTCCGCACTGACTCAGGCCTTCAACAGCGGCTGCAACGTCAATTTTGCGGGAAACAATTGGGGCGGCGCCAACGATGTGTGCAATTTCGTCGAAAGCGGCACGATGTCTATTGCCTGGAACGGCGACATCAGCCCGTGCTGGCCGCTGATGCATACCCACACCAGCTACCTGCACGGCAAAGCCCGTGTTTCAAAGAAGCACGTGGTGGGCAATGTGGCCGAACGGTCGCTGGCAGAACTGTGGCTGGATCCCGACTACCAGGCGTATCGCGAACGCCTGCATAACTTTGTGTTTGCGCCCTGCACGTTTTGCGGCGGCTGCGATCTCTCTGAGACCAATGAGGAAGACTGCTTCAGTAACACTTTTCCCACCTGCGGCGGCTGCCTGTGGGCGCAGGGCGTGATTCAATGTCCATGAACGGCTGGCGGAGCACCCCATGAAAGTGGACCTTTACGGCGTTTATCGCCAGTTGGCGGGTGGTAAAACCCTCGAATTGGCAGTGCCGCACGGCGGGCGGCTGCGCGATGTGCTGATCGCGGTGACAAAACAGGTGCCTGCCTTAAACGCCGAGCTGTTTGACACGCGCGGCAATTTATTCGCCGACGTCCCGCTCTACCTCAACGGGCGCAACCCGCGCCTGCTGGCAGAGGGGCTGAACCGGGTTATGCAGCCGGACGATGTGTTGAGCATCTTTTCCCCCATAGCCAGTGGGCGCATGAATGTGGAAGAGATCAAAACGTCGCTGATCCGGTAATTTTTATTTAGGGAGCGCGCGATGAATGTTAACTTTTATGCCACTCTGCGTACGGTTTCAGGACAAAAAACGGTCGAATTTGACTTGCCGCAAGGCGGGACGGTGGGCCAACTGGTGGAGGCGATTGTGCAGCGTTTCCCCTCGATGCGCGACATTTTGCTGAACCCCCAGGGTGATTTATATGGTCACGTGCACGTCTTTATCAATGGCCGCGAAGTGCCCTTTCTGGAGCACCGCATGGAGACCGTGATCCTTGCCACCGATACGATTAACGTCTTTCCCGCCGTCGGCGGCGGCTAGAAAACGGGGGAATCATCAGCGAATTCAACAAGAGGCCGGGGGTTAACCCGGCCTCTGTATTTAACGTTCACTTTGTAGAAAATCAGCCTGCACTCAGATGATTTGCAGTTCCTTTAATTTGGCCTCGGGCACCACGCCGTTGACCCAGCCGCGCTTTTCATAATATTCAACCAGCATGAGATCCAGTTCGCACACCTGTCCTTCTGAACCAGGCGCGGTGGAAGGTTCATCGAGGAACCGCTGCGGCAGAGTATCACTGCCCTCGCGGAAACCCGCCAGGTTGTTGTAGTAGCGCTCCATATTGTAGACGCGTTCGCCCACTTCCAGCATATGCGCCGCACTGGACGGCACGCCCGTTATCGCTTCATATTGTGCGGCAAACGAATCGAGTGATTCTGCGAAAGTGGCAAATTTGCACAAATCCAGGCAGTCGGTGACGGTATGCACATTCTGGAAGATCACATTCATCTCGCCTTTGCCCTTCCAGGCCAGCGGGTCCGCCACGGTGGAGGGCCCAAGCACGTTGCCCACCACTTCGGCCGCCGGGGTATAACCGCGCAGATGGCAGGCGCCGCGGTTGCTGGTGGCATAGCCCAGGCCCATACCCTTGATCCCGCGCGGGTCATACGCCGGCATCGACATGCCTTTGACCGACATCGAAATTTCTGGGTGGCCCAACGATTGGGCAAAGCGGGCCGGGCCTTCGGCAATCCGGTCACCCACACCCTTGCGGTAGGCGATCATTTCAGTCGTCGCCACCATGGCCTGGGTATCGCCCCATGCCAGTCTTTCGAAGGCGCTGGTGTATCTCTTTTCGCTGGCTTCCATAAACGTGGAGAGGGCATTGCCAGTCTCAATTGCGTCCATGCCGTAATCGTTGCATTGGTCGATCAACTTGGCCACGGCGTTAATATCGGAGTTCAGGCAGTTTGAGCCAAAGGACCAGGCCGGTTCGTATTCGACCGATTCCATGCGCAGACCCTTCCAGGGGCCGTCTTTGACTTCCACTTCCTTCTTGCAGGCCACCGGGCAGGCATGGCAGGTGGGGTTGGCAACCAGAATATTGGCGTTGACAAATTCACCGCTCAACAATTCAGCTTTTTCACCGTAAAACGCCAACTGGCCATTTTTGGTGGGCAGGGCGCCAATTACATTGGTCATATTGGTCAGCACGTTGGTGCCATACACCGACAGGCCACCCTTGCGCGGCGAGGTCACCACGCGCTCATCCATAATCTCAGCCAGGGCTTTGGTGTGCGCAACCTTCCATTTTTCGCGATCCGCCGCCTTGACCATTTTCTTTTCGGACTTGATCACTACCGCTTTGAGATTTTTGCTGCCACCTACACACCCGGTACCGCCGCGGCCGCTGGCGCGGTCATTTTCATTCATCCAACAGGCAAACTTCACCAGGTTTTCACCGGCCGGGCCGATGGCGATCACGCTCAAATCCTTTTCGCCATATTTCTCCTGGAAGAATTTGACCGTATCATGCACGCCTTTTCCCCACACAGCCGAGGCATCCAGCAGTTCAAACTGGCCGTCGTGGATATACACATAGGTCGGTTTGGCGGCCTTGCCCTTGAAGATCATCCCGTCATAGCCGGCCCAGCGCAAGCGGGCGGCGCTCCAGCCACCGTGGTGGCTGTCGACCACCGTTCCGGTCAGCGGCGATTTGGTGACCACCGCCATGCGGCCGCTCATGTTGGCTTCCGAACCAGTCAGGGGGCCGTTCATAAAGCACAACAGGTTATCGGGACCCAGCGGATCGACCAGCGCGCCCGCTTCGAGGACGTACTTCACCCCCAGGCCGCGCGCGCCTATATACTTGCGCGCCCAGTCCTCAGGTATGGACTTGAACTCAACCGTACCCGTCGTCAGATCGACATGTGCGATATTGTCGGCATATCCACCGAGTTCCATATAGAGCCTCCGTTTTCACTTGCCATGATGGGAATAAGGGGTTGCCCAGGCTGATCCAATCTAAAGCATAGGCGCCTGAATTCAACCAGAGAGGTTTAAAGTATAACAAATGGGAGTTCCAGTTACAACTGGCAACTCCCATCTCTTTTACCCAATTGGGCAATTTTTGCATGCAAAACTGCGGCCTGCCGCTGCGGTCTATTTCCCCGGAACCGGCTGCCAGAACTGCACCCCCCAGGCCCCGGACCCGGGCACCTTTTTGTTAAAGAGGTCGGCATAGGTCATTGAATCGGCCGTTTCAATCACTGCTGAACCGCTGGTCACCACCTGTACCCAGGTTTGCCCCGGCTTCAGCGGCACCGGGCTGCCCTGCGCGTCGATAAAGCGCATCATGCGCAGCTTGCCGGTCTTCTGGTAATACTCCGCGTCCTGGCTGGACCAGAACATCTCCAGCATTTTACCGTCTCGGAAGAGCAGCGCAGGGGCTTTTTGAACAAATGCCAGGCCAATTTCAATTTTCTCGGCCTGCAACGCCTGATGCGGCGCAAAGACCACGATCACATTTTCATACACCAGCGGCTTTTGGGTCTGCTGGTCGATCGCCTGGATATAAGTGACCCCATCATAATTATCCTGGTAGCGCAGGTAGCCATCGCTGGCGGCATCATACTTCCAGATGACCTGGTTGGCGAAGCTGTAGGGCACCCACAGTTGCTTGCCAGGTTTGCCGCCCTGCGGCGGGCGGGCATCGAACACCAACCCGTTGAGCGCGGGCTTACCCGTCGCGGCCAAATACTGTTTGGCCACATTCTCCACCACCTCGCCAGTCACAGAAACGCTGTTCACATCATTACTGGCCGAATTCCATACACTGGTATACAGTTTCAGTTCTGACAGCACCTTTTCATCGCCGCTGGCGATCAGCATAAAACCGTTCAGCAGCATGCGCAGCGGCTCATAAGGCAGCCGGCCGGAGCGAATAGGGCCAAATACAGCCGGTTTGCCGTTAGTCGCGTTCATTTCGCCGTAGACAGTGGCCAAAAAGCGCGTCATGCCATATCCAACATACACTTCGTACACCCAGGGTGTGACCGACAGCCCAAATTGTGGACGCGCCGTGACCGGGAAATTCGAAATGGAAATCAGCGCGGGCGGCAGCGCCAGTTTGCTGGGGTCGCTCACCGCCAGGCCAGTCAGCGGGTTAATGTTCGCGGGAAAGTTATCCGGCCCATACACCACCGGCGCGGGCGTCAGGCTGGGGGCCAGGGTTGGCCCGGCGCTGGGAGCCGTCGTTTTGGTGGGGGCCGCAGTGGCTGTGGCCGCGACCAGGGCCGCTGTGGGGCTGGCTGCCGGCAATAGGGCGCTGGGGGTTGCGCTCGGAGCCGCCGCCGCCACCGGGGCAGCGGCCTCCACCAGCATGGGGGCAGGGGGCACCTGGCACGCCGCCAGGATCGTAACCAGTAAACCGGTAAAACAAAATGCACGAAAAGTTTGCATGATTCCTCCTATTTTAAATACTGCCTTTAGCATAGCCTCTTTTCAGCCTCAATACCTGACCCCCACCTTACAATCGCGCAAGGGCAGCGTAGGGTTATGCGAGCTTCGGGGCGGTTTGATCTGCCCCCACGCCATCGGGTATAATACCCTCATTCGATCCCAGGGGTTTTTGCATGCCGGTAAATTTTCAACAAGTTCAACAGCGGGTCAGGCAGATCGGCCAGCAGGCCCCCGCCGTTCAAAAACAGTTGGCGGCGCGCCGCGCGCGTGCCCTGCAACTGCTTCATCAGTTTGCCGCGGACCCTGAGCCGCTGGCCGACCTGTTTGAACGCGCCAATCACATCAACTCCAGCCTGCGCTGCGCCAAACTCTACCGCGAAAGCCTGACCCACCGCGGCCCCCTGCCCGTGCTGGATACCCCCATTGTGCTGTTGGCCGCCGACGGCTCGCAGATCAACCCGGACCGCCACGCCGCCGTTGAATTCGGGGTGATCAACACCGGCGCCATCCGAATTGTGCCGGGCAGCGCCGAACCGCCTCTAGAAATCATTGAAACTAAAATGCTCTACGGCGACGAGCTTCAGACCGCCTCGGGTCCGGTGACCGAAGAGATTGTGGCCATGCGCCGTGACCGCGATGAGCGCACCCTGTTGGCCGACCTGGCGTTTCACGAAACCCTGCCGGTGGTGACCCTCACCGACGGCCAGTTGGAACTCTTTCGCGAGCCGCAGTTGGCGGGCGAATTTTCCAAGCTTTTCGATGAATATCAGGAAGCCCTGCGCGAACTGGCAACCATGTCGGCGGTCACCGCCGGCTATGTGGACAAACCGCGCGCCGACCTGGTGGTGCGCCTGCTTGAACTGGCCGACCTGGGGGAAGGGCAGTTCGAGCAGGCCGGGCACCAACACCCGCTGACCGGTGTCAACGATGTGATGCTGTTTCACGATTTGCTGCAGCCTGGCGAGCGTTCGGCCGTGTTTGGCATTCAATCGCGTTCGGCTGCCAGCTTTGGCGGTGAGCTGGCCCTGCACTTCTTTTTCCTCAACGTCGGCCGCCCGGGCCACCCATGGCTGGCCCGGGTTGAAATTCCGCTGTGGGTGGCGCAGTCGGATGTGCTGCTCAACCGCCTGCAGGCCATTTTGAGCGAACAATGCCGCCAGTTGGGCAGCAAGCCCTACCCCTATGCACTGCACCGCGCGCACGAAGTGGCCGTGGTGCGTTTTGAAGAAAAAGACCAGCTTGAGGCCATGCTGATTAATGAACTGCGCAAAGTGGGGGTGGACGTGGGCGAGACTTCGAACAAACAATATACCAAAGATATTTCCGGCATTCGCACGAGGTACTCATGACCGAAGCCTTAGAAATTGGCCGCCTGCTGCGCGCCGCCACCACCGGCTGCGTGGTGGGCTGCAAGCTGACCCAAATCGACCTGCCGACGTTTGGCGGTATGGTGCGCATTCCCATGGAAAACCGCAATCAGGTCTACGGCCTGATCTATGACATTCATATTGATGACGATGGTCTGGTGCGCCAGTTGGTCACCGCTGCCAACGTACCGGAGGATGTGATTCAGGACAACCGCCAGAACCGCAACGTGCCGGTCGAAATCAGTGTGCTCTTCACCGGTTACGAGCAGGATGGGCAGGTATTTCACCTGCTGCCACCGCGCCCGCCGCTCACCCTGGATGCCATTTACCCTTGCGGTCCCGCCGATCTGATTCGCTTCACCCAGGCCGGCCGTTTTGGTTATTTTCGGCATGTGCTGCGCGCCAAAGAACTGGCGGTGGGCGAGCTGCTGGCCGCGCACCTGATGCAGGCCGGGCGGGCGCACCAGGCCGCGGGTAGTGGCGCCTGGGCCGCCGCCGCCACCCAGGAACTGATCACCCTGCTGCGCGACGATTACCCCACCTTGATGGGCGTGCTCGGCAGCCTAGCAGACGCCCAACTCTATTAGCGCCACGTCTTGCTGAACCATTGACACCCTACAGGATCTCACCACAGACACAGAGATTAATTTATTAAGGCACTTGCATGATTTATGAAACCTCAAATAATAGTATCTTCTCTGTATCTCTGAGGCTCTAGGGTTAAATCCTTATCAGCAGTGCTTAAATCGAAAAGGTTACGAAAATGAACGATAACGACTCAATCGGTTACGTGGTGGGCGGCGGGCTCAAAGAAAACCTGCGCATCCGCCTGACCGTTTCTCCGCAAGATGTGCAAGAAGGCAGCTTTGTGGTGATCCACTCCGGCGACTGGCAGTTTTACGGCCTGGTCACCGACCTGCAACTCGGCGCCACCGACCCGCGCTTTGCCGACGAACAGTCAGAAACGCGCCTGCCGCCCGGTCTGGCGGCCCTGCTCCACGGGCAAACCCTCTTCACCAACCTGGAGGTGCTCCCGGCACTGATGCGCGAGGTCGGCCCTGAACCCGGTGCGCCAGGCTACAAAGAGCACATGGCCGAATGGGCCAAGAAATACACCGACCGCCAGCCGCCTTTGCTGCCCATCAAAACCGTGCCCTCGCATCACGCCTCCGTGCGCCGCGCCAGCGCCGGCGATGTGGCCGATATTTTTGGCGACCCCAACGACCCCGGGCAGTTTATTATCGGCTACACCCGCGAGCAAGGCCATCCGGTGTGCCTGGACCTGAAGAAGTTCGTACAGCGCTCTTCGGGGGTATTTGGCGCCACCGGCACCGGCAAATCATTCCTCACCCGCATTGTGCTGGCCGGGATGATCCACTATAACCAGGCTTCGGTATTGGTATTTGATATGCACAATGAATACGGCTACGACGACACCGCCTCAGATACCAACCAGCGTGTAGTGGGGCTGAAAACGAAATTCCCTGCGCGCGTGCGCATCGTCGGTTTAGGGCGCGGCGCCACCCTGCGCGGGCAGCGTCCCGATTTTGATCTCGAAATTGCCGAAGCGGACCTGCGCCCGGCCGATGTGGAAATGCTCACGCGCGAGCTCAACCTCAAGGAAACCACAGCCACCACGCTGGATGCGCTCTACCGCGAATTTGGCCACAATTGGTTCCATGAATTTAAACACATGATTCCGGGCGCCACCACCGAAGACGAAAATGGCCGCAAAGTGCCCGCCAACGGCAGCGTGGAGTATTGGGCGCGCGAGGCGGGCATTAATGAAATGGCCGCCGCCGGGCTGCACAGCAAGCTGGGGCGGGTATTTGGCATGTCGTATGTGGTGGAAAAGCCCGCCGCCGACACCATGAGCGAAATCATCAAAGCGCTCGAAGCCGGACAGCACATCATCCTATCGTTTGGCGACCATGAAACCGACCTCGATTACCTGCTGGTAGCCAACCTGCTCACCCGGCGCATCCGCGAAAAATGGGAGGCACTCACCAACGCCTTCCGTGCTAAAGGTGAAAAAGAACCGCGCCCGCTGGTGATTGTGGTGGAAGAAGCGCACAAACTGCTCAACCGTGAAATGGCGGCCCAGACTACCTTCAGCACCATCGCGCGCGAAATGCGCAAATATTACGTGACGCTGCTGATCATCGACCAGCGCCCCTCGCAAATTTATGATGAGGTGCTCTCGCAGCTCGGCACGCGCATCAGCGGCTGGCTGGGCGATGAAAACGATATTCAGGCCGCGCTCTCCGGCCTGGCCGGGCGCGATTCGCTGCGGGGTATGCTGGCGCGCCTGCAACCCAAGGAAGAAGTGCTGCTGTTGGGTTGGGGCATGCCCATGCCGCTGCCGGTGCGCTCACGGCGCTATGACGATAAGTTCTGGGAAGATTTACTGGGGCACGGCCCGGCCAAACGCACCGAGTCGAAAATTTTGAATGAGTTGGGGTTCTGACCTGCGCTAATGCCAGATCAGCCAGATTACAACCGTACACACCAGGCCCAGTCCGGCCCCGGCGATCACTTCGCGCGGGGTATGCCCAAGCACCTCTTTGAGTTCATCTTCTGATATGGGATGCCCCGCGAAAAACTCACTGAGGATCATATTGATCTTTTCGGCATGCAGCCCGGCCTGGCGGCGCACCCCGGCGGCATCATACAGCACCACCATCATCAGGGTAAAAGCCACCGCGAAAATCGGCGTGTTAAAACCCGAATACAGTCCCACCGCCAGCATGTTGGCCGTCACCAGGGACGAATGCTGGCTGGGCATGCCGCCCGAACTGAAGAGCAGCGCCCATTTCCATTTGCGCGTTTCCCAATAATCGATCGGAATTTTTAATATCCCCGCCATCAACCAGGCGATCACCGCGGTGATCAAGACCCGGTTTGAAAAGAACTGTTCCATCGGTCTATTCTCCTTCGCGATTTTGCAGGTCTTCTCCACTCAGCTGGCGAACCTTCAGTTCAGCCTGATCCAACAGGCTGGCGCAGCGCTGCGCCAGCATCTGACCCCGTTCATACAGAGCCAGCGTTTCATCCAATGCCGGCGGGTTTTCTTCCAGGCGGCGGGTGATCTCTTCCAATTCAGCCAGCGCCTGCTCGTAGCTTAATGATTCCACTGCAATAATTGCATCTACCATGGTTTCCTCCGGGCTGTCCGCGGATGAACGCACCCGCGGTGAACGTTTGAAATATGCGCGCTTATTCGCGCGCCTGCGGCGCAGGCGCGGCAGGCGGGGCATTTAAGTGCACCGACTGCACCACCACCCCGGCAGAGCCATCCGCCAGTTGCACCCGAATCTCCTGCCCCACTTCCAATTGAGCCGCCTGGCGGACTACCCCACCTTTAGCGGTTTGCACCAGGGCATAGCCGCGCCGCAGTACCGCCAGCGGGCTGAGCGCCTTCAGACGCGCCGCCAGAGACTGCTGGTGGGCCCGGCGCAATTGCAAATGAGCCATCCCGGCCCGTACCAGGCGCGATTGCAGTTCATCCAGGCGCTGGCGGTCGTTGCGCACCCGCCAGGCCGGCGAAGCCCGACCCAGGCGCGCGTTGAGCCCGGCAAATTGGTTCTGGCAAACCGCCAATTGGCCCGCCACCGCTGCCACCAGGCGCTCTTCCTGCCGGCGCAGGGCAACCCGCAGGTCGGCCGCATCAGGGGTCGCCAGCACAGCGGCCCCGGTGGGGGTGGGCGCGCGCCGGTCCGCGGCAAAATCGGCCAGAGTGAAGTCGGTTTCATGCCCAATCCCGCTGATCACCGGCACTGCCGAGGCCACGATGGCCCGCACGACCGCTTCATCATTGAAGGCCCACAGGTCTTCCAGCGAACCGCCGCCGCGCGCCACCAGGATCACGTCTACTCCGGCCAGCCGGTTCAGCGCCACCAGGCCGCGCACAATCTCTCCCGGCGCTTCAACGCCCTGCACCGCCGCCGGCGCCACCACCACCTCGGCCAATGGGTAGCGCCGCCGCAGGGTGTTGAGCATATCCTGCAGGGCAGCCCCGGTGGGCGAAGTGACAATGCCAATCCGCCGCGGCCGTTCTGGCAGGGCGCGTTTACGTTCTTCCTCAAACAGGCCTTCGGCCTCCAGGCGGGCTTTAAGCCGGATAAATTCCTGGTACAGGCGGCCTTCGCCTACCGGGCGCACTGCATCGACATACAATTGGTAGGTGCCGTCGCGTTCGTACAGCCCCACCTGTCCGTGCGTTTCCACCGCCAGCCCATTTTGCAGATCCACCCCACGCAGCTTCAACAGGGTGCTGCGCCAGATCACACAACGCAGCGCGGCCCCGGCATCTTTGAGGGTGAAATACACATGCCCGGAACTGGGCCGCGACAGATTGGAGATTTCTCCTGTCACCCACACATCCTGTAGAATCGGATCGTTTTCCAACACCTGGCGCATATAACGCGTCAGGTCGGTCACCGAAAGCGAGGTTTGAAAGAGAGAAGGTTGCGCCGGCATAGGCTATGCCACCACCGGGATTACCTGATCCATTTGCGGCGCGCGGAGCAAGTTGCTCTCTGTGCCGTTTTCAAATTTCAAATATTTTTCGGTGGCCTGCTCCAGGTTGCTGTAGTAGCCGCGGTAAAATGGCGGCAGCAGGGCCGCGATTTGCCACATGATCTCGTCGGTAATCTGCTGGCTGACCTCTTTATTCATGCGCTCGCCGTGCAGATCGATGGTAAAAGCACTGCCCACATTGAGCTTAAGCGGCGTACGCTTGAAACGGCGCAGGTTCTTCCACAAATTTTCGCCACCATAATGCGCAATGGGCTGCACCGGCGCACCGCTCTTCACCGCCAGCAAGGCTACCCCCGGGCGGCCCTGCAGCATTTGACCGCTGCGGCTGCGGGTGCCTTCGGGCGCCACCGACAAAATATAGCCTTCCGACAGGCGCTCGAGGCACAATTTCACGGCATTCAGGTCGCCTTCGCCGCGGCGCACCGGCACAATACGATAAATGGAATACAGCAGGCGAAAGATGGGGTTCCTCCAGGCCTCGATTTTGGCCATACCCGAAACCGGGCGCGGATAAAGGTGCGAAAGGAATATCGGAATTTCAATGGCGTTAATATGATTGGCCACCACCATCAGCGGCCCTCGCGCCTGCACCCGGCTCAGCTCGGTATCATCAATCCGGCAGGGAATATCCACCAACAGGCGTTGTACGAATGCCGCTACCGGCACCAAACGTTTCATACCACCTCCCGGGGCAGCGCGCCGCTGAGCGGCGCCAGCTTGAGCGATTCAAAACCCACGATGGCATCAAACCCAATCTCTACCCCGTGGATCGTGCCATCGCCACCAGCAGCAACCCCAAAGCTCCACGCAGCCGCCGCGCGGGCCAATTCCAGCGCTTGCCCCGGTCGCTCGGTGCGCTGGAGTTCATCATTCCGGCTGTGCTGGCCTAATTGCTGTTTAATGGCGGGGATCCTGTGCGCGCCCGTTCCACGGCCGGAGCCAGGCTTAGCAACAATATAATAATCGGGCATAGGGGTTACTCCATGAAAGACTGCACACCGACCGGTGCGGGATACGCAATCCGCTGTGAAGGTTCATTCTAGCCGACTCCGGGAGACAGGTCAAGCGCTGGCCCGCAGCGCATTTTAATCCTGGGGCAAAATCCCACCTCCGGCCTCTGCCAGCGGGGAGAGGCCGGAGGGGTAGTTTCTGTCTATGCCCCCAAACGTGAATGCTCCCCTTTTTGGGCTGCCTTTGCGTCAAAAAAAGGCTACAATCAATACAGAAATTATCTTCACCACTCCACTGGAGGATTTATGGACCCCCTTCGTAAAGCCAGCCTGGCGTTTGGATCGCTTTTGATCACTTTTGGGGTGATCTTCCTGGCGTTTGCCCTCATTCCCGGACTCTCCCTGGGCCTGGCCTGGCCCGGGATCTTCTTCCTGCTCGCCGCGGGGTTTTACCTGCCGGTGTTTCTCTGGCCCGAAATTCGCAAAGGACTGGTGGCCCTCTTCATCCCTGGCTCCATTCTTTTCGCCCTGGGGCTGATCTTTACCTACAACGTGCTCAGCGCAGATTGGCGTTCCTGGGCTTATGCCTGGCTGCTTTTGGTAGCCGGGGTGGGGTTGGGCCTGGCGCTGGCGGCTGCTTTTGGGGGTTGGGGGCGCACCGTGCTGTGGGTAGGGCTATGGATGCTTTCTATCGCCACCGGCACCTTTGGCCTGTTCGCCACCCTGTTTGGCCACCCGCTGCTAAAAATCATTGGGGCGGCACTGGTGATGCTGGTTGGCATCCTGCTGTTATTGCGTTCGCTGCGTAAAAGCTGAAAACCTGTTCCGATCTATACCTTTCATCCTTTGGAGTCGAATATGAATATTCCCTGGTCCGATGAATTTCCCGGCAGTATCACCGTGTGCGACCCGGACGGCATCATCCTGTATATGAACGCGAAGTCGACCACCACATTTGCCGCTGAAGGCGGCGCTGCCCTTCTGGGCAGCAACCTGCTCGATTGTCACCCCGCGCCGGCCCGCCTAAAGCTGGAAGAGTTAATGCGTTCGCGCCAGAAAAACGTCTATTCCATTGAAAAAAACGGCGTAAAGAAACTGATTTACCAATCGCCATGGTACGAAAACGACGAATACCGCGGTTTTGTTGAAATGGCGCTGGAAATCCCTCTCGAAATGCCCCATTTCTTGCGGTCCTGACCACGCGCCACCCTTCCCGGCATTTTTTGCTTGACGATTTCCCCACCTGGGGATACAATCCATTTTAGATCAATAGCTAAAAGGGTGCCTTACCCCCGGATGGGAAGGCTCAAAGGCGAAACCGGTTCAAGTCCGGTGCTGTCCCGCAACTGTAAGGAGGCTCACTCCTCCAAGCCAGGTCGCCCGCCCTCAGGCTTTTTTTCCACAACCTCGCGGAAAAGGAGGTGGGAACCCAATGCTGTGTTTGCTTGGCCCACTCCCTGTCGCTCGCGACAGGGAGTTTTGTTTTCGGCGGCAAACCTGCCGGGCCTATGGGCCTGGTTTCAGGACTGCCGGGCCGCATCGCAGCCGCCCATCACAAATTTCAGAAAGCTTCAAAGGCCAACTTTGCGCCCTGCCGATCATTCACACCAAATTAGCGGAGATTACCCCTTGAAACGCCTTTTATTTGCCATCCTGGCTTTGACCCTCATTCTATCGGCCTGTGCCCCGGCGGTGACTGCCACCACGGCGCCTGTTATTAAAGACGGCCTCGGGCGCAGCGTGAGCCTGCCCGGCCCGGCCAAAAAAGTGATCTCACTGGCCCCATCCAACACAGAAATTCTCTATGCCATCGGCGCCGGCGCGCAGGTGATTGGCCGGGATGACTTCAGCGATTACCCCGAAGAAGCCAAAAAACTGCCCACCGTGGGCGGCTCGATGGGCAAGTTCAATTACGAAGTCATTGCCAAACTGCAGCCCGACCTGGTGCTGGCATCCGCGCTCAACACCCCCGAACAGATTAAAGCGCTCGAAGATCTGAAACTGACCGTGTTCGTGCTGGCCAACCCCACCGTGCTGGATGGCATGTATGCCAACCTCACCACCGTCGGCGCCCTCACCGGTCACGCGGAAGATGCCAAAAAACTGGTCGCCAACCTGCAGGCCCGCCACAAGAAAGTGGCCGATGCCCTGGCCAATGTCAAAGACCGTCCCAAGGTCTTTTACGAACTGGATGCCACCCAGCCCACCAAACCTTTCACGGCCGGTGCCAACACCTTTATCGATCTGCTGATCACATTGGCCGGCGGCAGCAACATCGGCGCCAGTCTGAAGGGCGATTTTCCCCAGATCAGTCAGGAAGAGCTGCTGGTGCAGAACCCGGATGTCATCCTGCTGGGCGATGCCGCCTACGGCACCACACCCGAGCAGGTGGCCAAACGCGCCGGGTGGAACACGCTCAAAGCCGTCAAAAACAACCAGGTTTTCGGCGTGGATGACAACCTGGTTTCACGCCCCGGCCCGCGCCTGATCGACGGGCTGGAAGCCATTGCCAAACAACTGCATCCTGAAATTGGTCCAGCTCTGGCTGCCACCAAGGCCCCCTAGGAAAACCTGACCCGATGAACCCTGCCCGCCCCTACCTGATTGTCGCCGCGCTGCTCGCTGCCGCGCTGCTGCTCAGTGTGGGGGTGGGCAGCGTTTTCATTCCACCGCTGGTGCTGCTGCAGGTGATCGCCGCGCAGTTCTCCGGGCAGCCCCTGCCGCCCGATATCACACCGGCCTTTGCCACCATCCTGTTCGACCTGCGCTTGCCGCGCACCGTGTTGGTGGCGCTCACCGGGGCGGCCCTGGCGGGCAGCGGCGCCGGTTACCAGGGGCTCTTCCGCAACCCGCTGGCCGACCCCTATCTGATCGGGGTGGCTTCGGGCGCCGGGTTGGGTGCGGTAATTGCCATGAGCATTCACTGGCCCTACACCGATTTCACTCTGCTGGCGGTGCCGCTCTCTGCTTTTGCGGGGGCCCTGCTCACCGTCAGCGTGGTGTACATGCTGGCGCGAGTGGGCCGCACCGTGCCCACTACCAACCTGATATTAGCCGGGGTAGCGGTAAGTTCGTTTGCCACCGCGCTCACTTCCTTCTTGATGATCAGTTCTACCGGTGACCTGCGCCGCGCCATCGTCTGGCTGCTGGGCGGCTCCACCCTTACCGGCTGGCAGCCGGTGATCGCCCTGCTGCCGTACGTGATTGGCGGATTGGGGGCGCTGCTCACCATGGGACATGCCCTGAATGTGCTGCAATTTGGAGATGAACAGGCACAACAGTTGGGCCTGCCGGTGGAACGTTCGCGCCGCCTGATTATCCTGGCGGCTACCCTCACCACCACCGCTGCGGTAGCCTTTTCCGGAATCATCGGCTTTGCCGGCCTGGTAGTTCCGCACCTGGTTCGCCTGCTGTGGGGCAGCGATTATCGCCGCCTGCTGCCTGTATCCATGATTGGCGGGGCGGCTTTCTTGCTGCTGGCCGATGTGCTGGCGCGCGTGGTTATGGCGCCGCAGGAGTTGCCGGTGGGCATTATTACCGCTATGGCGGGGGCGCCATTTTTCCTCTGGATTCTACGCCGTTCCAAACAGCAAAACTACTGGTGACCTATGCTTGAAGTCCAATCACTTTCCGTCGCTTACGGCAGTCGCGCGGTGTTAAAAAATATCAGCTTCGATCTGCCCCCTGGTAATATTCTGGCGGTAATCGGCCCCAATGGCGCCGGCAAAACCACCCTGATCCGCGCGCTAACCGGCATTACCCCGCTCAGTGCAGGGCAGATTTTCGTGCACGGCCGCCGGCTGAACCAGCTTTCGGTGGCTGAACGCGCCCGCTGGATCGCCGTGGTGCCGCAGGCGCGCAACCTGCCGCCCGCCTTCAGCGCATGGGAGACGGTACTGCTGGGACGCACCCCCCACCTGAACTGGTTGGGCCAGGTTTCGGAGAAAGATGAGGCCATCACCCGCCAGGCGATGGCGCGCACCCAGACCTTGGAGTTGGCCGCGCGCCCGGTGGGTGAACTCTCCGGCGGCGAACAGCAGCGCCTGCTGTTGGCGCGCGCGCTGGCCCAGGCTGCGCCGATCTTGCTGCTGGATGAACCCACCTCACACCTCGACCTGCAGTTTCAATTGACCCTGCTTGACCAGGTGCGTTCGTTGGCCAATGAAGAAAAGTTGTCGGTGCTGGTAGTGCTGCACGACTTAAACCTGGCAGCGCGCTACGCCGACCGCGTGGCCCTGCTGGTGCAGGGCGAAGTGCGTGCCCTGGGCCCGACCCGTGACGTGCTCACGCCCGAACTGCTCAGCCCGGTCTACCATGTGCCGCTGGAAATTCTACGGGGCGGGCCCGGCAACCTGCCGTATATTATTCCGGCACTGCGCTGACCGCCACATCGATCTGCGGCGGGTTCTCCAGGTGCTTTTTCACCGCGCACTGTTCCGCCGAACGCACCAGCGCCGGGTAATATTTCTCAGGGAATTCGGGCGGCACCTGAATATCCAGGCTGATCTTTTCCACCATGCCCGTCATTCGGTTGCGCTCCACCCGTTGCACCAGCCGAATGCCTTCTGTGGGCAAGCCGCGCTGCCGGCAAAAGCCCAGCACATAGATCCCCGCGCAGGTGCCAATAGAGGAAAGAAAAACGGCAAACGGAGTAGGCGCTGAGCCTGCTCCACCGCCTGCCGCTGGCTGATCGGTACTGACGGTGAAACCGTCAAAGTGCGCATCCACTTTCGCGCCGCCGGGAAAATCAATGATCATTTCCATGATATGCTCCAAAAAAGGTTTGGTCTACTTCATATCTCTAGATGCGCTTTTCGGTAAAAAGATACATCGCCCCTGTCATAAATCCGCTATTTTTTTGTGCCGATGTTGGATGAGGTTTGTCATTGCTTTGAGGATGTTTGCCACTAGGGCTGCCCGACTCGATTTATTAACATGGAATCAATGCAAAACTCAGAAATTGCCAGCCTCGCCGTCTTTGAAAGCCTTGCTCTCAAAGACATGAAGTGGATCATCCCGCTGGTTGAAGCATGCTCTTTCAGTCCTGCTGAAATCATCTTTGAACAGGGGCAGGTAGCCATCTTCTTATATATTCTGTTAAAAGGCGAAGTTCTGGTACACTTCAAGCCATACGACGGCCCGACCCTCACCGTGGCGCATATCCGCGCGGGTTGTGTGTTTGGCTGGTCGGCAGCCCTGGGGCGCACCAGCTACACCTCCGGTGCGACGGCGGTCGAGGCAAGCGAGGCCATCCGCTTGCGCGGCGATAAACTGCGCTCGTTGTGCGAACAGCGTCCGGAGATTGGGGTGGTGGTGCTCGATCAACTGGCCGGCATCATTGCCGAACGCCTGCGCAGCACGCACGGCCAAATTTTATCCATGCTCACCGAGGGTATGGCACTTAGCGCCGAATGGCGTGAGAGGTTAACCAAAAATGACTGAAAACAGTTCGATGTTTTCCACCAATGAACAACTGCGCGGCCTGATTGAGCAGTTGGATGCCTATATCAGCCATTACCATGGCGGTTCGGTCGATCTGGTCGCCTATGACGGCAAGACCGTCACCGTCCACCTGGGCGGGGCCTGCCTGGGCTGCCCGCTTTCTCCGACCACCCTGCATGGTTGGGTGGAGGGCACCATCAAACAGTTCTTCCCAGAAGTTGAACACGTGGAAGCCGGCTAGAAAATATCCCGCAGCATCCAAAACACAGCCCTGTGGAAAAAACCAGAGGGCTGCGTTTATTCTAAAAATACTTCCACGTGCTCGCCATCCTGCTCATCAAACACATCGACAATTTTGCCGGTTTCGCCGCTGCGGATTGAGTCCATCAGCATGTTCATGTCCAGGCCTTCCACCTCCGGCGCAAACCGCGCCCCCAGTTTAAAGCCGGTCGTCACCACCGCGATGGGCAGCCTGATATTCACCCGTTCCCGTCCCGTATCCGTATCGGTTACCCGCACGCGAAACCAGCGCGCACCCTGCCCAGAGGCCGGCGGCCTGGGCGGAGTCACGGGACGCGGCGGGGCGCTGCGCTTAATCTCTTTCAGCGCCGCCAGCAGCCGGGTGCCTTCGCCGGCAGTGATTTTGCCCTCCTGAATCATACGCAGCACTTTTAAACGTTCTTCCGAAGTCGCCATCGTTAATTTTACCTTCTCAGAACTCAGGCTTATTTCTTGGCAGAGGTGGCGCGCCGCTCCCATTCTTCGGCGGCCTCGCGCAGCAGTGCGCGCACTTCCGGGTCGGTCACAAGATCCACACCGTTATAATGTTCAAGGCCGATCCACACCACCACCCCATGCGCCGCATCTTCCGCCAGCCGTACACCCTTTTGGATTGAGGAGGAACGCGCCAGCTTATCCTGCAAAATTTCATCAATCTGTTCCACAATACTTTTGATCTTTGCCGGTGTCGAGCTGACTGGTATCGCGTCACTGACAGGCAGCGGGGCCTGTGGGCGCTGCACCCGCTGCGCAGGGGTTGCTGCCGCCGCCGCTGGGGGCGGTAGGATAATGGCAGGTTGAACAGGCGCAGGCGCAGGCCTGGGTGCCATTTCCACCCCCAGCCAGGCCAGCCATTCTTTGGCAAGCGCTTCCATGTGCGTGCGCTGCATGGAGTTCAACTGCCCGGTTTTTTCCAACATCTGTTTCTCGAAACGCACTACCAGTTTGCCGGAAGTTTTTTCATGCCACAAGCCCGCCTCTTCCGCGTAGCGCTCACGCAGCGCGGCCAATTCGTCCGGCGCAGGACGCGGTTCGGCTTGCGGCTCTCCCGGTTTACGGCGCGCCAGTATCCACCAGGCCACACCCGCGCCAAAGACGATCCCTATCACCAGGATTACGATTAAAACAAATACCTGACTTTGACCCACCATGGCAACCCTCCTGCTTTACCCGGGTTCTGGCTGACAAACCGGGCAATAATGTGTGCCCCGCTGGCCCACCACGCGGCGCTCTATTAATGTACCACAAACCGGGCAAGGCAGCCCGGTACGCTGGTAAACACGGAACGTATTTTGAAAATCGCCGCCGCGGTAAACCCAGTCGATACTGGCACCGTGATTGCGAATGCCCTCATTCAATACCAGGCGGATGGCTGCCCACAACTGCTGCGCTTCAACGGGCGAAAGTGAGCTGGCCAGGCGGTTGGGGTGCAGCCCGGCCCGGTGCAGCGATTCATCGGTATAAATGTTACCCAACCCCGCCAGGAAGCACTGATCGAGCAGTAAGGGTTTGAGCCGGCGCTGATGTCCGCGCAGCAGGTCGAAAAATGCACCTGCCGAAAAATCCGCACCCAGCGGCTCCGGCCCCAGCCGACCCAGCACGCTTTCTGGCTCGTTCACCAGCCACATGCGCCCAAATTTACGCGCATCGTTGAAGACCAGACGCAGACGGCCCTCCAGGTGAAACACCACCCGGTCGTGCGCCCCGCCCTCGCCACCCTCAAGCTCCACCCGCAGGTCTCCGCTCATACGCAAATGAACCAGCAGGGTATCAGAGGTCAGGCGGAGCACCAGGTACTTGGCCCGCCGGCCCACCGTTTCCACCACCTGGCCGCTCACCCGCCGGATAAATTCGAGAGCCCCCGGTTCGGCGATGGTGCGCTCCCAGAGCACGTCGGCGGCAAGGATCGTCCGCCCCAGCACGCCGGGCAGCCCGGCGTTTCCGTCGCGGAGATAGCGCGTTATGGTTTCAACTTCAGGCAATTCAGGCATCGCAGGGGTCTCGTAATGGGATCAGGTCCGATGGATTCAGCGGCAGGTTATTCGCCGAACATTTCACCCACGCTGCGGCCTTCATTGGCGCGCAAAATCACCTCGCCAATCAGCGATGCCACAGTTAAAACCTTCAACCGGCTGCCTAGTTGGGTGCGTTTTTCGGGCGAAATGGGAATGGTATCGGTAGTGATAAATTCAGTCACCGGCAGTGCCGCCAGGCGCTCGGCGGCATTGAGCGAAAACACCGCGTGCACAAAACTGATATATACGTTGCGCGCGCCGTACTCCTTCACAAGGTTAACTGCTTGCGAAATGGAACCACCGGTATCCACTTCATCGTCCACAATAATCACGTCGCGGTCGACTACATCGCCGATTAGGGTGAGCGCCTGAGACTTTGAATCGTTGCCTGCGCGCCGTTTTTCAATAAAGGCCATCGGCACCTGCAGCGCCTGAGCATAATTGCGCGCCTTTTTGGCAAACCCCAGGTCGGCGGTCACCACCACCGGGCTTTTCATCTCCGACTGCTTGCTTTTCATATAATCGATCAAGATGTGGAAAGCCGAGAGCACATCGCCGGGGACGGAGAAAAACCCCTGAATCTGCCCGGCATGCAGGTCCAGCGTCACATAACGATCGGCCCCCGCCACCTCGATCATATCCGCGACCAGACGCGCCGTGATCGGAATGCGCGGCTGATCCTTCTTATCCGAACGCGCGTAGCACATATACGGCACCACCGCCGTCACCCGTGAGGCCGAATCCAGGCGCAGGGTTTGCACCAGAATTAACAGTTCCATTAAATTGCGATGCACCGGGGCAGAGGTGGTTTGAATGACGTAACAATCCTGCCCGCGCACGCTCTTCCGCAGCTTTACGAATAAATTGTCATTCGGAAACATAATAATATCGCGCTCGCACAGCGGCAAGTCGAGATATTCGGCAATCTTGCCCGCCAGTTCCGGTGACCCTGTACCGGCATACAGCTTGATATCGCCGTAGGTCATTCGTTCGTGGCGCGCAACATGATTCAAAGGCATGGCAATCCGTCCTTAATCAAACCTGATCGTTATCCTGCCACTCGGAGCGCAGGACGCTCATCAGCAAGACATCAATAAATTTTCCATCCTGAAAGTGTCCCTGCCGCTGACGACCCTCCAGCACAAAACCCGCTTTCTGGTAGGAATGCGCGGCGCGCGGATTGGTTTCATACACGCGCAGATACACCCGGTTGAGCCCCAGGCTGAAAAAAGCGTGGCGCAGCATCAGCACCATCGCGTCGCGCCCATAACCCTGGTTCCAATAACGTTTATCACCGATAAAAATACCCACTTCCGCCTGGCGGGAGCGCCAGTCGATGTTCATCATGCCGATATTTCCAATCAACAGCCAGCCCTCGGGGGTGTCAATCTCAATTCCCAGGGGGTGTTCCTCAACCGGCCGGCTGCGCATCGCATCAAACCAATTCTGCTCCTGGGCCATCGAAAGCGGCACAACCACCATCAAACCCCGCAGCACCTCGGGGTCGTTCAGCCATTCCACAAAACGAGGCAAATCCTCCCGCTCAATCCCGCGCAGCCGGGTGCGTTTTCCGAGTATCATCGTTTCACCTTTCCCGCCGGCAGGTGGGGGTGCCCTCACCTGCCGGCCTTTCGGTTGGATAAGCCACTATTTTACGGCGTCAGTCGGTTCGGCCCGCGGAACAGAAATACCGTTTCGCGGATGTTCTGCAAGCCCAGCATCACCATCAGCAGGCGTGACAGGCCCATGCCAAATCCGCCGTGCGGCGGGCAGCCGTAACGGAAGTTGTTAAGATAATCGGCAATGGGCTCAAGGGATAGGCCTTTTTCTTTTGCCTGTTTTTCCAGCACATCAACGCGGTGCTCGCGCTGCGCGCCGGTGGTGATTTCCAACCCGTTCGCGATCAGGTCAAAGCTTTTGGTCAGGTTGGGCCGGTCGGCATAGCGCATGTGGTAGAACGGGCGCACGGTGATCGGCCAGTCGGTCAGAAAGACAAATTCGTGGTTATATTCGCGCTTCACATACTGCGCCATCAGGCGTTCGCCGGCCGGGTCAATATCGCCCTTCTTCTCAGGTGGCAGCGAATAGCCTTCCTTCTTCAAGATCTCAATCGCCTCAGCCATGCTGATGCGCGGGAAGGGCAGGGTGGGCACGGTGATTTCGGTGCCAAGGCGCGCCTTAATCTCATCGCCCAACTGATCCTTCACCCGCTGGTAGGTATACTGCAGCAGGCGCTCTTCCATCACCATCACATCATCGTGCGATTCGACCCAGCTCATTTCAATATCGATGCCGGTGAACTCGGTCATGTGGCGCGCGGTAAAGGAAGGGTCGGCGCGGAACACCGGGCCAATCTCAAAAATGCGTTCAAAACCAGCGGCCATGGCCATCTGCTTGTAAAACTGTGGCGATTGGGCCAGGTAGGCCTTGCGATCGAAATACACGATCTCGAACAGTTCAGCGCCGCTTTCGCTGGGGGTGCCCATGATCTTGGGTGTGTGAATTTCGAGAAAATCGTTCTTCAGCCAGAATTCGCGCATCGCGGCTTCGATCACGGTCTGGGCCTTGAAGATCAACAGGCTCTCGGGACGGCGCAGGTCCAGGTAGCGCCAGTCCATGCGGATGTCGACCATCGGCAGGTTTTCGCCAAAGGGATCAAAAGGCAGTTGCTCGCCCGCATAGCCCTCGACGCGCAGCGTTTCCAACTGCACTTCCAGCGCGTTCAATTTAACCACCGGGTTATCTACCACCTTACCCGTAATCGTCACTGCGGTTTCAGCGCCCAGTTTTGAAATCTGTTCGGCCAGTTCCACACTGTTGGGCTTCCAATGCGCCACCTGCACCAGGCCGGTGCGGTCGCGCACGATCAAAAACTGCATCTTTTTTTGATCGCGCAGGGTTTGCAGCCACCCCTGGATCATCACGGTTTCGCCAATTTGCTGGCGCAGGTTGCCAATGTTCGTCCGTTCCATCGTCTCTTCTCCTCGCAAAAACCGGGCAGTACTGCTCCGGCTAAATTAATTTATCCAGTGCCGCATAGGGGGTGATCTGACGCGCGCTCAACTGCGCCACCAAACCTGCCAGCCGTTCGTCACTCACTCCACTGCGCCAGCGCGCCAACAGGGCCTGCTGCACCAGCATTTCCAACCCATTCTGCAGCCGTTCCAGCTCGCGCCGCTGCCACTCGCCGCTGCGCCGCAGGTAATCGGCATGCCGGGCAATCGCCGCGGCGACCTCTGCAATGCCCTGACCGCTGTTGGCCACCGTGCACAACACCGGCGGCTGCCACAGCTCCTGCGCTTTGCCGGCCACACCGCGCCGGGTGGGGTGGCCCATCTCCAACATGCCGCGCAGGGCACGCTCGGTGTTTTGCACGCCCGGCCGGTCGGCCTTGTTTACTACCAGAATATCGGCGATTTCCAGAATACCAGCTTTTATCGCCTGAATTTCGTCGCCCATCCCGGGCGCTTCCACCACCAGGGTGGTGTGGGCCAACCGCGCGATATCCACTTCGGATTGCCCCGCGCCCACCGTTTCGATCAGCACCACCTCAAACCCGGCGGCATCCATTACATTCACCGCCGCGGCCGTAGTGCGAGACAGCCCACCTAATGCCCCGCGCGCGGCCATTGAACGAATAAACACGCCGGGGTCACCCGCCAGGTCGCGCATGCGCACCCGGTCTCCCAGCAGCGCCCCACCGCTGAACGGGCTGGTAGGGTCCACTGCGATGATTGCCACCTTACGGGGCGGTTCACCCTCAGCCGGGTGGCGGAATAGTTGTGCCAGGCGGTTGACCAGCGATGATTTACCCGACCCCGGCGAGCCGGTGACGCCCACCAGGTGCGCCCGCCCGGTATGCGGAAAAATTTGGTCCAGGGCCGCCCGCCCAACAGGTGTATCGTTCTCCACCTGGGTCAGCAGCCGTGCCAGTGCCAGCCGGTCGCCGGCCAGCACTCTTTCCGACAGGTCCATTAATGCGCGCCCAGCACGGCCTGGCGAATTTCCTGAATATATTTCTCGCTGGTCGTGCCTGGCCCATACACCGCCATCACACCGCATTTCAGCAGTTCCGGCACATCGCCTTCCGGAATGATGCCGCCCACAAAGACCATCACATCCGTCTGCCCATTGGCGCGCAGCAGTTCCATCACCCGCGGCACCAGCCCCAGGTGAGCGCCCGAAAGGATCGACATGCCCACCACATCCACATCTTCCTGCAGGGCCGCTTCAGCAATCATTTCTGGACTCTGGCGCAAACCGGTGTAAATCACCTCCATGCCAGCGTCGCGCAAAGCGCGCGCCACCACTTTTGCACCGCGATCATGCCCATCCAGGCCGGGCTTGGCCATTAAAACACGGATTTTTTTCTCCGGCATACACGCTCCACGCTTTGTTAGAATCAATTTGCATTATACCCCACCTCTCCCCGACCATCGCGAACAGGTTCGTCTTGGGTGTCTGTCAATTTTTCGGAGATTTCAGCCCACCCCCGGCCCTCAAAGGGGCGGGGAGCAAGATTTTTGCCCATTTTGGGCGGCATGCCGCCCAAAATGGGCAAAAAAAAATAATTCCCCCGCCCGCCGCTTCGGCCACCCGTAGGGGTGTGCGGCGGGGGCCGGGGGGTGGGGGAAAGCATTTGCCCACCATGAGGGCAGTCATTTTGGATGGAAAAGCATTTTCAATGACCCGTGGGTAACCATTTTCACTTTGTGAAAGGGCTGAGGGAAACTTTCCCGAAAAATTGAGGGACACCCGTTCGTCTTAACCATGATTTTCGGGACACCCTTTGGGCAAAGGAAACTCGGATGGCATCCATTTCGTCTCGTATTTATCCTGCTCATCCGTTAATCCTGCTAATTCGGGCTCAGATATTAAGTCTACGTCTACGCGCGAGCGGAGTAAAAATGAGCGCCTCAACCGTGGCAGTGAAGAGGGCATTTTCCGGCCATTTATTGTATAATTCAGTTCGAGTTGTGGAGGCTTCATGGAAATAATCTGGTATGGACATTCTTGCTTTCGGATGGTGGAACGCGGCCTGGCCGCGGTGGTCTGTGATCCGTACGATCACCGCGTGGTGGGCTATGAGGCCCTTAAACTGAAAGGTGACGTTTTGACCGTCAGCACCGACACCCCGGAGCATAATTTCATTTCTGTTGTAAAAGGCGACCCGCATCTGATCACCGGGCCGGGTGAATTTGAAATTGGCGGTGTCTTTATCACCGGCGTGCAAACCAACGGGGCTGCCAGGAAAAGCGATTCTGAACTGCGCAATACCCTGTATGTGTTTGACTTCAACGGCATCACAGTGGCGCACCTGGGAGAAATCAACCGCGTTCCCACCCAGGCCGAAGTGGAAGCGTTGGGACCAGTCAAGGTGGCCCTGGTGCCGGTCGGCGATGGCGACAGCCTGAATGCCGCGAAAGCAGCCGAGGTGATCAGCCTGATCGAGCCAAATATCGTGATCCCCATGCATTACGCGACCCCTGACTCGATCGCCAAGCTGGATGTGTTAACCAAGTTCTTAAAAGAAATGGGCATCTCTGAATTTGAGACGCTGCCTTCATTAAAACTCACCGGAACCTCGGCCCTGCCCGAGGAGACGCGTGTGGTTGTTTTGGAATATCAGCACAGCTAGAGGAGCGAACCTTGGCAGTCAAACTCATCATGACCTGGGATATCGCCCCGGAGCGCGAGCAGGAATATTTCGAGTTTGTGGTGCGCGAATTTATTCCGGGGGTGCAGCGGCTTGGCCTGGAATTAAAGGACGCGTGGGCCACCGTCTATGGACCGCGCCCACAGATTTTGGTAGGGGCGGTCTTACCTTCGGTAAACAAGGCCCACCAGATTTTGCACTCGACCGAATGGAAAAGTTTGCATAACCAGTTGCAGGAATTTGTTACCAATTATTCCGAAAAAATCGTCGAAGCGCACGGCGGATTCCAGTTCTAACGGTTGGGTAGCATGCTGACCGAGCTCTCGCGCAGCCTGCTGGACTGGTATGACCGCGAACAGCGCCGCCTGCCCTGGCGCGGTCACCCAGACCCGTACGCGGTGTGGGTTTCCGAAATCATGCTGCAGCAAACCCGGGTTGAAACGGTCATCCCCTATTTTGAGCGCTGGATGCAGCGTTTTCCAACCCCATTGGCTTTAGCCAGCGCCTCTCAACAGGAGGTGCTTTCGGTTTGGGAGGGCCTGGGCTATTACAGCCGCGCGCGCAACCTGCACCAGGCCGCGCGCGTGGTGATGGACCGCTTTGACGGCCGCCTGCCGGCCACCCGTGCCGAATTGCAGGCACTGCCCGGTATTGGCGCCTATACCGCCGGCGCCATCGCTTCCATCGCCTTTAACCTGGATGAAGCCGCCCTGGATGGCAATATTCGCCGTGTGCTGGCGCGCGCCTGCGCCGTGCGCATCCCGGCGCGCTCGTCTGCCGGTGAACACGCCCTGTGGCAGTTGGCCCGCGACCACCTGCCGCCCGGCCGCGCAGGCGACTACAACCAGGCCCTGATGGACCTGGGCGCCACGGTGTGCACACCGCGCTCACCCAACTGCCTGCTTTGCCCGCTGATGGAGTTGTGCCAGGCCCGTGCCCTGGGGCTGCAGGAAGAACTACCCATTCTGGCGCCGCACCCGACTGTGCCCCACCTCACCGTATCCGCTGCGGTCATCGAACGCGCCGGCCGGCTGCTGATTGCCCGGCGCCCTGCCCATGAACTACTGGGCGGTATGTGGGAGTTTCCCGGCGGCACGCTGGAAGCCGGAGAAACCCCCGCCGCCGCCGCAGTACGCGAGATTACCGAAGAACTGGGCGCGGCTATTCTGGTAGGAGAACCTGTTGGGGTCTACCAGCACGCTTACACCCATTTTAAGGTCACTTTGCACGCCTTCCGCTGCCGCCTGGCAGCGGGCAGCCCGGAACCGCAGGCCCTTGAAGCCAGTGAACTGCGCTGGGTGCTGCCGGAAGAGTTGGCCCACTTTCCCATGGGCAAAATTGACCGCCAGATTGCCCGGCGGCTGACCCAGGCTGCGCCATGATCGTGGACCCGTACACGGCACAGCGCGCGGAAATGGTGGCGCAGCAGGTGGAACAGCGCGGGCTGACCGAAACGCGCCTGCTGGCGGTGCTGCGCGGCCTGCCCCGCCACCTTTTTATACCCGAGGCGCTGCGCTGGCAGGCCTATGCCGACCATCCCCTGCCCATTGGCAACGGCCAGACGATTTCGCAACCCTATATGACCGCGCTGATGTCTTCATTGTTGGAATTATGCGGGGGAGAAACCGTGCTGGAAATTGGCACCGGCTCTGGTTACCAGGCGGCCGTGCTGGCCGGGCTGGCAGAGCATGTGCACACTTGTGAGCGCCACACCCAGCTGGCGGAGCAGGCCGGTAAGATTTTAAGCGAATTGGGCTGCGGCAACGTGGCTGTCCACAACTGCGACGGCTGCCTGGGCTGGCCTCGCGCTGCACCGTTTCAGAGGATTCTGGTCACCGCCGCCGCTCCCGCCCCGCCGCTGCCGCTGCTGGCACAACTGGGCGAAGGCGGGCGGCTGGTCATCCCCATTGGCGGGCGCGGGCAACAACTGCTGCAGATATGGCAGCGCCGCGGCGCACAGTTCGCTGTCACAGATATCATACCGGTTGTGTTTGTGCCGCTGCGCGGCCTGTACGGTTGGTCCGAAGCCGATTGGCCGCCCGATTAATCCACCACGCGCAGCCCGGTGAGCTTACTCACCAAAGCCGCCAGCAGCCCCACCGGCAGCCCCAACAGCAGGTGCACCGCCAGGCTAATGGCAAAAGTCGCCGCCAGGGTTTGCACCAGGGTGTTGATGCCGGGGGCCAGGTTTGCCAAAAGCCACGGCCCGGCACCGGCCACCAGCGCCAACCCCACCAGCCCCGCCGCCACCAGGATCATCGGCAGCCAGGCGCGCCGGTCGGAGGGTGAGGGCAGCATGGTGCTGCTCACGGCAAAGGCCAGGTAAAACCACAGCCAAAAATCGGGCATTTGAGGCAGCGCGCTCAGCCCGGTAACCAGCGTCTGCCATTTGCCCTGGTTGGCATAAGCGAATAGCGGCACCACCGGCAGCAAATAAATTCCGATCAAAGTCACCACTGCCCCACCGCTCAGCAGTGGCGCGGTACCAATCAGCGCGTCACGCAGCACGTCTGCCCGGGCAGTTTCCACATATCCCAGGCGCACGGTGCCGTCGTTCATCATTTTGGGCAGCAGCGAAAAACGCCCGGTGCGCACCCGCAAAATCTGCGCCATCAAAAAGTGGCTGAATTCGTGCAGGAACACCCCTGGGAAAAATACCAGCGAAAACAGGCCGATCGCCAGCTCGGGCCGCCGGGTTAACATTAAGAAAATGGCATGAATCTGGCGGTGCAGCCAACGCTGCGCCGCCAGAAACAATACCAGCAAAGCCACCAACCAGATCAGACCGGTCAGCAGCGCAACACTCACTACTTGCCCGCGGCCTCAATAATCTTGATGAACTCGGGTTTCATGCTGGCGCCGCCCACCAGGGCGCCGTCAATATCCGGCTGGCCAAAAAATTCCGCCGCGTTCGCCCCGGTGACCGAGCCACCGTAAAGCACGCGCGTACCCTGGGCCACTGCCGCGCCGAACAGCGCGGTCATTGGTGCGCGGATAAAATCAGCCACCACGGCGTTGGCGCCGGGTCCGGTCGCCGCCAGCCCGGTGCCAATGGCCCAGACCGGTTCGTAAGCCACTACCACTTGCGCGGCCTGTTCGAGCGTCAGGCCAATCAGGCCTTCGGTCACCTGGCGGGTCACCACTGCAGCGGTCTGGTCGGCTTTATTCTCGGCCAGGGTCTCGCCCACGCACACAATCGGCACCAAACCCACCGCCAGTGCCGCCTTGACCTTCTTGTTGACGGTCATATCGGTCTCGCCAAAATAAGTGCGGCGTTCGGAATGACCAATAATCACATACTGGCAGAATTCCTTTACCATGGCCGGGGCCACTTCGCCGGTATACGCGCCGGAGGCTTCCCAATGCAGGTTCTGTGCACCCAGACCAATCGGCGTGCCGGTCAGCATGTTCGCCAGGGCGGTCAGCGCCGTAAACGGCGGGCACACCACCACTTCCACATTCGCGGCTGCCTGCATGCCAGGCAACAGTTCCGCCACCAGCACGCGCGCCTGTTCGACGGTTTTATTCATCTTCCAATTTCCTGCTACAAACGGTTTTCGCATGATCTCCTCCAAGAATATGCCCTATTATAAGCCACGAAGCAGCGCAACAGGCTCAATACTCCGCTGTATTTCTGGGGAATCCTTGAGGGAACGGAACAGACAGACCCGACTGCGCTACGGTTTTGAAACAAAAGCACCCGTTATTTTTGCTCACCACGCAACCCGCTGATCATCAGTGCGCCCAGTTCTTGCACCAGGCCTGGGTGATGAAAGAACTGGTGTTGGAGTTGGGGATTGCTAAAAACATCCATGAATACAGCGAAATAAATGCTCAGGGCTTCATTGGATAGATCAGGATTGACCTGTCCCTGTTGTTTTCCTTCCCGGATCAACCCCAGCATTAAGTCGATCATTTTTTCCTGTGCTTCCATACGAATCTTCTTGATTTCCGGGTCATTTTGAAGATCGATACTACTCGCAAACACCGCACTTTCCGCGGCTGAAGGCCGGCCATTCACCATCATCTCAGAAATTAACTGGATGAAGGCTGCCATCTTCTCGCGGAACTGCCGTTCTGGGGTCAAAATTTCCTGCACACGATTGACCAATTGCTCAACCGCACTGGTCACAAATTCGCGTGCCAGGGCATCTTTGCTATCAAAATTATTGTAAATCGTAGCCTGAGAAACGCCTGCTTTGCGCGCAATATCCATAATACTGACCTTATCCACGCCAAACTGGCTGAACAATTCCCAGGCTGCCTTGCGAATATCTTCTTTGCTCTGCTCTTTGCGCCGTGCAAATCCGTCCATATTTTCGGCTCCTTACTCATTTTCTTACAATGCCAGGGTAAGTCCTTCCATGCCAAAAAGCCAGTTAATCTACCTAGAGAACTTGCGCATCTATTTTCGCGATTTTACTGTAATTTTTAGAACAAAAACAATTGACAATTACAAAATTATGATTATAATTCTGTAATCTATATATCATTTTACTACAAAATTATAGAATTTGGCGTAGTCACTCATACCATCGGAGACTTGCATGAAAATTGTGGTTTTTGGGGCATCGGGAGGAACGGGTGCGCTCTTTGTTGAACAAGCAGGCGGCAAAGCCCTGGCGTTGATGCAAATGACCGGGGCGGGGATGCCCGTCCCGCCGGGGTTCGTATTGACGGTAAATTTTTTCGAGCCGTGGCTGGAAGCGCTGAAAACATCATCCGCCTGGGATGAGATGACAAAACCAGGTGACATTGGACAGACGGCAAAAGCGTTGCAGCGCCTTTGCCGCGATCTCGAGTTTACGGAGAGCCAGAAAAATGAACTCGAAAATGCCCTGAAGACCTTCCGGGAGCAAAATCACGGAAATCTGTATGCCGTCCGTTCGTCATCCCCAGAGGAAGATTTGGAAGGGGCGTCGTTTGCCGGAGGCTACGAGACTACACTGGGAGTCGGCGTGGACGCCATCAAAGCGGCAATCCGGCAATCGTTCACTTCCAGTTTCGATGAACGAGTTTTCCTGTACAAAAAAGAGCATGGGTTTCGACTGGATCAGCCGCGCATCGCGGTGATTGTCCAGCAGCAGGTGGATGCCGAAAGCGCCGGGGTGGCTTTTTCGCTCAACCCGCTAAATAACTGCTACGACGAGGCGGTGATCAACGCCAATCATGGCCTGGGTGAATCGGTGGTCTCTGGCGAGACGGACCCGGATGTTTTTGTGGTGGACAAGCTCAAGCATGAGGTCCTTTCCACCCGCATCGGCAGCAAACAAACCGTTATCATGTTAAATCATGCCGGAGGTATCACCAAATCCATCCGCGACAACCACCCGGAAGCGTCTGTCACGCCTGCCCAGGTGTTGGCGCTGACCGGGTTGCTGGAGCAGGTTGAGGCGTATTACCAGAAACCGATGGATATCGAGTGGGCCATCGCGGGCGGGAAACTATTCCTGCTCCAGGCGCGTCCCATTACCACCTATTTGCCCCTGCCTCCCGAAATGGTCACCGCGCCGGGGCAGCCGAAGCGCCTGTATGCCAACTCTACCTTGATCGAACAGGGCCTGCAGGATCCTTTGTCGGTGCTGGGGACGGATTTCTTGAGCTATGTGCTAAACAAGGTGGGCGGGCCGGTAGGAGAGGGGGCCGTGGGGCCAGATGGGGTGACGTTTACTGCCGGTGGTGGCTATTACATGAACATCTCGTATGCGCAGATGATGGGTATGAAAAACGCCGGGCTCGCGCCGGGGAGTACTGGCGATCCACGGGTTACGGCCATCCTGGATAGCATCGACATGCAACAATACCTGGGTGGCGAACTACCCGCGAAATTAAAGGCCATGCGGGGCAAAATGATTTTCAAGATGCTGCCGATGGCCACAGGGGTACTCAAAGCGTATTTCTGGCCCGCGCACATTTTGCAAAAATACCAGAACGCCCTGCCCGAGGAAATCCGCCGCCTTGAAACGTTTTCCGGCGAGGGGCAACCCCTGCAAGCGCAGGCGGCTCGGCTCACCGACCTGCTGACATTCTTTTACGGCGACTGCGGCATACCGATGATCCTGGCGGCGCAAATCGCTCAGCAGCGCATCAAGGGCCTGTTCAAGCAGGAAGCGTCACAGGTACAAGACCACCTGGTCAACCTGGGAATTTCGCTGCCGGGCAATAAAACGACGGAAATGGGAGAACGGATGTACATTCTGGCATCGTCGCCGGAAATTGGCCGCTATGCCACCCCCGCCGATTTCTTGACGGCCCTGGAAAGTGGTTCGCTTTCTCCCGACTTTGCGCGCCGCTGGGAAGGTTTCATGGCCGAATTTGGGGTGCGCTGCCCTGCCGAAATTGATCCTGCCACGCCGCGCCTCAAGGAACAGCCTGCCCTGTTCTTTGAACAGCTTAAAAACATGTCGCTGGGGTCGGATGGCTCGCGCTCGTTTTTCGACAAAGCGCGCGCCAAACGCGAAACGGCTTATCAGGCGCTCTATGAAATTGCCCTGAAAAAAGGCAAAAGAAAAGCCCGAGCGCTGGGAAAATATTACAAAACCTGGCTGACCTTTGGCGGGTTCCGCGAAACACCCAAGCATTACGTCATCACGGTGATCAATTTGTTTCGCCGGCAGGCCCTGGCAATTGCCCAGACCCTTGTAACCGAGGGTCGGCTGGACAGGCCAGAGCAGATCTTTGACCTGACCATCGCCGACATCGACCAGGCGCGCACCAATCCCGCCCTTGACCTGCGTTCGCTGGCGCAGGAACGCGCGCTGATCATCCATAAAATCAAGAAAAGCCATCTGGTTGCGCGCGTGATCGATTCGCGTGGGAAAATCTATTACCCACCCCGCAAAGCCGCCGCAGACGGCGAGTTGAGCGGCGTGCCCATCTCGCCCGGCGTGGTGCAGGGGCGGGTTAAGGTGCTCCAGTTTGCAAGCGAAAAGAAACTGCTCCCCGGCGAAATTCTGGTAGCTCGCGCCACCGACCCCGGTTGGACGCCGTTGTTCATCAACGCCAGGGGCATTATCCTGGAAATTGGCGGCGCATTACAGCACGGTGCTGTCGTAGCGCGTGAGTATGGGATTCCATGCGTCTCCGGGCTGGATGACGCCACCAGCAAGTTGAAAGATGGGCAGCTCGTTGAAGTAGATGGCTCGAATGGGATCGTGCGCATTTTGAAAGAAGATTAAGCCGGATCACAGCAGTCTCGTTCAAAAAACCACACAGGAGCTACCAGCAAACAGGGGAAATCCAATCAATTTTATTTGCGAATGGAATCGTTCGGTCAGCGTGATTAACAAACGACTGATAATAACCGGCACGGTTTTGCGGTTGAATAATTTCACAATACCCTTCTGGCGCAGTTGGTCTTTGATGCTGCCGTAGTGAAAAGCTGTCACGGCATCACAGGCTAAAATGCTATTGCTGGCAATAAACGTTTCAATCCGGCGCAGGTTCTGGTTCGCCTGGCTGGATTTATGCGCCCCGTAATACAGCTCGCCAATCACAACGCTCGGAATATAGACCTCCATGACATCCTTCAAGTGATCCAGGATGGATGGTTCGCCGGCGAACAAGGCAATCGCGATATTGGTATCCAGCAAGTAATTATCACTTACTGCCGTCCACCTGCTCGCAGCCGGATTCAATCGCCTGACCTATGACTGAGAAATCCTCGGATGAAATTGTGCCTGCAAACTCCAATAATGACTTGCCAGGTGTCCCACGCAAGGAGGAGCCCTGTAACGCATCCACAAAAATCAGCACCTGGCGCTGAAGATTATCGGGCAGAGTCTTTATCTTTTTTGTGAGTTCATTGAGGATGGGGGTATCCATTTCAACCTCCGTTCTTTGAAAACATTCTGGCACAGGTTGGATCAAAATAATACACGGCTGTGTTTTTCACAAAGAGATTTGAAAAGATAAACAAAAAGCGCCTTCCCAATCCGGAAAGCGCTCATTGATTTTCAAGATCTCAACGATTCAATACCGATCAAAATTTATACCCATCCACCTACATGCCCATTCTCTGGCCATAAATCACCCAACCCTGGAGATCCAAAAGACCGAAGCAACCAGCGGCTTCGACATTTTTGATTCGTCATTCGATTAATCTTCTTTGCGGATTAAATCTTCCAACATGCTGGTGGTGAGTGACTTGGGACGCTCAATCGGCTTGCCCAGCGCACGCGACCAGGTGACGTGCGTGGTCAGGCCCAGAATGCGGCTGAGGCCAAACATCACCGTGTAAAAATCAAACTCTTTCAACCCATAGTGATACTGGCAGGTACCATTGATCGCATCCACATTCGGCCAGGGGTTCTTCACCTTGCCCAGGCGGCTGAGAATGGGCGGAAAGACCTCGTAAACCCGCTTCACCAGTTGGTACATTTCATCGTCGGGGAAATATTTCTCAGCAAATTCGGCCTGGGCCAGAAAACGCGGGTCGGTCTTGCGCAGCACCGCATGCCCATAGCCCGGGATCAGTTTGCCCTGGTCCAGCGACTGCACCAGGTATTCTTCCAGTTCTTCTTTGCCGGGCAACCCGCCAAAATGGTCGCGCACCCCCAGCAGCCAGTGCACACATTCCTGGTTGGCCAGGCCATGCAGCGGGCCGGCCAGGCCGTTCATACCCGCCGAGCAGGAAAGGTACACGTCAGAGAGCGCCGAGCCCACCAGGTGCGCGGCGTGAGCGCTAACATTGGCGCCTTCGTGGTCGGAATGTAGAATCATGAACAGGCGCACCAGTTCATAATATTCTTTGTTCTCCTTGCCAATCATATAGGCAAAATTGGCAGCCCAATCCAGGTTGGGGTTGGGAGAAACAAAGATACCATCGCGATATTTGAGGTTATAAATGTTGGCGGCAATCGTGGGCAGTTTGGCGGTCAGGTTCAGGCTGTCTTGCAGAAAGAAACTCCAATAATCGCGCTTATTGTGAATCCCGAAATAGTAGCGCCGGGCAAAAAGCGAATCGGTTTGCAGTGATAGAATGGCCTGCGAGAACATGGTCATGGGGTGAGTATACTTGGGCATCGCCCGCATCACACTGAAAACATGTTCCGGCAGGTTGCTGCGCACCTTCCATTCCACTTCCACATCTTCGGCATCTTCATGGTTGGGCATTTCGCCCGTCATCAACAAATAATATAACCCGCCCAGCAGCGGGTATTCTGCGCGATCCGCCTTGGGAAGCTGCTTTAAAACTTCGGGGACAGAAAAACCGCGCAATCGCAAACCTTCGTTGGGATCGACGTAAGACACATCGCTGACCTGGATGGGCACACCGCGAATGCCCCCATAAATTTGCTCCACCGTCACATCGGCGATTTTAAAATCCCCGTTGTCATTCACCAGCCGGGAAACCCGTTCACGCCAGGCTGGCAGTTTCTCTGCTATCTTCTCTGCAATGCCCATCTCTATTCTCCTACCCGGTTTATTCCATTATAGGCCGAAAAACCCAAAAATTGCGAGATCTGACCGGCAGCCTGGACGATATCTGCCGCGTATTTCTGCACCTTGTGCGCTGTAAAGCGCGAACTTGGGCCGGAAATGGAAAGCGATCCGATTACTTCTGCGCCCTTGCGAAAAACCGGCGCCGCCACCCCAGACGCCTCCACAATCCATTCGCCGTGACTGACCGCATATCCCTGCTGGCGCGTTTTGGCCAGTTCGGCCTGTAACGCAACCGGGTCTGCCAGCGTATGCAGGGTGAGCGGCTTGAGCTCAGTGACGCGCAAAATTTCTTCAATCCGTTCCGGCGCCAAAAAAGCCAGAATTGCCTTACCCGCCGACCCGGCATGCAGCGGCAGGCGGTGCCCCACCCGCGAAACCATGCGCAGCGTGTGCCGGCTTTCCATTCTTTCCACACACAGGCGCTCATTGCCGTCCAACAGATACAGCGAAACCGTTTCACTGGTGATGCGGCGCAGATCCTCCATCAGCGGCAGAGCCACCGTGCGCAGATCCAGCGAATCCATGTACACCCCTGACCAGCCCAGAATGCGCGAACCGAGGGTATACCCGCGTGTAGCAGAATTTTGCTGCAAGATGCCAATACCCTTCATTTCTGCCATCAGGCGACCGGCAGTACTGGTCGAAAGATTCGCCAGACGAGCCACTTCGCGCACCCCTAACTCGGGATGATCCAGCGAAAAGCAGTCCAAAATAGCGACAATATGTTGCAGCACACTGGAAGAATCGGGAGTCATCTAGAAAATACCCAAAATTTGTCTTGTTTAGTGGGACACTGTCCTGTATAATAGGATGAGTTTAAACGCATACCGGAAAAATGTCAATGACCCATTTGGGGCCCTTTTTAGAAGGAATCGGAACGGATTGGACGACGAAAGCATGAGCAAAACACCATTTCCGGCAGAACCACACGCCATCGGCATCGAAAATGGGCGCCTGCAGGTGCCCAACCGGCCCACTATTCCCTTTGTCGAAGGCGATGGCTCCGGACCGGATATCTGGCGCGCCGCCCGGCGCGTTTTAGACGCGGCGGTGGAGCGCGCCTATCAAGGCATGCGCCAGGTGGATTGGGTGGAGGTGTTTGCCGGGGAAAAATCATACCGGCAGTTTGGCACCTGGCTGCCCGAAGAAACCCTGGCGGCCTTCCGGCAGTACCGCGTGGGCATCAAAGGCCCACTGACCACCCCGGTGGGCGGTGGCATCCGCTCGTTGAACGTGACCCTGCGCAAAGAGCTGGATCTGTATGTGTGCCAGCGGCCTGTGCGCTGGTTCCAAGATGTGCCCTCTGCCGTGCGCAACCCGGAGCGCGTCAATATGGTGATCTTCCGCGAGAACACCGAAGACGTATATGCGGGGATCGAGTTCGAACAGGGCAGTCGTGCCAACGATATGCTGGTACGTTTCCTGGAAGAGAATTTTCCCGAAGAATACAAACGCATCCGCTTCCCCGCCACAGTGGCCTTCGGATTGAAACCGATTTCGGCGGAGGGCACGCAGCGCCTGGTGCGCGCCGCCATTCATTGGGCCCTGGAAAATAAGCGCCGCAGCGTTACCCTGGTGCACAAGGGCAATATCATGAAATTCACCGAGGGCGCCTTCCGCCAGTGGGGTTACGAAGTGGCCGAAAACGAATTTGGCGACCGGGTGTATACTGGCTTGCAATGGGCCCGCACCGCGGAAAAGCTTGGCGAACCGGCCGCCATTCAGGAGCAAGAGGCGGCCATGCACGCCGGCAAGCTGCTGGTGAAAGATGTCATCGCCGACGCCGCCTTTGAAATTGCCATTACCCGCCCCTCCGAGCTGGATGTACTGGCCTCGCCCAATCTGAACGGTGATTACCTCTCCGACGCGCTCGCGGCGCAGGTGGGCGGCATTGGCATTGCCCCCGGCGGCAATATCAACTATCAAACCGGGGCAGCGATCTTCGAGGCCACCCACGGCACCGCCCCCCGCCTGGCCAATCAGGACAAGGCCAACCCGTGCTCGGTGATTCTTTCGGGCGAGATGATGTTCCGCCACCTGGGCTGGGATGAGGCCGCCGACCTGATTATCAAAGGTGTGGAAGGCGCCATCCGCCACCGCAGTGTCACATTTGATTTTTATCAAATGATGGACTATGCTACATTACTAAAAACATCCGAATTTGGAGATGCCGTGATCCGGCGAATGGATTAGCCGTATGAAACCAGAAACCTTTGCTCACCTGCGTACCTCGCTCGCGCTCACGCACGGCACTTTTGATTATTATTCCCTCACCGGTTTGGAAAATGAGGGTCTGACCCATCTGGATGCCCTGCCCTATTCCATCCGGATTTTATTGGAAGCTGCTGTACGCAAATGCAACGGCAAAGAGATCACCCGGCAGGATGTGGCTAACCTGGCAGCCTGGGCGCCGCGGGCCGCGGAACGCCCCGCCATGTCGTTTTTCCCCGGCCGGGTGCTGCTGCAGGATCTAACCGGAGTGCCGGTGATTGTGGACCTGGCCTCGCTGCGTTCGGCCCTGGCGCGCATGGGCGGCGACCCGGCCCGCATCAACCCCACCATCCCGGTCGACCTGGTGATCGATCACTCCATCCAGGTGGATTTCTTCGGTACGCCCGAAGCCCTGCAGCAGAACACCGCGCTCGAGTTCTCGCGCAACCGTGAACGCTACACCTTCTTAAAGTGGGCGCAGAATGCCTTTGACGACCTGCGTGTGGTTCCGCCGGCCAGCGGCATTGTGCACCAGGTGAACCTGGAATTTCTCTCGCGCGTGGTGCTGACCCGCCCGGACGGCGGCGAGCGTGCGCTGGTGTTCCCCGACACCCTGGTGGGCACCGATTCGCACACCACCATGGTCAACGGGATGGGCGTGGTGGGCTGGGGCGTGGGCGGCATTGAAGCCATCGCTGGCATGCTCGGCCAACCGCTCGAAATGCTGGTGCCGGATGTAATTGGCGTCAACCTCATTGGCCGGCTGCCCGAAGGCACCACTCCCACCGACCTGACTCTGACCATCACCCAGATGCTGCGTAAAAAGGGTGTGGTGGATAAATTTGTGGAATTTCATGGCTCAGCCCTGGCCAGCCTCAGCCTGGCTGATCGCGCCATGATCGCCAATATGGCCCCCGAATACGGCGCGACCATCGCCTATTTCCCGGTGGACGAGCAGACGCTGGAATATCTGCGCCTGACCAGCCGCCCCGCCGCGCAGATTGAACTGGTGGAAAGTTATTTTAAGGCGCAGCACCTCTTCCTGACGGCTGGCGCGCCCACCCCGCAGTATACCGACACGTTGGAACTGGACCTGAGCACGGTCGTATCTTCATTGGCCGGCCCCAAACGCCCTCAGGACCGCGTGCCTCTGACAGAGGTCCAGACCAATTTCCAGCATTCACTGACCACACCCAAGAGCAGCCGCGGCTACGAACTTTCGAACGATGAAGTTGAGCGCTCGCTGGAGGTCACGCTGAATCACTCCCCGCAAACCCTGGAGCACGGCGCGGTGGTGATCGCGGCCATTACCTCCTGCACCAACACCTCCAACCCGTTCAGCCTGATCTCTGCCGCGCTCATCGCGCAAAAGGCGGTTGCTAAGGGCCTCACGGTTAAGCCGTACGTCAAAACCAGCTTTGCCCCCGGCTCGCGCGTGGTAACTGATTATCTCGACCGTGCCGGTTTGACTGTATCCCTCGAAAAGCTCGGTTTTAACCTGGTGGGCTATGGCTGTACCACCTGCATCGGCAATTCCGGGCCGCTGCCCGAAGGCCTGGGCGAAGCCATCCGCGCCAGCAGCCTGGTGGCGGCAGCCGTCATTTCGGGCAACCGCAACTTTGAAGGGCGCGTGCATCCGGCGGTCAAGGCCAATTATCTGGCTTCGCCCTCACTGGTGGTGGCATTTGCCCTGGCGGGCACGATCAACCGTGACCTGAGCGTTGAACCGCTTGGCACCGGCAGCGACGGCCTGCCGGTTTACCTGCGCGATATCTGGCCGACCAACGCCGAAGTGCAGCAGGTCATCTACAGCACGATAAAACCCGGTCTGTATGGCCAGAATTACGCGACGATCTTTGCCGGCAGCCCCGAATGGAACGGGATACAGGCCGGCGAAGACCTGCTGTACGGCTGGGATCCCGCTTCGACCTATATTCAGGAGCCGCCGTTCTATTCCGCACTGGAATTGAACCGCACGGCGTTTCGGCCGGTGACGGGCGCACGCGCCCTGGCCGTGTTTGGCGACTCGATCACCACCGACCACATCTCGCCTGCCGGAAATATCCCGCAGAGCACTCCCGCCGGCATATATCTGCTTGAACACGGCGTGAATGTGAGAGATTTCAACTCCTACGGCACAAGGCGCGGCAACGACCGGGTGATGATGCGCGGCACCTTTGCCAATGTACAGCTCAAAAATCGTATGGTGCCCGGCGTGGAAGGCGGCTATACGCTGTACCTGCCAGATTACGAGCAGACCACCATCTTTGACGCTGCCATGAAATATAAAGAACAGGGCATCCCGCTGATCATCCTGGCCGGCAAAGAGTACGGCACCGGCTCCAGCCGTGACTGGGCCGCCAAGGGCCCGCTGCTGCTGGGCGTGCGCGTGGTCATCGCCGAATCGTTTGAACGCATTCACCGCTCCAACCTGGCCGGTATGGGCATTCTGCCGCTGCAGTTCCTGCACGGCGAAGGGGTAGATGCACTGGGTTTGACCGGTCACGAGAGTTTTACCCTGAGCGGAGCCGAAGCCGGGCTTAAACCCGGCATGCGACTCCTCGTAACCGCCGTTGCCACAGATGGGAAAACCACGACCTTCCCGGTGACGGCCCGTTTGAATACCGAGAACGAAGTGGAATACATCCGCAACGGTGGCATTTTGCAAACCGCCCTGCTGCAAATGATGGCAAGCTAAGCGCAGCTCATTTTCAGGGCGTTTACGGGCCGGCGAACGCCGGCCGGTAAACGCCCCTTTTTTTAAGCCCCCTTACATCGGTTATAATGGAGGCACTTCAGGCCGGTCGGGCGACCGCGGCGTCCTTCGGGACGTCGAGGAAAGTCCGCGCTCCGTATGGCACGGTGCCGGGTAACTCCCGGAATGCTGTAAAGTGTTGGATCGGGCCACAGAAACAAACCGCCCCAAACTTGGGGCAAGGGTGAAACGGCGGTGTAAGAGACCACCGGCGGCGCCGTAATGCGCCGGCCAGGTAACCCCCACCGGGAGCAAGGTCAAGCAGGAACAAGGCTTTCCCCCTCGGGGGAGAGCGGGAGGCGGCCAGCCTTCTTCTCCGTTGGAGGCTAGTTCCGGGTAGACTGCATGAGTGTGCCGGTGACGGTACGCCTAGAGAGATGGTCGCACAGACGGGATTCGTCTCGTTGGACAGAACGCGGCTTATAGACCGGCCTGAAGCCCTCTTGGGTGTCCGTCAATTTTTCGCGAAAGTTTCCCTCAGCCCGTTCACAAAGTGAAAATGGTTACCCATGGGTCATTCAAAATGCTTTTCCATCCAAAATGACTGCCCTCATGGTGGGCAAATGCTTTCGCCCGGCCCCGCCCCACACCCCTACAGGTGGCCGATGCGGCGGGCGGGGGAGTTATTTTTTTGCCCTTTATGGGCGGCATGCCGCCCATAAAGGGCTTAAATCTTGCTCCCCGCCCCTTTGAGGGGCGGGGCCAGCGGTGGGGTGAAATCTCCGAAAAATTGACGGACACCCAGCCCGCTTAAGACTCTTGAACTTCTCGTTTTAAATGCTATAATAAGAAATCAAACCTACAATACCACCGCGCTGACCGGGATGTTCCCCGGGGCCACACCGACAGGGAGAGGAGGCCATTGACTGAAAGTCTCCTCCGGAAGTTGCCCGGCGAAAACCACCCGCGAGCCTGCACCTGAACCGGTGTCAGAATAACACCCCACTAAGGCAAACGGTTGACCCCGTTATCGGTCCAAGGAGATAGCAGTTTGCACAAATTTGTGTGGCACTGTTAACCTGGGTGGAACCGCGGAGATGTATCTCTCGCCCCTGGATGGGTGAGAGATTTTTTCATTAAGGAGTTGAATATGGTTGAACAACCTGCTGCAGAACGATATCAGGACAGCGAGCTTTACCGCATCCGCCACTCCACCGCGCACATCATGGCGCAGGCGGTACTCGAAATGTTCCCCGAGGCCAAATACACCATCGGCCCTCCCATCGAGAACGGCTTCTACTACGATTTTGAGCTGCCCCGCACTCTCATCCCCGAAGATCTCGAAAAGCTCGAAAAGCGCATGCGGCAGATCGTCGCCGGCAACTTTCCCTTTGTGCGCAAAGTCGTCTCTGCCGACGAAGCCCGCCTGATCTTCAAAGATCAGGTCTATAAACTTGAGCTGATCAATAATCTCGAAAAGGGCGAGTTTGACGAGATGGGCGAACCTATCACGGTCAAACCCGAGATCTCCATCTACCAGCACGACACCTTCACCGATCTGTGCCGCGGGCCGCACGTGGCTGCCACGCGCGAGATCAACCCCTCTGCCATCAAACTGATGAGCGTGGCCGGTGCCTACTGGCGCGGCGATGAGAAGAACCCAATGCTCCAGCGCATCTACGGCACTGTCTGGCACAATCGCCAGGATCTGGATGATTACCTGAAACGGCTTGAAGAAGCCAAGAAACGCGATCACCGCAAGCTGGGCAAAGATCTCGAAATCTTCATGTTTGATGATGAGGTTGGCCCAGGCCTGCCGCTGTGGCTGCCCAACGGCGGCATCATGATCGAGGAACTTGAAAAACTGGCCAAAGAAGTGGAGTGGAAAGCCGGCTACCAGCGTGTGCGCACCCCCAATCTCACCAAGGAAGACCTCTTCCTGAAAAGCGGGCACCTGCCCTACTACGCCGAGAGCATGTACCCCCCCATGGAATTGGAAGGCGTGCGCTACTACGTCAAACCCATGAACTGCCCCATGCATCATAAGATCTTCGGCAGCCGCCCCCACAGCTACCGCGATCTGCCCATTCGCCTGGCCGAATACGGCACCTGTTACCGCTACGAGAAGTCTGGCGAGCTCTTTGGCCTGATGCGGGTGCGCTCGATGCAGATGAATGATGCCCACATTTACTGTTCCGAAAACCAGTTCGAACAGGAATTCATGGGCGTCATCGATCTCTATCACCAGTATTTCAAGCTCTTTAACATCGAAAAATACGTGATGCGCCTCAGCACCCACCACAAAAATGGGCTGGGCAAAAAATACGTCAATAACGAACGCCTCTGGCTCAAGACCGAAGACATGGTACGGCGCGCCATGGTTAACGGCAAAGTGCCTTTCGTCGAGGTTCCGGATGAAGCTGCTTTCTACGGGCCCAAGATCGATGTCCAGATCTGGAGTATCATCGGCAAAGAATTCACCCTGGCTACCAACCAGGTCGATTTTGCCGTGCCCGAGCGCTTCGATCTGACCTTCATCAACTCGGAAGGCGCCCAGGAAACTCCGCTGTGCATTCACCGCGCCCCGCTCAGCACCCACGAGCGTATGATCGGATTCTTGATCGAGCATTATGCCGGCGCCTTCCCGGTCTGGCTGGCCCCCGAACAGGTGCGCGTGATCCCGATCACCGATTCGCACCAGGAGTATGCGGCCAAACTGGCCGGGCAAATGCGCGCCCTCAACATCCGCGCCTCCGCGGACCTGGGTCTGG